>WNFI01432414.1_pt1 | contig 10015 bp, 6 predicted proteins | sample 5400471 | NCBI WGS metagenome assembly WNFI01 (sample SAMN13153348, study PRJNA577476) | soil metagenome | isolation source: 100 cm saprolite on Douglas fir-dominated hillslope | place: USA:California | collected 2013-09-17
CACCCGCGGTCTCGTGTGCAAAATTGTGCAAAAAAACGCACACGAGCATACAGGTTCAGCGGAGGCAATCCGGCATTCCCTGCGCAATGGTTTTACGGCCTATATCGCGCTCTCCCCGGCGATCGGGCTTGTTTGACACCGTCGCCTGCGAATATGGCTGTCAGAGCTCGGTTGGGATGACAGGCCTCCGCAAACTTGACGCCAACCACTGAGGCGTCAGGACCACACGACTTCACCGTACGCAGCAGCACCGTTCGTCAGCGCGCCGTTTGATCGCTCACGGATCCCCAACGGACCCGCCCTGCCATCACGTTTCACGCCTGACGCTGCCGCGTCCACCACATCCCGCCCCGCGTCTCTGACGATCCGGATACGCCCCTCTGTGGGACAGGATGGGGAGGGATATATTGGTGATTTGGGGGTGGCGTCAAGGATAATTTCGGAAAATCGGAAATTTTTTGATGAGCGCCTAACAAAGATACCGAATGTCCGAGGCCCACTTTCAAGAAAGCAATCGCTCTAGTCGCTGTTTCCGGCTGCGCCAATCCGGCATCAGCGTTTCCAGCAACTCGTAGAATGCCGAACCGTGATGCGGGTGAATCAAATGGATGAGTTCATGGGTGATAACGTAATCGATGCATGCGGTCGGTGCGCGAATGAGACCGGGATTGAGCGATATCCTGCCACTGCGGCTCCAGCTCCCCCAGCGACGCGGCATGGACCGGAATATCGGCGCCGGAGGCTGGCAACCCATTTTTGCAAAGCGCGCCGAAATGATCGTGAAGCGGTCTGCGATCCGCGTCTTTCCTTTTTCGCGGTACCAATTCTGCACCAGCCTCTTTATCGTGCGCGGCTCGCGATGCCCGTGTGATGCTACATGAAGAAACTCGCCCTTGAGTTTGACTTCCTCCACGTCACTCTTGCGCAGCTTGAGACGATATTGGCGGCCTAGATAAAGGTGGGTTTCGCCGCCGACATAGCGGCGTTCCGGCGCGCGCGGCCGGAATTGCTCAAAATGCAGCATCTGGCGGATAAGCCATCGCGCGCGCTTTCTTAAGCGTCGTTCGACTTCCTCTTGCGAGGTCGCCTCGGGTGCGATTACCCGTATCGCGCCATCCGGAAACACGGTGATCGCCATAGTCGCGCGGTCCGAGAACTGCGCCGTATAATCGAAGGTGTGTGCTGAATAGGCGATGGTTCCGTGCATGGGATCAATCCGGCAAACGTGCGCGTGCAATACTCAAAATACGGTCGATAATTTCATCCATGAGGTCGGGCGTGAGCGCGTGCCCCTTCCCGTCGCGCATGACATCAAACAGATAATCGTCGAGATCATTTCGCATCTCGTTCTGGATATCGTCGCGCTGCGTCCAATTCACCACTCGCCGCCGCGAGATAATGTTGAGCATCGTTTCGGCTGCTTCGGCGGCGTCCGCCCTCACGTCTTTTCCCGACGTGTTGACAGCCCCGAGATGTTTCTCGATCGCGTGATAGAAGGCGACCGCCGTGTCGTTGCCGCGCAGATGCTGAGGCACATCATCATGCTTTGGGCGGACAACCTGCTCTCGCGCGTTCCTGACAATATTAAGAAACTCCAGCTCTGAAATCCGCTGCGCCCGGTGATCGTCGATGGCTTTTTGAATCAACGCCGAAATCTTCTCAAAATAGACCGGGTCCTCCTCCATGCGTTCGGTAATGGTACGCTGGGTGAGGCTTGCGATCATGTCGGCCTTCGATGCCGGCGTGGCTTGCTCGCCGACCGCCTCCTCGAACGCTTTTTCGTCAAAAATATTGACGGGCGCGGTGAGCGTGATGACCTCGTTGGCGTGGATATGCTGATCCAGCAACTTCCGGACCCGCTCTTCGTATAGCTTGAAGTCGATATCTTCCTGATAGCGTTTGCGTACGGCGGTACGCAGTTTTTGGAACCGTCGCAAATCCTCCTTGTAGGATGCGATCACAGACTCATTTCGTGGATCGTTGATCCAGTCCGCTGTCGAGAGTGCCATCGCGAGCGTGCGCGCGAATTGCGCCAGGCGCTCGTAGAAATCCTCACGGCGCTCCTCGTCCCCTAGGTGCCGCTCGAAGCCTTCCTCGTCGAGCTTGTTGGGGAGTTCCTTGAAGAGGTCCCAAAGCTGGTGCTGGCGCTGCGGAAGCTTTTCGATTTCTTCCAGGTTCTGGGTAACGACGCCCTGAACATCTTCCGCCTCGAATTCAGCAAAGGCGGAATAGGTCTTGAGCGCGGGGTCCAGCTCACCCAGCACCCCCGCATAATCGATGATATAACCGTAGTCCTTCTTGTCCTCGACGCGGTTCACACGCGCAATCGCCTGCAGGAGCCCGTGGGCCTTGAGTGGCTTGTCGAGATAGAGAACGGTGTTCTTGGGCGCATCAAAGCCGGTCAGCAGCTTATCGACGACGATGAGGATTTCGGGGTCTTCGCGGTCCTTGAAGGAGGCCACGATCGAGCGGTTATAATTCTTCTCGTCGCCGTACCGCTCCATCATCTTTTTCCAGAAGCGCACGACCTCCTCGCGGGACTCATCGCCCACCTCGTCGTAGCCTTCGCGGTCGTCGGGGGCTGAGATGATTACTTCCGAGGTGACCATGCCGATTTGATCGAGCGCGCGTTTATAGAGAAGCGCCGCGCGCTTGGAGCGGGTGGCTAGCTGTGCCTTGAATCCGGTCCCCTTCCAGTTTTTGGCGTAATGCTCTGCAACGTCGTAGGCGACACAGTAGATAGTCGGCTCGGTTTGGCCGATTTCGCTATAGCGGGTAAACTTGCGCTTGAGGTCAGCGCGCTGATCCGGCGTGAGGTCGCGGCTGACGCGCTCGAACCAAACATCGATGCCGTTCCGGTTGACATCCTGCTCAACGTGCCGCCCTTCATATAGCAGCGGCACGACAGCCCCGTCCTTCACCGCCTGGTCAATGGCATAGATGTCGATCAGCCCGCCAAACTTGGCGGCGGTGCTCTTTTCCTTCTTCATCAACGGCGTGCCGGTGAAGCCAAGGTAGCATGCGTTCGGGAACATCCGCTTCATGCGGGTGTGCATTTCCCCGTATTGCCCGCGATGGCCTTCATCGATCAGCAGGAACACGTCACTCGACAGGTCACGGTAATCCCGGACATTCAGGGCGGTGTCGAACTTGTTGATGACGGTAGCGATAATCGAGGCGCGGTCCTGCGAGACGAGTTTCAACAAGTGCCGCCCCGAGGAGGCATTCTCGGGCTCCGCACCGCAGGCGGCAAAGGTCGCCTTAAGTTGCTCATCAAGGTCGATGCGGTCGGTGACGAGCACGATGCGGGGGTTGACGATTTCCGAGTCGAGCGCCAGAGCCCTTGCCAGCATGACCATGGTGAGGGACTTGCCGGAGCCTTGCGTGTGCCAGATGACGCCACCCTGGCGGCGGCCTTGGGAATCCCGCTGCTTTACCTTGGCGAGGATATTTTTGACCGCGAAGAATTGCTGATAGCGGGCAACTTTCTTGATGCCGAGATCGAACAGGGTGAAGCGCCGGGCAAGATCCAAAAGGCGATCAGGACGGCAGAGCGCGTAGAGCACCCGGTCCTGCTCGGTAACCTCGCGCCCGTCCCCCATCATGCGCTCGAAGGGAGCCTGTTCTTCTTCAAAACCGTCGCCAAAGGTGCTTTTCGCCTCGGTTGCGGTCAGCGGTGTGGTGAGCAACGGCCCGATATCGGCATCGGTGAACTCGCGCTCCCGCCAGAGCGCCCAGAATTTGCGTGAGGTGCCGACCGTACCATAGCGAACCTTGTTCCGATTGGTCGCGATGAGGAGTTGCACCGAACGGAACAGATGCGGGATTTCGTCGGGGCCTTGATTGCGCAGGTTCTGGGAAATGGCTTCCTCAAAATCCTCGTTCGGTCCCTTGCACTCGATGACGCAGAACGGAATGCCGTTGACGAAGAGAACAATGTCCGGCCGCCGTGTCTTGGCTGAGCCGGAACGTTCGACATCGAACTCCTTGCAGACATGGAAGGTGTTGTTGGCAGGATTGGCCCAATCGATGTATTTCAGGGATCGTCCGCGCGTGTCACCTTCGATGGGCTGATCGAGCGACGTGCCAAGCTGCAAGAGATCGGTCGTCAATTCATTCAATCGCATGATGCCGAGCGGTTCACGGCTGCGCAGCCGTTCAATCGCGGTTTGGATGTTGGCTTCCGAGAACGGATATTGCTTTCCGCGGTACTCGATGGCGTTGAGCCGCATGAGTTGGGCGCGAAGGATATCCTCCAGCAGCACATTGGATAGCTTGCCACGCCGCTCACGGTCGACCGCCGCCTTGGACAACATCACCCATTTGGGCGCCATCGTCTGCAACAGATGCAGTGCCGGAATCTGAGACAGATGCTTCTCGCCATCCCTGAATTGATGCCGCTTATTCATTGTGCGGCCTCCTCGGTGACACGGGCCGCCATCGCATCAACGTCGCTGTCGCGCACCGGCGCGCGCCATTCGCCGGTCAGCAGCTTCTGCATAAGGCCGCGCTTTTGGCGGCGCAGCGCTTCCATTTGCGCTTGGAGAAGCTGAACCTCACGCTGGAGGGAATCCAACCCAGCAGCCATAGCCTTTTGCGTTTCAATGGAACGCGGCAACAAAAGGGGCGTTTGCAGAAGCCACTCAACGTTGAGAACCATTTTCTCAATATCAACGCCGTAGCTGCAAATGAAGGCTTCGTGCTGAAGCCGTTCAGTACGGCTTAGCCAATCGAAATAGGGCATCCATAGCTTGCCGGGCTTGGCTCTTAAGCACACATATTCTTTTGAGACGTGAGCTCCGTCGAACTCGCGCGGCACCATTGCCCACGCGCCATGAACGACTTGGCGTTTTGAGATCAAGAAATCACCAGCACGCACCGCGTACATGTCCTTGGTGAGAATCTCGCGCCCTTTCCTGTCGCCACGAAAAATTAATCCACCACAACCTCGCTTAACGGTGATGAGCCGGTAGGTCGCGTCTTCATCCCAAGCAACCCGTTGAGACACTAGGCTCGTAACATGGCCAATCGTCGTTTTATCCCAACCATTATGCTTTGTGGCCTGTCTTGCGTCACTTACGCACTCAGCAAGCATTCCGCGAATGCGCAGCTGCTTATTTTCGATTAAGCGAGAACCTATTGCGATTGCGGAATCCCAAGTATTTAGGATCTCAGCTACGCGACGCTGCTCCGAGAGAGAAGGAACAAATATTGGAAACTCTTCAACATCCGACCGAGTGATGTTCGGGTCTTTTCGACTGCTCGCGGCAAATCTCCGCCAGTACCCGACGCGACCATTCAGATATTGGAGGACGTAGGACGGGTCTGCTTTCTGGCGATCTAATTCGATTGCCGATATGGCCTGATTGATCGCAGCCGGAACGCTCAGAAGACCCGTGCGGCCAATTTGACGAAATCCGCCGTACATAGCGACCAAGACGGTTCCCGCCGGGAAAATTCGAGAACGAGATTCATCGAGCGCATATTGCGTCAGCTTCTCACTAGTATCTGAGATGACTGAATTGTTTAGATCGCCAGTTTTTACCCAAGGCGTACCTGCATTGGAAAAATAGCGATCCGATTGCGCGCGCGGAGGCGTCGATCCACTGGACACCTTCGCAATCTTGCTCAGACAGGTATGGCGATGATCAAACATTTAATCCGAGGTCCTTGAGGTAATCTTTCATTTTTTCCTTGACTTGCACGAGTTCAATCTCAAGCGCATTAATCTCGGCTTGGACAGCTAGTATATTGACTTCGTCTTCGACCACGAACGTGTCGATGTAGCGCGGGATGTTAAGATTGAAATTGTTTTCACCAATCTCTTCCGTCGGCACTGAGCGGGAATATTTGTCGATAACTTTCCGCCCCTTAAACGTTTCGACAATTTTTGTGATCTGACCTTCGAGCAGCATGTTTTGTGTCTTCGCTTGCTGAAATTCCTGGCTCGCGTCGATGAACAGCACATCTTTACGCTGCTCCAGCGCGCCACCAGATTCTCGCCGGCGATCGAAAATCAATATTGCTACGGAAATTGAGGTGGATTGGAAAAGGTTTGCTGGTAGGCCAATAACTGTATCAAGAAGATTTTCTTCGATGACTTTTTGGCGGATTTTGCTCTCCGCACCGCTTCTGAAAAGTACGCCATGCGGGACAACGACAGCAACGCGTCCGGCTTTTTGCCGCGCCGTTTCGATCATGTGCGTAATGAAAGCCCAATCGCCCGCGCTCTTCGGCGGCACACCGCGGTGAAAGCGTTTATACTTGTCGTTGGCCGCATTCTCGGCGCCCCACTTGTCGAGCGAGAACGGCGGGTTGGCGATCACTACATCAAATGCAAGGAGCTTGTCGTCCTCGATAAGCTTGGGATTGTTGAGCGTATCGCCCCACTCCAGTTTCGCACCGTCTATGTCATGCAGGAACATGTTCATCTTGGCGAGTGCATGGGTGCCGCCGTTCACTTCCTGCCCATAGAGCATGACGTTCTTTGAGCCGACTTCCTGCGCCGCCTCGATCAACAAGGAGCCGGAGCCACAGGCAGGATCGGCGATCTTTTCGCCTTCCTGTGGCGCAACAAGCTTTGCCAGCACCCGCGAAACCTGGCGCGGCGTATAAAATTCACCGGCCTTCTTTCCTGCATCGGATGCGAAACGCTCGATCAGGTAGATGTAGGCATCACCGATGATGTCGCCCTTGGCGAGCCGTTTGGGCCGAAGGTCCAAATCCTTGAAGTCGCCAAGCAGATTGCGAAGGCGGCGATTCCGGTCCTTGGTTTCGCCGAGCTTGTTGGCGGAGTTGAAGCTGATGTTGCGGAACACGCCATCGAGCTTGGTCTTGTTCGCTTCTTCAATCGCATCCAGCGCGATATCGATCAGTTCGCCAAGATTGTCGGCGTCTTTCTGCTCCCATATTTCCTGAAAACTTGCCCCCTTTGGCAGGACAAACCGCTCACGGTCCATGCGGCGGAGCAGGCGCTCTTCGTCGCCGCCGTAGCGAGCCTTCGTATCATCGTAGTGCTCGCGCCACGTATCGGAAATCGCCTTCCAGAACAACGTGACCAGTACATAATCCTTATACTCCGACGCGTCGATGAGGCCGCGAAACGTGTCGCAAGCCGCCCAGGCTTTGCGGAATACGTCGTCCTTTGTGGTCTTGGAGCCAGTGTCTTTTTCGCTGGTCATGGTCTTCCTCTCAGCTTTTTCTTTGAAGCGGTATGTGATCGGCGCGCGCGATAGCAAGCAAATGAAGCTCTTGCTGCCGCAAGATATTGAGCCGTTCCTCGATGTCAGCCTGTCGGCGAACCAACCCACCCAATGCGACGAGCTGCTGCTGATCGGAGAGGCTCGGCAAGGGTACTTGGACTTCTTCAACCGCCGAGCGGCGAAGATTCGGAATCGTTGAACCCGTGGCGCTCTGACGGAGCACGGCTTGCGTTGCGGGAAGATTCAGAAAGAACACCAAGTATTCCGGGCTAATGCGATCGGGATGAGGTCTCAGAATGAAAAGAGACCCGGCAGCGACCATCGGAGGACCGTCGTGGGGAACGACGGCCGCCCGGTAGCTGAGTCCTCGCGTTTGCAAGACTAGCTCGCCAGCTCGAAGAACTTCGGGAGGTCCCTTTCCGGGCACATCGGCGATGCGGGCCATGCTCTCCAGATTGAGCGCGCCGTCCGTGCCGACATCCTTGCCCTGCACGACTCGATAGGCCCCTCCAGGCTCGTGGACGATCCGCTCGCGAAAAGGCGAGCCAATACGGAGGGTTGCAAGGTCGATCATCTTCATTATTTTGCAATAAACCCTTTCATGCATAATATCAATTGCCAAACCAACGCCGTTGTGTCAGTTAACGTTCACGAAAGGCTTTACTGCAATTATTTTTGGAGAACAACCCCATGGTGGCCGTTTTGCCGTTTGAGAAGGCGATGCGCGAGATTCACGACGTAAGGCATAAACATTTGCTGCTCGGCAATGGCTTCAGCATTGCCTTGAGGCCCGACATTTTCACTTATGGGTCGCTTTACGAAAATGCCGATTTCAGCAAAGCCCCACACGGTACAAAGCTCTTCAAGGCACTTGAGACTCAGGACTTCGAAGTTGTCATCAAGCACCTTCAAGATGCTGCCAAGGTGGTCGAAGTTTACAGACCAAGCGCTGTGACCCTCGCCCGCAGCCTCAGAAACGACGCCGCAGCAATCAAGGATGCGCTTGTCACAGCCATCGCCAAACGCCATCCAGACCGCCCGTACGATATAAAACCGGAGCAGTATGCCGCCTGCCGCGCCTTTCTTTCCCGGTTCGAACACATCTTCACACTGAATTACGACGTGCTCCTCTATTGGGCATTGATGCAGAGTGAGGTCGATAGACTGCAGATAAATCACGACGACGGATTTAGGCACCCGGAAGATGACCCGGATGCACCCTGGGTTTCGTGGCAACAGGGTAATCAAGCGACGGTCTCTTACCTGCATGGCGCCCTGCACCTATTCGATGCCGGCTCCGAAATAACGAAGTATACCTGGTCAAAGACAGACAAGCCGATCGTTGAGCAAATTCGGTCCGCGCTTGATGAAGAAAAGTATCCGCTTTTTGTTTCCGAAGGCACCAGCGCGAGCAAAAAGGCGCGCATCCTGCACAGCGGTTACCTTCATAAGGCGCATCGCAGCTTCGAGTCCTGCTGCAAGCCGGCAGGCAACGCTATCGTCGTATACGGTCATTCACTTGCGGATAATGATGACCATGTGTTGCGCGCGATCGTTAAGGGGAACGCCCGCTACCTTCTCGTTAGCCTGTACGGGAATGCGGACTCGCCCGCCAATAAAGCGATAATCAAAAAGGCCGAAAAGCTTGTCCTGCAGCGAGGTCCCGCCAAGGGCAAACACCAAGCTCTTAGCGTCATCTACTATGATGCGGCGTCAGCCAAGGTGTGGGGATAAAGGTTGAACTATTGCCGCTTGGCTCGACCACAGCCACGCTGCTTTCGATACATCGTAAGCCGCGAATTAGGGTCCCAACCCCGCTGCGGCTCCCCCCTCACCCGAAATTCGCTATGCGAATTTCGACCTCTCCCCGCATCCGCCTTCGCCCGAAGGCGGGCTTCGGCGGACAAGAGCGGGGCGAGGTGAAGAAACGCCCCTACACCGGCAATCCGTTCGCTTTCGCCAATTCCTTCAGCGACACCTGCGGCCGGGCGCCGATGTGCTGGATCACTTCGGCGGCCGCAAGCGCGCCTAACCGGCCGGCCGCCTCATGGCCCGCGCCACGCACCAGGCCGAACAGGAAGCCGGCGGCGAACAGGTCGCCGGCGCCGGTGGTATCGACCATTTTCTCGATCGGAAAGGCCGGCACTTCGATAACGCCGTCTTTCGAGGCCACCACGCAACCCTTCTCGCTGCGAGTGACGACCCCGAGCTTTGCGTCCGTGCGCAATTGCTTCAGCGCGGTAGCAAAATCCGAGGTCTGGTACAGCGAATGCAATTCCGCCTCGTTGGCGAACACCAGATCGACGGTGCCGCTTCGCATCAGATCGATGAACTCGCCGCGATAGCGGTCGACGCAAAACGAATCCGACATCGTCAGCGCGACCTGGCGGCCCGCCTTGTGCGCAATGGTCGAAGCCTTGACAAAAGCATCCTTGGCGCTCTTCGGATCCCAGAGATAGCCTTCGAGATAAATGATGCTCGATGCCGCGATCTGGGCGGGATCGATATCGTCGGGCGTCAGTTCCTGCGCGGCGCCGAGATAGGTGTTCATGGTGCGCTCGCCGTCCGGCGTCACCAGGATGTAGGAACAGCCGGTTGCGGGGCCGTCCTTCGCAGGCCTGGTTTCGAACGCGACCCCCGCGGCACGGATGTCATGAATGTACATGCGCCCGATCTGATCATCCCTGACCTTGCCGACATAGGCCGCGCGGGCGCCTAAATTGGCGACCCCGACAATGGTGTTGGCCGCCGAGCCGCCGGACATTTCGGTCGCAGGCCCCATATCCCGGTAGATCGAGGTGGCGCGGGCTTCG
>WNFI01011690.1_pt1 | contig 10014 bp, 7 predicted proteins | sample 5400471 | NCBI WGS metagenome assembly WNFI01 (sample SAMN13153348, study PRJNA577476) | soil metagenome | isolation source: 100 cm saprolite on Douglas fir-dominated hillslope | place: USA:California | collected 2013-09-17
GTCAGATGACCGGCTGAGCACTCCCAGAACGGTAGTGGCACGCCCCAGTACCTCGTACGGGACACGACCCAGTCGGCCTCGTCGCTCGTCCAGTCCGCAGGCCGCTGGTCGCCGCCTGTGGCAGGTTCTCTGGCGATCCGATCGCGGGTGGCCCGCACCTTGTCCGTGATCGAGGTGCACCTGATGTACCAGGCAGACAGGGCACGGGAGAGCAGCGGCGTGCCGCACCGCCAGCACTGCGGGCTGGGGTCTTCGTGCTGGCGCGTCGCGACGAGCGCGCCAGCATCCGAGAGCGCGGCGGTCACGATCTTGTCCGCGTCGGCGAAGAAAGCACCACCGACGATCGGCAGGTCGGCGGCAAAGCGGCCGTCCTGAAGAATCGGGTCGAACACGGGCAGGTCGTGGGTGACAGCGGCGGCGAGGTCGTCCGCGCCGAAGGCAGGAGCGAGATCTTGCAGGCCAGTGCCGCGTCCCACGGTCACGAAATAGCCGCCGACGACGGGCCGCGGCCCGGCGGCGCCGGCGAAGTCAAGCACGGGATGATAGCTGGCTCCGGCTAGCTCGGCGCCACCGATCCGCGCGGCGACGTGCCAGTCATCGCCAAGCACGTCGGCTAGGCACGCCTCGGCCACAATGACGCGGTCGTCACGGCCGGCCTGGCGGGCGAGCGCATAGACCTGGTGCGGGTGCACGGCGATCGCGGCGTTGCAGACCAGCCGCCACGGCTTAGTGGTCCAGACAAGCAGGTCGGCACCGTGCAGCCTCGGGTTCGCGCCGCCGCGAACGCCAGCCAGCCGGAACCGCACCAGCGCCCCGCTACCGCCCGCGTTCACGTGCGCGTCAGGATGGGCGAGGTCGTACGCCGACAGAGGGGTCTGGCACCGGGGGCAATAGGTAGTCACCCGGTGACTCCGCTCCAGCAGGCCCGCATCGAAGAGCTGCTGCAGCGACGACCATACCGACTCGATGAATGCCGCCTCCATCGTCCGGCACTCGGCATCCTGCCAAGCGCCCAGCCGGGTACTCAGATCCGAGAACGCGTCGCCGTGGCGCATCGCGGACTCGCGGCAGCGAGCATTGAATCGCTCGAGGCCGTAGGCCTCGATGTCTGGCTTGCCGGAAAGACCGAGTTTCCGCTCCACGGCGACCTCGACTGTCAGCCCGTGGCAGTCCAGGCCCCCGCTCCGGGGAACGGCGAAGCCCTGCATCACCTTCATCCGCCTGTAGGCGTCCGTGACGGCCTGGTCGCTTACATATTGAATTCCGGGCAAACCGGAAGCTGCGGGCGGCTCGCAGTCCCAGATCCAGGGGGGCCGACCGGCCTTCCTGGCCAGCGCCATCGTCCGGCTGGCCACAGCCCGGTCAGTCCAGCGGCCGAGTACCTCTTGCTCTACGGCGGCTAGAACGGCGCCAGCCCCCAGATCGGGCCCGCCCGGCAGATGGCCTGGTCCGGGGGCCGGTCGATTCACGTCGCGCACCGCAGATACTTGCCCCTCAATCAGCACACCCCCGTATGTGCCCGCGCAGCGTTCACGATAGCTGACCCGGCCCGCCCGCCTTGCGGCCAGGCCGTGCCAGCCTGAGCTGCCGGGATTGGCCGAGTCGTCGCCCGGGCCTGTTTGCGAATCGGTACGGGAGCACTTATCCTCCGGTGACGCTTGTCAACCAAGATCATCATGAGGTCTGCGCCAGGGGAGGCCGGTAATGACTGCAGCAGCACAGTCTGATGCGGCCGGCTTCCCCGTGCGGCAGGGCGAGCGGCGTTGGACCGCTGCCGAAATCACCAAGGTCAGAACCCAGCTGGCCGCCGAGGCCGCAGAGCTGAAGGAAGAGATCGAAAAAGCCGAATCGGACATCGCTGACCGGCTAGGCGATTCCGTCAGCAATGCCGGCGACGACCAGGCCGACGTGGGAGCGAAGACCTACGAGCGGGAGCATGAGCTCTCGCTGACCTACAACGCGCGCGATCTGCTTGTGCAGACCGAGCGGGCGCTGGCGAGAATTGACGCAGGCACCTACGGCTGGTGCGAGTCGTGCGGTCAGCCGATCGGCAAGGCCCGCCTGCAGGCGTTCTCCCGGGCGACCCTGTGCGTGAGCTGCAAGCAGCGAGAGGAACGGCGCTGACCAGCAAACCGCTCGCAAGTAACAGGCAGGAGCCTGGCACGATAGCTTCCGTGACTTCGCCGACCAGGCACCGCCGCCGGATTGCCGTGCTGCTCGCTGTCGCCGTGACCGTGCTGGTGACCGACATCATCACCAAGGCAGTGGTTGTGGCCACCCTGTCGGCTCGCGGGCCGGTCAGGCTGCTCGGTGGCCTGCTGAAGCTGCGGGTAACCCGCAATCCGGGCGCGGCATTCAGCATCGGGCCGTCGCTGACCGTTGTCTTCGCCGTGATCGCTGTCGGGGTGATCGTCTTTATCCTCCGGACCTCGCGCCGGATTCAGAGCCTTGCCTGGGCCGTGACGCTCGGCCTGCTGCTCGGCGGCGCGACCGGCAACCTCACCGACCGGGTGCTGCGCGCACCCGGCCCGTTCCGTGGCTACGTAGTCGACTGGATCCAGGTACCGCACTGGCCCGTCTTCAACGTCGCTGACTCCTGCATCGTCTGCGGCGGCCTGCTCGCCGTGTTCCTCGCAGTCCGCGGCGTGAGCATCGACGCAGGCTCCGATCAGCAGCAGCCAGCCCCGCGGTCGGAAGAGTCGCGGCCGGTTGACCCGCGCGGCGGCGGCGGGGCGTGACTGCTCCTGTCCAGCGCCGGGTGCCGGTGCCAGACGGTCTTGACGGCGAGCGGCTCGACGCGGCGATCGCGAGGATGTTCGGCCTGTCGAGGACCCGTGCCGCCGAGCTGATCGGCGCGTGGCCGCGCACCCCACTCCCGGCTGGACGGGGCCGACCGTGCTGCAGGGGCTGCTCGCGGGCGGGCACCAGATCGCCACGAGCGGTGCTGCCGAGCGGCAGGGGATCGTGCACAGGCTCGACGCCAACACCACCGGGCTGATGGTGGTCGCCAAAAGCGAGCGGGCCTACCGCGTACTCAAACAAGCGTTCAGGGACCGCGACGTCGACAAGCGCTACCATGCGCTCGTCCAAGGCCATCCCGATCCGCTGCGCGGCACCATCGATGCCCCGATCGCGCGGCACCCGTCTGGCGACGGCAGGTTCGCCGTCATGGCCGACGGCCGGCCTGCGGTGACGCACTACGACACGCTCGAGGCGTTCCGCGCCGCGAGCCTGACGGAGATCAAGCTGGAGACCGGCCGCACCCACCAGATTCGGGTGCACATGGCGGCGGTCAGGCACCCGTGCGTCGGCGACAGGCTGTACGGCGCGGACCCGGTACTCGCCGCCAGGCTAGGGATCACCAGGCAATGGCTGCACGCGGTGAGGCTTGGCTTCGCGCACCCCGCGGATAGCCGGTGGGTCGAGTTCACCAGCGACTACCCCGTCGATCTCGCCGCGTCGCTCGACCTTCTCGCCGCGGAGTCGTAGGTTCTGTCGCGTCGCCTGGCGCGTCCAGGTGCTCGCGCCCGCGAGGGTGAGTTAGATTCGAATCTCATCCCGGCGCTGGTTTGCTGGCAGCATGCCTGAAGGAGGCGGTACTTCATGGCAATTCCGGCATCAGCGGCGGCCAGCGGGCGCGACGGCGAGTTCGCCCACCTGCACGTGCACACCGAATACTCGATGCTCGATGGCGCGGCCCGGCTTGACGACATGTTCGCCGCGTGCGCCAAGGCCGGCATGTCAGCGATCGCGATCACCGACCACGGCCATGTCTACGGCGCCTACGACTTCTACAAGAAGGCGCGGCAGGCGGGGATCAAGCCGATCATCGGCACTGAGGCCTACGTGGCACCGGAGCACCGCGGTCTCAAGCAACCGGTCCGCTGGGGCGTTCCGGCCCAGAAGGACGACGACGTCTCAGGCGCCGGCGCCTATACCCACATGACCCTGCTGGCCGAGACGACCGAGGGCATGCACAACCTGTTCCGGCTCTGCTCGCTGGCCTCGATCGAGGGCTACTTCCGCAGGCCCCGGATGGACAGGGAACTGCTCGCCAGGTATTCCAAGGGCATCATCGCCACCACCGGCTGCCCTGGCGGCGAAGTACAGACCAGGCTCAAGCTCGGCCAGTACGACGAGGCGCTCGAGGCGGCGGCCGCCTACCGTGACATCTTCGGTCAGGGAAATTTCTTCGTCGAGCTCATGGGCCACGACCTAGAGGTGGAGCAGCGGTCCGCCGCCGGGCTGCGCCGGATCGCCGCCGAGCTCTCGCTGCCCTACCTCGTCACCAACGACTCCCACTACGTCGCGCCGGGCGATGCGCAGGCACACGAGGTGCTGCTGTGCGTCCAGACCGGGACCAACATGGCCGATCCGAAGCGGTTGAAGTTCGAGGGGACCAGCTATTACCTCAAGAGCCCGGCCGAGATGCGCGCGGTCAGCGATGCGGAGGAATGGCAGGCCGGCTGTGACAACACGCTGCTGATCGCCGAGCGCGCCGATGTGGAGTTCACCAAGGCCAACTTGATGCCGGACTTCCCGCTGCCCCAGGGCGAGACCGAGGTGACCTGGTTCCGCAAGGAAGTCTGGGTGGGCATGGACCGCCGGTTCCCCGACGGCTACGACGAGGAGCGCCGCAGCAGGGCCACCTACGAGATGGGCGTCATCGAGCAGATGGGGTTCTGCGGTTACTTCCTCGTGGTCGCCGACTTCATCATGTGGGCGAAGCGGAACGGGATCAGGGTTGGTCCGGGGCGGGGCTCGGCGGCCGGCTCGATCGTGTCGTACGCGATGGGGATCACCGACCTGGACCCGATCGCTTTCGGCCTGATGTTTGAGCGTTTCCTCAACCCCGAGCGCGTCTCGATGCCCGACATCGACATCGACTTCGACGAGCGCCGGCGCGGCGACGTGATCAGGTACGTCACCGAGAAATATGGCGACGACCGGGTCGCCCAGATCATCACCTACGGCACTATCAAGGCCAAGGCGGCGGTCAAGGACTCGGCTCGCGTGCTCGGCTATCCCTACGCGCTCGGCGACCGCATCACCAAGGCGTTCCCTGCCGCCGTCATGGGCAAGGACGTGCCGCTGTCCGGCCTCTTCGACCCCGATCATCCGCGATACGGCGAGGCCGGCGAGATCCGTGCGCTGTACGAGGCGGAGCCTGAGGTCAAGCAGGTGGTGGAAACGGCGCGCGGCCTGGAGGGCCTGATCAGGCAGGCCGGCGTGCATGCCGCCGGGGTGATCATGAGCAGCGAGCCGCTGCTCGATCACGTGCCGGTGTGGAGGCGCGAGGCCGACGGCGCGATCATCACCCAGTTCGACTACCCGAGTTGCGAAGACCTCGGGCTGCTCAAGATGGACTTCCTCGGGCTGCGGAACCTGACCATACTTGACGACGCCCTAGTCGGCATCAAGGCGAACCGCGGAGTCACCGTCGACCTCGAGACGCTGCCCCTGGATGACAAGCCGACCTATGACCTGCTGGCGCGCGGCGACACGCTCGGCGTGTTCCAGCTTGAGGGCGGCCCGATGCGGGCGCTGTTGCGGTCCATGCGGGCCGACAGGTTCGCCGACATATCAGCGGTGAACGCCCTGTACCGGCCGGGTCCCATGGGCGCGAACGCCCACAACGACTACGCGGACCGCAAGACAGGCCGCAAGCCAGTTGCTCCTATTCACCCTGAACTGGCCGAGCCGCTTGCCGCCGTCCTCGGCGACACCTACGGCCTGCTTGTGTATCAGGAACAGGTGCTCGCGTGCGCCCAGGTCCTGGCTGGCTATTCGCCCGGCAAGGCGGACCTGCTCCGTAAGGCAATGGGCAAGAAGAAGAAGGAGATCCTGGACGCCGAGTTGGAACCCTTCGCCGCAGGGATGCGCGCGAACGGGTACTCGGAGCACGCGATCAAGACCATCTGGGACGTGCTCGTCCCATTCTCCGACTACGCGTTTAACCGAGCGCACGCCAGCTGCTATGGCATGGTCGGCTACTGGACCGCCTTCCTGAAGGCCAACTACCCGACCGAATACATGGCCGCGCTGCTGACCTCGGTGGCGGGCGACAAGGACAAGTCAGCCCTGTATCTCAGCGAGTGCCGCCGGATGGGAATCAAGGTGCTGCCGCCGGACGTGAACGCGTCGACGGCGTATTTCACCCCGGTGGACACCGACATCAGGTTCGGCATGGCTGCCGTGCGCAATGTCGGGGCGGCCGTGGTCGAGTCGATCGTGGCGACTCGGACCGCCAAGGGAAGCTTCACCAGTTTCTCCGATTTCCTCCGCAAGGTCCCCGTCAACGTCTGCAACAAGCGCGTGATCGAGTCACTGATCAAGGCAGGGGCTTTTGACTCGCTGGGCGCCCCGCGCCGCGGCATGCTGATGATCCACGAGCAGGCCATCGACGCCGTGATCGACGTCAAGCGCAACGAGGCAATCGGCCAGGATTCGCTGTTCGGCGCTGACGAGGACAACGCGGCAACATTCGACATACCGATTCCGGACGGCGAGTGGGACAAGTCGACGCTCCTCGGCTTCGAGCGGGAGATGCTCGGGTTGTATGTCTCCGATCATCCGCTGCTCGGGCTCGAGCACATGCTTGCTGCCGAGACCGACTGCTCGGTGGTCCAGCTGCTCGGGTCTGCCGATGAGCCTGAACGGACCGCACGTGGAGATCGTGCCGACGGCCAGGTGGTCACGCTCGGCGGGATCCTGTCAGGCGTGCAGCGGAAGGTGACCAGGCAGGGCAGCCCGTGGGCGGCGGCGACCCTGGAAGACCTTGAGGGTGCGATCGAGGTCCTGTTCTTCCCCGCGACCTACCAGGCGTGCATGCACCTGGTCGTCGAGGACGCGATCGTGTTCGTGCGGGGCAGGCTCGACCGGCGCGAGGAAGTGCCCAAGCTGGTGGCCATGGAACTGCGGGCCGCCGAGCTGGCCGCCGGGGAGTCAGGCCCTTTCGTCGTGTCGATCATGGAGGCCAGGTGCGTGCCGCCGGTCGTGGACCGGCTGAGGGACGTCCTGCGGACTCACCCGGGGCGGATGGAGGTTCACCTGCGCCTGCTGACCGGTAGCCGGGCCAAGGTGCTCAAGCTCGACGACAAGCTCCGGGTGCGCCCGTCGCCTTCGCTGGTCGCCGACCTGAAGCAACTGCTTGGCCCGGCGTGCGTGAGCTAGCTGACCGGTCAACTACGCTGTTTGGCAATGTCCATCACCGGTGAGTATCCCTTCGAGCCCCGGCCAGGCGGACCTGGTGGCGGCAGCGACCAGGCCTCAGTGGCCAGCCCCCTGGTGGGCAGCCTCGTCAGCTCGCTGGTGATCCTTCTCGGCAGCGGGCTGATCGGGCTGGCCGGCGGCCTGGCCTGGACAAGTTTCGCGCCCCGGGCGGTCTACGTCGTGGTCGGCCGCGGCTCAGCTAACGTGGTCAATCCCGAGACGTCCGCGTTTATCGCAGCTGACGCCTGGTACTGCCTGATCGGCGTCGCAGGCGGACTCGTCATCGGCCTGGCAGGCTATCTGCTCGGCGTGCGGCGCTATGGGCCAGCGCCGATGGCAGCGATCCTTGCTGGCGGCGTTCTGGCCGCGCTGGCCGCCCGCTGGCTCGGTGAGAATCAGGGGTTGCACCAGTTCAACCGGCAGCTCCTGACCACGTCGCAGGGCACGTTGCTGCACGCGCCGCTCGCGCTGGCCGGCGATACGGCAGCGGCCGTCTGGCCACCAAATGCCTCGTTGCCGGCGGTCGCGTTCTGGCCGCTGGCGGCGTGCACCGTGGTGGGCGGGATCGTGCTCATCAAGGTGCTCAGGGACCGGCCGGCGCGCGCATACGGTCGGCCGCGGCATGGGGAAGCGCAGTTCTCTTCCTATCCCGGCCAGTAAGCCGTCCTCTCCCGGCCGGCAGGCTCTGGTTCACTGCCGCGTTACCCGCGCACGCTTGACTTGGCACGGAAATTTCCCTGACCGCCTGCCGAGAAGGGCGCATTCCGGATGCAGCGTGTCGTCGTGGTCGGCGGGGGTGTGCTCGGCATGATGCACGCCGCCGCGGCGCGGCACCGCGGCTACCAGGTCGTGCAGCTTGAGCGCGAGGCAGGCTCGCGCGGGGCCACGGCGCGGAACTTCGGGCTGGTCTGGGTGAGCGGCAGGCCCCCCGCGCGGAGCTGGTCCTCGCATTGCGCGCCAGGGAGCTCTGGGAGGAGCTGGCGGCGGTCGTGCCCGGCACGGGCTTCCGGCCGCACGGATTCGCTGACCCTGGCGGCTCATGACGCCGAGGCGGCGCTGCTGCGGGAGGCTGCCTGCCTGCCTGACGCCTGCCAGCGTGGCTACCAGTTCCTTGATCCAGCAGCGGTGCGCGCTGTCAACCCCGCGCTCAGAGGCGCGTTCTCATGCGGGCTGCTCTGCAGCAGAGACGCCATCGTCGAGCCCCGGCAGGTACCCGTCGCGATCCGCGACTACCTGCTTGCTCGGTGCACTGGCGCCGGATATGCCTGGCTGCCCGGGCGGGACGCGGTCGAGATCGCGCCAGGCGCCGTACGCGACCACAGCGGTACCTGGCACCGCGGGCCGGGCCAGGCTCGCGCCGCAGCGTCCGGCCGCCGCGGCCGCCGGCGCGCAGCTGCTGCTGGCACAGCGGCTTGATGGCAGCCTCACGATCGGCGACACGCACGCCTACGACGAGCCGTTCGCCTTCGACGTCGACGAGGCGCCCTACCATCACCTGCGCGCCCGGGCTGAGCAGCTGCTCGGGTCGCCGCTGCCGCCGACGAGGCGGCGGCGGGCCGGCGTGTACAGCCAGGTGACCGGTCCTGGCCTGTACTTCCGGGCTCAGGTCGCGCCAGCCGTGGTGCTGATCACCGGTCCAGGCGGGCGTGGTATGACGCTCGCCCCGGGCGATCGCCGAGCAGACGTTCGCCGCGAGCGGCATTGCGTGATCCACTAGGACGCGGCTGAGGAGCGTGAATGTCAAGGATCAGCGTGGCATGCCTCGACATGGCCGGAACGACGGTGGCAGATGAGGGCAGCGTGATGTCAGCGTTCCGGGCGGCGATGGAGCAGGCCCGGCTTGCCCCTGGGAGCGAGAGATACATCCGGGCCACTGCGATCGTGCAGGCCACCATGGGTCAGTCGAAGATCGATGTATTCCGGCGAATTCTCGGTGACGAGGCAGCCGCCGCCGCCAACAACGCCTTCGAGGAGCACTATGCGCGGATCGTCGGGGCCGGACGGGTAGCGCCCCTCCCGGGAGCCGTGCAGACGCTGACCGCGCTGCGGGACGCCGGCATCAAGATCTGCCTCGCCACCGGGTTCTCCCCAGCCACGCGGGACGTGGTTATCGACACGCTTGGCTGGCATTCCCTGATCGACCTCGCGCTGTCGCCAGCCGACGCGGGCCGCGGCAGGCCCTTTCCCGACCTTCCTTTGACGGCCCTGCTCAGGCTCGGCGGGGGAGCGGTCAGCGAGCTCGCTGTGGTCGGAGACACGCCCATCGACGTCGAGTCTGGCCTCCGGGCCGGAGCCGGAGTCGTCGCTGGCGTGCTGACCGGATCGGCGAACAGGAAGGACCTGGAGGCGGCGGGGGCTCCGCACGTGCTGGACCGAATCGCCGGCCTGCTGCCCCTGCTCGGCTTGAGTGACTGAGCGCAGCACGTGATGAACGACCAGACCCGCCCGCTCGGTGAAGGCTGGGACTTGCACGCGCACGAATGGATCGCCTGGTCCAGGACGGGCCTGGACAGCTACGAGAAATTCCACCGGGACGCGTTCTTGCCGTTGGTCCCGCGCGCCGGCCAGCTGACGGTGGATGTCGGCTGCGGAGAGGGCCGGGTGAGCCGCGATCTGCAAGCACTGGGTCACCGGGTGCTGGCAATCGATCTCTCGCTGGTCATGAGCCGCGCTGCTGCGACCCATCCGGCCGCTCCGGTTCCTGCTGTGGTGGCCGATGCGGCTCGACTGCCGCTGGCCACAGGGACGGCCGACTGCGCTGTGGCGTTTATGTCGCTGCACGACATCGACCACATGCCAGCC
>WNFI01016026.1_pt1 | contig 10014 bp, 8 predicted proteins | sample 5400471 | NCBI WGS metagenome assembly WNFI01 (sample SAMN13153348, study PRJNA577476) | soil metagenome | isolation source: 100 cm saprolite on Douglas fir-dominated hillslope | place: USA:California | collected 2013-09-17
TCCTCCTTCAGGCAGGGGCAGCAAGGGCAGGCAAGGAGGCGAGCGCCGCCTTTGGGCGGCGGCCGCCGCAGTCGCGGCACTGGCCGCTGAGCACTCTGGCGGCATCGAGGCAACCAAGGCCGAGCTCAATTCCCCGGCGCGCAGCGGGCACGCGGTCCAGCTACCGGTCGTGCCGCTCCACGACACCGTGCTGCCGTACGAGCGGCTGCTGATGTGGAGCCGGCTCGAGACGGGGCCGTCGCGCTGACCGCGTTGCGCACCTCGGTCAGGCGGCTCGCGGCGTCGTACGCGTAGTCGACCGACTGCTGCCCGCTCGGCAGCATCTGGGTGCGGCGGCCGGCCTTGTCGTAGCTGTAGTTGACGGTGCCCAAAGGCGTCGTCTCCTTGGTCAGCCGATCCAATCCGTCGTACGTAGAGTCGATCGCACCGCCGACGCTGTCCAGCGCCCGGAGCAGGCGGTCGCCCTTGTCGTAAGTATAGTCGATCGTGCTCTCGAACACGGTGGGCGCGGCCGCCGTGGCGCCGAAGGAGATCCGCGACAAGCGATTCATCGAGTCGTAGGCGCGCAGCGCGAACGTGCTGTAGGTCTTCGGGCCGCGGCCGCGGTCGTTGAACTGGAAGAAGGCGCGCAGCTTTCCGCCCTCGGGCCAGAGCGCCTGCTGCCCGGCGGGGAGGCCCATCGTCAGCACCGTGTACTTCGCGGCGTCCTGCGGGATGTCCTTCGGCAACTCTGTACAGCTCGCTGAAGCCGGAGCTGGTCGAACCTATCGCCGAGGAAGCGCACCGCAAGGGGCTTCGTCTGAGCGGCCATATCCCAGCCGGGCTGACAGCGAGCGAGGCGGTCAGGCTTGGCTACGACGAGATCCAGCACGTGAACTTCCTGGTGCTCAACTTCATGCCGGACGTGAAGGACACGCGCACGCCGGCGCGGTTCCTCGAGCCTGCGAAGCGCACCGCCGATCTGGACCTCGGGTCGCCGCAGGTGCGCGAGTTCATCCAGCTCCTCAAGGACCGCCACACCACGCTGGACCCGACGCTCAGCATCTTCGAGCAGCTCTTCCTCAATCGCCCCGGGGTCATGGCGGTGGGCTTCCGGGCGGTCGCGGATCGGCTGCCCGTGCAGATCCGGCGCGGGTTTCTCGCCGGCAGCATGCCCGTGCCGCCCGGGATGGATGAGAAGTACAAGGCGTCGTGGGCGCGGATGCTGCAGTTCATCGGCGAGCTGTACAAGGCCGGGGTCCCCATCGAGGCGGGCACCGATTCGATGGCGGGCTTCGCGCTGCACCGGGAGCTGGAGCTCGACGCGGAGGCAGGCATTCCGGCGCCCGAGGTGGTGCGGCTCGCGACGCTGGGGGCGGCGCGGATCATGGGGATGGAGAAGGACCTGGGCACGGTGCGGCCGGGGAAGCTCGCGGACGTGGCCCTGATCGACGTGGATCCGGCGCGGCGGTGAACGCAGCGCCCCCCAAGGCGCCTGCATTGCCGGCGCGCGCGCACTAGATTGCGGGCTATGCCCGCAAGCCCGATCCGCAAGCTCCTCTGCGCGAACCGAGGCGAAATCGCCATCCGCGTGTTCCGGGCCTGCAACGAGCTCGGCATCCGCACGGTCGCGATCTACAGCGAGGAAGACCGCATCCACGAGCACCGCCACAAGGCGGACGAAGCCTATCTGGTCGGCAAGGGCAAGCGGCCGGTCGAGGCCTACCTCGACATCGACGAGATCCTCGACGTCGCGCAGCGGGCGTCCGCCGACGCGGTCCATCCGGGCTACGGGTTCCTCTCGGAGAACCCGCGCTTCGCCGCCGCCTGCGAGGAGCGCGGCATTCGCTTCATCGGTCCCAGCGCCCGGGTGGTCGCTCTCATGGGCGACAAGGTGCGGGCGAAGGAGCTCGCGGTCTCCGCGGGAGTCCCCGTGGTCCCGGGCGTCGAGCTGCTCGCGAAGGACGACGCGCTCTCGAAGGCGCGGAAGTTCTTCCAGGAGCACGGGCCCATCCTGGTCAAGGCGGCGCACGGGGGCGGGGGACGGGGCATGCGCGTCGTGCGCGACGCCGCGCGGCTCGAGGAGTCGCTCGCGCAGGCCCGCTCGGAATCGCGCACCGCCTTCGGCAGCGACGTCGTCTTCCTCGAGAAGTTCCTCGAGCGCGTCCGCCACATCGAGGTGCAGCTCCTCGGCGACCTGCATGGCGGGCTCGTCCACCTGCACGAGCGCGACTGCTCGGTGCAGCGCCGGCATCAAAAAGTTATCGAGATCGCGCCCGCGCCCAACCTCGCCCCTGCGCTGCGCGAGCGGATCTGCGCGGACGCGCTCAAGCTCGGCCGCGCCTCGGGTTACAGCTCCGCCGGCACCGTCGAGTTCCTGGTCGAGGGCGACCGGCACTATTTCATCGAGGTCAATGCGCGCCTGCAGGTCGAGCACACGGTGACCGAGCAGGTCACCGGCATCGACCTGGTGCAGGCGCAGCTGCGCATCGCCGAGGGCTTCGCCCTCTCCTCTCCCGAGATCCGCATTCCCTCGCAGGAGGCGGTGGTCCCGCGCGGATTCGCCGTGCAGTGCCGCGTGACCACCGAGGACCCGCTCAACGACTTCCTGCCGGACGCGGGCGTCATCCACACCTGGCGCGCCGGATTCGGCTTCGGCATCCGCCTCGACGCGGGCAACGGCTACACCGGCGCTTATATCTCGCCGCATTACGACTCGCTCCTGGTCAAGGTCATCGCCTTCGCCGACACCTTCGAGGGCGCGGTGAAGAAGGGGCTGCGCGCGCTGCGCGAGTTCCGCATCCGCGGGGTGAAGACGAACCTGGCCTTCCTCGAAAGCGTCCTCGGCCACCCCACCTTCCTCGCCGGCGCCACCTGGACGCGGTTCATCGACGAGACGCCCGCGCTCTTCGAGCTTTCGCCCAGGCGCGACCGGGCGACGAAGCTGCTCCACTACCTCGCGGAGGTGATCGTCAACGGGCACCCGACCATCAAGAAGGACCAGCGCAGATCGCCGGCCGCCTTCGCGGAGCCGCGGCTCGCGCCGACGCCGCCCGGGCCGCCGCCCCGCGGGACCGCGCAGGTCCTCGCCGAGCGCGGGCCCAAGTCGCTCCGGAGCTGTTCTCGCTCGAGTGCTGGGGCGGCGCGACCTTCGACACCGCCTACCGCTTCCTCAACGAGGACCCGTGGGCGCGCCTGCGCAAGCTCAAGGCGGCGGCGCCCAACATCCTCCTGCAGATGCTGCTGCGCGGGGCCAACGCGGTCGGCTACACGAGCTATCCCGACAACGTCGTCGAGGCCTTCATCGACGAGTCCGCCGAGGCGGGTGTCGACGTCTTTCGCGTCTTCGACTCGCTCAACGACCTGGACAGCATGAAGGTCTCGGTCAAGCGCATCCAGGCGACCGGCAAGGTGGCGGAGGTCGCGATCTGCTACACGGGCGACGTCGCGAACCCGCACCGGCCCAAGTACGACCTCGCGTACTACACCGCTCTCGCGCGCCGCATCGAGGACATGGGCGCGCACTTCCTCTGCATCAAAGACATGGCGGGGCTGCTCAGGCCGCGCGCGGCGGGGATGCTCATCGACGCGCTCCTGGGCACCGTGAAGATCCCCATCCACCTGCACATGCACGACACCAGCGGGAACGGCGTCGCCTCGCTGCTCGTCGCCATCGAGCACGGCGTCCACATCGTCGACGGCGCGCTGGCCTCGATGGCGGGCCTCACCAGCCAGCCGTCGCTCAACGCGCTCATCGCCGCGCTGCGCGAGCACCGGCGCGACACCGGGTTGACCAACAAGAAGCTCCAGCCTCTCGTCGACTACTGGGACGACGTGCGCGACCCGTACAGCCCCTTCGAGTGCGGCCTGAAGAGCTCCACCACCGAGGTCTATTTTCACGAGATCCCCGGCGGGCAGTACTCGAACCTGCGCCCGCAGGTGGCCGCGATGGGGCTCTTGCACCGCTGGAACGACGTGAAGACCGCCTTCGCGGTGGTCAACCAGCTCTGCGGCGACATCCCCAAGGTGACGCCCAGCAGCAAGATGGTGGGCGACTTCGCCATCTTCCTGCTCAAGAACGAGCTGCTCGCGAACCAGCACACCTTCGAGGAAACGGTGGCGGCGACGCGCGCGGCCGTGCTCCGCGAGGCGGGGCGCCTCGACTTCCCCTCCAGCGTGGTCGGGTATTTCCAGGGCCACATCGGCAACCCTCCGGGCGGCTTCCCCGAGGACCTGCGCGCCGCCATCCTCAAAGGGTTGCCGGTGGCGCAGGGCGGCCCGGGCGACGGGCTCGAACCGGTGGACTTGACGGCGCTGGCCACCGCGCTCGCGCAGAAGCACGGCCGCAAGCTCGCCCGGCACGAGGTCATCAGCGCGGCTCTGTATCCCCGGGTCCTCGACGAGTTCTGGGCGCAGCTCGCGCTCTACGAAGACGTCTCGATCCTCGAGACGCCGACGTACTTCTACGGCATGGAGGTCGGCCAGGAGATCTGGGTCGAGCTCGAGCCGGGAAAGACGCTGGTCGTCTCCCTCTCGGCGGTGGGCGAGCCCAACGAGGACGGCGGCCGCACCGTCTGGTTCGAGGTCAACGGACATGGGCGGCAGGTCTCGGTGCGCGACCGGTCGCGGGCGTCCGCGGCGCAGGAGCGGCGCAAGGCGGAGCGCGGCAACGACAAGCACATCGGCGCCTCGATGCCTGGGCTGGTGATGGCCATCCAGGTCAAGCCAGGCGCCAAGGTCGAGGCCGGCGACGCGCTGCTCACGCTCGAGGCGATGAAGATGGAGACCGTCGTGCGAGCGCCCCGGGCGGGAACCGTCGCCGAGATCCTCACCGCGCCGAAGACACAGGTCCAGGCGGGAGATCTGCTGCTGCTTTTCGCGTGAGGCCAGAGAGCACGCGCTTGTACTGTTTTCCCCCGTCGAGCTTGCTCTCCTTTCCCTCGAGGCCGTTGATGAGCGCGAGCTCCTCGATGCGCAGGTTGGACGGATGGCGCTGGTTGAACTCCTCGAGCGTCATGGAGGAGGAGGCGCGCACGATCTGGATCTTCGCTGGCTGCACGGCAAGCGCGGCCGGGTCGGTGAGCGGCACGAAGCTGCCGATGAACGCTTTGAAGGCGGCGTCGTGCTCCGGGAACGCTTTCGAGGCGGCATAGCCGACCAGCGCGTAAGTCATCCCACCGCAGCCGACGAAGCCGGCGATGCCTGCGACATCCCCCTGCTGCGTCTGGGCCGTGAAGTAGGAGACCACAGCCGGAAGGCCGCCCACCGCCACCTGAGCCGCCTGCCCCTGCTGCATGCCCTTCTGCGACAAGAACTTCTGCGCGGCCTCCTCGGGCGAGAGCTTTCCCGCGGGCGCGAGCTCCGCCGCCGCATCCTTGTTCGGGCCCAAGGCCATGACTGCCTGCGGCGTGTTCTTCGTCTGCCACCCCGGCGGAAACGCGATCTGGAACTTGAGCTGGGGATGGAGGAACCGGGCCCCCTCGAAGTATCCCTGACGCGGATCTTCGCCGTACGGGAGCCCGTCGATCCGGCCGAGGTATTCGTCGCGCCGCACCTTGGCCGCGCTCCAGTCGCGGGGCGTGGCCTTCAGCCTCTCGATCGTGTCCTTCTCGCGGTTCTCTGGGTGAGGGTGGGTCTCTAGCCACTCGGGCAGCTTGCCGCCGCCCGCGAGCTTCGAGGCGGCGCCGAGCGTGCGAAACAGGTTGAGCATCTGGCGCGCGTCGTATCCCTCCTTCGCCATGTACTCGAAGCCGAGCTGGTCGGCCTGCGCCTCATCGTCCCGGCTGAACTTGAGGAAGAGGAGCTGCATCCCCGCCCCCGCCACCTGGCTCAGGGTCGCGATCTCCGGGCTGAGGATGGAGCCGATGCCGAGGCCCAGCTGCGCCAGCTGCGCCTTGCTCATCTGGCTCGCCGAGTGCCGCGCGGCGATGTGCCCGCACTCGTGGCCCATGACCGCCGCAAGCTGCGCTTCGTTCATCAGGGTCCCGAGGAGGCCGCGGGTGACGAAGACCGGGCCGCCCGGCAGCGCGAACGCGTTCACGCTGGCGTCCTCGACGACGTGGAATTGCCAGGGCAGGTCCTTGCGCGGCGTCTGCTGCGAGAGGCCGTGGCCGAGCGTCGCGACGTACTCCTCGATCTTCGGGTCCCGATAAAGGCCGATCGCCTGCTCCACCTCGGCGGCGCCCTGCTTTCCCAGCTCGATCTCCTGCGACTGGGAGAGCAGATTGAGCTCTAGCTTTCCGGTCGCGGGATTGCGGACACAGCCCGCAAGCGCGAGGCAGACGGCGGCGGCGCGGACGGGGTGGACCATGGCGCTCCTCGGAGGGGGCCCGATCTACGCATTCGCGGCTTCGTTGGGAAGGCGGATGTGCGCGCATGTGCGCCGCGCGTTCGCTACACGACGCGGCATAGCTGGCACTCAAGGCGCAACCGTCCTTACCGATTTCTCCCGCCATGCTGAGTTTGGAGGTAGCCGTCGAGGGCCGGGATCCCGGAGTCGGCCGCGCCCCCGGCAGGCTCCACGTCGGCGACGCCTGCAGCCCGCAGGCGGCGAGTGCTGGTGATCGACGACGAGCCGAATCTCGGCCGGTCGAATTCGATTCCATCGTTTGCGACCTGATGATGCCGGACATGACCGGCATCCAGTTCCACGCCGAGATGGAGCGAGTGGAGTCCCGCCTGCAGCGGGAGATGATCTTCATCACCGGCGGGGTGTTCACCGACGCCGCCCAGCAGTTCCTCGATTCCGTCCCCAATCGCCGCCTGGGCAAGCCGTTCGAGATCGAGCGGCTGCGCAAGATGATCCGGGAATAGGCATAGAGGCCCCATTCATTTTCCGCTCGCTGCGAACGGCAGCTCGAACCGATCGATGACGCGCGCCTCGGAATCTCCCGTCTCCAGGCCGCGCACCGTGACCCGCGCGCCCGAGGGATCCTGCTCGACGAGCAGGTAGTGGAACGGCCGCGGCGAACCCGCTGAATGGAGATCGCGGTGGCGCGCGTCCGCGCCTGCGAGCAGCGTCACCCGCGGCCCGCCGCCGCCGCCCGAGACGACGAAGGTCCGGCCGCGCTCCTCGAACCGCTCGTAGGCGTGGGCATGCCCCGTCACGAACGCGAGCGTCTTCCTGGCCGCGAAGAACGCCGGCAGGAACGCGCGCTGCACGTGCTCTTCGTCGCCGGTGGTGCGGCTGTTGGTGTAGGGCGGGTGGTGCGCGAGCACGAGCACGCCGGCCACCGCCGGATCGCCATCGAGCGCCGCCAGCGTCCCGCGGTACCAGTCGCGCTGCTCTTTCCAGCGCGCCTCGCCCAGCTGCGGCTCGTTGGAGTCGAGCAGGACGAGCGCGAGCCGGCCAAACGCGCGCAGATACCAGCGCTTCTGGCCGAGCTGCGGGAAGCGCGCCGTGGCGTTGGCGAGGGCCTCCTCTTTCCGGCCCCAGTAGTCGTGGTTGCCGAGCAGCGCCAGCATCGGGATGCCTGCCCCGCGGATGGGCGCGAACAGCTCGTCGAACCGCTTCCATTCGCTTTGCGACCCGCCGTCGTTGGTCAGGTCTCCGAGCAAGACGACGAGCCCCGGGCGCTGCGCCCCGAGATCCTGTACCAGCGCTGCGCGCGCCTCGTCATTCTGCTCGCGGCCGATCAGCCGCTCCACCCAGAGCGTCCGCTGTGGGTCGCCGAGGAGCGCCAGCGGGCGCGAGGCGCCGCGGTCCGGTTCCGGATAGCGCACCGGCGGCGCGGACGCACAGGCGAGGAGCTGTGCGACGAGGGCCGGCGCGAGCCAGCGCACCAAGCGCACTAGAAGCTCAGCCCAGAGCCAATGTACAGCTCGAGCTCGTTCACCCTCGCCCGGCCGGGCGGCGAGTCGACCACGGCATTCGAGACGGTGTCGAGCACGACCCGGGCCGCGTTCCCGGCACCCAGCGCGTAGCGAACGGCGAAGGTGCTGGAGACCACCACCTTGCTCTGGTCTCCGCCGTCGCGGAGCGCGAAGGGTTTGCGCAGCTCCACCCCTGCCGACGCGCCGTAGTAGTCGATGCGCCCTTCGGCGAAGCGGTCCGCCGAGCGCCCGGGCGTGCGGTCGGTGAAGACGCCGGCGCCGACGGAGACCGTCTCGCTCAGATCGAAGCGCGTGCCCAGCCGCAGGTTCCACACCGCTTGCTGCGCTTGGAGCAGATCGGTGCCGCCCTTGGGGGGCGAGACGTTCCCTTCCAGCGAGATCCAGCCCCAGCTGAACAGCCGTGCGATCCCCAAGTGCAGACGCGGCGGCGCCAGCGAGCTGAGCACCAGGCCGCTGGTGGCGTCCTTGACGGTCTCCACCGGCAACAGGTAGCCGCCGTCCACCGTGCTCGAGTAGAGCGAGTCGGTGTGAAACGAGTACAGAAGAACGGTGATCGGCGACCGCAACACTGCTCCGATCTGCCACTGGGGATCGAGCCTCCATTGCACTCCGACCGCCGCTTGTCCCGACAGCGTCGACGAGGAGCTGCTGTACTGCGACATGAGCGAGCTGCGCGGCCCGGTCGCCTGATCGGAGGAGAGATCCGAGAACAGCTCGCTGAAGGCGCGCTTCTGCTCGTAGACGAGGAAGAAGGAGCCGCCCACATTGAGGGTGGGGCTCAAGCGGATGCCGAGCGCGGGACCCAGGTGGTAGGCTTGCCCCTTCTGCTGGACGGACAGCCGCTGCGCGTAGGTGTATGAGCCGCCGGAGGGCACCGCACCTGTCGCCTTGGAGTCGACCTGCGCCCAGACTTGCTGCGGCGCACCCTGCGCCTTGAGGAAGAGGCCCACGGCGAAGGTCACGTCGGGCGAGAGCTTGCGCACCACCACGATCGCGCTGGGGCTGGCCACCATCTCGGTGTGCCGCAGGTCGTAGGTGCGGCTGCCATCCGGCAGCGCCACCTCCAGCGAGCTGCGCAGGACATAGGAGCGGAAGCCGATGGCGGTCGCGGTCAGGTTGAGGCTGCTGCGCTCCAGGAACGCCAGGCCGGCGGGGTTGTGCCAGGTGGCGCCGGCGTCGTTGGCGATGGCGGTCACTGCATTGCCGGAGAGGGCGCCCTGGTTGCCGATCAGCTGCGAGTCGGCGTTGCCCGCCTGCGCCGATCCGGCGGCGAGGACGAGGGCTCCGCCCAGCGCGGCCACTCTGCGACCCAGGTGCGCGGGCGAGATGCGAACAGGGTGTGGCGTTCTCGACGACGCATTCATGGCCTGGGCCCCCGCCCTCAAATCGTCACATCCGGCGTAAGGTTGAGGGGTCCCTCTACAAGGCCAGCGGCATCGACAGCGTGAAGAACGCTGCGGGCCGACCGGACTGCCCGCTGACCGCGCGCCCGTGGAAGAGCGACGGCACGGCGACGCCGAGCGCCGCTCCGACGATGGACCCGACGATGACGTCGGTCGCGTAATGCTTGTCGGCAGCCATCCTCAGATAAGCCGCGCCTGCCGCCAACGGCAGGCCCACCGCCCAGATGACGGGCTCGCTCCGATACCCGCGCAGGTGGGCGATGGTCCCAGCCCCCACCGCGAGCGAGAAGGCCAGGCTGGAGTGACCCGAGTAAAACGAGAGGTTGTTGTCGCTCGGCGCCGGGGTGAGGCGCTTCTCGCCGGCCGGGAGAATGTGTACGAACGGCCGCTCGCGTCCCACCGCGAACTTCACGAGCTGGTTCAGCGCCGCTTGGACGGCGACGGTCTCCACCAGGATGACCGCATCCACCGGCCAGCCGTCCAGCGCGCGGTCGCGGTGCGCCGCGAGCGCGTCGAGTCCGAGGAGCGCCACCGGCAAGAGGACGAACGCGTCGAGGCTCGAGAGGGTGTCCGCGAGGCGGGGATTCGACCAGCGCAGCGACCGGCCCGCGGCGTCGAACCCATTGAGGGTATCCTTGCCCGAGCTGTCCGCGTCGCACCACCGGCAGGCCGCGGGAGCGAGCGTGGACTTGCCGAGCTCGCTGCCGATCCAGCCGAGGCCGGCGGCAGCCGCGACGGGGATGTCGATCCGCAGGTCGTGCGAAAGCGGCTCGACCGCGACGGCCTTGCCGCCCGCGAG
>WNFI01703399.1_pt1 | contig 10014 bp, 9 predicted proteins | sample 5400471 | NCBI WGS metagenome assembly WNFI01 (sample SAMN13153348, study PRJNA577476) | soil metagenome | isolation source: 100 cm saprolite on Douglas fir-dominated hillslope | place: USA:California | collected 2013-09-17
GATGATGCGTTTCGCCAACGCATATGCGAAAAATGCCATGCAGCTTCCCGCGAGGACGTCGCAGAAATAGTGTGCTCCCTCGGTGACAGTGCCGACGAGCATGGCCGTATTCAAAATGAGCAAGGGAACAAGAATGCGAGGATAGCGGCGCAAGGTCAAAGGCGTCAGGACAGCCACGGTTGCATGGAATGAGGGGAAGGTGGCGATACCGCCTGGAGGATCACTCATTATAAATGGTCCCGCTTCTCGCAGACGCGTTAAATGCTCAAGCGGCGTTGCGCCGGTAAACTGCAGAATGTTGAATGTCGACCGATCAACAAAAATGATTGGGCCGGCCGCCGGCATCAGAGCTGAAACAACAATCGTGGCAATGAAAGCGATCGCGAAGGCGAGAAGGTATACACGCACTTCACTGAGCTGGTTTGAGAACGCGAGCACGACGAGCGGAAGAGCGATTTGAGCTTTGATGGTGTCATAGGCAAAATGCAGAATTCGTTGGATTCCGGCATGTTCGTCGACCCAATGGGCGAAATCGGACCAATTCAGGCCGACGGCCATATCCGCGCGCGCTAAAAGCTGGTCTTGAAGTGGAAATGCGAAACGTTGCATCGCGTAAGCAGCAAGGACGCCGCACAAGATGGTAATCACGAAATACAACACGCCATAGAGGAGGGTTCGTACGGCATCAACAACGCGGGTTTGGGGTGCAAACTGGCTGAGGACGTCCAGAACGACGACGTAGACGACCAACGGCATTATATTTGGAAGCGATGTTAGGGTGAATTTCGTGGCGATTGAACTGAGCAGTCCAATCGTCATCAACGCAAACGTCAAAATGGTCGCGGCGCGCGAGATCGGGCTGACGCGGGATTGAATAATTGCGCCGCGATATTTACGCGCAAGCAGACTAAAGCTCATTGCCAAGATGCCCAAACACGCCCTGAAGATTGCCGGTTTTGTTGACGGCCATTCGCTTGATGCGCGTATAAAGTAAATTGCGAGCCGAACCGTGAGCTAGCGTGATTAAAATTCCCTTTATACAAACTGCGTAAGGGCAATCGTTGTATTTGATAGTAAATCAGCTTCGAATTTGGCATGCGGCAGGAGCTTCTCCGGATGCTAATTGCACGCAGGGCAATAACTGATGACCGACGCGCAAACCTGGCCGACCGAACTGCGCCTGCATAAGGATCGCAGGACGCTGACCATTTCCTTTGACGGCGGCGAGCACTTCGATTTACCGGCGGAATATTTACGCGTGAAAAGCCCGAGTGCGGAAGTGCAAGGGCACTCGGCCGAGGAACGCAAGACCGTTCCCGGCAAGCGCGAGGTCTGCGTTCTGGAGGTTCTGCCGGTTGGCAATTACGCCGTGCGGCTCGTGTTCGACGATATGCACTCCACGGGGATTTTCGATTGGGATTACCTGCGCGAGCTCGGCCGCAAATATACGGCCTATTGGCAGGATTATCTCGATGAACTCGCGGCCAAGAACTTGACGCGCGATCCGCCGGCGCGTCGCAAATAAATAATGGTGGGCGCTATAGGGATTGAACCTATGACCTCTCCCGTGTGAAGGGAACGCTCTCCCGCTGAGCTAAGCGCCCGGCCATTGGCGGACGCGCGATATAAAGAGCGCCTCGGATCACTGTCAAGCGAAGGCGGGTCGCGGGTCTTCTAGTTGCGTGTTTTTGGATTGTCGCCCTGCGGCAAACGCGAAGCATGGGTCTGCAGTGCGCGGATACGGTCGGCCAGATTGCCGTTGTTTGGCCGTTCTGTGAGGCCAGCATCCGCGCTGGCAGCTGGTACGACGCCGCTGACGCGTTCCCGCGACGTCTCTGCAGCTAACAACGCATCAATTGTCGAGTTCGGACCTTCGAGCGTCGAAGCGAGCCGTGCTACTTCAGCTGCGACGTCATTTATTCTTTCCCGTAGCAGCGCATTCTCCACGCGCTCGGACGCCCAGGCCTCTTCCGTTTCGCGTTTCATGGTGCCGAGATCGCGCGCATAGCGGTCGCGCTCTTCTTTGGTGTGGGCGATTGCCGCCTGCAACTGAACGTTCTCGGTCGTGAGATTTTGCGTAGCGGAATTGGAGCGCCCTTCAATTTCGATGATCGCAGTCCGTAAGTCGCTTTCGACTTTCCGGGCCGCCTCAATATCGCGGCGCAGTTGCTTGAGTTCGAATTCGCTTTGATTGAGCAGTCGCGATTGTTCGCCCAAACGGGTTTCAAAATCCTGAGCGCGGCGCCCGAGGATTTCCGCTTCCTTGGTTTGCGCGACCAGCTGTTGCTCGAGCACGGCCGCGCGACGACCGAGGTTCTCGACTTTGCCGCGTTCTTCCGAAAGTTCATGCGTCGCACCCTTGAGTTGTATGCGCTCGGCATCGCGGCGATCTTCCACGGTTTTCAATTCATGGCCGGCGCCATCCAGCCGCTCTTTCAAGGCGTCGACTTGAGTTTTCAGCGCCACAATCTCGATCTTCTGGGAATTGGCGAGGGTCGATCGCTCATCCAATTCGCCCATCAGTTTGGCGAGGTCGGCTTGTTTGTCGGAGAGCGCTCGTTGGGCGTCGTGCATCGCGCTGGTCTTGACCGCGAATTCTTCTTCGGTAGCGCGCAGCTGGTCGCGCAGCGATTTGTCGCGCGCCTCCAGCGCAAAAATGGTCGCCGCTTTTTCACCCAACTCGATCTTGAGACGGTTGATGGCGTCGCCCTTCTTGCCGAGTTCGGCGAATTGGCTGGTGCTCCTGGCTTTGAGTTGTTCGACGCTCATTTCCAAACGGCGCGTCGACATCGCGAACTCGGCGCGAAGCTGATCCTTGTCGGCTTGTATTTCAGCCATCGACAACGGCGTTGCGGCTTCAAGCCGCCGCATTGTCAACCGAACCGCACGACCGTGAACAAGAGGGACGACGACGAGGCCGATCAAAGCCGCGACCAGGAATCCGATCCCGAAATACATGATCGGTTCAATCATGGAACATACGTCTCCAACTCACGCGGACGCGCCGGAAACCCGGAATCATCGGGGCCGACCCGCCCGGCTCACCGGCAGACTAACCTAAAGCCGGCAGGGCGTCGCGGGTCCAATGGGTTCCAGCCCGCCGTTGCCACGAAAGTAGTAAATGTGGTGGCGATCAGAACGGATTCCACGTCGCCCGCGGCGTGAATTTGAGGTAGCCGATATTGGCGCCGAGCCGCAAACCGACACCTGACCGAATCGGCACCACAATGATGTTGCCGGAAGCGAGCGCGGTCATGCCAAAGCCGCCGATGAAATAAGCGGAGCCGTCGATGCCCGCGAAGCGCTGGTAGATGGCCTCGGTAGCCGGCAAATTGTAAATCAACATCATTGTGCGGGCGCCTTCGCCTCCGGTGTCGAATCCAACCGAGGGGCCTTCCCAGAACACACGGCGGTCGCCGGCATTCTTTGTATAAAGCTTGCCGTCGCCGTAGCGCAGGCCGACGACAAAAGCGCCGCTGCCTTCTTGTCCGAGGACGTAGCCGTTCGGCTGTCCCCACCGGCTCACAGCTGTTTCGACAATCTGCGCTAGGCCGCGGGAAACCGTACCGAAGAAGCGATGCCCCTCACGCACCAACTCGCCGGGCGTAAAAGTGCCAGGCTGCTGCGCCGGGGGCGGTGCAGGCGGTGGGTTCTGGGCAGCGGCGATGCCGGGAGAAAAAGCCGCAAGAGAAAGCGTCAGGGCGATAAGGCGCAAAGTCGCGCGCATCAGATGCTCCATTGAATGATGAGACTCCAAGCCCGGCTTAACCGGTTGCTCACGCAGACCCCGGTAATGTGGCCACGAAAGGCTTGTCCCGAATCATTTAAACGTCGCTGAGAACTATGACTGCAGCACGGCAACAACGGAAGCCACTGGTCTTGATTTGGCTCTTGCTGGGCATCGCCTTGGGGGGCGGTATTTTCGCACCCCTCGGTTTGCGGGCTGCTACCGATAACCAATTGGCGGTTAACCCGGGGACTGGCCTCGCTATCAGCGGCTTCGACCCCGTGGCCTATTTTACAGAAGGGAAAGCGATATTTGGTCGGCCGGAAGTCGAACTGAATTTGGATGGCGCCATCTGGCGCTTTAGCAATGAGGGCAACCGCGGCGCCTTCGCCGGGCACCCTGAGGTCTATGCGCCGCGTTTCGGTGGCTACGATCCTGTATCAATTGGCCGAGGACGCTCGGTCGCTGGCCATCCATTGATCTGGGCCGTGGTCGGCCAGCGTCTTTATCTCTTCTATAGTGAAAAAAGCCGCGCGGACTTTCTCGCCGATGCCGGCCGCATCATCGACACGGCCGAACGTAAATGGCCAGAACTTGCAAACAGTTTGGGCCAATGAAGACGCACGCCGACCCTAGATCGTGACAGTTGCTGCCTTGCCGGCGTCGCCCCAGGCGATGAAGGCCGGCACGCGGAAATTTTCAGCTGCGCGTCCATAATCCAACGCCGGGCCCCTCGGGCTGGCGACGACACCACCAGCGGCGACAACAAGTGCATGCCCGGCCGCCACGTCCCATTCGCAGGTCGTCGCGAGGCGCGGATAGACATCAGCAGAACCTTCGGCGACCTGACAAAACTTGAGTGCCGAGCCGCAGGCAATGCGTGTCACCGGCCCCAGCGAGCCCAGGAATGCGTCAGTGTCGGCGTCGAAATGTGAACGGCTCACGGTCGCTACGGCACTTTGAGCGGGCCAATTGCGCGTACGGATCGCTGTTGGCTGATCCGCGTTATCCGCCAGCATCCGAAGCCGCTCGGCACCATGGCCGACAATGCCGCGCCAAACCTGACCACGTTGCGGGGCCGCGATAATGCCGGCAATTGGTTTGCCGCCCGTCACGATGGCGAGATTGACGGTGAATTCGTCACGTCCTGCGAGAAACTCACGCGTGCCGTCGAGCGGATCGACGATCAGGAAACTCTCGCCCGCTTTGGGCACTAGTTTGTTGCTGGCGGATTCCTCTGAAATCACGGGCACGCCAGGCAGCAAGCGCGCCAAATCCTGCAGGATCATTGCTTCGGATGCTTCGTCCGCCTCGGTGACCGGCGACAGGTCGGCCTTCGTCCGCTTTACTGAGGTATGGGGCGAAAGCGCGCAGATGCGCGCAGATGCGCGCGCAATCATTTTCGTCAGATCATCAAATACCTGCGCCGCATCGGCCGGCAGAATTTCGGAACCCGATGTCAAATGCCACGTCCTTTTGCCGTTTCGCGGTCCTTGGCGGTTGTGCAGGTGCGGTGTATCACCCGGCCGATCGGTGCGACCGTCGATTCGCCGATCGCGGCAGACTGCATGCCTAGCGGAGACTAGTCTATGTCCGATTCTTCCATCGAAGCGCTCGATCTCGCGGCCTTGCTGTGCTCGCGCGTTTGCCATGATTTGATCAGCCCGGTCGGCGCCATCGTCAACGGGCTTGAGGTGCTCGAGGAGGAAAAGGATGAGGAGACCAAGGAGTTTGCGCTCGAGCTGATCAAGAAGAGTGCCCGCACCGCCTCGGCCAAATTGCAGTTCTGCCGTATCGCATTTGGTGCCGCCGGCTCTGCCGGTGCCCAAATCGACCTCGGGGATGCTGAAACCATCGCACGCGGCTTCCTGGAGGACGACAAGACCAAGCTCGCCTGGAATTTGTCCCACGCGCTTTCGCCCAAAAACAGGGTCAAACTGCTGCTCAACATGCTGATTATCGCCGGCCAGGCCATCCCGCGTGGTGGCAAGCTTACTGTCGACCCCATAGGGTCGGGCGACAGCATGGGATTTAAGGTCAGTGCCGCAGGCCCGAACGCCAAAGTTCCGCCGACGGTCCCGCCTTTGATCACCGGTGATACCGGTGGCGAGGCAATCGATGCTCATCGCATTCAACCATTCTATGCCGGCCTTTTGGCTAAGGCATGCGGGCTTAAGGCCACGGTCGCGATGGAAGGCGAAACGGTTCTGGTCACCGCGCAATAGGCACGATGTGCAAGGCTTTCTGCCGGTTAACAACCGGTTAATGGCGCGCGCCGTAGTGCAACTACGCAACTAAAATTAAACGCTTCACCGACACACTGGCGGCGCTTCCGACGGAAAGCGGCGGACGGGCCAGTGCCCGTCGACGAAGGCGTTTTATGGACGACCTGCTGCAAGAATTTGTCACCGAGACGAACGAGAGTCTCGACGTGGTCGACGTCGAGCTTGTGCGTTTCGAACAGGATCCCAACAACGCGAAGATCCTCGACAATATTTTCCGGCTCGTTCACACGATCAAAGGCACCTGCGGGTTTCTTGGTCTGCCGCGCCTGGAAGCGCTCGCCCACGCAGCCGAAACGCTGATGGGAAAGTTTCGCGACGGTGCGCCGGCCTCAAGCGATGCCGTCACGCTCATTCTTGCCACCATCGATCGTATCAAGACGATTCTGGCGTCGCTTGAACGCGAGCAGCGCGAGCCGGATGGTGCAGACAGCGATTTGATCTCCAACCTTGAGCAAATGGTCGAACACGTTGGATCGACAAGCCCGAACGAGGAACCGCATACTATCGGAACGCTCGTCTCGCAGGTGCTGGAACGGCCGCTGCGGCCCGACGAAGTTTCGCTCGACGAGCTCGAACGCGCCTTTCGCGAAACGCCGGCCGACCCGTCTCCCCTAAAGTCCGCCAAGCCTGCGCCGGTGGCGGCCGATGCGCCTGCCAAAGATGATGACGCGGCCAAAGGCAACCAATCGATCCGCGTTACCGTCGATACGCTCGAGCAATTGATGACGATGGTATCCGAGCTGGTGCTCACGCGTAACCAGCTGCTCGAGATTGTGCGTCGCCACGAGGAATCCGAATTCAAGACGCCCCTGCAGCGGCTGTCCAATGTGACGGCCGAACTGCAGGAAGGCGTGATGAAGACGCGAATGCAACCGATCGGCAATGCGTGGCAAAAGCTGCCGCGCATCGTGCGCGACCTTTCGAACGAGCTTGGCAAAAAAATCGATCTCGAGATGCAAGGGGCCGAGACCGAGCTCGACCGTCAGGTGCTCGACCTGATCAAAGATCCGCTCACGCATATGGTGCGTAACTCGGCGGACCACGGTCTGGAATCGCCCGAACAGCGCAGGGCTGTTGGCAAGCCGGAACATGGGCGGATCAGGCTTTCCGCCTATCACGAGGGCGGCCACATCATCATTCAAATTGCCGACGACGGCCATGGGCTTGATACCGATCGCATCAAGGCGAAGGCCATCGCGCGGGGTCTGGTGTCGGAGTCCGAGGTCGAGAAGCTATCGGAAGCGCAGATTCACAAATTCATATTCGCACCCGGATTTTCTACGGCCGCGAAAGTCACCAACGTTTCCGGACGCGGCGTCGGCATGGACGTTGTCCGCAATAATATCGATCAGATTGGCGGCACGATCGACGTGAAGTCGGTGGCCGGCGCCGGACTGAGTTTCACCATCAAAATCCCGCTGACGCTCGCAATCGTTGCGGCATTGATCGTGGAGGCGGGTGGCCAACGCTTCGCCATTCCGCAATTGTCGGTCGTTGAACTCGTGCGCGCCCGGAGCGGCAGCGAACACCGAATCGAACGACGTCAATGGCGGCTTTATTGTTGTCACGCAGGTCGGCAGCCAGACTTTCGGCATCGTCGTCGATGGCGTGTTCCACACCGAAGAAATCGTCGTAAAGCCGATGTCGAGTAAGCTACGCCATATCGCGATGTTCTCCGGGAACACGATACTCGGCGACGGTTCGGTGATCATGATCATCGATCCGAACGGTGTCGCGCAGGCATTCGGGAATACGGTTACCTCGCAATTGGCCGACGAAGCAGCAGCGTCGAGTCACGCAGGCACCGATGAAGCGAGCACTTCGTTGCTTGTATTCCGCGCCGGTTCGACTCAGCCCAAGGCGGTACCCCTGTCGCTCATTACGCGGCTTGAGGAAATCGACGCGCATAAGATCGAACTGTCGAACGGCCGCCATATGGTGCAGTACCGCGGTCATCTGATGCCGCTGGTGACCATAAGCGACGATGTACGGGTGAGGGGCGAGGGAGCGCAACCGCTTCTCGTGTTTTCCGACGGCAGCCGCTCCATGGCTCTCGTGGTCGATGAGATTATCGACATCGTCGATGACAACCTCGACATCCAGGTTTCAAGCGAGAACCCGGGTGTCCTGGGATCGGCTATTGTTCGGGGCCATGCGACAGAGATCATCGATGTCGGCTACTTCCTGCCGCTCGCCTTCGAAGATTGGTTCCGCCGCAAGGAATTGCCGGCGCAAAGCCGGCCGCGCAGCGTGTTGCTGATCGACGACTCGCCGTTCTTCCTCAACATGCTCACGCCCGTTCTGCAGGCCGCCGGCTACGTGGTCACAGCGGTCAATTCGGGCCAAGAAGCGTTGACGATGCTCAGGGACGGCCGCCAATTTGATGTAGCCATCACCGATATCGAAATGCCGGACCTGGACGGATTCCAATTCGCAGAATCCGTACGCAACGACCCGCGCATCTCCGATTTGCCGATTATCGCACTGTCGTCGGTCGTGTCTGCGGAAGCGATCGACCGCGGTCGTCGCGTCGGCTTCCACGACTATGTCGCCAAGTTCGACCGGCAAGGGCTGATCGCGGCGCTCAAAGAGCAGACCGACATCGATCGGGCGGCATGATGGAAGAGCCATGAACGAAACCGCGGATCACAACCAGCAAGAATACGTCACCGCAATGATAGGTGGCCAGCTGTTTGGCCTGCCGATTCTGCGCGTACAGGACGTTTTTGCGCCAGAGCGTTTGACACGCGTGCCGTTGGCGCCCCAGGAAATCGCCGGGGTGCTCAATCTGCGCGGCCGCATCGTGACCTTGATCGATATGCGACGCCGGCTTGGTCTTGGCCAGCGCGAAGATGCAGGCCCGGCGATGGCTGTCGGCGTGGAGTCCCGCGGAGAATCTTACGGGTTGCTGATCGACACTGTCGGCGAGGTGCTCAAGCTCGACGATATTGCGTGCGAGCCGAACCCTGCCAATCTCGATCCGGGTTTGGCGAGCGTCTCGACCGGAATCTATCGGCTCGATGGGCAACTGTTGATGGTGCTCGATGTCGACCGCGTGCTCGACATCGCAGTGAAGGCGGCCGCGGCGTGACGCGGTCTGAATGCTGAAGGAATGGGAATTAGGCGCGAACACAAAGAGGCTATACGATGAAAACCTGTTTAGTCGTTGACGACTCCAGCGTCATTCGCAAGGTGGCGCGGAGAATTCTCGAAGGACTCGAATTCCAAATCTTGGAAGCCGAGGATGGCGAGCAGGCGCTCGAAGCCTGCCGGCGGCAGTTGCCGGAAGCAATTCTGCTCGACTGGAACATGCCGAAAATGGACGGGTATGAATTTCTGCGCTCGTTGCGCCGGCTACCCGGCGGCGATGCGCCGAAAGTGGTGTTTTGTACCACCGAGAACGACGTGGCGCACATCGCGCGCGCGTTACACGCCGGTGCCAACGAATACATCATGAAGCCTTTCGACAAGGAGATCGTCGAGGCCAAGTTCCAGGAAGTCGGGCTTATCTGATCGCCACATCGGTACGTCCGAACGTCACGATCAGCAAGGCCAGTCGCGTCCAATGAACTTAGTCGTCACACCTCAGTCTCCTGCCGCCGCCAATCGGCGCATCCGCGTCATGCTCGTTGACGACGCGGTCGTCGTACGCGGGCTCTTCGCGCGTTGGGTTGAATCGGAACCCGACCTCGATGTCGTCGCCACGCTGCGTACCGGCCGCGAGGCCGTTGATCAACTCGAGCGCGTCGATCCCGATGTGGTCGTGCTCGATGTCGATATGCCGGACCTCGACGGCATCGCCGCGCTTCCGCTGCTGCTTGAGAAAAAGCGCGACCTTGTCGTGATCATGGCTTCAACGCTGACGCGGCGTAACGCCGAGATCAGCTTGCGGGCGTTGTCGCTCGGCGCGGCAGACTACATTCCCAAGCCGGGCAGCAATCGCGAGGTCAGCGCCTCCACCGCGTTTCGCCGGGATCTGATCGAAAAGATCCGCGAACTCGG
>WNFI01202061.1_pt1 | contig 10012 bp, 7 predicted proteins | sample 5400471 | NCBI WGS metagenome assembly WNFI01 (sample SAMN13153348, study PRJNA577476) | soil metagenome | isolation source: 100 cm saprolite on Douglas fir-dominated hillslope | place: USA:California | collected 2013-09-17
CGTCCATGATCATGAACATCCTCGTACCGAGGAGGTAGATTTCCATGTCTTCGATCCCTGAGTCACGAATGCTCTTCGTGACCTCGGGCCAAGCCTGTCCCTGCGCGTGATGCTGCTTGTATTCGGCGATCAATCTGGGATCGTCTTTTAAATCCAACGTCAGGCAATAGCGCTTTGTCATCAAAACCTTCCGGCGTAAGGGTGGAATTACGTGACCGCAGCTCTTAATTGATGGCCAGCAGAGTATACGTTATCGTTTACTTTATCGTAAGACTCCTATATATCTAGCAGCGCCAATCTCACCCCGATACAAGGATTTAAGGAGCTCTGATGATATTAAGAAGAAGCCACCTCTCCTTTCGCAGTCTTGCCGTCAAACTATTGTTGCTCAGCACCTGGGCCTTGCTTCCCGAAGCGATGCTGAGCCAGACCGCTGCTGATCCCACTGCCCCCACAAAATCCGCGGATCCGGCCGCCATTGACCAGGCATGGCAAGTAGCTAGCTCCAAGTACGAGGCCCAACGCTCCGCCATCCTCAAAGAGGTGGACCAGGTTAACCTCGAAGGCCCTTATCGCGCTGACTGGGAGTCGCTGCAAAGCTACCAGGTTCCGGATTGGTACAAGGACGCGAAGTTCGGCATCTTCATTCACTGGGGCGTCTACTCCGTGCCCGCCTTCGGTAGCGAATGGTATCCGCGGCAGATGTACATTCAGGGCTCGCCGGAATACAAGCACCACATCGCGACTTATGGTACGCAGGACAAATTCGGCTACAAGGATTTCATCCCAATGTTTAAGGCCGAGAAATTCGATTCTGCCGCATGGGCAAGGTTATTCAGGGATTCGGGCGCCAAATATGTGGTGCCAGTGTTTGAACACCACGACGGCTTCACCATGTACGACAGCGGACTTTCCGACTGGACGGCGGTAAAGATGGGTCCACATCGCGACCTGGTTGGCGATCTGGCGAAGGCTGTCCGCGCCGAGGGATTGCATCTGGGGGCATCGTCCCACCGCGTCGAGCACAATTTCTTTTTAGGAGTGGGCCGTGAATTCCGCTCCGACATCAACGATCCGAAATTTGCGGCGTTCTATGGGCCGGCTCACACCTGGCTGGAGAATAAACGGCACACGCCGCTGGCGAATGATTTCACATATGTTTCCACGGAGTGGACCCATGACTGGCTGGCGCGCTCGGCTGAAATCATCCAAAAGTACCACCCGGATGTCCTCTTTTTTGACTGGTGGATTGGACAGCCCTCGGTGCGGGCGGACCTGAACCGCTTCACCGCGTTCTATTACAACTACTCGCTCAAGAGTGGCGGACCGGTAGGCGTGATCACTTACAAAGACTACGCCATGCAGGAGGACTCGGCGGTGCTGGACATCGAACGCAGCCAACTCGCCGGCATTCGTCCGCAATATTGGCAGACAGATACCTCGGTCAGCAACAAGTCGTGGGGCTATGTCGAGAATGACACTTTCAAAACGCCGGAGTTCATCGTCCATCAACTGGTGGATGTGGTCAGCAAGAACGGCAACCTGCTGATGAACATTGGACCCCGCTCCGATGGGACGATTCCGGACGAAGTGCAGCAGGTGCTACGCGACGTGGGTTCGTGGCTGAGGGTAAACGGCGACGCGATTTACGGCACTCGTCCCTGGAAGATTTTCGGAGAGGGACCGACCCAGGTCGCCGAAGGTTCATTTAACGACACCAACACACAGCCGTACACACCCGATGATTTCCGCTTCACCACCAAGGGCGACGTCCTGTATGCCATCGAACTAGGTTGGCCGACCAAGCCTGAGGCGGTCATTCACTCCATTGGAACCGGAGCGGTTGGCGAGCGGACCATCGAATCCCACGAAGGGCACGAAGTCACACGAAGGTTGAACATTTCCCTTCGTGGGATTTCGTGTCCTTCGTGGTTTATGGCTTCACATCGGGTGCCGTCACTCAGGCCGCCTGCATCCCCCGCTCGCGGGCGCCGAAGAACGAGTACAAGGCAATAATGACGTACGCTGCCAGAGGCACCGAATACGCCAGCGCGATGCTGTGGAACTTCTCGGAGATCAACCCCATCGCCGGCGTCAGCACAGCTCCTCCGACAATCGCCATCACGAGCAGCGACCCGCCGATCTTGGTGTTGGGCCCAAGCCCTTTCAGCCCCAGGGCGAAGATGGTGGGGAACATCAGCGACATGAAAAGACTGGTCAGGAAGATGGCCCATAGTCCCACCCATCCCGGATATAACACTCCAATAGACGCCAGCACGACATTCATCACGGCATAGGCGCCCATCAATTTGTTGGGTGCGATAAATCGCATCAGGTACGCGGAAACAAATCTTCCTACGCCAAAAGCGGCCAGCGTGCCAGTCAGGAAATAGCCTGCAACTTTTTCCGGCTGGTGGGTGAAATCCTGCACGTACTGAATGAAATAGCTCCAGGTGCCGACTTGTGCGCCCACGTAGAAAAACTGCGCCACCACAGCTAGTAAGAAATGGGGATAACGGAACAGCTCACTGAAGCGGCCGTGGTTTTCCTTGCTGTTCTCATGCTCGCTCTGGATGGCGGGGAATTTTGTCCGCCAGATCAGGAAAGCCCAAAAGAGGGTGATACACCCGAGAACGAGGTACGGCGTGATCACGCGTAGCGTTTCCGTCCGCAGATACGCTGGATAGGTCCCAGCAGACTGTTGAGCAGCAATTTGGGCAGGTGTAAGTTCGACGCCGGAGAAAATGAAGGTCGTTCCGATCAACGCGCCTGAGATCGCGCCAAACGGATTGAATGCCTGGGAGAAATTGAGACGCTGTTCTGAAGTTGCTGGATCTCCGAGCTGGGCAATAAAAGGATTCGACGCCGTCTCGAGAAACGACAAACCGCTAGCAATCACGAAGAGCGCGCAAAGAAAGTATCCGTATTGACCCATCAGGGCTGCCGGCCAGAACAGAAAGGCCCCGACGCTATAAAGCAGCAGGCCGATGATGAATCCGGCCTTGTATCCAGCTTTTCTCATCACCAGGGCGGCCGGCATGGCCAGCAGGAAGTAGCCCATGTAAAAGGCAGACTGCACGAGACCAGCCTGAAAACGGGAGATGGAGAATGACTTCATGAACTGCCGGATCAGCACATCGTTCAGGTTGTTGGGAATGCCCCACAGGAAGAACAGGAAGGTGACCAGGATGAACGGGACGAGTTGTCCCGCCGGGAAAAGATGATGCTTTCCACCACCACTAACACTTCCGGCGCTGCCACTTCCGGTCTTTACTGCATTGCTTGGAATTGAGACCGACATAGCTGATCCTTAAAATCAAGATTGGTGAATTTGGAAGGATGCCCGGTTATGTCATCCGCTGACTGGACGCGCGGACCACGAGTTTGGATCCCAGAAGGATGGTCTTGGGAGGCGTCTTTGACCGGCTTTTAACTATACTGAGGGCCAATGTTGCCGCGCTTGCTCCCAGACCGTCGCTGTCCTGATCGATGCTGGTAAGAGGCACCCGCAGGAGATCGTCGTAGTGAAGATTGCCACAGCCTACAACTGCCACATCCTTGGGAATCTTTAGACCTGCTTCCAGGATAGCTCTCATGGCCCCCATGGCAATGGGATCATTGCCGCAGAAGACACCGTCGGGCCGGGGATCGCATGCCAGCAACTGCTTCATGCCTTCGTAGCCCGAAGTGTCACCAGAGTCATCCATATGCGCACGTGCCACCAGGTACTGCGGCGCGAGACTTAGACCATGTTTCGCAAGCGTCATCGAATATCCCGCCTTCCGGTCGAGCGCTGTACTTACTCCAGAGCCAGCGATATGAGCAATGGTCTTGCATCCAATCTCAATTAAATGGGTGGTTGCCTGTATCCCCGCGGTGACGTCGTTAATGCCCACAAAATTCGCCTCCAGACCGGGAATTTTGCGGTCCAAAAGGATGTACGGCACATTTTGGTCTTGTATTCTCTGCACGCTATCCGCGTTCGATTGGGTTGAAGCCAGGATAAGCGCATCCACACGGCGGGCCAACATTTGATCAATCTCGCGTATTTCCAGCTGTGGATCGTCTTCTGACGAAGAAATAATCAAACCGTACTTTTTCGATCTAATTCCAGCGGAGATTCCTTTCGCTATTTGGGAAAAGAACGGATGAACCAGGTCGGGAACGATCAAGCCGATCAGGTTTGTGCGACCTGTGAGCAAGGCCCGCGCCGCAGGATTGGGTTGATAGTTGAGTTCCTTCACGCGCTGCTGCACTCGTTTGCGAGTCGCTGCGCTGATGTCGGAACGATTGCGCAATACTTTGGAAACCGTGACAACAGACACGCCCAAGTCCCGCGCAATGTCTTTCATCGTAATCGCCATAAGCTGATCGTCCTATCCTCAACGATAAGTTTTTATCTTGTTTCGCCCCGCCGAAAAACCGCGGCCGTGAGCGACTCCGTGCACTGGCAGACAGCTGCCGTCCGCACCATGCAGTGGCTCAGTTTTGACGAGTCCTCGGAACTGGCGTCATCCTTCGGGACTGTTGACGAAGATTCTCAGCTATACTGCCGCACAGCACGCTATGGCATCTCCTGGGAAGACTCGTCTTGCCGCCACACTATGCGCTTTCGCGCTGGTATTTTTTCTCTTCGTCCAGCCTGCGGCTGCAACCGGGAACCAAGCCAAAATCAAGGTCCTTATTGTGGACGGCTTCAGCAATCATGACTGGCGCCAGACAACGGCACTACTGCGCGGAATTCTGGAACCGTCCGACTTGTTCACCGTATCAGTTTCGACGGCGCCGCCTACCGCCGCGTCTCCGGGCTGGGAGCAATGGCGACCGAAATTCAGCGACTACGACGTCGTCATCCAAACCTGCAATGACATTGGCGGCGGGCCTTCCTGGCCGCGCGAAGTTCAGATTGCTTTTGAGAAGTTCGTTCAGAACGGCGGCGGGGCTTTGGTTTTCCACTCCGGCAACAATGCATTTCCGGACTGGGCCGCGTACAACCGGATGATCGGGCTTGGCTGGCGCAAGAAAGAGCAGGGTGACGCGCTGGTGATCAAGCTCCGCGAAAGCGATAAACGCGAAGAGATTGTCCGCATTCCCGCCGGTGAGGGGGAAGACACCGGGCACGACGGCCGCTCCGATGTAGTCGTTCACCGCCTGGGCGACGATCCCATCCATCACGGCATGCCCCGCGCCTGGAAGACGCCGACGCTGGAAATTTATTACTACGCACGCGGGCCGGCGAAGGACATTCGCGTGCTCTCCCCAGTTTGCGTTGCGCCGGAGAACAAACGCTTCTCCTGAGGACGTTGCAATGGTTAGCGAAGCGCCCGGTTACTGTTTCTGTCCCGCCGGACTTCCCGACCGAAGGGGCGACTTCAATCCGTCCGGAGATTCGGATACTGGCGCAACGGTAAACTCCAGACTCTTTTATGGACGAGCCTTCTGGCAAGAACGATTCGCCCTATCGCTTGCGCCCGGGAAGGCCGCCGTTTGCAAAGGTCATGGAAAAGGAATATTCATCAAATCCTCCGTGACCTGGCGCATTGTTCTCAGAACAGGCACAGCAGCGGGGATCGTTTTCATATTGTCGGCGAACTCCGTATTTCTCTATTGAGGGGAGAGCATGAAACTTACTCGGCGGGAATTTAACCGTGCCCTGGCGCTAGGGGCCGGCGCGCAGTTCATCCCAAATCTCTACGCACAGACGGAACCCCGCAAGACCGGATATTGCATCGTCGGCCTGGGCCGCATTTCAATGCAGCATTTCATGCCCGCGATCAAAACGTCCCCTAAGGCACAGGTCACAGCCCTGGTCAGCGGACATCGCGACAAAGCCGAGCGAATGGCTGCCGAATACGGAGTCCCCGCCTCCAGCATTTACAGCTATGACAACTACGATGCCATCGCCGGCAACCCCAACATCGATGCGGTTTACATCGCCCTGCCCAACAGCATGCACGCCGAATACTCCATTCGCGCTGCGAAAGCCGGAAAGCATGTTCTGTGCGAAAAGCCGATGTCAACCACGGTTGCGGAAGCGCGCGAGATGATCGCCGCCTGCCAGCGCGCAAAAAAGAAGCTGATGATCGGTTACCGCTGCCATCTTGAACCCGTGAATCAGCGGGCTGTCCAGTTGATTCGCGAGGGCAGGCTGGGCAAGATCCAGGCCATCGAAAGCGCATTTGGATTCAACATCAAGCCGAACGAATGGCGCACTCAAAGAAAAATGGCCGGGGGCGGTCCTCTCATGGACGTGGGGATCTACTCCCTCAACGCTTGCCGTTACCTTACGGGCGAAGAACCAGTGGAGATCGACGCCCATTCATCAGTGATCGATCACGATGGACGTTTCACTGATATCGAAGAAAACATATCCTGGACCATGACCTTCCCTTCGGGCGTTTTGGCCAGCTGTAATTCCACGTATGGAGCCAGCATGCCCGGTTTTTACCGGGTACACGGCTCGCAGGGAATGCTGCATCTGGAAAATGCCTTCAATTATGAAGGATTGCTCTTGCGGGCCGACATCAACGGAGCGGAGCCGTTCATGATGCCGTCTCCCAGTCCCGACCCTGCACACTTCGCGGCCGAAGCTGGGCATTTCGCCGAATGCATCCAGCAGGACAAACAGAACAAAGCGCCCGGCGAGGAAGGTCTGCGCGACATCGATCTGATGATGCGGATCTATGACTCGTGCAAGAGGCACGCGGGCTGACGTGAGCTAGCCTGGCGTAAGGAACAAGAAGGAGTTTCAGAACCTGAGTTGTAGCAGACGGGCGTTGACTTCACCAGCCAAGGCATAATCGGGCTGCCTGGCTTAACGTTGGCATCGGGAACGTTAATTACCTGCAGCACTAACGACATCCGGCTGGGGGGCAGACTCGGTTCTTGCTCTTAGTGACCGGTCAGTTAATCGTGAACGGCCATCATTTCGCCGGCCCGGCCGCCTGGGCGCGAGCGAGCATTTGCCGCATGAAAGAATCCTCGGGGAAACGCGCGACGTAACTCTCCAACGCCGTCCGCGCGCTGGTGAATTCTTTCAGCTCGATCAGACGAACGATCAATGTTTTTTGTACGGCGGAATTAAATGGATCAAGAGTGATTGCTTTTCGCAGTACCACCGCAGCCTCGGCCGGGCGATCCAGTTTCACCAGGGCATCCGCTAGTTCGGTGTACAGGACGGTTCTTGAAGGGCCAGTCTCCAAAGCGCGTTGCAGATGTGTGGCCGCATCCTCGTACTTCCCCGCCTGCAAGTCCCGGGTTCCCGTCGCAGCGAGCACGAGCGGATTGCTGGGATCGGCCCGCTCCAGTTGGTCGAGCACTTCAAAGTAGCGCTTCAAGTATTCCGGATGTTGTTCCGCCAATTCGCCGTACACCTGTAGCAGAACCAGCGGTGGCGGCGTCGCGTCTTTTTGACCTGGTGCCGGATTCAGATGGATCAGGTCCGGTAAGGCGGCTGAGGTTTGCTGAAAGGCGGCCTCCGGAAACGATTCATCGGGCCGGCTGAGAATCCGATGATTCGTAATGCTGGAATGCGAAATTTCCTGCACGTCCCGTTTTCGCATGTGACAGCCGGCGCAGTCATCGGCGGGCTGCTGGTGCTGGCGGACGTCCAAAGCCAGGGTGCAGCTCTTGTCGCTATGGCAGGTCATGCACTTGGCTCGAAAGTACGCTGGTGCTTCTTCCCGGGAAGGCTCAACGTGAGGATCGTGGCAGCTGATGCACCCCAACTTTCCGCCGCTCGCGCGGTAGCACTTACTGAGCGTCATGGAGTAGTAGTGTTCAAGCAGGTCCGACTGGGGCGGCGATTCGCGCTTTGGAGGAACCATCAGGATCGACAGCGTGTTGTCCAGCGGGGTTCCGGGACGGAAGTCCCTGAAGTCCTTGCCTGGTTTAAGCACTCGCACGTCGCCAGTCTGATGGCACGACATGCATATGTCGTCAGCCAGGGCGGTTGAAAGATGTGCGGGGTTGACGATTGTCGGATCGTGTCCCTGGAAGTTTTCGAAATTCGTCTGCATCGCCACTACATGCGAGAGCCCCGGGCCGTGACAGTTTTCGCAACCGATGGCCAGTTCCGAGAATGGAGGGCTTTCGAAACGACCATTTCCCTCGAGGATCGCGTTGGGCCGCCCGCTGTGGCAGAAAATGCAGGCGGGAAGAATCGGGCGATTGAAGCCGTAGTTGCTAAACTCATAACCTGGCGATAGCCCCCAGCTTTGGGTCTTGGAGTAGAACGATAGAGGAGCCTGGAAGAGGTAGTCATCCTGTTTCAAGAGTGCGCCGAAACCATTCGCTCCAGCCCCTATGATCCATTCCAACTCGTGGCTGTCGCGATAGATTTCCTGGCCGTCCGCTCCCTTTTCGTATTCCGTTTGAAAGAGCTTTCCGTCCCGTACCTCGACTTCGATGTACGCGTTGGAATTCTTGTCCGGAACAGAACCCGAGGCGCGGATTGTTTTCAGCAGTGCGGGCGTGACCAGTGACATGGAACGGCCCATGTCGGTTTTGGAGAATTGTTTATAGATGTCCTTATGGCATTGGGCACAAGGGGCCGACCCGGCATATTCAGCGCCAGCAGTCTTGGGTTGAGTTTCAGGAGCGGCGCTTTTCGCGGCTTTCGCGTCGGCAAGACGTGCACCAACTACCCCAATCAAGGAAAGTGCGGTCACCAACAAGAATCCGGGCCACAAAATCACAGAAAACAGCCGTGCCCGGGATCTGGGGTTTCGGATGTTCATTTGAGTGAAGAAACACCGTTTCCAGGGAGCGAAATCTTGGCCTTGGGCGAGTCAGACAGTTGCTTCGACGACAGCAGAGACCGCTGAACCCATTCCGCGCTTTTCTCCTCGTGACACAGAAGACATGCATTGGGGCTCTCTTCTTGTCCAAAGCGCCGCGTCATCTCAGCATCGGGAATGTCGTCAATTTGATGGGTGCGGGCTCGGAAGAGAAGGGCATCCATAATGCGCGGCATGTGACAGGAGACGCAGCGGCTACCTTTCGATTCCGCCGGGTGATGAGAATGTTGCGCCGCACGGGCTGGGTCCTGGAACTGGAAATGGCATCCCGTGCACATGAGATCCGGCTTGTCGGGGAACTTTAGGGCGGTGGGGTTGGAACCCGAATCGTGACCGTGGGGGTCATGACAACTTCCGCAGCTCACTTGCCCTTTCTTAAAACACTGCGAGCGTTCCAGGGCTTCCACCATGAAAGTGGTCTGCCGAAAGCGGCCGTCCTTGTAAAAACCCTTGCGGGAGAACTCACCGAAAGGAACGTTCAGATGATTAGGGAAAAAATCTCCTGAGCTCGAATAGTTCAATTCCCCTGCAGGACCTGGCTTACGGATCGCCGACTGCTCGTGGCATTGCGCGCAAATCGCGACAAAGTTACGATTTCCAACGTCGTGGAAATTGACTGGTGGATCCAGAGGTGCCTTGGAGTAAAACTGGTCCTGCGCCATCTCTACAGCATGCTGTGCAGAAGGACCATGGCACATCTCGCAGCCAATTCCTGGCTCTTTGAATTCGGGGCCATTGGGCGCGAAACCTCCTCCTGTCACGTTTTCTAATTGGCTGGTGTGACAGACGGCGCAAATAGCCTGATAACTGGTGGCGCCATCCAGTTTTTCCCACGAGCGCGGATCGGCACGCTCGGTGCCCGGCCCGTCAAGAATTTTCCAGAAGTTGATCCATCGATGTTGGAGCAGATTGTATTGAATTGGAAAAACATGGATTTCGCCACCTGGCAGCCTGGTGGCGTAGGCCTGCTGAAATTTTGACCCGATGGTGTAGTCCACTGGATAGGAATGCCACTTGCCGTCCGACTGCCAGATATCGAAATAGTGGCGGCTATCACGAATCGTCATGCGCGCGAACAAACTCTGTTTCCCGGCCTGGCTGACTTCCAATTTCCCATCCCTATAATCAGTCTCTTCGCCCAGATAAAACTGATTGTTGGTTTTGAAATCGCCCACCACGTTTTGTGGCGCATAGGGACGGAACATGCTGGACAT
>WNFI01011499.1_pt1 | contig 10011 bp, 13 predicted proteins | sample 5400471 | NCBI WGS metagenome assembly WNFI01 (sample SAMN13153348, study PRJNA577476) | soil metagenome | isolation source: 100 cm saprolite on Douglas fir-dominated hillslope | place: USA:California | collected 2013-09-17
CTCTTAGCCGTCGCGCGGACGTGAGCGAAGATTCAATTGATGTCAGCGATGGCAAAAAATATTGGAAGGCGGACTATTTCGAGACCGATTGGCCGCGTGAGCCATTTGAGCGAGCGGGATCGTCCAGTGATCAAATAAGGGCATGTCATGCTGCGGTGCATATGTCGGCTCCTGGCCCAACTCTGCCGTCGTAGTCATCCGCCCGCAACGGCAGCTATCGGGGGATAAGCTGTCGACCCGCGCAAGCATCGGCACCGCGCTCTTGCATGCCCGGACGGAGACAGAGTGGTTCCGCATCTGCTGGCAGAGCGCGTCCGTCATCCTCTTCATGGCGAAGCGGCTAACCTTCGTGAAACCGGACGGAACGCCGTGCACGACCCGCTCTGGGGAGAAGGCCAACAGCGGCGCGCCTCCGGTGCTCGTGGCGTTCGGGGACCAAGACGCGGCGCGGCTTCGGCAGTTCGCTTCCGTGCACGGTGGAGCGCTGGTCGAGAGCTGGAAGCTGTTCGGAACGGCTTCGCTGTTCAGTGAGGCGGCTGAATGAGTTGAGTATCGCGCCGATCGGCGCGCCCACGACTGGCGCGGGTCACATGCGCAGCAGCAGTGGCTGCATCAGTCACCGGCACAGTCACAATCAGCGGCGGAAACGGCGCCCAGCCGCAATGGCCGTAACCGTTGCATTCGCCCCAACCCTGGATGAGATAGGTACCGCCACAACTGCGGTAACTATAGGCTGGATAGTCGGAGTAGCCCGTGTTCGCATAAGCCCAGCCATAGCTGTAAATCCCGGAGTGCCCCCAAGCGTGCCCTCGTCGCTTCAGTCGTCGTTCGGCTCCCGCCCGATAATCGCGAGCGTGTCCGGATGAAGCTTCAGATCATACATGCGGCCGTCAGAGGCATGGGCGTCGTCGACCTCCCAAAGGTCGTCGTCGTCGTCCAGTTCGATTCGACCCCACCCTGTGAAGCCCTCGTTGCGCAGCATGGTCTCGATGCGGGACCGCTCCTGGGGAGTGGGGGCCCGGTCGGCAAGTACATGTCCGGGCAACAACATGCCCGCTGCTAAGAAGAGGCCAGGTAGGATGTGCTTGATAGCCGACATGGGAAGGTTCCGCGTTTGCCGTGCGGGACAAACGCAGACTGGCTGGGCCAGTTCCCACGTTCGTCGCAGGGCCAATCGACTGACTGGGACGATTGCCTTGGGACCTGAAGATGACAGCTTAGATGACTTCAAATGAACGGCCCTGCTGCGCGTGCAAGTTGAGCACCGCGCGGGCCGGATGCAGACAAATCAAGGAACGCCAAATGACCTTGAGACCGCGTACCATCAAACTGCAGAAGGGCGATGAGGTCACTCTGCAATACCTTGGGGCAGCCCTCGTGCTCCAGTGGTCAGAACTGTCCGAACAGGTGCAGCAAACCATTCTGCGGCAAGCCATAGCCGTGGGCGGATTGCCTCCTCTTACGTCATTAAACGAGCAAGTTCGATCACTTATTCGGAGGACCAAAGAAGACAATGCTTAGCAACGTTGGGTGATTTGACGCTCGCATGCGATGCCCTTACGGTTCAGCCCCGCTGAGGCAATACGCTCCAAGTGGGGCAATACTTGAAAGACAGGCGAATGGCGCAAGGGACTGTGAAGTGGTTCGATACCACGAAGGGCTACGGCTTTATCCAGCCGGACGATGGTAGCAAGGATGTCTTCGTGCACATGAGGCAAGTCGAGCGTGCGGGAATGCACAGCCTTAATGAGGGGCAAAAGATTGCTTTCGACGTTGTTGCCAATCCAAAGAATGGCAAGTCTTCGGCCGAGAACTTGCGCGCCGTTTGATTTCTTCCTGCTAAGAGCCGCCGGGCACGTCTACCGGGGACTTTGCCCGCCGCCATGTCCAGGATCGGTCGATAGATAGAAGGTCGCAGTCCTCTCGTTGGCGCGATCGACCTCTTGTTTGGCGAGATCGACCGCTGAGAATTCTAACTTCGGCACGCAAATGCTACTTCGGCACGCCGTGCTTCCACTTGTCCCAGTGGGCGACGACATCCTTGATGAACGGCGCGGAAGCCGCCCATAGATTGCTTATGGCGGGTTCGAAACCGCCAGAACTCCCCTCAAGGCCACAGCCGCAGAGCGAATGCCAGGCCGACTCTCCAGGATAAGGACGGTCAAAGTTCGAGGCGGTCCGCAGCACGGCAACCCGGTTGAGATCCACCAGCCCAGAGATGGCCCCGCGGCTGAGGGCCATGTAGGTGGCATTATCCTCCTGCTGCGTAGTGCAATAGGTCCCCTTACCGCCCGTCCACAGTGTGGTCCATGCCGTGGCCCGCTCGCCCAGCTTGATGCCGTGAAACCAGGTGTCGCCCGCCATCGTGTCGCACTGAATGACGCTGGGCGGGGCCTTGGCCTTCGCCTCGGCATAGTGGCCTCGATAGGCCTGGGCAGTCGCATTGTCGTTGACCGTGAGATCCACCTTGCTGGTCAACGAGAGGATCTTCTGCAGCAATGCTTCGTTCAACTGATACATCTCGCTGTGATAAGGGGTGGGGATACCGGGCAACGAGTTCCAGGGCTGTACGGTAGTATCGGTCGGAAAGATTGCGAGGTATCCGTAGGGCCACGCTGGGGTGGTCGGATCGGCTGCGCTTCCTGGAATCTCGCGCGCGTCGATCTCCCACGAAATGCCGTAGTCGATGAGATAGCGCGCCCACGCCGCCGAGCCGGTTGTCCCCTCGTGAGGATCGATCCCCGCAATGCCAGCGATCAGGAAGTACGTGTGGCGCAAGTCGAACTTGTTGCTAAGGATCAAGGCCATCGTCGATGCGGCCACGTTGGCGTGACCCTCGCCGGCGATCATCTGGCACACATCCTCGGAGTTGCACAGAATGTTGGGATAGTCAGGCGATAGGCCTCGCACGGGTATCGATTGTGTCAACCCGAGATTGCCGGTGAAAGCCGATGCCTCGGAGAACGGGAATGGGGCGCCGCCGAACATGTTGATGATCATGACCTTCAGGGGTCGTGCGTCATCGTCGGCGAACGACGGACCGGCGAAGAGTGCAGCAACGAGGAAACTTGCGCCGGCGAGCAAGTGTCTCGTTATCGACAGGACAGTTTCGAACATCCTATGGCTACGCACGGAAGGGCCTCCTTCTAAGTGTCGATATCTGCGCGACAGGGTAGTTGCGACACGAATTCTGCTCTTAAGCGAACGAGCACCTTTGGAGCATTTTCTGTGCCGAAACATATGAAGCGACCGTGCTGCGTGCGGCCGGCTGCGACTGGGGCTGCGGCTACCAGCTGGCGAACAGGGGCACGACACGCGAGCGCTGCAAGCGTGGCTTGGCCATCGCAATATCCAGCATACGGTGCGCTACACGGAGTTGGCGCCTGGTCGATTTAGAGACTTCTGGCGGGAGTGAGTGGCCCGTTGTTTTTCCACTGACTGTCTATTATTCGCGCAACCGCTTTCTAGCCGATAACGCTATGGTGGTTCGCGCCGGGGCCATGCTTCGTGGGGGGCATTCCGATGAATATGCACGCTGGCGACCTAACAGGATGCTGTACGTATTGCGGCAATCGGCTGCCGATTTTGAACGGCGAATTGCAGTCTTGGCGTTCCCCAAACGGCCAATTCTTCTGTAACGAATTCTGCGCTGACGATTACGAGGAAGTGCATTTTCGGAAGTACGGCCGCGCGGATCGCAAGACCCACCAGCCTTCGAGTTCCTAGAGGTCGCGGCGACCTCAGGCTCGCGACGATCGATAGCTGAGCGGACGCCGCTACCGATGCTCACGCCGTCTTAGTTGGCGGCCCTTTTGTGTTGCCCGGAGCCGATGATGGCCCTCAGTGCCGATCAACGTCGCGCTGTCGTCATGCTCGCAACCGCGGGCTTGGACGGCGTGGCGCAAGCGCTGCTGAGCGCGCACGGATTCGACGCAACAATGATCGCCGATCTAGTCAATCGTGGGCTGGCGACCCTCACGATGGAAAAGGTTCGGGCTGGTGGAAAGCTGACCGCGGTCGCCATGGTGAAGATCACCGAAGCCGGACGGCGCGCTTTTGCTGCGGGTGAATAAATCACAAACCGTCGTTTCCATCGCGGTCGTCCCCGAAAGAAATCGGCTGGATCACTTGCTTCCCCCGGGTCTGACGCGGTTCGACCCGCCAAAAACCACGACGTGCAGCTCATGCCGAGCTGCGTCGAGCCGGTATCGGTACGGCGCGGGCGGCGATAGAATACGCGCGTACTGGAATCTCATGGCCTATCAAGGGTGAGGCTTCTTTCTAGAGCGACCCGGTTCTGGCGTGAGAGGGGAAGTGCCGTGACTTGGAAGGACGAACTCTCTCAAGCCTACCTCAGCCGCGAATCGTTCTACCATGTAGCGATCGCCTCGGACAAAGTGCTGGCCATTACGGGGGCCTCCTCAGTGACGCGGCGGACTTTCTCGATGCGGCGGCACGACCGCGACTTCGTGGTGTTCTGTTTCGCCAAGCCGCAGGATGCCGAGGCGTTCTGTGAGCAGTTCGGTGGGGAGCGCCTCGTGCCTCATCTCCGGTCATCCGGCGATAATGTCGCCGCGCCTTCCCCCTCGGCGCCGTCGGGGCTGGAGGCTGCTTCAAGACTCGGAAGTGATCGGGCGCAGCGGGAAGAGTTCCGAGGGGTGGTACCTTCTCGAAAACCGCACCCGACGGAAGATGAGTACCGGGCGCTTCAATGCTGGCTGGCAGCCCGTGCGGTGCGACCGAGGAAGTGCTCGTCCTCAGGCACGGCTTCAAGCTACAGATGCTCACCGGCCTTGTCAGTGCGAAGCTCGTGAAGCGATGCCGCGTGACCGTAAAAGGCGGTGGGAGAACGATTGGAGTCACCTACATGATGATCACGGCTGCGGGCAGGAAGGCGGTCAAAGGCTTTTAGCCGGCCCGTCCTGCACTGCTCGTCGGCCCTAGGAACGCCCCCGTGTGGTCGGCGTGCCAGATCATTAGCGAGGATGCGGACCTCCCCGATAGTTCCAAGGTATCGAATCATAGGCGCCGTAATAACCGTAACCCGGTGCAAAAGCGTAACCCGGATAGCAGCCGCCACCGCAGGCCCAGTTCTGCGCTGAAGCCGGTTGGGCGGTCGCCAGGACGGCGACGATGGCAAGTATCGAAGCGCCAGCGACGATTTTCGAATTCATGACCAATCCTACGTTGTTGGCGAGCAGTCATTTGCCCAAAGCGGTTTATCAATAAAGCCCATCGGTCAAGCTTTGTTCCTGCGCGGCCAAATCCGAATCCACGGTTGCTGCAATCGAGAATGTTGCAGGCTGTTGCGGGGCAGACACGCCGCTTGCATCCCTGTCGGATGTGTCGAGTAGGCGACCGACAGCAGACCGACATGGTCGCTGTTATTGCCGTAGTGGCGCTCTCTCTGGGCGATTCGGGCCGTCGCACCAAAGCGGTCATCTACACGCGTATTTGCGGGCGTAGCGATCCGGACACTGGCGCGGGCTGCTGCTCGCTGCCGCTAGAATTTTTGAACCGGTGCGCGAGAGGCACAAACCGAAGGAGCGAGATAATGAGCAAGACGCTGGTCCTTGCCGCGAGCACCGCTGTTGCGCTTGGTTCGATTGTAACCACGGGTTTCGCCGCGGATATCCTGACGAAAACCCAGCCGGCCATGGTCAGCCCGCCAGCTAGCGCGGTAGTCAGCCCGTGGGACATCGCATTCGGCGCGGCCATCATGTCGGATTACAATTTCCGCGGCATCACACAGTCCAACCATAAACCGTCGGTCGCGGCTTACTTTGAGCCGCGATACAATTTCAACGACAGCTGGCAGGGCTATTTGGGCCTGTCGGGCGAGAGCATCTCGTTCCCAAACCGTGCCGCTGCCGAGATCGATTTCTATGGTGGCATACGGCCGACCTTCGGTAAGCTAGCGCTCGATTTCGGTGCTTGGTACTACTGGTATCCGGGTGGGACATGCTTCAACGGCTTCATTCTGGGTGAATGTCGGGACAATGCCGATCCGGTCACACTCGGCCTGCCGATCAACGGCAATGTCATCAAGTCCGACCTGAGCTTCTGGGAAATCTATGCCAAAGGGACCTACACGCTGAACGATCAGTTTTCGTTTGGCGGCAGCGTCTACTGGTCACCGTCGGTCCTGAATTCTGGCGCCGAGGGCACCTATCTGGCCGGCACCGCCAAATACGTTCTTCCGACTGTCCTCCCCAGCGGGATCGGCTGGTTCATATCCGCTGATGTCGGCCATTGGTTCCTGGGCAGCACTGATGGGTTTTATTGCGTTCCAGCCTCAAGTGGCGTGCTGCCTGCTGGATGCTCAGGGATCCTCTCCGGAGGGGTCAACTACAGGAGCTACACAAACTGGGATGTCGGCGTCGCTTTCACCTGGAAGCAATTCACGCTCGATCTGCGCTACTTCGACACCGATCTCAACAAAGGCGACTGCAACGCGTTCACGAGTGCTCAGAACGCCCGATTCGATGGTTCCTTTACGCCGATCAATCCTGGTGGATTTGGAACGAACTGGTGCAGCGCGACATTCATCGCCAAGCTCTCGGTTGATCTGACCAAGGACAACTTGAAATAGGTTAGATATGGCGGCTGTACGCTATACAGCGGCGATGAGGAACAATCGCCTTCCGGGCTAACGGCTTGGCCGACGACGCCTGGCGGTAGTCCCCGCGGCGGGAGCCGATCGCTTATGTGCTGATTCCCTGCGCGCCGCCCGATGCGCAGGCCTGCGTTGCGTCGTCTGACCTCGTCCCCCTACCTCGCCCGATGTCATGACCTCGGCGAGGTTTCCGAATCGCCGCTCAGCCTCGTCGGCCAGACGCGCCGAATGTTCTCTCGCCTTGCGCGCGTAACCGACAACAGTTTCCATGTTATCGCGCAACAGCTCGCCCTGTAGTGCAGCGAAGTCCTGCGGCGTGCGGCAATGCAGAAATGCATCAATGCGATCAGAACCACGCTCAATGCGGTTTCGCTGCCGGCACGGCAAGCGACGCAACAGCGACGCTCACGTTACCGCAGCGGCATGAATGACCGCTTGTGGCCCATGGCAGAAGTCACGGCCCGCCGCCAGCAGGGCCACTTTCTGGGGTGAACCCGTCGCAGCGGCGACTTGCTCGGCATGGCCGCCCTTGACCCACAGCGGAACTCGGCTAGGCCGTATCGGCAGTTTCATTCCGTCCGTGAGCGACCGGGGATTGGGTGAGGGGATGGCCGCAACCGGTTACCACCCAAGGCAAGCGAAAAAACAGCTAATTATTTCCCGACCCGGTATTGTGATTCACGGTCGGCACTCCAGCTACGCAATACAGGCAAGCAGTCGCTTGACTGATAGCTGCCCATAAAACGGTGACGTACCGAAGTCTCCGCTTTCTCAATTTGGCAGTCTTAATGCCGTCGGCGGGCACAACAATACTCAAAAAGTAGAAGTGTTTTTTCGCGGGTGCCATCAGCACCCGCATCTTGCACGTTCGCGCCCTGCTGGCGGCGGACATCATCAAACCATACTGACAACTAACGGAGAACACGATGAAACGCATCACACTCGCCGCGCTTGCGGGCACAGCGCTGTTATTTGCTGGCGCAGCTAACGCCCAAGCGCCCGATTTCTCCAAGGTCGAGATCAAGACCACCGATCTCGGCAACAAGACCTATATGCTCGAAGGCCAAGGCGGCAACATCACGCGGTTGCGGTGGGCACCGACGGCATCATTATGGTGGACAGCCAGTTCGCGCCACTCCACGACAAGATCAAGGCAGCCGTGGAAAAGATCTCGCCTCTGCCCGTCAAGTATCTCATCAACACTCATTACCACGGCGACCACACCGGCGGAAACGCACTCTTCCACAAGGACGGCGCCACCGTCGTGGCGCAGGATAATATCAGGACCCGTCTCGCCGCCGGCACCACGAATGGCCTCACCGGCAACAAGACGCCGCCGCAGCCGGCCGATGCGCTGCCGACGGACACTTATTTCGGCGGCTCAAAAACAGTAGAAGTCGGCGGTCGAAAGGCACTGCTCACGCATGTCTACAACGCGCACACCGACGGCGACACCTGGGTGTTTCTCGACGACGCCAACGTGCTTGATACCGGCGATACTTTCGGCAACACCGGCCGCTATAACACCATCGATTTCGCCAATGGCGGCGACATCAGGGGCTTGATCCGCGCGGTCGACGCCTACATCAAGGTGTCGAACGACAATACCAAGATCGTGCCCGGCCATGGCGCGCTCGCGAAAAAGGCGGATTTGGTTGCGTGGCGTGCAATGCTCGTAACATCGCGCGAGCGCATCGAGAAATTGTTCAACGAGGGCAAGACCGAACAAGAGGTGCTGGCTGCGAAGCCCCTAGCCGATCTCGACGCCAAATGGGCCGCGAACGAACAGCAGGCGCAAAACTGGACGCGCATGGTCTACAACTCGTTCAAGCGGTCGTAACCACGGCGCATTGAGACGAGAATTGGAAACGCCGGCGGCCTCGAGGCGTGTCGCCGTCGGACAAAGAGAGCCCGCGACGATGGGGCGTTGACCGGCCGCAGACGGCGGTCCGGTGCCCAGGGGTGTGGGGCTGAGAAGAGAAGCATCGGCCGCCATAGGCGCACCGGGAAGAAAAGGCGGGCAAGGGAGATTCGCCTTTGCGAGTCGGGCGATCCTGCCGGGGCAACTCAGCGGCGCGGTTCCCGTCCGCCCGGAGATAAAGAACCGGGCCATGGGCGCGACAAAGGGACGGCATATCCGCCCCTTTTTATTTTGCTACTGAGTGTTGTTGTTTCAACCGTCAGTAATATGTCGAATCGTAAATGGCGATGGCTGCTATGGTGAAAAAGGATATCAAAAATGAACCAGGCAACACGCGAACGGATAAAGCGCTTTCCAATCGGAACCAAGGTCGAGGTCACGTCCGGCAACCTCTTTTATGTCGGCATGAAGGGTGTCGTGGTCGGTGATGACGGGAACGGGTTCATTCGCTTCCAAACCGAATTGTCCCTGCCGGCCGCGTTATTGAAACCGGTCGCCGTCTGACATCCGGCCCAAAGGGCATCGAACCGGGGGGCGCCTTCGGGCGCCCTTGTCTCGTCTGTGCCCGGGCGTCTTCAGGCGGGCAAGGAGTGTTTCGACATGCGCGAATGGGAAGAGAAATACGGTCAACACAAGCACCGCGCCGTACGCCGCGGCATTCCGTTTGAACTCACATTCAAACAATGGCTGAAAATTTGGCAGGACACCGGGCACCTGCACGAACGCGGACATAGGCAAGGCCAGTACGTCATGGCCCGGTTTTTCGGCAGGGGTTCTTACAAGATAGGAAACGTGCGGATAATCAGGACGGAAGACAACACCCATTTGATATCTGCGGAAGCAAGAGCACGAAGGGTGCGCAACAGTCGCGTCACAAGGCGGGGCCAAGCGCGCGAGGGGAAACAAGCCATGAGCTGCATCCAATGGCCGGGACGGCAAGAGTGGGCCGAGCGCAGACGGGACCCTAATTGGTTTGACCATATCGAAGTCGGCAATCGGCTCGGCGACTACGCGACGCAAGCTGAGATCAATGATACAATGGCCGCAATCAAGGATCTATGGCGTGCGCTGGGTCGGCAGATGAGGTCGGCAAGCGATATCGAAGCTCTTCAATTTCGATATCGTCGTGCTGGCGTCAACAGAGCGTTCACGGCAATGCGAGAGGGCGAAATCCCAGGCGCCCCGCTCGAATGCCGCTATGGCGTGCCGCCCGCGCTTCTCGCCGCATTCGATGCCCGGCGTAAGGCGGCGCTCGAAGCCGCGGTACAGCGTGCGATCAAGGCAATGCCCATAGACGATGCGGCTTGGGCGACGGAGCTGGAATGGCGCCGACGCGTAGATGCCCGCAATGATAGATAGATACTATCTATCGTCACGGTCGGGAGTCACTGCCGTGCCCGTTCCATCCGGTCGCGCTGCTCGGGAGTGGAGCGCTCCATGAAGTTGCGCAGCGTGCTCGGGCTGATGCATCGGA
>WNFI01066738.1_pt1 | contig 10010 bp, 12 predicted proteins | sample 5400471 | NCBI WGS metagenome assembly WNFI01 (sample SAMN13153348, study PRJNA577476) | soil metagenome | isolation source: 100 cm saprolite on Douglas fir-dominated hillslope | place: USA:California | collected 2013-09-17
TAACAGGGCGAACTCTGTGGTGCGATCTGACTGACAGCCAAGGTAAATTATAGTGCTCCCTTCCACTCGCTAATAATGCCTAACACACGATAACGCTCCCGGAGTGACTCCAGTCATACCATCTGGTCCTAATTGACGGCCAGGGATCACAAGTAAGCACCTGTCCCTACCCCCTCTCGATCGGCATACCCTTTGAGGCTCGGCGTCATATCCTTCCCGCTTCACTAGGATCCGCCACGTCGCTCTCAAGGTGGTCAAATCCGCTTCTCACTATACCGATACTGCTCTAGACGAGATAAGCTTTTCTGATCCTACCTGGTCGTCTCACTCCTTGACCATTTCAAAAACAAAGGAATACATGTTTCATGGTATTCGAAGTCCTCGGGGAGAACTTGCTAGGTCTTATCAAGCGACATCAGTCCAAAGGTGTTCCTGCGGATGCCATCAAGCAGATCGCAAAGCAAGTTCTCGTTCTCCTAGGACTGGATTATATGCACCGACACTGTGGAGTCATACACACGGATCTGAAACTAGAGAATGTTCTTGTTTGCATTGAAGATGTGGAAACGGTCGTTGAAACCGAGTTACAAACGACACTCGCAGCCGCTCTGACACTCCTGGTTGGCGTTTCACCTAGCAAAGGGTATGGGTGGGAACTAGACCCCCGTCCCGAGTCGTACTGGATCCCAACCGTTACCCAGTCCCAGCAGTAGAAGTAGCCTTGGTCCCGCTTCCCGTATTGACAAGTGGAGCTTGGCGATGACGAGTATTAAGAATGACAACCCTCTGACACTACCGCCGGCTTCTTCATACTCGTCATCGCCAAGCTCCACTTGTCAATACGGGAAGCGGGACCAAGGCTACTTCTACTGCTGGGACTGGGTAACGGTTGGGATCCTTATACGAGGCTCATCCCTTCTCTCGCAACAGGCTCTACATCCAGTGGGAGAGAGAGACGCCACGTCTACTTCCTGTGGTCATCCTACGCCGTCGATGAGATTTATACGCCATAGCGCTTTTCGGCCCATACTACAGCCATATATATGTGCAAAAAATTTTTCACTCATGTCACCCCCTACGAACCCCCTGCCGTGTTCATTCCCAGAATGACCACCTCTTGCGTTGAAATGTCTCGATACAATCGACAACAGTAATGATGTGCCACACCAACAACACGTTCATCTTGAGATCAGAAAATATTATCTTGTCTTCGTCGTTTGTACTTTCCTCATTGAGACGAGCATCACTGCCGAATCATACATGGCCGTGTCTGATGGTAAGTCTGGCATGTATGGCGAGTTGCCGTGCCGAGTTGGAAACCTCCTAATCTACATACATCTAGTAGTATTCATTGCAAAGTTGATTATGAAGTATTATGAAGTTTCCACATCTTGAGTTCAGAAGTACGGGGCAAGCTTCATTATCACTAAGCCGTGTGCCACTCGTAAGAAGGATTGATGCAGAAAGTGATGATTGGTACCGTAGATCGAGATGTTACACCTTTCTAAGTAAAAGGATTTGAAACAACGCTGCAATAAAGGGCGCATCGGTCGGTCAGTCATTCGGGGAGTTGAACCGGAGCGACCATACTTGGAATTACGCATGAATGAGCTTTGAACTCGCAGTTACTATGCCTATACCCTAACCTGATCGATCCTTCCCTCAAGAAGCTTTATGACTGTCTGAAGACCCTTCAAGACTCCCTCATCGGGACCCCGGCCTGGCGCAGCATATGTATGCGCAAAGTCGATCAAGCGCACAATGAATGGCGGGCCGAGTTTCTTTGTTCCACCTTCCTCTTCCTCTTCAGAATCCGAGTCCATGTCAACGGAGTCGGCGGCAAGGGCAGCCTCCAAAGTCTTTTCTTCTCCCTCCCAAACGATCAATACACTCACTCCCGGCATTCTCACTTCTGTCTTCCGCACCGCTCCCTCGAGCCCGCGTACGAGCTCTAGGATGCCCTCTAGGACAGGTAGCAGTAACTTGGCACTGAAACCACCACTTTCTGTGGATTTCCCGCCATCTACGGCAAGGGGGGGTTCAGCAGCGGAGTTAGATGGCTCCGAAATGGGGAAAACCAGTGTGATGCCTGTGGGAAGGTCGGAGGGCTTGATAGACTTTCCGTATGACTTGGGGGTGATCGCTGTGTGTCCCGTCAAATTATTGTAAACCTATTTAGGATTATAGTTAGAGCAGACCCAAGGTGTGACTATGATGTAGGTAGTGCGAACACAGGGATTGGTTGCATAATGAGGATGGTATGATAATAAACCCCGTGCAAATCTTCAGCCGCATGAGTAGAAATTGAGATAAGGGGGAGAAGCAAGCGCGAAAATGCATTTGCCGGAGGGAAGCATCCTCATGAATGGGAATTCCACCATATGGAAGTTCATCCACTCATGACTACGGAGATGGAAATGGGGGGAGGGTCAAGCGGCAAGGCATAAGGGCAAGAGGCAAGGAGCAATAGCACACTCAAGGGTCGTCTAGTCCTCGATGAAAAACATGGGTCGAAATGGCATCTACGTCGGGCGGGGCCAAACCGTATGGCTGCGAAAACTGCGAATAGCACCGACGACGAGAGTTCAAGGTCACTTCTGCAAAAGGAATGAATGGAGAAAGGTGCGAGCGATGCTGCCGTCAGCGGCGACTTGCGGAGCAAACAAAAAGCGTGGGTTTCAAATATAAACCCTTCTTCATGTCTAGAAAGGAGATGGCACACCCAAAAAGAGTCGGTTTGAATATTGAATATTTACTGCGCGCCGAAGTCGCGAAGACGAAGGGATCAGGTCGCGGAGGAATGGTGTGGCGCAAGTCTCGAGCAGGAAAGCTGAATGGGTAGACGGTCATCACCCAGGAGGATACGGCCATCCGCCGAGATCATCACCCAACGCATCATAAGCGTGAAGAGAGAGAGGAGGATGCACCATCAATGCGCGGGAGAAATAAAAGGACATCAATGTGCCGATTTCATTACCACGAGCAGGGTAGTGGGGGGACGAAGTGATGGACCGAAAATGTTGCACGGGGTCATTCTCATCGAGGGAAGTGGATGTATGGTTTCACGTACCTGGAAACCTGTGAGCCTGACACCTGTTTCCAAGCTTGTAGTGGACTCTGCGATCCGTATCATGCGTTCCTTCTTATCAGGAGGTGCGTCCGGACCGTATAGAACAGTCCCTAGTTTTATATCCAGGATATTGGGCCTGAAGAAAGGAAACGAGATATTTTCCAGAACCAGGGATTGTGTAGACGGCAGGAAATAAGGAAGCGAGTGTCAGAATACTAGTTGGTTTCACAACGATAAAGGAAGAAAATGAGGACGCGCAAGGAGGGATTCCAGGAGAGATACACTCTGCCAACTTAGGTGAACCGCAGGGACACTTATCTTTCTCTCCCGCTCCAGGAATAGGTTTGATCACTGGAGCGGCCTCCCTATCAGCCGTCTCATAATTTTCTATCTTTCCTTCCAGTTTCAGCGTCCCATAGAACCTCGGCACCCACGGTGCCAGCGCTTCGAACGGGGAAGCAATTTTCGAGTGATCGTTAGTGACTATATCTTCGGGATCGGACTCGATCCCTACGCCTATTGCAGCTTGAGATGCTGAAATGGATGTGTAGAAGTCCAGCTCATTGTGCAGACACGGTTTGATAATGAGAGAGCCATCTTCTGCACTGACGACCCCTGCGTGGCCGCCTACTTGCGATGAAAGCGGAACAGCACCCGATTTCATCTCTCCCCGTTCGTAAGAGGCACCCATGACATATTGTGGGTGACCAGTTGTTTCATCGCCTTGAGCAGTGGCTGGAACCGAAGGACGTGCTGAAGTCATCGATTGGCCCCGACTGCGGTACGACTTAACGACCGTTTGCTCGGAACGCTTGGCTGTTGCGTGGGAGAGCGCAATGCTTGGGGTTCACAGACTGGTTGAGCAGTACCCTCTTCAGAGAAAGAGGATCGGAGCGGGACTTAGCAGGTTCATGCCAAGACATTCTGACTCATATCCACCTGCCTTTCACCAATGAATTAAATCGATACACAACAAGTAATTAATATTATCATAAGATGGTCATCATCAATCTACATTGCCCGAAGAGATATTTTATCATGTTGGAAGCCATGGCTTATTTGCCTGGATCCATTCATCTATCTGCATCCAGAAATTCGCCACTGTTGACTTGTCAAGGTGCCTTCTATTCGGATCGATCTGAAGGGAGTGAACGTGTAAGAAACCTCTACAATAACAATAACGAAAAAGCGCAACAGACTTTTAGATCAGACACGTTCCAATCACGGATGCGCGAATTCGGCGGATCATTTGCCCATGTAACATGAATACCTTTTACTAATAAGGGGTAGTGTGCGTATGTGAGTAGAGAATCAGATCAATAGACGATTCTTCACCATGATGGAAAAGTTGAGTAGGATCAGGCCACTTGTACGGTTTGAATTGCCACGCTTGACCAGTAGTCATGACGCAGATAACTCTGTCCCTTTCCAAAATTGCATATCAGCGTCGAGATCGTCTAGCAGGCGCAAAGCTCACCATGCATCTGTACCAAACTTCCCTAAGGCTTCAACACTGTCGAGAACGAAATATTTAATAGGCTTCTCCACGCCTCCTTCTGGTCGGCCTGCGACGATGAGGTTTTTCTTTCGGTAGATTGGCAAAACATCGTCCAACTTGTTGTTCCCTTCGGCAGCCATCCTCCGTTTCGCGTCTTCTGGCGACTCATACCTAATTTCGTTAGCAGAAAGGTTCTCATTCCAGAAGAAGTGCCTGCGGCGTGAACGTACTGGGCATCTTCTAAGAATTTCCGAACATTATGCATGGTTATTAACGAGGTCGGACTTGAAGGGATCATGATAATGGGCGCCATATTTCCTGCAGAAATGAGTTTAGGCTCGACGCAAGCCATTACCTAGACCACAAACAACCTACGATTCTTCTTTGCAGCAGCGTTCGGATCTAGTCAAAAGATGAGATAAGATGAGGCTCGCAGGCTCAGAGTGAAAGCACTCAACCAGACTTATTCGTGGCTGTGGGAGTGGTTGATGCGGGCGCATTGGGTTTGGCTTGTTCTTTTGCCGCCTTTATCCGATCTGCTATTAGGGTCTTGACATTCGAGAAGTCCTAGGGTAGTATCGATGTGAGTGAAAAGATTGATTTAGCAATCACCACCGGCGTACGTGGTTCTTAATGCCTCGCAAAACGGTGTTACGATCTCGTAGCTCCACTTCATTCGCTCGTATTCTCTTAACAGCTAGAATATCCTTTTGGTCGGTGACATATGGCCGTTTCTCCGAGGTAGAGCCCGCAGGTTTTGAAGCTGATCTTCCTGCTCCGGGCAAGGCAGAAGTAGCGGCACGAGGGGATCCCTCAGGTGTTGTTGATTCTGTACGTTTCGCCGAAGTGGGCTACCAAGGACCAAGACTCTACATGTCACGAACCTATTGGTATCAACCTCTCCAGCTCTACCGATTTGCCCTCCAGCCATTCCACAAGTAGCTTGCGGTCAGTCACGGACACGAAACCAGCACCAGCGAGATTTTCTCGGGCCTGCTTCAAGTACTCAGTAGTCGGGGCATCCCTTGCCATCCAAGCGACGAAAACAGCTTGTAAGGTAAAGAAATCTTCAGGATGCCCGACCCAGTCGCGAGTACTGGCATTAGGCTTTTGGAAGCGCGTAGTTGCCGTCTTAGGTATCTTCGTGCTCGAGCCCAGAGATATATATGTTGCTTGTTGCAAAGTATGACATGGCTGGGAATTGGCATCTAAACAAGTTATTGGTAGCCTTGCCTTGATAGCTTGACGTAGCACAAGCAGAACATCCATGGTCGACTTAAAATTGCATACCCAGTGGAGGCGTCCGCATCGTGGGAATATCTCCGCCAAGCCAACAGCGTTGACCCCTAAAAGCCTAGCGAAAGTCCTGGTCGAAGACTGGAAGCAACTAGAGTAGTATAGCATCCATAAGTGTCTACATGAATAATGATACAGAGAGAGTAGATGGCGAATACGAATGGAGGGATGCGTGCAATCATTTCTTAGAACCATCTTTCTTCTTCTTGGAACCACCTTTCACCTTTGCCCTTCGGCTAGCAGCTGGAAATGGAGTTCGTATAAACGTCGTTCTTCCCAAACAGATTGGGGCGAGTGTGCAACATACCCTTTGTTGTAGCTTTTGCAGGTTTCCCTTTTCCCCGAGCTTTCAACGCTGCGACATCCTCCAACCGCTGGAGCTCCTTCGTGTCCTCTAAGTAGATAGGTGGAGGCGTAAATTTGTCCTTCCGCAATGCTTCATGATACATGCTCTTGATGACACCATTCACTCTCCGTATCGAAAGTTGCGCAGGGTAATAATTGATCATGGAAGGCCCCCGCAGACGAGCGCGTAAATACTTCGCACCCGTGCGAGCTGAGGTAGGGTTGAAGGAGGTCTGGAAGATTTCGCTCCGTAGTTTCTCGAGTTTCAGTTGCTGAGCAGTAGGGGAGGATCGTTGCGCTAAGATTGCTGACTGAGCAACTGAAGGGACAGACGCTAGAAGCGCCCTAAATTGGGACATAGCCGACTCCCTCGACTAGATAAAATGCTTAGGGAGACACTCCCTCCAGCAATAGTGCAATAGTCGAGGTTCGCACGATGCGAAACGTGACCATCTCCAAATTTTTGCCAGTCTCAAACTCATGGCCGAAGCAACTCCCAACACTATTAAGAAGAAAAAGAAATCTAAAGCGAAGGAATCACCCTCCGCACCTGTTTCCGCAGTGATCGTCCGAAAAAAGGAAGAGTCAGTGAGAGTCTCGCAATACTGGTCTCAGCGTGGGATGCAATGATCTATTCAGAGAACCCAATTATGAACGTATTCGTGGGGGAGTGGAAGGTATAGATTGGGAGACCATAAGTAATGACCCTAACTTGGAACTGGTAGCTGTACGCATACCGATGGAGGTACGTTTTCATATGTGCTGTATGAAATATCTCAGGTTCATGACGATTCGGAAATCGGGGCTGGCGAAATGAAGTGCTTCACATGTCTCCTCCCCTACAAATCTAAATTGCTTGCAGGTATGCATGCATATCACACCGCGACAGGGGATTTAACTGCTTCTTCACAGCACCGAAACCGATTACTCACAATTTCATCGTTCATCAAGCTCCAGGAGTCTCGCCAGCGACTGAAAATGGAGATGAGCAAACGAGTGCCGGTATTCTATCCAGCCACAGACCACCTGAGAAGCTGGTTCAGCCGACGGGGCTGTTGAAAAATAGTTTCTTTCCAATCGGTTCACTAGCACCTGAGGAGGATCTTGGGGCGGAAGGTGACCCTACGGAAGTAGATACCCAAGCTTCTCCGGAACAAACTCAGAAGAAGTCGAAGAAGCTGAAACGGAAACTTGGTGATGGGTATGAGAACTCTTCGCCCTCAAAACCCAAAAGCAAAAAGAAGCATAGAGACAGTATGACCTAGTCCAAAGCACAGCCTACTCCGTCTCCACTGTGTTCAAGTTTCCATCATGAGCATTTCGGAAAGTAATACACTACAATAGCAATAATAACATGACACATAAGATACGATCATATCACGGTCAAGAGGGGAACGGATCTACGCTCTGCATCGTATCATCCTCATTATCAGACTCCAATGAAATATTCTTAAGGTCTTCATGTACGGGATTCGTTGGGAAGCCCATTATTCGGCCAGGTTGCTTTTTCTCCCATTCATCCATAGCCTTCCCGAAAACCTAGTTGGGATGACAAGGTAAGGATCGAGGTCAATTCTTACTCCGATGGCTAGGTGAACGTACCTCCTTGAATTGATTTCGGACTTCGATAACCTTTTGCAAACCCTCAGTAACTTCGATTACTAAATTTCTGGCCTTAGCGACTTCAGCAGCAGCATCAGAATCCTTTTGCCCAGGACCCTTCTTCTTTTTTCCACCCGACAGGGCTTTCTGTTGAGCCTTTATTATCCGCTGGTAACCTGATGATATCTGCCTATTTAAGTCATCAAGCATCTCAAGATAATCTTGATACGCCAGTCTATCTGTCGCGATGTTGGCCAATCGTTCCTTTCGAGCGTCGTTCATTCGTTTAACCACACGTAGCTCAGACTGAAGGCCCCGCAGCTCCCCAGCAATTTCGTCATCGTAGGATTGGGAGAAGTCGGGCTGAAGAAGAAGTGAGCCTGTGCCTGAAAGAAATCCAAGGACCAACCCACTTCATCAACTCCTATTAAGCCACAGGCTCTAAGCTCTAGCTTCAATCTAGTTTCTATGTCTAAGAAAGAAACCGGAGCAAGAGGGATGGTAGACGCATGCTGGGGCCCTACTCCTGAGGCCTCAGCCTCTGGAACTTGGGAAACGGAGTGGTCGGGTGTTCCCAATAGCGCACTAATCACCCTTTCAGTGAACGGCCCTAGACTCTTCTTCTGCATGGGGAGATCTTTATTGTCTATAGGCTCGGGGGGGATGGATTCGGAAGAAGATTTGCCTGTAGCGGTCAGGGGGCTCAAATTCGCTGGGTGGGTCATGAGCCCGTTGATATGTCCACTGGTTGGGGTCTGTGGCGGCAGTGAAGTCCCATCACCATGGAAGAGAGCCTGATCCTGCTCCTCCCAGACTTCGGAGTAGTGCCTTCCCAAGGGTGGCACTCTGAAGCATTCGGAATCATCTGTCTGTGACTATGATGAACTCCTCCAGCATCCCATTTCGATAATAGTCGGCTCACTTGATAACTAACCCATGCTACGTCTTCCTCCCCAACCGGTCTCATCCAAGTCTCAGTTTCCTTCCAAAACGGTCCTATTTGGGTCTGGAGCTGGGATGAATGAAGCTCAATGCATACATATCACGAGCAAGCCCTACCTGGTTGGAAGGCTGCTTCGCCTCTGAGAAATCATCGTTAACATCCGACTGTCTCGAAGGGGTGCCTTTCAATAATCCGGTAGGTCCCCAGAGGCCAAGTGTAGGGAGGGCTGCCGAAGTACTCGGCTTCACTAGTTCCCAGTCGGTGCAGACGTCAGGGTCAACGGGCGGTCCTGGTGGCGGCAGTGGTGGTGGAGGTGGAGGAGGAGGCTGAGGAATTGTGAGCTGCGCTGCATGTACGGCATGTTTTGCCTTCTTTGATGGTCGATCCACAAGTGATGCCGATGGACTTGCTCGTCCTTATGCAAGATGGTGAACAGACTAATGCGCCATGAATGTGTTCTACGTACCAAGATCAAATATGTCACCGTCTCCGTCATCGTTTGGTCGATCACGCTCTTTCCGTTCATCCCTTTTACGCTTCTTCTTATTCCTTTCCTCTTGTGCACTTCATTTGGTACAAGTCATATTACAAAGAGTTGATCAGAACCGACGAATCCACTGACTGCTTTCGAGTAGCGCCACTGCTTGTACGCTCCCGAGAATCATGCAATAAGCTCTCATCTAGGGAAGGGGTTTCTACAATCTAAGATATCAGGGGTTCTGCCTCCTAGAATGGGGGGGATCACAGAAACACACCACTAGCTTCGCGTTTTATCTTCCCAATGCCTCCGTCTTTCTTGGGCTTCTGTCGCTCACGTGCAAGACTTTCCCGATGCGCTCTCTCCTGTTCTTTAGCTTGCTCATATTTAGTACGTAGCGAATCAACGGTCTTTATGTCTGCCTCTGCTTTCTGGACGCGTTCCTGTGTCAGCAGCTTCGCTTGTTCGAGTTCTTTGTGCAAACTCTCCAAGTCCTCAGTAGATGGTACACCAGGTGCATGAAGGGCTTGTGCACTTGATAGAAGTGACGAACGAAAGCGAGGGTGAAACCTAAATCCTACAAACACGGTGATAAGCACAAAGAATGAATGTAGCGGGCCACACAACATACGCGCTATAGACATCTAGGGGTTCCGGGATTCATCCCGTGACCTCGATACGGTGGGAAACCGGTAGACGCCGGATCGACGACCGCGTCCGTAACGCCTATCAGGCTAACGACTACCCAAACAATATATGGAGGATAGAACGTCTGATG
>WNFI01127564.1_pt1 | contig 10009 bp, 9 predicted proteins | sample 5400471 | NCBI WGS metagenome assembly WNFI01 (sample SAMN13153348, study PRJNA577476) | soil metagenome | isolation source: 100 cm saprolite on Douglas fir-dominated hillslope | place: USA:California | collected 2013-09-17
TGCCGAGCTCGTCTGGCTCATCTTCCGCTCCGCCTGACCTCGATTCGTTGTTTCTCAACGGGCGGCCGATCCGTTCTTCTCCGTGAACTCTCTGCACTCCATACCCTTGGTGTGAAATTCTTTTTCTGAGTCCGTTTCACGCGTAGACTTTCGTTATCAACGCAGTTGTGCGAAGATTTTTGCGCCTGCCATGTCCACTACCTCGGCTCGTAGCCTAAAATTTCGCAAGATCCTTTTCGCTTCGCTGCTCGCCATCATTTGCATCCTGCTTGTTTACACCACTTATCAGCAGAACAAAAAATGGGTCGTGCCTGAGGGAGTCAAGAAGCTAAAAAATCCTGTCGCGCCCTCGGAGTCCACCCTGAAGGCTGCCAGCGGGATTTACATGGAGGATTGCGCCCAGTGCCACGGCGAGCATGGCAAGGGCGATGGCCCCGAAGCCCGGATGCATTTTCCTGCTCCCGCCGACCTCACGGATGCCAGTCAAATGGCCGCCGTCACCGACGGCGAAATCTTCTACCAAATCAGCGAGGGCAGAAGGCCCATGCCCTCTTTCAAGAAACGCCTGACCCAGGACCAGCGCTGGGAGCTTGTTCTTCTCGTTCGCTCGTTCTCTGCTCCTTCCGCGCCGGCAATCCACGAGGAGAAACCCGCCGCTGTTCAAAATCCAACAGCGTCCCCAAAAAACTGATCTTCAAGCGTCAACCTCTCTTCCCAAACCACCTTCTGCGGATATATTCTGATTTGGTCTTACTCACACTTTCAAGGAGACTCATGCGCAAGCTATTGCTCGTACTTCTTTTTGTCTTTGTTTTCTCGCCGCTGGCCTTCTCTGCTCCAGGCGCCGTTCGCTGCGGCAAGCTGCTCGACGTTCGCTCCGGTCAGATGCTGACTGACCAGACGGTGGTCTTCGATGCCTCGGGCACCATCACTTCGGTCGGCTCTTCTTCTTCCACCAAGCTCGCGAATGGCGTCGCCGCGATTGATCTTTCGAATGCCACGTGTCTCCCCGGCCTCATCGATGTCCACACCCATCTCACCGGCGAACCCACCGGCAACGGCTACGCTAGCCTGGGCATTTCCGTTCCGAGGGAAGCCGTTACCGGAGTGAAAAACGCGCGTCTCACGGTGCGCGCCGGATTCACGACGGTCCGCAACGTGGGCGCTAGCGGTTACACCGATGTCGCGCTCCGCGATGGCATTGACGCCGGCGAAGTCGAAGGTCCTCGAATGCGCGTTTCCGGCCCGCCGCTCGGCATTACCGGCGGCCACTGCGACAACAATCTCTTGCCCTCCGAATTTCACTACAAGGCCGAAGGTGTCGCCGACGGCCCCTGGGCCGCGCGCGCCAAAGTCCGCGAAACCGTCAAGTACGGCGCCGACCTTATCAAGGTCTGCGCTTCCGGCGGCGTGCTCAGCAAGGGTGATCAGCCCGGCACTCCTCAGTACACTCTCGAGGAGCTGCAGGCCATTGCGGAGGAGGCCCACAAGCTCGGCCGCAAGGTCGCCGCCCACGCTCACGGCACCCAGTCCATCAAGGACGCCATCCGCGCCGGAATCGATTCCATCGAACACTCCAGCCTGATCGACGACGAAGGCATCGCTCTCACCAAGCAGCGCGGAACTTATCTTGTCTTCGACATCTACAACGACGACTTCATTCTCCAGGAAGGCGCCAAGGCCGGAATGCTGCCCGAGTCCATCGAAAAGGAAAAGAAGATCGGCCGCCTCCAGCGTGAAAATTTTCGCCACGCCTATCAATCCGGCGCGAAAATGGCCTTTGGCACCGATGCCGGCGTCTATCCTCACGGCGACAATGCCAGACAGTTTGCCAAGATGGTGGAATGGGGCATGAAGCCGATCGAGGCCATCCAGGCCGCCACCACTGTCAACGCCGCGGACCTGCTCGGCTGGGCCGACAAGGTTGGCGCGCTGGAAACCGGTCACTACGCCGATCTGATCGCCGTCCGCGGTGATCCCGCTTCCGACGTGCGTGTCCTCGAAGCCGTCAAGTTCGTGATGAAGGGCGGTACGGTTGTTCGCAACGATCTCGCGGCAAAATAAGACCAACAGGGAGGGGAGCAGCGGCGAACGCGCTGCTCCGCTCCGCGATCCAACTTAAATGTTAGCCCCACTCGATTTGGATCCTCGCCTTGCATTCTTCTTCCTTGGTGCGCTCATCTTCGGCGCAGCGGTTCCGCTGGCCTTCGGCTGGGCTCGCGTTTTTCCCGAAGAACCTCCACCATTTGGCATTGCGGAGGACGTGCGCGGCCGGGCAATCCACAAACCGCCTGCCGATGAACTCTCGGGCGAGAGGCGCGATCCCCTCGCGATTGTGTTTCTAATCTGCCTGACGGTGAGCTATGCCTGTCAAATTCCGGGAGTCCTGCGCAAAATCGGCTTTGGTTCAATCCCCGCGGTGATTCCACAAGACGCAATTGGCTGGACTGAATTTGCCGCCATCTGGTTTCTTGTGCTTATTCCCGGTTTCGCTGCGGCCTATTCCTTCCTTCGGCCCCACTTCCTGCAAGTCCCGCTGATCGCCGCTGGTTTCCTGGTCCCCTTGCTCTGGCTCCTCGCGGCTCCGCTTCGCGCCGCCCTCGAAGCGGTCCCCTAGTGCCGTTCCAACTTGTTCCATCAAGTCACCTCAAAAATCCCTTTTTGATGGCCATGTCCGATCCTTGTGCCGTAATTTGGCGCAAATAGTTGAAACAGCACTAGTGCGCATTTTTCAGTGCGCCGTGGAAAGCGCCGGTTCACACGGATTGACGCGCCACATTGAAGCACCATCACCGGTTCGACCGCTTCCGTCCGTGCTCCGCTTAAGTTTGCCGCGCTCATCCTCGACGGCACTGCCGTATTTTCTTCTCTATTTCTCCCACATGCGGAAGCCGCCGAGGAAGGCATTCTCATTGTTGCCAAGCCGCGTGCCGGCAGGCAGCTTCTTCAATTTCTTGCTGTTTCCCCCTCCCAGGACGACATAATCGGCTTCCAGAGCAGCCCTTAGCCTCTTCGCTATTTTCGCAACGTGCCGGCGCCATTTGTTCTTCCCCGACCGTTCGAGGCCGCGCCGGCCGAGATAGTCTTCGTACGTTTTCCCGTTCTTGTAGATGAGGTGTGCGAGCTCCATCGGCTCCAGGATTCCATCCGCAATCATCGCCGACCCGAGGCCCGTGCCAAGTCCTAGAAACAGCATGCGGCCGCCTTTATAGCTGCCGAGCGCCTGCATAGCAGCGTCGTTGAGTATCTTTACGGGACTTCCAAAAGCCTTGCTGAAGTCAAATCTCATCCAGCCGCCCCCCAGGTTATGGGGCTCGCGAAGAGGGTGTCCGTTAATGATAGGACCGGGATATCCCAATGACACCCGGTCGAACTTCCAATCCCTGACGCACTCTTTGACGACGCGGACCATTTTGCCCGCCGTCATCGTGTGACCGGAGGGAATTTTGCGCGGCTCTTTTTGCCCGGTCGCCAGCAGCTTGATGTTCGTGCCGCCAACGTCGATCACGAGAACTTTGGGGGTTTTCGCCGCTTGTGCTCTTTTCATATCCGTTGCTCCAATAGTTCCAAGAGGTTATGGTTTTTTCTCGTCCATCGGCAAGCGAATTCTGCAGGCCACTGTGCTATTCTCGCCTCTCTGCGTTCGGGGGAGCGCCCATCCCTCCCGCCTTGGAGGTCGTCATGAATAAAACCCTGCGCATTGTTCTCATCGTCGTCGTGGTGTTAGTGGTGTTTCTTCTTGTGGCGCCGTTTTTGATCCCGGTCAACGAGTTCCGCCCGACCATTGAAGAAAAAGCTTCCGCCGCACTCGGCCGCAAGGTGCAATTGGGCAACATCAGCCTCTCGCTGATCAGCGGCTCGCTCGCTGCGGAAAACCTCTCCATCGGCGACGACCCGAAATTCAGCTCTTCTCCTTTCCTCACCGCCAAGTCGCTGAAGGTAGGCGTCGAAATTCTGCCGTTGATTTTCTCGAAGACCCTCAACGTCACCGGGGTCACGATTGCCAGTCCCCAGGTGACCCTGCTTCATAACGCCGCCGGTCAGTGGAACTATTCTTCGCTGGGCGGTTCCGCCGCAAAGTCTAAGACCAAGCAGGCGCCCGCGGAAAAGTCTTCTGGCACGTCGAACGCTGCCGAAGAACTTTCCGTCAAGAAACTCACGCTGAGTGACGGCAGCATCATCGTCGGCTCCACCAATTCGCAGAAGCGTAGCACTTACGATCACGTCAACGTCACCGCCTCGGATGTCTCCCTGACCTCCAAATTCCCGGTCACCGTCACCGCCGATCTGCCCGGCGGCGGCAAGTTCAAGCTGGACGGCACGGTCGGCCCTGTGGATGAAGCAGACACCGCGCTCACTCCTCTCAATGCCAAGCTCAACGTCACGGGCTTGAATCTTGCCTCCACCGGTTTCCTCGATCCTTCCATGGGCCTCGGAGGCATTGTCGATCTCGACGGCACGCTTGCCTCGCAAAACGGTGAAGCTGAAACCAAGGGCAACGTCAAACTTTCCAAAGCCTTGCTTATCGCTGGTGGCTCTCCAGCCGGCGTTCCCGTCACTGTGAATTTCGATACCAAGTACAATCTCCGCAAGAACGCTGGCGTCCTGGAACCGTCCACGCTCAAGATCGGCAGCGCCGCAGCGCATCTGTCCGGCACGTTTCATTCGCCCGAGGATGAAACCATCGTCAACGCCAAGGTCGAGGGCGAGAACATGCCCGCACGCGATCTTGAGGCTTTTCTCCCCGCGCTCGGCATCCATCTTCCGAAGGGGGCTTCGCTGGCTGCAGGCACGCTCAACACAAATCTCAATATAACCGGGCCAACCAACAAACTCATCACCACCGGCACCGTCGGACTCTACAGCGCAAGACTCGCGGGTTTCGACCTCGGATCCAGGATGTCCACGATTTCCGCGCTGACGGGCTTGAAGACCGGCCAGGATCTGGAAATCGACAAAATCACCACCAATCTGCACATGGCCCCTACCGGCCTTGAAGCCCAGAATTTCCTGGCGGCTATTCCGGCGCTCGGCACACTGGTTGGGGCAGGTACCGTTGATTCCAGGAACAATCTCGACTTCAAGATGGCCGCGACGCTTGCAAACTCCGCAACTTATTCTTCTTCAGGTGGCGCGCCCGCGCCGGGAATCGGAGGCATCCTGGGCGCCATCGGCGGAGGCAAGGGCGGCTGCAAGGGAGCTACAATTCCTTTTCAGATCCACGGTACAACCGCCGATCCGAAATTCGTCCCCGACATCGGCGGTACCGCGGCCAGCCTGCTTGAGTCACAGCTTGGCTGCGCTGGCAGTACAGCACCTGGCGCCACCAAAGCGCAGGGACAACAAAATCCCGCCGACGCAATAGACGCTCTCAGCGGCCTCTTCAAAAAGAAAAAACCCTAGGAGGTTGCTGAAAAAGCAGTGTTGATTGTCATTCCGGGCCCCGGCAGGGCCGGGGTAAACTCCGCGAGGAATCTGCGCGCTTCAAAAAGCCAAGCAGAAGCAGATTCCTCGGGCAAAACTTGCCCTCGGAATGTGACGCGCGTTTATTTTACGGAAACGGGACGGTCCAGCACCTCGCGGACTTTTTGGGTGAGGACATGCGGCGTAAACGGTTTTTGAAGGAAGGAAATTCCTTCCTCCAGGGTGCCGTCGTGCGCGATCACGTTGTAGGTGTAGCCGGACATATACAGCACTCGCAGATTCGGGTAACGCCCGGTGAGCCGCTTGGCCAGCTCGCGTCCACTGATGCCGGGCATGACCACGTCCGTAAGCAGCAGATGGATGCCCTCGCCACTGTTCACGGCCAAGCGCTCCGCATCGAGCGGCGTGGGCGCTTCGATCACCGTGTACCCTTGCTCGGAGAGGACCATCTGGGTCAACTCGCGCACGTCAGGTTCGTCCTCGACGAGCAGGATGGTTTCCTGGCCCTTGCATCTGGCGGAGGCGGGCACGACCGGCGCGGAGGAAACTTGGATGGCATCTGTGACGCGCGGGAGATAGACCTTGAAGGTTGTGCCGATTCCCGGCTCGCTGTACACCCAGATGTATCCGCCGCTCTGCTTCACGATGCCGTACACGGTGGAAAGACCTAGCCCGGTGCCCCGGCCGCTCTCCTTAGTAGTGTAAAAAGGCTCGAAAATGTGGGCGACCGTGTCGGCGGTCATGCCTACGCCGGTGTCAGTGACGGCGAGCAAGACGTAAGGGCCGGGAACGACGATGGCATGATCGCGCGTATACGCCGAGTCCAGATCGATGTCACGATGGGATGATCTTCAGAAGGGATGTGGCGAATCCAATCTTTCGAAAGCGAAAGCCATTCCTCCGCGGCGTAGCCCAGCATCGTCTCGATTTGGGGGCTAACGTACAGCCATTGGCCATTGATGCCAAGTTCCGCAATATAACTGATGGCTGCGACCTGTTCGATCAGTGTGCGGTATTTAATTTCGGCTTCGTTGCGCGCGTGTTCGGCTTGCAAGCGTTCGCTGACATCGCGGGCCACGCAGACCGTGCCACCTTGCGGCATCAGGGTGATGGTCATTTCGACGGGAAGCGCTCCATCATCCCGGCGATGGAGGGCGATTTGCCCCGACCATCTGCCGGTTTTCAAAACGGACTCGCGAACGTGCTCTTCCAGAAGTGCGATGTCCCGCTGGTCGTAGACCTGCCGCCATGATTTACCCAAGACTTCCTTCACGCTGGGAAAGCCTACCAATCGAGCGAAAGCAGAGTTGGCGTAGACATGCTCGCCGTTGTCGTCCAGGATGGCCATGCCGTCCAACGTGGATTCCATCGCCACCCGGTGCCGCATGACGGCTGCCGAACTCTGCGCTTGCTGAAATTCCGTGATTCCCAGCCGCACTACATACGAAACAATCGAGACGGTCAGTAAAGAAAAACCGATCATCCGCCATTGCGGGCCAAGCCGGGCGACCAGCACTAAAACGATAAGCGGGGCCAGTGCCAGCATCACGTTCTTGAGTGCGAGTTCTTTCAGCGTCTTTATCCGAGATGCTTTCGTGAGAGCGACCTCAGCTTCTTCCTGCCAGCGTCCCGCCCACATCGCCGCGAACAGGAACGGAACCGTCCATCCGAGGTCGTACCAGCTACCCGTCAACACCAACTGGTTGGCCCAGGGGGACTCGGCAAGTCCGGACCCCAGAGTGTAGATGAACAGGAACAGCGTAAGCCCCCTCCAGAACCTGCACGTAGAAGAACCCGAAAAAAAGAGAAAGGAAGACGATTGCGATTTGAACGGAGTCCAAAACCATCTCGGCATTGAACTCCGGTGAATCTTTTTCCTTGTCCAGGAATAGCGCGATGGCGTAAAAAACGCCTTGCACATCAAACAGGATGCGCACCAACGAAAATCGCGGGACGGAGGCGTGCAGCCAGTTCTCGTAATACATCCAGCCAAGGTTCGCCACCCCCCATGTGGCGATGCCGCAGCCAACGAGAACCCAGAACGGGCGGCTCACCCCACGACCGCGCTTCGAAGCACCGAAACACATCGCGGCCGCGAGACCGCAACAAACGATTTGCAGGAAATTCGTCAGCAAGGAGCCAATCGGCGACATTCCCAGCGTCAGAATGACCCCGACGCTAAGCCCCAGCAAAACGATCACCGGCAGCAGCAACTTGAGCGGCATCCTTACCAGCTCCCTGAAGACAGAGACGGATGGGTACAATTCCAGTTTAGGACTGAATTCGGACGGTGCGTGAAACGGTGCTGGGAAACGTTCCAAAAAGGGAAACGTCAGTGCCAGGACTAAGGCATGACTGAGTTCTGAAAAGCTTGCTCACTTGTTTTCTGGTTGAGACGCCCGTCTAGCGGCCTTCCAAGGGGTAGCGGTCCTGCGCCTGAACGGCCGCGGCGACGCGGCGGCGCAGCGCGATGGTATCGACCGGAGCGCGCTTGGCGAAACGCTTTAAGACGGCTATCTGGGTCGTGAGCATATCGCCTTCGTGGATGGCGGCGATGGCGCGCTTGGCTTCGTGCTCGACGCGGTCGGCGGCGTCGTTGATGAACACGCGCGCGGCGTCGCTCATGGTTTGCGAGGCGGATTCCCCCTTCGCCGCGGCAGCTTTCTGCGCGCGCAGCAGGCAGGACTCCATCGCGTAGATTTCCATGACCATATTCGAAAGGGCGCCGATCAGTTCCTGTTCATCGGCCAATTTTTCGCGGAATTTCTGAACGGCGCCTCCGGCAGCCTGCAGAAATATCTTTTTGGCGTTGGCGACGACGCGGGATTCGGCGGCGAGAACGCCTTCTGGTGTTTCTTCAAAGGACGGCCCGGCCAGAATTTCATCCGCCAGCTTCATCGCGGCGGGAATGAGCGGGAGCTGCCCGCCCATCGCGCGCTTCATCAGCATTTGGATGATGAGCATGCGGTTGATTTCGTTGGTGCCTTCAAAGATGCGGTTGATGCGCGAATCGCGGTACGCGCGGCAAACGGGATACTCTTCGTGGAATCCGTAGCCGCCGAAAATCTGCACGGCTTCATCAACCACGAAGTCCAGCATTTCGCTGCCGTAAACCTTGGCTATGGAGCTCTCGATGGCGTATTCCTCGAGAACTTTCATGGAGTTCTGGATTTTGTCACCGGAGCCGGAAGCCGCAGCCATGGCGGCCTCGATGTTGCCCGCCGAGCGGTACACCATCGATTCCACCGCGAATATCTGTATCGCCATCTCCGCCAGCTTTTCCTTCATTAGACCGAAGTCACCGATCTGTTTTCCAAAGGCTTTGCGCTCCTTGGCATATTTCGAGGAGGTCATGAGCACATGCTTCGAGCCGCCGACGCAGGAAGCGCCGAGCGTGAAGCGTCCGGCATTTAAAATATTGAACGCCACGATGTGGCCACGGCCGATTTCGTGCAGCAGGTTTTCCTTCGGGACCCTGCAGTTTTCCAGGAAAATGGGCGTCGTCGAACTGCCGTGGATACCCATCTTGTGTTCTTCATTGCCGGGCTTAAAGCCAGGGAAGGTGCGTTCGACGATGAACGCTGTGAATTTTTCGCCGTCAATCTTCGCGAAAACAATGTAGACGTCCGCGAACCCGCCGTTGGTGATCCACATCTTCTGCCCGTTCAGGATGTAGTGCGTGCCCTCCTTATTTAGTTCGGCGCGCGTCAGCGAGTTCTGTGCGTCGGACCCTGCCTGCGGCTCGGAAAGGCAGTACGCCCCGATCCACTCGCCGGTAGCGAGCTTCGGCAAATATTTTTTCTTCTGCGCGTCGGTGCCGAAATAAACGATCGGCAGCGTGCCGATGCCGGCGTGCGCTCCGTGGGTCACGGCGAAGCCGCCGTAAATCGAAAGTTTTTCCGTCAGCACCGTGGTGGAAATCTTGTCAAGGCCCGCGCCGCCGAATTCCTCCGGCACTCCGCCGCCCATTAAACCGACTTCGCCGCCCTTTTTCACCAGCTCGGCCATCAACCCGGCTTTCTTGTTTTCAAGCTCCTTGGCAAGGGGCAAAACTTCCTTCAATACGAACTCTTCCGCGGTCTGCCCGATCAGTTTCTGATCGTCGGTCAAATCAGCAGGCGTGAACACATCGCTCGGCTGCGGCGATTCCAGGAGGAAGCTGCCTCCCTTTGCCGCGGGCTTGGTAAGAGTAGCGGTGGCCATCTTGGTCGCTCCTAGCGGGATCGTTGCAATCAATGGGATTTGGTCAGGCGTTTGTCTAAGGAAAGTCGCGCTGACCTTGCCAAGGCATTTTACTCTCTTACCGCTTCACAGTAAACACCGTTAAGTTGCCGCTGCCGGATCAGTTTTCAGCCACTCTGCAAGACCCCGCTGCAGGTCTGAAAGTGGCAGTGAGAACTGCCATGCTAGGAGCCTGGATTCGCCAGAGCATGGCGCCAACCGAGGATGGCGAGATGGCAACGCCTGTACCACGAGCCGGTTGCATCGCTTTTTGGGAGGGGCCTATACTGGCGGAGATTCGCGGCAGTCCGTGAAATTCGGGCGCATTTGTGTTTCTTGGCGCTAGATTGGCCGCCAGGACCGG
>WNFI01134078.1_pt1 | contig 10009 bp, 10 predicted proteins | sample 5400471 | NCBI WGS metagenome assembly WNFI01 (sample SAMN13153348, study PRJNA577476) | soil metagenome | isolation source: 100 cm saprolite on Douglas fir-dominated hillslope | place: USA:California | collected 2013-09-17
ATCTACGGATCGTCCTTCGGGCTGCCGAATCCCGGTCTCATGCCCACCCGCAAGGAACGCGAGGAACAGCTCAAGATCGTAAAGCAGGCGATCGACGAATTGGAGCGACGCGGCTGCACCGTCGATGGCCAGGTCGCCGCGACGCGCAGCGCGGGCCGTATGATCGCCAAGGTCGCCCGGACGAGACAGGTCCAGTACGTTGTGATGGATGTCCACCCGGCCACCGGTATGCGCCGCCTGATCGAAGGCGAGCTGACCAACATCGTCCGGCGCGGGCTGAAGAATGCCGCCGCCCTTGAGCTGGTGGGCGAGAAACCTTAACGCATTCCATGCGCGCTCGCGTCCCTGGTGCTGTGGCCCGCGAGCGATGATGGTAATGGGGCCGAACGCGTAGCGCCGGGCTGATAGGCGCAGCGGATGCAGGGCTGCGTGAGGTGAGATGTTCGCAAAGATCCTCGTGGCGATCGATGACTTCAACCTGAGCCAGGACACCCTTAACGTGGTGAAAGGCATCGCGACCGAGGGAGTCACCGAGGTGCACGCCCTGCATTGCCGCGTACGCGAGCTGTCTGGCTACTCCTGGTATGCCAGGGAGAACCGTAAGCAGGCAGCGTTCCAGGCCGATGCTGCCGTCTTCGACTTGCGGATGGCCGGGCTCGCGGCTGGCGCCGACGTACGATTCGCGATCGTGGACCGGGTAGCCGAGGCAATCCTGGACGAGGCCAAAGAATTCGGCGCTGACCTGATCGTGCTCGGATCGCCCCGCCGGCGTGAGTTCGCCGCGCGGATGTTCGGGAGCATCACCCAGCGCGTCATCCAGCGAGCTGCCTGCCCCGTGCTCGTCGCGCCGCGCGCTCCTGGCAGATCCGGGCGGTCCGTCCCGACCGGCACCCCGACTTCCGGGCACCAATCCTGATCCAGAAGGCAAGAGCTCAGCCCAGCCCGATCAGCACGAGGCCGGCGATGATCCCTGCCACTCCGGCCAGCTGCCTGCGGGATAGCCGTTCTCCGAAAAGCAGGATGCCCGCCACGAGCGGGATGACCGGGTACACGCTGGACACGGCAGCGGTCACGGCCACCTGACCAGCCTGGCCGCCTCGGGAGAACGCCAGCAGCCCCACCGCATCGGTGAGGCCTGCCGCAGCGGCCCAGATCACGCCAGACGCGCTGCCCCGCCAGGCCTTCCGGCGACCAAGGAAGGGGAGCGCCATCAGCAGCGCCGTGACCGAAGCCCCGTGCGCCACGAGCGCCGCCGCTAGCCATCCGGCGCGCGCGGAGTAGTCGCCGAGCAGGAATCCGCCGAACCCATAGGTTAGCGCGCTTACTATGGCCAGCGGGACGCCGGCCCGGGAGAGGCTCCGGATGCGTGATGGCGCCGGTGCGACGCCGACAATCGGCTCGCCGACCGCGACGGAATCCTCGGCAGCAGTGGCGGGGCGCGCGGCCGCCATTGCAATTCCGGCCACCGCCAGCGCCACGCCGAAGGCTCCGAGCCCGGCGAGCCGTTCACCGAGTACGACCACGGCCAGGACCGTCGTCACTCCGCCATACGTCGCGCTGATGGCGCTCACCAGGCCGACCGCGCCACCGTACTCGAGGGCTCGGTAGAAGGCTAGGTATCCAAGGAGGCCGAGCAGCCCGGCACCAGCCAGACTGAGCGCGACGGTTCCATCGGCGGCCGCAAAAGTGGGTCGCAACAGTGCGCCAAGGCCGCGATCAACCCGTAGACCACGCGCCCGCCTCCGCCTGGCCGATAGTACAGGTCTCCGCTCGGCTGCTGAGACCGCGTGGCCAGCACTATATTCGCCTCAGCCGAACGCCCGGCGAAGCGGACCGCTAAGGGGCATAGTGATCAAAAAGGCCGGCGAGTGTCAGCGCCGGCGGGATGGCGCACGGCTGACCGCGCCATTACATGCCGAACAGGAATCGGCAGGCACCGAATCCAGCGATCCGGATGCCATCGCCGTCGCCGCTGGCCAGCCAATCGGCAGCCGTGAGCCGCATGTGCACCATGACGTCCGCCCGGTCATCGCGCGCGTGCAGCGACTCGCCATTGGGCCGGTAGCCAAGCGCCTGTGATACGCCGAGCGAGGCATGGTTGTCGTGCCACGCCGACGTGATCGCCGCCTGCGCCTGCAGCGGGCCGAAGGCGAGCGCAAGTACCGCGCGCCGCATCTGCTTGCCGTAGCCGCGGCCGCGGGCACGGGCGATCAGGAAAGACGATGTATCGACCGTCCGCAGCAGCGGGAAGTCGTTGCCTTCTAGTTCCTGGAAGCCCACGATCTCGCCGGCCGCCGAAACTACGAAGCCGAGCCGCCAGGCGGACGACTGCCAGGTCCCGTAGGCCTTCCAGTAGCCCTGGTGCGTGATGATCCCGCGGCTGACCCGCTCGTCGCTGACCCCATACCTGGTTGCGGCCGGATCGAGCTCGAGGTCAGCGGGCAGCAGGTCCGACACGACCGCCAGGTCGGCCTCCCGCATGGGGCGCAGCGTCAGTTCTGGCGAGTCCAGTCGAAGGTCGAACAACGGCCAGTAGCGATTGGTCACCCGGCGAGATTAGGTAAGACCGGAGCGTGCCGCAACAACATATCGGCCCGGCGGACGTCGACCGTCCTAGGTCTCGACGACTGCGCCGCGCTCGCGGGGATCTCCTTCACTCGGCGGCTAGAGATTGGACTTGATGGTGCCGCCGTCGATCTGGAAGACGGCGCCCGTGATGTAGGAGGCGCGCTCCGACGCGAGGAAAGCGATCAGGTCGCCGAGCTCGATCGGGCGGCCGAGGCGGCCGACCGGGATCGTCGCGGCCACGGGAGCGAACTGAGCCTCGATCTCTGCTATCTCCGCGGCGGTCCGGCTCTCCAGGCCCGGGCTGATCCTCGAGGTCAGAAACGAGCCAGGCAGCACGAGGTTGATCGTGATGCCGTCCCTGGCCAGTTCCGGCATGAGCGCCTTCGCCAGCCCGGCGATGCCCGGGCGGATCCCGTTTGACAGGTCGATGCCTTCGACTGGCTGCTTGACCGAGGTTGACTGGATCCCGACGATGCGCCCCCACCGCCGCTGGCGCATGTACGGCACCACTTCGCGGAGGAAACGGACGAAGTTCAGCATGGTCACCTCGAATGCCTGCCGCCAGTCATCGTCGGTGAAGTCCCAGAAGGTGCCAAGGGCGGGGCCGCCCGAGTTATTGACCAGTACGTCGATGCTGCCGAACCGCTCGGCCGTCGCGGTCACCACGCTGGTGATGCCCGCAGCCGTCCTCAGGTCCGCAGCGACGGCAAGTACCTCGGCCCCTGTGGCACCCCTGATCTCGTCGGCAGCCGATCGCAGGAGCGGCTCGCTGCGCGCGCAGATCGTGACGCGCGCCCCTTCGCGCGCCAGCGCGAGCGCCGACGCCTTGCCCAGTCCCTTGCTCGATGCCGCGACGAGCGCGACCTTGCCGTCCAGCCCCAGATCCATGTAACTCTCCATCCTGAACCATCCGGCGGTGGTCGCCCGCGAGGGCGGGGGGCCACGTTATGGTCCGGGGCCGACTGGTGCCCGATCCCTGGGTGCGGCTACCAGATCGACCCGTCGCCTTATGCGCCGCTGGGGCCTTCCCCGCAAGCGGGAAGTCCGCCCGCCGCATCATCGGGGCCAGCAGCGCGCGTGAAGCGGTCGGCGAGGCCGGTCTCCTTCAGGTGGATGGCGAGCTGGTCTGGCATGTCCGCCAGGACCAGGCTGGCGCCCGCACTTGCTGCTACCCGGCCCTGCGCCCGCAGCAGGCAGGCAAGGCCGAAGGCGTCCCAGAACGTCAGGCCGGCCAAGTCGATAACCAGGCTGGCGGCCGGATCTTCGCCGAGCAGGCGCTCGACGGCGTCGGTGAGCTCTCCGGCCGAGTTCAGGTCAAGTTGCCCGGCGATGGCGAGAATCACGGATCCGTCGCTTGAGCGCTCGGCGAGCGTGAACGGCTCGGCTGAGCCAGGATGGCCGAGGGCAAAGCTGATCGTCGCGGCTGAGCCGCTGATTCCCGGATGCAGGCTGGTCTGGTCCGCTAGCTGGCGGACAAGCCAGAGCCCGTGTCCTGGCTCGATTCGCCAGGTTGGCGTACCGGGCACCGATCGGGCGCCCGGATCCCGACTGGATTCCTCCGTGCTGCCAGCTGCATCGGCGATGCCGTCGTCGGTGACCTGGCAATGCAGCATCTGATCGTGTTTCCAGATCCGCAGCCGCCCGCGGCCGCTGCCATGTCGCACCACATTGGCTGCGAGTTCGTGCGCGGCGATGACAAGGTCATCGGCACGGCGTTGCGACAGGCCGACCTGGACGGCATGGGCGGCTACCGAGGCTCGCAGCCGGTACAGCGAGTCGCCGTCAAGAGCCTGATCCAGGATCTGCTGGACCCCGTCGGTCGGCGCCACGTGCGCCGGAGCATCCGGTACGCCACCAGTTGGGTGCCCGGGCGGCTGCGGCACGCCGGTCGCGTTACCTGTCATCGACCGGTGATCTGCGTGTCGGCACCGACCGTCACCGGCACCACCCCCGCCCAGTCGCCCTGTCTTTGATCACCCAGCATCACCAGCCCATCGCATGCCCGGTTGGCCACCTACCCAAAGCATTACCGCTCATTCGACGATTCGCAGGCCAAACGCGCCGCAGCCGCACAGTCCTGGCTTATACGATCTGCCNNATCGCCTGGCCGGCGTCACGTTCTACTGCCTGCCCTACATGGGCGATGCAGCGAGTATCGGCCTGATCAGCGAGCTGCCCGCGCTGAAGGTCATCCAGAGCCTGAGCAGCGGAGTCGATGAGGTGCTGGCGGCTGTACCCAGTGACGTCACGTTGTGCAACGGGCACGGGCTGGGTCACGAGGAAGGCACCGCCGAGCTGGCGCTGGCGCTGATCCTGGCCAGCCTGCGGAGGATTCCGTGGTTCACCGCTCAGCAATCGCGGCGGGCATGGTCGCACGTGCGCACTGAGTCGCTTCACGGCAAGCACGTCCTCCTGGTCGGCTACGGCGACATCGGAAGGCAGATCGAGCAACGGCTCGGCCCGTTCGGCGCCCGTGTCAGCCGGGTCTCGAGGACTCCCAGGGACGGCGTCGGCGGGCTTGCTGAGCTGCCGGCGCTCGCGTCGGCGGCTGACGTCGTGGTGATCTGCATCGCGCTGCACCCGGCGACGCGCGGCCTGATCGACCGGCAAGTCCTGGCTGCCCTGCCTGACGGCGCTCTGGTCGTCAACGTGGCCAGGGGCCCGGTCGTGGATGCCAATGCGCTGGCCAGTGAGCTCGGCTCGGGCAGGCTTCGCGCCGCCCTCGACGTCACAGACCCCGAGCCGCTGCCGCCCGGCCGGGACGAGTGGACCTGGCCCAATGTGCTGATCACCCCGCATATCGGCGGCGACACGGCCGTCTTCGCTGGCCGGGCACCTGCGTTCGTAGCGGACCAGGCAGCGCGCCACCTCACTGGCCGCTCGCTGCAGAACGTAGTTCGCCCCGCAGCCGGATGAGCGAACGCCAGATTGCTCCGTCGGCTGGACGCGGCGCAGTCGGTGCGGCAGACTGCTGGAACGGGTGGGTGAGCCGGCCCGGGATTCCAGGTCGGCTCGTGCGGATTGCGCCGCATGCGAGCAGGGCGCGGTCCTTGGGGGGTGGGTGGCGGTGCATTTCGTACATGATCAGCATCAGCAGACAGATCCAGCGCCCCTCCTAGCTGTTTCCGCCGCGGCCACGTGGACGCAAAGCCTGGCAGCGCGGGCACGCCGGAAAGATGACTACATCGCCGTTTCCCGCCCGGAGGCTTACCGCCACCTGTGGCAGCCCGGGGGGCGCAAGCAGCCGCCCCGCCAGGCGCTAGGACGCCCCTACGTCTGGAACGGGGGCCAGGACGGTCAGCCAGCCGGACCGGACACAGATCACGGCCAGGACGCTGCCAGGCCGACGGCCGGCGCGCGTCCTCAGGGACGACCGGACGGCGCGCGCCCTCAGGGAGGACTCAACGGCGCGCATCCTCAGGGAACGCTGAACGGCGCGGACGCGCTGACTCTTGCCGCCGTGAGAACCGAGCGCGCGGTGATCGGGGATGATCTCCGCCAGCTCGCAGTCTGGTGCCAGATCGGCGCGTGCATCACCAGGCACACCGACGTCGCGGCGCTTGGTGAGGCCGATGTCCGCAGCAGGGCTCTGGCGTCCGGCTGGTGCTTGGATGCCTTCGGCCGGCTCGTATGTCCGTCTTGCCAGCAGCGTTACCCGGTCTGGAGCGCACGGCCACCGGCGCTCCGCGCGCAGACGGGCAGGCGGTCCGGCGCGAGCATCCAGTCGCACAGCATGGGCTGACATAGGCCCGCAGCCGCCGCGATGCCAATGCCAGGCTTGTCCAGCTGCCGCACATCAGCCGGGCAGCGGGCCATCCCCGGCGAGGCCAGCCGGCGCTTGGGCCGTGATGACGCGGCCCAGGCGGGCGGTCTCCTCCCTGACCCACAACGTCACCAGGCCGCGCAGGTGTGCGATGAACTGGTCGTGCTCGGCCGGCGGATACACCGACCTGACGGTCTGGATCAGCAGCTGATCGAAGTCCTGTCCTGCCACCCATTCCAGGACGACATCGTCGATATGGACGAGGCTGCTCGTGCAGAAGTCGCGATACCGCTCCGTGTCGAAGTACACGTCGGCCAGGTCGCGGTATGCCGCTAGCTTGTCGGCGTACGCCAGGCCGGCCTCGTCGGCGATCTCGAAGTACCGGTGAGCATCGAGGTCGAGCTTGGGCCTCCGACCAGTCACCAGCGCGAAGACGCACCATTTCACTAGCGCCTTGATGGCCCAAGGAAAGTAGTAATGCAGGCTGGTGAGGGCGACGTCGGGGCAGGCGTTGGCGTAGTCGATGGGGTAGACCTCGCCTCCTGCCACCAGGGTCTCGCAGGAGTTGAATTCCCAGCGGAAGAACGCGTTGACGATCCGCCCGATGGTCATGACCTCGGCTCCAGCGCTCGGCGACAGGAATTCGTGCTCGACCGCGTAGCGCCGGTGCATGGGCTGATCAGGCTGAAAGCGCATGACCATCGTCTCGGCGCCGATCGACAGTGAGCGGGCGAACACGTCGTAGTCCTCGACTGCCTTCTGCAGGTGCATCAGCATCTCGCCGCTCTGGTCATACGCGGCGTGCAGCTCCGCCGGATTCCGGATGCGGGATACGCCGCGCCAGGCGCCGCCGTCGTACGGCTTCATATAGAGCGGATAACCAATCCGCTCCGCGATGGCGTCTAGGTCGAAGGGCCTGTTGTACCTGGCGGCCGTGTAGGCGTAACGCGCGTTGTCGACCGGGTTCTTGAACGGCACGAGCACGGTCTCAGGCACCTTGAGCCCCAGCCGGATCATCGCGCAGTACGCCGCGTGCTTTTCCATCGACTGGAACGTGAACGGGCTGTTCAGCAGGTACACGTTGTCCATCAGCGCGACCTTCTTCAGCCATTCCCTCGGGTGGTAGTACCAGTACGCGAGCCGGTCGACGACCAGGCCGTAGCGCGGGTGATCGCGCAGGCTGAACGGCTCGATGGTGATCCGCTCGCAATCGAAGGCATGCCGGGAACCGCCGGGACCAGTCACCGGGCCCAGCCGGCGCAGGATCTCCTCGAAGGCTCGGGGCCAGTCCTCCTCGGTGCCGAGCAGCAAGCCGATCATGTGCCTGGTCTCGGTCACTGGGGCTCCCGTCGTGAGTGGGGGTGTGCTAGCAAAATCGCGGCATGTGGTGAGCTAGCTGGGCGCGCCAGGAGGGCCAGTCGTGCGGCACATCGTGGCCCCACAGGTCAAGCTCGTGCCTGATGCCCTTGCGGGCGAGCAGCTCGGCGAACTCCCTCGTGCTCGGTAGCGCTCCTGTGGTGTCCTCCCACTGGCCCTGGCCGCAGACAAGCAGCAGGCTGACGCGGCCGCGCAGCCACTCGAGATGGTCGCCGAGCAGGTGGTCGACATAGTCAAGCGGGTTGTTGAAGTAAGCGGCCGTCCCGCGCTCGCCCCACCCGTTCCAGGCGGCAGGGTCGTAGTTACCGGAGAAGCACATCGCGAACGGGAACAGGTCGGCCCGCTTGAGCGCGAAGTTGGCGGCGTGAAAGGCGCCCAGGCTGCAGCCGAGCGTAACGACCTCGGCCGCGCCGTCGCAGTCCTCGCGGATCCACGGCACGACCTGGTCGGTGATCCAGGACTCGTAACGGCCATGCCGCAGCGCGCGTTCTTCGAGCGGAATCGCGGAGTCCGACCACGACTGCGCGTCATAGCTGTCCACGCAGTAGAGCTTCAGCCGTCCGGCCTCGAGCAGGCCGGCCACTGCCCCGACCATGCCGTTGCTCTCGAAGTCCCATGCCTTGCCCTGCTCGGAGGGAAAGACGAGCACGGCTCGGCCCCAGTGGCCGTACCTGATGACGGTTCCGGGCGCTCCGATGGCCTCCGCCCACAGCTCGGTCACCTCCCGGTTCATGAGCACATCCGGCGCAGCAGCCGGGTGAGATGCGGGTCGAAGGAGTCCCGCCAGGCCGTGTAGTTGTGCACGTCGGCAACCTCATGCAAGGTCGCGTCGTAGCCGTGCTCGCGCAGGACGCGGGTCATAACGCGGTTGTTGCGCTCGTTCTCTTCGATCGCGCCGCAGGTGAGGACGACGGGAACCGGCCGGCCAGGCAGGCGGCCCGCCTGCACGCCGGACACGAAGGCGGTGATGCGCTGGTAATAGGGAAACCGCCGCTCGTCGCTATCGAGACGCGGCAGGAAGAAACTGCCTGACTGCAAGAACAGCGCATCGAACGCATCGGGATACCGGCAGTGGGCGTGCAACATCGCCAGGGCCCCGAGGCTTGCGCCCATGCCGATCCGCAGGCTCGACGGCATCAGGTCCGACAGGGCCGGGATCACCGTTGTTCGCAGTTCCCTCGCGTAGCCCGGGTTGGCGGAGTACCGGCGGTTGCGCGGACCAGGGGCGAGCAGGGCCGCACGCAGGCGGGGCAGCCATGTCCCCATGACGCCGGCCGAGAGGTAGCGGGTGATGCTCGCCAGGGCGTCATACTCGGGACCGTCGTGCACGAGCAGCAGCGGCAGCGGTTCGTCCTCAGGTGTGCCGGCAGGCGCCCAGGTCAGCATTGAGATCGGCGCGCCGGGGGATCGGACGGGCAGATCGATCACCCCGGTGACTCCTGGCTCGGCCGGGGCGGTCAGCCACGCTGGCGGGCGGTAACCGGGAAATTCAAGAACGCTTTTCATTCCGAACGCACCCGGTACCCGCAGCGGGTTCGCGACGTCGATGCCGATCTCGCTGCTGCCATCGACATGGCGCAGCTCGAGCAGGTACTCCATCCGGTTCACCGCAGGCCGCGGGATGACCAGTTTCCAGTCATCGCCGCCACGGCGGAAATCGAGCAGCCGGCCCGCGATGCGCAGGTCCTGCACCAGCCGTACGCCTGTTAGCTTGCGGTCAGGGTCCGGCACCCGCAGCGTGAGTGCACCGCTGCTCACGCCGCTGCCCTGGCTGACGGCAGGGCGCCAGATACCGCACTCATTCGCACATCCTGCCTGCCGGGCGCCCTGATGACAACGGCAAGGGAACCGTGCTGGCGCAAGCTCGTTTGACATGGCACCGTGTAGGAGATGTGCCGGGGGAGACTCGCGCCATCCGCATCTACCAGAGCCCTATCTAGCTGAGCGAGACCACATGGGCCGTGACATTCAGGCGATCAAGATCAGCGGCGAGGACAGGCGGAATTACCGCGAGAAATTGCGGCGCTCGCTTGATGTCTTCGACCGGATGCTGCGCGAGAGTATCTTCGACACGAGCCTGTCGCTGGTCGGCCAGGAGATCGAGCTGAATCTCGTGGACGAGCGTGGTGAGCCATCCATGCGCAACGCCGCCGTGCTCGACGCGATCGCCAATCCGGCCTGGGCGACCGAGCTCGGCCAGTTCAACATCGAGATCAACGTGCCGCCCCGGGCGCTCGGCGGCAACGCCCTCGCTGCCCTGGAGGACGAGATCCGCGCCGACCTCGATGCGGCAGACACCAA
>WNFI01197315.1_pt2 | contig 10009 bp, 9 predicted proteins | sample 5400471 | NCBI WGS metagenome assembly WNFI01 (sample SAMN13153348, study PRJNA577476) | soil metagenome | isolation source: 100 cm saprolite on Douglas fir-dominated hillslope | place: USA:California | collected 2013-09-17
ATTTTTTTCAACAAAACTACCTTTCGCCGCCGTTATGGATTTCCCGCAGGTACGGCAAGCCCGCCGTTACGGTTACCCGCCGTTTGAAAGGCCGAGACTATGACGCTTACTCTTGGACTGTTTACGTTGGTGATTGTTCTCGCCTTTATTTTTGGCCTGACCAACGGCTTTATTGATGGCGGCGGTCTTGTTTCAACGGTGATCACGACGCGCGCGCTGGAACCCTTTTGGGCCTTGCTGCTGGTCGCGGTGGGCGAAGTGGCCGGTATCCTTTTGCTGGGTCAAGCCGTCGCCCATATGCTGGCCCAGCACATGGTGGTTTTTCCACTGGCGGCCTCGCCCGTGCAGGCGTTAGGCGTGTTGGCGGCCGCGCTCGCCGGAGCGCTCGTCTGGAATACGGGGATGTGGCGTCTGGCGCTTCCAAGCTCCTCCAGCCATGCCCTGGTGGGGGGACTGGCCGGCGCGATGCTCTCCGTATTTGGTTCGAAAGCTCTGTACTGGCCGGTGTTCATGAAGATTTTCATTTTTTTGGGCATCGTTCCGATCGCCGGCGCGTTTCTGGGGCTGCTTCTGGCGCGAATCACCTATTGGCTGGGTCAATTTCTGACGCCAGGCGCGGGAAAGGTGTTTCGCGGACTGCAGATCGTATCGCTGGGGGGCATGGCGATGGTCCATGGCAGTAACGACGGTCAAAAATGCCTGGCGATGATGCTGCTGGCGGTGTTCGCTCTGAAAGATGGGCGCGGGTCTATCGGGTAGAAAGTTTGCAGGGGTTCTGCGCGGAGACGTCCGCCCTGGTGTTAGTGGGCGCCAGTTCGCTGTTGGGGTATCCGATGTCAACCACCCACGTCATGTCTACTTCGATCCTCGGCGCCGGCGTCGCGGTGCATCCCCGGGGAGTGCGCTGGAATCTGGTCGGGGAGATCGGTTTGATCTGGCTGGTCACCATCCCGGCCGCCGCCGCGGTCGCGGCGGCGATCGCAACTATTTTCCATGTGGTTCCATAGACGGTTTGACTTCTATCAGATGCTGTTGGATCAAGCCCGTAAGAGCGAGGAGGGTCTGAAATTCCTCTGTGATTTTGTGCAGACGCCGGTTCCCGAGTTAGGTAGGAAGGTGGAGATTGCGGAAGAGGAAGCGGACGTCCTCCGCCGGAACCTGATCGACGCTTTGAATCGCACCTTCGTCACGCCGATCGACCGCGAAGACATTTTCGCCCTGTCCCGGACGATCGATGACGTCATCGACTACGCCAAGAGCACCGTGGCCGAGATGATGCTGTTTAAAGCCCAAACAAACGACCACTTAAAGAAAATGTCCGAGGCCCTCTACCAGGCGTCCCAGCACATCACGCTGGCGGTGGCGGGGCTGCGGGAAATGAACCCCGGCATTCAGGAGCACATCATCCGCGCTAAGAAATCCGAAAACCTCATGGAACACCTCTACCGGGAGGCGCTGGTGGAGCTCTTCAAGGATAAAGACGTGGTCAACCTCCTTAAAATGCGCGAAATCTACCGCCACCTCAACAACGCCGCCGACCGGGGCGATGAAGCGGCCGACATCGTCAGCGATATCCTGGTCAAAAACACCTAAGGAGAGCTCCAAATGCAGATTGCCCGTTCTAGTCGAGCCCCGCAGAAGAAACCGGAGTACGCGGTTCTAAGGAGCACGTTTAAGTCCTCTTCTCCCAGTCCAGCCGCCTCGAAGTCCGTAAATCCTTTCATCAAGAAGCTGATGGTCTTTGCATTTTGGACAGCGTTGGGTTTAGCGGTCTTGGGTCCTATCATGCCCTTGGTGAACCGCGACCCTTTCCTGACGGGGGGGCAATTTCTGTTTGGGTTGGGCTGGGCTTTGCTGGTTGTCCTTGTCATCCGAACCATTTTCGGGCAAATGGCTCGGATTAGGAAGGACGGTATACTCACCCCGGGGCTTGTGGTCGGATTTCCTTTCGCTCCGGGGTCGGTCCCTAGGTTGACTGAAATTTATTACGAACGGGATGGCGTCGCTTACCTAGGGGTCACTCGGATCTACTCCCAAGAGCATCCCCTCACCGTTGGATCCGTGATCGAAATCAAGGTCGACCCTAAATACCCCAACTTTTTCGGATATTGAACCCTACCGTCATTTGAATGACGCCGCCGACCGGAGCAACGAACCTGCCTGCCGGCAGGCAGGGCCACCGACATCGTCACCCTTGCCCCGACGTGCTTAGCCTGATATAACTATACAAATGCGAAAAAATAAGGGACGGGGTCGTCATCGCCACCGCCAACGTCTGTTGGCGGTGCCGTCTAAAAGGGCCGCTGCTCCCAACCTACCCAAGCCGGTCAGCCACCAGGACCTTGGCGAGGTCTCTCCGTGCGTGCTCGCTTCCATGGTATTGATCGCAGGGCGGCGTTCCATCAATGACCTATGGCGTCGTTCTAAACGAGCCCGCTATTTCGGTATTCCCGTTCGCATTGCCGGCCGCGAGGACCTCTTGCGTCTTAAGGCCGCAGCTGGCCGTCCCCAGGACCGCATGGTCTTGGCGCGTTTACGAACCGGGAAGTAGACTTGAAGCCGCCGACATCGTCAGCGACATCCGGGTTAAAAATACATAGTTATCCTTTTGAAGGATTATCCTTGACAAGGAGAATCTCATAGGTTACCGTAGTGGGCATGGCGCTTTCATTCGTCAATCGATCCCGGGAGCTTCGGGAGCTAGACGCCCTCTCCAAAAAGGGGGGGATGGTCGTGTTGTACGGTCGGCGCCGCGTGGGGAAAACCCGCCTGCTGGTCCATTGGCTAAAAGGGAAGAACGGTTTCTATACCCAGGCGATTGAGAGCGGGCGTGATCTCCAGCTCCAGCAGGTCGTTCAAGATATCGGCGCCGCGCTCCCCGCGGGTGTTCGCCCGAAGGATTGGCAGGAAGTGTTCGCGCTTCTGGACCTGCAAAAGTCTCCCGGGGTCTTGTGCATCGATGAATTTCCCTATTTGGTGCAGTCTGATCCAAGCCTGCCGAGTCTCCTGCAGCGCTGGCTGGACCATCGAAAACACCCGAACCCGTTTTTGATCCTCTGCGGTTCCAGCCGACGGATGATGCATGGGTTATTCTTGAATCCGTCCGCCCCTCTCTACGGCCGCGCGCATAAAGTGCTGTCCATTGGGCCGATGGGGTATTTAGAATTCTGCCGGGCGTGTGGGTTGGCCGCTTCAGGAGCCGATTCCTTCCTGCGTTTTTCCATGGTCGGGGGGATTCCCCGCTACTGGGAATTCATCCAAAAGAAGCGCGACCCGCTTCAGACAGCCGATGAACTTTTTTTTGGGTTCGCGCCCTATATGGAAAACGAGCCTCGGCGTATTCTTTCGGATGAGCAAATTACCGGGATTCATCCGGTCAGTATTTTGGAAGCGGTCGGGCGCGGCGCGGAAAAGCCTTCGGAGATTGCGTCGCGTCTGGGGATCCCCCATACACAACTCTCTAAAGTGTTTACCCTGCTTACCGATGCCGATATTTTGCAGCGAGAAACCCCCTTCGGCGAAAGCGAACGCAATCCAAAAAATGTGCTCTATAAGATCGAAGATCCGAGCTTGCGCTTCTGGTACCGGGTCTATTCCTCGCATCGGTCCCGATGGCATCAGTACTCGCGCGCGGAGAAACGCCGGCTGCTTCATCTCCACGCCTCCAGCGTTTTTGAGGATTACTGTCGAGGTCTCTACCCTGGCAGCAAGAAGTATTGGGAAAAAGACAATGAATGGGATCTGGTTCAAGAGGTCGACAAGCCCGGCGGCGGGGGAAAAACGTTGATGGTTGGAGAAGTCAAATTCAAACGTCTGAACCCCGGCGAAAAAAAGGGTCTTCTGCAGAGTATGGAAAACCGATGGCCAAAGACAAAACTATCCACGCACTGGCCGCGCGTCCATTTCAAGGTATTGGATTTGTCAATCCTGGTTTAACATACGTAATTAGGCGGAGTCTCGGAGGAGAAGTTGTGAATTCCCCTGCAGCCCTGAAGGTCTGAAGGTTGACTTTCCCTCTATAAATGAGCCAAAATGTACTCAAGCCCCAGATCAATGGGGCGGTTTTGTTTCGAGGGAGAACTATATGGGACTATCACTACTGCAGAGTGTCAAAGTCGGCGCTTATGTGATGAAACAGCGCCTGAAGGGCAACAACAAGTACCCCCTGGTGCTGATGCTCGAACCTCTTTTCCGCTGCAACCTGGAATGCGCCGGGTGCGGTAAGATTCAATTCCCCGAAGAAACCCTGAAAAAGCGGCTTACCGTTAAAGAGTGTATCGACGCGGTCGAAGAGAGCGGCGTGCCGGTCGTTTCTATCCCCGGCGGCGAACCCCTGATGCACCCCGAGATGCCGGAGATCGTGGCCGAGCTGGTAAAGCGGAAGAAGTTCGTTTACCTCTGCACCAACGCCATCCTCCTTGAAAAGCGGCTGAAGGAATTCACGCCTTCCAGATATCTCACGTTCAGCATCCATTTAGATGGTTTGGAATCGACCCATGACCGGCTCGTCTGCCGGGAAGGGGTCTTTAAAATCGCGGTCAGCGCCATCAAAGCCGCCAAGGCCAAAGGCTTCCGGGTGACGACCAATACGACGGTGTTCGAAGGCGAAAGTCCCGAAGAGTTCCACAAGTTTTTCGACTTCCTAACGAACGAACTGAAAACGGACGGCATCATGGTCTCCCCTGGCTATCCATATCAGAAGGCGCCTGATCAGGAACACTTCCTGCAGCGTGAACGAACCAAAGAGCTGTTCCGCCAGATCCTGCATCCTTCCGATGACCAAGTCAGCCCTGAGCGCAAAAAGAAGTGGCAGTTCAACCACTCCTCCTTCTTCCTGGAATTTCTCGTTGGAGAGAAAGATTATCAGTGCACCCCCTGGGGTAACCCCACCCGCAATGTATTCGGTTGGCAAAAGCCCTGCTACCTGATGTCCGACGGCTACACCAAGACCTTCAAAGAGCTCATGGATACCACCGAGTGGGATAACTACGGCACCGGCCGGGATCCCCGGTGCGCCGACTGCATGGTGCACTGCGGCTATGAGCCCACGGCCGTCCTGGACTCGACCGCGAATTTCAAGAACATGTGGAAATCCTTCACGGACGCTTTGGGAGTTTCCAAGCGGAAGACAGCCGTGAATAGCGGCTACTCTGGCCGGCCACCGATTCAGTACCTCCCGGTCCTCAATCAAAATTCGACGCCCTCGCCTAACGCGCATCAGAAAGCTGAAACGGAACGCGAAGCCGTCGGCCTGGTCGCCGGGACGACCGCGAGCCAGAAGTAAGATCGGAGTCCCCGCTCGATGGTTAAAAAAGTTTCCCTTACCTCGAACCCTCCACACAATTTGACGGCGACGGCATCACCTTCGAACTCAAGGATGCGACCCATCGCGCCCAGCGTTGGCTGTTGAGCCAGCAGAAACTGGACGGCCACTGGGTGTCCGACCTGCGCGCCGATACGACGCTCGAGTCGGACATGATCATGCTCTATATCTTCCTCGGTTGGCAGGACCGGCCGGCGGTGCGCGAGAAGATCCAGAAACTGGCGATGTGGATCCTCTCGCAGCAGCAGGCGGATGGTGGCTGGCCGATCTATCGCAACGGCCCCAGCGAGATTTCCGCGACCTTCAAAGCTTACTGGGCGCTGAAGCTGGCCGGCTATCCGGCGGACAACCCGCGGCTGGCCAACGCGTGTCAGTGTATTTTCCGTCTCGGTGGCATCCACAAGGTCAATTCCTACACCAAATTTTATCTCGCGCTTTTCGGGCTTTACGATTGGGCCGGGGTCCCGGCCATCCCGCCCGAGATCATGCTTTTCCCGAACTGGTTCTACTTTAACCTGTATGAGATGTCGTCCTGGACGCGCGGTATCGTGATCCCGCTATCGATCGTGTGGTCCAAACGGCCGAAAGTGCCGCTGCCGCCCAACGGCCGGATCGACGAACTCTTCCCGCCCGGAACGCCCGCGTGGGTCCCGGTCGGCGGTGACCACTTCATCCCACCGGAAGGTTTTTTATCGTGGCGGAAGGTCTTCCTCGAATTGGACGCTTTCCTGAAGGACATGGAAGGAAAAGGTCCTTATTTCCTCCGTGGGTGGTCGCTTAAGAAGGCTGAGCGGTGGATGATGAAGCACAACGAACACTCCGAAGGATTGGCGGCGATTTTCCCGGCGATGCTGAACACGATTTTGGCCATCAAAGCGATGGGCCACGGGGACGACCATCCTGTTCTGAGTAAGAACCTGCGCGAACTCGAGAAATTTTTCATCGATCGCGGGGACGACGGCATCGAAGTCCAGCCCTGCGTGTCGCCGATCTGGGACACCGCGATCTCGATCTTGGCGTTGGCGGAATCCGGGCTGCGCGCCGACCAAGCCGCGCTGGTCCGGGCCACGCGCTGGATGCTGGATAAGGAAATCAAGATCGCCGGAGACTGGCAGGTCAAGAACACGACCGGGCCCATCGGCGGCTGGGCGTTCGAATATGAGAACGCGTGGTACCCCGATATCGATGATACCGCGATGGTCTTGCTCGCCTTGCGGCGGGTCAAGCTGGAAGGGCCTCTTGCTCAAGCGCGTGAGAAGGCGTTCCTTCGCGGCTTGAACTGGCTCCTCTCGATGCAGAGCTCGGACGGCGGCTGGGCCGCTTTCGACGTCGACAATTCCAAATGGATCTTTACACAGATTCCCTTCGCCGACCACAACGCGATGATCGATCCGCCCACGGCGGACATCACGGCTCGCGTGCTGGAAGTCCTCGGCCTGGTCGGGTACGACAAATCGTATCCCTGCGTTCAGAAAGCGGTGGAATTTTTGAAGCGGGAGCAGGACGTGGACGGCTCCTGGTACGGTCGCTGGGGCGTGAACTATATTTACGGGACGTGGCAGGCGCTTCGAGGATTGACCTGCATCGGCGAAAGCCCCCGCGAACCCTACATCCAAAATGCGCTGGCTTGGTTGCGCAGCATTCAGCAGCCGGATGGCGGGTGGGGGGAACGTTGCGATACCTACGACGATCCTTCGCGCAAAGGCAAAGGACCGAGCACACCCAGCCAGACGGCCTGGGCGCTCATGGCGTTTTTATCCTGCGGTGAGATGGATGATCCCGCCGTCGAAAAAGGCATGCGCTACCTGCTCGGAACTCAGCGGAAGGACGGGACGTGGGACGAAACGGAATTTACCGGCACCGGCTTCCCGAAAGTTTTCTATCTAGAGTACACCTATTACCGCCACTATTTCCCGCTCCTGGCGCTCGGTATGTACCAACGCCTGACGCGGTATCGCCAATCCTGGACCCGGGAGCTGCTGTCACCCACCATCGCCTAGGACTCTCCCTTTTATGACTCAAGCGCTCGTGACCGGGGGCACAGGGTTTATTGGCAGCCATGTCGTTCGGCGCTTGCTGGCTGAAAAGCTGCAGGTCCGTTGCCTGATCCGCCCGGGTTCCAACCGTTCCAATCTCAAGGGCTTGAACGTCGAGTTGGCGGAAGGGGATTTGTCCGATCCCGCGTCCCTGCGCAAGGCGCTTGCCGGTTGCCAGATGCTTTTCCATGTCGCGGCCGATTACCGTCTGTGGGCGCGTCATCCCGAAGAGATGGAACGCACCAACGTCGAAGGCAGCCGTAATATCCTGCAAGCAGCCGTCGACGCCAATCTCGAGCGCGTCGTCTTTACGTCGAGCGTCGCCGCCGTGGGGCGACCCCATTCGAACGGCCAAGCCGGCATCGGCCATGAAGAACTCGATCCCGCGGCCGACCAACTCATCGGTCCCTATAAGCGGTCAAAGCTCGCATCCGATTTATTGGCTCGTGAATTCGCCCGCCAAGGCCTGCCCGTCGTCATCGTCAACCCCGCCGCCCCGATCGGTTCCTACGACATCAAACCCACACCGACCGGAAAGATGATCGTCGACTTCCTCAACCACCGCATGCCGGCCTTCATCGACACGGGGATGAACTTTGTCGATGTGGAAGACGTCGCCGCCGGGCACTGGCTGGCGGCTGTAAAGGGAAAAGTCGGCGAGCGCTTCATCCTGGGCAACAGCAACATGACCCTTCAGGCCTTTCTCCAGCAAGTCGCGGCCGCGTCCGGCCTGCCCGCGCCGCGGATCAAGATCCCTTACGGCGTGGCCTGGGTGGCCGGGGCCTTCTGCACCGGTTTTTCCTACCTGACGGGTAAGGAACCCCTGATCCCTCTCGACGGCGTGCGCATGGCGCATGAGACGATGTATTACGACGCTTCCAAGGCCGTGCGGGAACTCGGCTTGCCGCAGACGCCGATCCCTGTGGCGATCGAGAAGGCCGTGCGTTGGTTTCGTGAGAATGGCTACGTCCGGTAGTCCCTCACCCCACCCCTCTCCCACGGGGAGAGGGAGTAAGGGTGAGGGGATCGTCGGTATCGTATGCGCCACCCGCTTTGAGGCGGCGCCCCTCCTCCGGGCTTTCCATTTTCATAAGACCGGACCCGGTTTGTATCAATCTCAACAAAACGGAAAGACTGCGCTCCTGGTGATCTCCGGGATCGGGATGGAGCCGGCGCGACAGGCGGCGTACCATCTATGCGATCTGGGTGCGAAGGAGCTGGTGTCGGCGGGCTACTGCGGCGCGCTGTCCGCGGATTTAAACGTGGGCGATCTGGTCACGGACCGCGTCGCGACGTCCCGCTTAGCGGTATGGAAACGCGCCGAACGTCTCGCGCTGGCCGAGCGGGCGGGCGCGCAAGCGGTGGACATGGAAACCCAAGCGGTGATCGAAGCCGGGACCCGGCGCGGCGTACCGATCCGTATCCTGCGCATCGTTTCCGATCGTCTGAATGACGACGTCTCGCCGCTTCTCAGCGAGGAGCCCAATTTTTCACCGGTTCGTATTGCGTTGCGCCTCTGGAACCCGAGCCGCTGGCCGTATTTGATAAAGCTGTGGCGGCAAAGCCGTATCGCGAGCCGTCGGTTGGTCCAAGCGGTCGGCATTTACCTGAACCACCCGTGAAGACGCACACCCTTCCTCTCAAATTCCATAAGACGAATCTGTTAGCGGTCGTTTCCATATCCGTCCTCTTCTTTCTTCTCTACGACGTTACCGCGACCCGCGTCTTTAGTTACGACGCCCTTTGTTACGCGCTCGACATAGAATTTGGTTTTTTCGCCGGGTTGTTCCATCCTAATCATGTCCTGTTTTCGTTTGTCGGCTGGCTGTTGATGAAAGCCGTGACACTGGCCGGTTACCCCATCGGGGCGTTGTTCCTGCTGCAGAAAGTGAATGCGGTCGTGGGCGCCGCGGCCGTTGGCCTCTTTGCCTGGATCCTGGCGCAGAAATTCGGGTGGAAGCGAGGCCTGTTCGGGGCGGCGGCGTTGGGTGTGAGCCAGGCCTTCTGGGTCGAAGCGGTGGATGCCGGGTGTTACGCGTGGGCGAGCCTGGCGGCCTGCATCCTGCTCGCGGCGGTGATTTATGCGGAGGACCTACCTCCTTTCTGGCTGGGCGCTCTGCACGGCCTGACGATTTTGTTTCATCAGTTGCTTGTCCTGGCGGTGCCGGCCGTGCTGTTAAAAGTGGGTTGGAAGAAAACGGCCTCTTATTTAGCGGGGGTGGCGATCGTAGCGGGGGGCGTTTATGCGTTGATCGCCGTTTCCTTGTATGGAAATTCGTTTCATGAAGCGATGCGCTGGATGTGGGGGCCGGCGCGGCAAGCGCACGGGACCGCTGTCAATTTCTTTTATTGGTTCACCTTCGACCTCGGACGCGGGATCTGGCTTCTTTGGCAGGGGTTGGTCCATTCGTTCATCGCGCCGGTCGCCGGCGGCTCGGTCTGGGTTTCGGTCCTGGAACACGGCCTCTTGCTGCTCGTCGCTGTCTTCGTGCTGGGATCGGAGTACCGCTATTTTAAGGGCCGGCGTTTTTCCGGTGATACGGCGGCGGCTTTGTGGGTATGGGTCCTTGTCGTAAATCTGTTCCTCATTTTTTATATTCCCGGCGCTACGCGGTTCCGGCTCTTGTTCCTTCCGCCGCTGATCTATCTG
>WNFI01433300.1_pt1 | contig 10009 bp, 10 predicted proteins | sample 5400471 | NCBI WGS metagenome assembly WNFI01 (sample SAMN13153348, study PRJNA577476) | soil metagenome | isolation source: 100 cm saprolite on Douglas fir-dominated hillslope | place: USA:California | collected 2013-09-17
GATCGGGATACTGGCTCACCATCGCCGCCATACTGTCGTTCGCGACGCGCGCGAACCCGGGCGAGAGCTCGGGCCCGCCGAGCAGCTCAGGCGAGGGCAGGCCGAGGGTCAGGACCTGCTGGACGTCCGGGAAGCGGCTGCGCAGCATCTCGACGCGGTGCTCGATGTCCCAGAGCATGCGCAGGCTCGACATGCGCTTCACCATGCCCGGCTCCTTCGAGTGGGCTTTCACCAGCTCGAGGTAGGCCTGGGGCATGACATGGTTGAAGATGTCGATCTTGGAAGCCATGCTTGCCGGATTCTAATTCCAGTAACATCCGTCGCTGCCGAAAAGGAGGAAACGGTGAAACGATCGCTTGCCCTTGCCGCAGCGCTGGCGCTGGCCTTGCCCCTCGCGGCTCTCGCGCAGGCCTATCCGGGCCGCCCGATCACGCTCGTCGTCCCGTACACCCCCGGCACCGGCATCGATATCATCGCCCGCACCGTCGGGCCGAAGCTCAGCGAGCGCTGGGGCCAGCCGGTGGTGGTCGACAACAAGCCCGGCGCGAGCGGCAACATCGGCGCCGCGATCGTCGCGAAGGCGCCGCCCGACGGCTACACCATGATGGTGACGGTGAACACTTTCACCATGACGCCTGCGCTCTTTCCGTCGCTGCAGTACGACCCGCTGAAGGACTTCACCCCGACCGGCCAGGTCGCGACCGGCAATCTTGCGCTGGTCGCGCACGCCTCGCTGCCCGCGAAGAACCTGCAGGAGCTCGCCGCGGCGGCGAAATCGCGGCGGCTGAGCTACTCGTCCCCCGGCAACGGCACGCCGCAGCACCTGGCGATGGAGCTCCTCAAGCGGCGCCTGGGCATCGACATCCTGCACGTGCCCTACAAGGGAGCGGCGCAGGCGCTGACCGATCTGCTGGGCGGCCAGGTGCAGCTGGCGGTGCTGCCGGTGCACACGGCGCTGCCGCACGCGAAGGCGGGCAGGCTGAATGTCATCGCGGTCTCGGGGGAAGGCCGCTCGGTGCTGGCGCCCGATTCGCCGAGCCTCGCCGAGCTCGGGCTCAAGAACCTCGACATCGATCTCTATTACTGGATCGCGGGCCCGGCGGGCCTGCCGCGCGAGATCGTGCAGAAGTGGAGCCAGGAGCTCGCTTCGATCCTCGCGCTTGGCGAGGTGCGCGATCTGCTGATGAAGCAAGGCATGGTCCCGGCGCCGGGCAGCCCGGAGGCGGCCGCCGGGCTCATCGCGGCCGACGTCGGGCGCTGGAAGAAATTCATCGCCGGGGCCGGCATCAAGGCCGACTGATCCGTCGCCGCCGCGCGCTTCAGCGCATCGCCGCGCGGTAGAAGCTCTCGTCGTAGTACTTGACCGGATCGGCGAGCGTCTTCTTCGGCTCGGCGTACTTCGAGCGCAGCGCGAGCACGGTGCGCACGCCCGCGAGATCGATCTGCGCTTTCTTCTGGAAGCCGCCGCTCGGTGCGAGCAGCACGCCGTAGGCGGCCTGGGCACCCTGCTCGCTCACGTTCGGCAGGTTCTTGCGGAAGATGACGATCGCCTCGTTCTTGTTGCGCGCGTCGTAGAGCCAGTCGACCGCCTCGGAGAAGGCGCGGATGTAGCCGACCACCGCGTCGCGGTTGGCGTTCGCCCAGCTCTGGCGTGCGCCGCCGACCAGGCCCTGATAGGCGCCCAGCATGTCGGTCGCGTTTCCCAGGCGGTTGAAGCCCTTCGCCTCGGCCTGGATCTCGAACGGCGAGAGCAGCAGCGTCGCCGCGTGCTTCTTCTCGAGCAGGGCCTGGAAGCGCTGCAGCACGCCGCCCGCGCGCTCGACGCTGTAGTCGCGGTCGAGCCTCAGGCCGCCGCGCTCGAGCATCTCGAACAGAACGAATGCGTAGCCCGTCGTCCGGGCGTCGACCGAAACGGTCTTCCCTCTTAGATCATTGAAAGTCTTTATTTCTGGAACCGCGACCAGCCTCAGGAAACCGTTATCCCCGCCCATGAAGGCGATCAGGTCCGGGCCGTCGATCCTCGCTTCGCCCTGCCCTTCGCGGTACGCGATCAGGTTGTCGATCGCAGTCATGGCGATGTCGAACTTGCCCTCGATCAGGCCGGTGAGCTGGAACACCGAGTTCGGCGTCGGCGTGACCTTGACCTCGATGCCGTGCTTCGCGAACAGGCCCTTTTCCTGCGCCACCCAGACCGGCCAGTTGAAGCCGCCGGGGAAAACGATGAGATTCACGGTCTTGGGCGGCGCGGGGGGGTTGGCGGCACAGCTTACGAGCAGAAATACAGCTACAACCGCCGACAACTTTTTCATAACCCCTCCTCCGGAGTTAGGATTGCGCAAGGAGAGAACCATGAACGACTGGAAGCAAATCCGCAACTGGTCGCGCGACGAGATGTTGAAACGCGTGGCGCGGTTCAAGCAGCTCAAGGGCTCCGACGGCGGGCTGCCCGACAGCCCGCTGCCGGAATGCCGCCGCAAGCTCTATGCGGTCATCGGTTTTCAACCTCCCAGTTCAGACAGTCAGGCGGTGACGTCCCCGGTGGGCGACGACGCGTCGGCGATGCCGGCGATCGCGATCGCCGAGGGCTTCAACCTGGGCTACTGCAAGGCGAAACCCGGCAAGGGGCCGCTGATGCACAACCACGACACGAACGAGACCTTCATCGCCATGACCGGGCGCTGGCGCTGCGAATGGAACGAGGGCGAGGCGATGGAGCACGTGGACCTCAACCCGCTCGACGTGATCTCCTTCCCGGTCGGCGTGGCGCGGCGCTTCATGAACGTCACCTACGACGAGCCCGGCAGGGAGCACCTGCTGATGTTCATCATCGGCGGCAACCAGCCGCAGGCCGAGTTCACGCCGCTGGCGATGGAGCGCTGCGAAGAATGGCGGAAGGGGAAAGCAGGGTCCGCACAAGAATCCCCGCCACGAAAAGCGTCGCGAGCAGGATCGCGATCCCCGCGACGCTCTTCCAGAGCATCGAGGGGTGGCTCTGCGCGTAGTGCGCCGCCGCGTAGGCAAGCGCATCGAGCGGAAAAGTAAACGACCACCACGCGGCGCCGAACGGCCAGCGCAGCAAGCTGCGCGCATAAACGAGAAGCCCTGCCGCCAGCGCGATGCCTGGAGGGAAAAGGTATTCCAGAAAATCGAAACCCTGCAAAAGCGCCACGCCGTGGGCGTAGATCAGCGACGGCGGCACCAGCAGGATGAACCAGCTCGGGCGCAGCGCCCCGGGCAGCGCCGGGGCCTTGAGCGCGCGGTAGATCAGAAAGCCGATCACGACCGGCGCCGCCGCCGTCCCGAGGCCGAGCATGACGCGCGAGGCGTCGGCGTGGCCGAGGGCGATGCCCGATCCGGGCGCGACGATGCCGCCGATGAAGAGAATCATCCAGCCCGGGTTTATCTGGGCGAGCGCGATTCCGCGCCAGATCCGGTAGAGCGCCCAGAGCTGGAAGGCGGCCAGCAGAACCACGCCGCTCCACCAAAGGACTTCGGCGATCGGCGGCAGGTAAGGAGCGATGCCCCCGGCGACCAGCGTCATGCCGACCGGCAGCGCCGCGCAGAAGCCTATCTGCGCGGGATTGGTGAACTCCGCCTTTACGTTTCCCGGATGGAATAACAATTTCAGGAGATAAAGGACCAGCAGAAGCACAAACGCGAGAAGCCCCAAGGCAACCCACAGCTCGGTGAAGTAAGCCGGCGCGCGAAACACGCCCGGGAACAGCGGCGCCGCGGCGCGCGCGGTGAGGCCGAGGCCGGCGAGGCCCATGACGGCTCCGAACGCTCCCATGGGGAGATCTCTCGCGAACATCAAACCGTGGCGCCGAGGTAGTAGTTCTTCACCAGCGCGTTCTGCTCCAGCTCGCTGACGCCGCCGCTGAAGACGATCTCGCCGTGCACGATGAGGTAGCCGCGGTCGGCGATGCGGATCGCCTGGTGGAAGTTCTGCTCGGCCATCAGCACCGTCAGGCCGTAGCGCTCCTTCAGCTCCTTGATCGTGCCGATGGTGTGCGACACCAGGATCGGCGCCAGCCCCACCGAGGGCTCGTCGACCAGCAGCAGCTTGGGAGCGGACATGAGAGCGCGCGCGATGGCGAGCATCTGCTGCTGGCCGCCGGAGAGCGAGCCGGCGAGCTGGCGCTTGCGCTCGGCGAGCCCCGGGAAAGTCTCGTAGCAGAAGGCCTTGTTCTTCGCCATTTCCGCCCGGGCAACCGGCCGGAACGCGCCCAGCAGCAGGTTCTCCTCGACCGTCAGCTTCGGGAACAGCCGCCGCCCCTCGGGCACCAGCGCGACCCCGAGGTTGACGATCTCCTCGGTGGAGAGTTTCGTCAGATCGAATTCCTGATCGCTTATTTTCAGAATCACGGAACCACGCGTTGGGCGAACCATTCCCATGACGCACTTCATGAGCGTGCTCTTGCCGTTGCCGTTGGTGCCGAGCAAGGCTACGGTCTCCCCGCTTTTCACCGTCATGGAAATTCCATGCAGCGCACGCACCGCGCCATATCCGGCACTTATGTCGGTAATAGTTAGATCAAACTCCAAGATAGGCCCTCTGCACTTCCTGGTTTTTCACGATCTCCGCCGGCGCGCCTTCGCAGATGATCCGGCCGGCGTCGAGGCAGACGACGCGCTGCGAGAAGCGCATAACCGCTTGCATGATGTGCTCGATCATGATGATGGTGATGCCGGTTTCGTTCAGCTTGAAAAGGATTTGCAGCACCTCGTCGACTTCATTGCCGGCGAGCCCGGCCATCGCCTCGTCGGAGATCAGCAGGCGCGGCCGCGCCGCCATCGCCCGCGCCAGCTCGAGCTTGCGCAGCTCGACCTGCGACAGCTGGCTCGAAAGCGTCTCGGCTTTTTCGCTCAAACCGATTTGCTTGAGAATCTCCAGTGCTTCCAACTTTGTATCCGCCATGTGCAAAGACCGCCTGTGCGCCACGTACTCCAGCGGCACGATCAGGTTCTCGAGCACCGACATGCTGCGGAAGGGCCGCGGGATCTGGAAGCTGCGCGCGATGCCGCGCCGCGTGCGCTGGTAGGCCGGCAGGCCGCCGATGTCCCGGCCATCGAACACGATCGTGCCGCCCTCGTTGCGCAGCGAGCCGGAGACGCAATTGATGAGCGTGGTCTTGCCCGAGCCGTTCGGCCCGATCAGGCCGAAGCGCTCGCCGGGGGCGATGTCCAGGCTGACCCCGTCCAGCGCCGTGAAGCCGCCGAAGCGTTTCGAGACCGCCCTTATCTCTAGAATCGGATCCATTTCCTGAGCAGGCCGAGGATGCCGTCGGGCGCGGCGACCACGAAGACCACCAGCAGGACGCCCACCACCAGCACGTTCATCTCGTTGGACACGGTGACGGTGACGGCCTGCTGCAGCGAGCTCAGCAGCAGTGCGCCGATCACCGGCCCGAGCCAGTGCGCGGTGCCGCCGATCATCGGGCTCGCCAGCGCGCCGATCGCGTAGTTGAGGTTGAAGGTCGACGGCGGCTCGATGAAACTGAGGTACATCGGCATGGTCGCTCCGGCGGCTCCCATGAGCGCGCCCGAGACCGTGCAGGCGAATACTTTCAGCCTGAGCGTCGGCACCCCGCTGCACTCGGCGGCCTCCTCGCTGTCGCGGATGGCGCGCAGGCCGCGCCCGACCCAGGAGGTCTCGATGTAGCGCGCCACCGCGACCGCGGCCACCGCGAGCGCGACCATCACCACGAACAGCATCTTGATGTAGGACTCGAACGGCGGCGTCGGCGCCGGCCGCAGCAGCTGCAGGCCGGTGGCGCCGCCGGCGTACCGCCAGTTGATGAACAGGGTCTCCATGATCACCACCAGCGCGATGGTCGCAATGGCGAAGAAGATGCCGCGCAGGCGCAGCGTCAGCAGGCCGGCGAGAAAGCCGAGCAGGCCGGCCATCGCCGTCGCGGCGAGAATCTGCAGCGCGAGCGGCGCCTCGGTCGCCTTGAACAGCACCGCCGCGGCGTAGGCGCCCAGGCCGAAGAAGGCCGGCGTGCCGAAGTTCACGTAGCCGGCGTAGCCGCCGAGGATGTTCCAGGCCGTCGCGAGAACCACGAACATCACCACGGTGTAGCCGGCGAAGAAGTAATACTCGTTCTTCAGGGCGGCGGCGGCCACGGCCGCGGCCAGCAGGACGGCTGCCGCTCCGATCCAGAATTTCATCGGCCGCTCATCTGCCGAACAGGCCCTGCGGCCGGATGCCGAGGACCGCCAGCAGCAGGCCGAACGCCACCGCCGGCGCCCACGAAGCGCCGAAATGCATCAGCACGATCGATTCCGAGATGCCCAGGATCAGGCCGGCGGCGATAGTGCCGGTCATGCTACCCAGGCCGGCCAGCACGACGACGCTGAAGGTGCGCCCGATGTACACGCGGTCCATGCCCGGCTCCACCGGCCCGACGATGATCAGCATCGCGCCGGCGAGCGCCGCGGCGCTGGTGGCGATGCCGAAGGCCCACTGCTTGATGCGCACCGGGTTCGCGCCCATGAGGCGCAGCGCCGCCTCGTCCTGCGCCACCGCCTTGATCGCGCGGCCGGTGAAGGTTTTCGAAAGATAGAGCGTAAGCGCGGTCATGAGCACGACCGCCACGGCGAACGCGACCAGGAAACGCAACGGCACCCTCATTTCGCCCACCGCAAGGCTCTTGCCGATGTAGGCGGCTTCGACCGTGCGCTGGTCGACGCCGAAGGCGAGGATCAGCCCCACTTCGATGATCAGCGCCATGCCGAAGAAGAACGCGATGCCGCGCACGCCGGCCTCGCTGCCGCGCTTCTCGAAGGCCTCGTAGTAGAAACGGTACACCCCCATGCCGAGCAGGAAGAAGGGGGGCATCAGCACCACGCCGGCGACGATCGGGTCGAGGCCGTAGAGGCCGAGCAGGTAGGTGCAGTAGGAGCCGAACACCATGATCGCGGGATGCGCGACGTGCGGCACGTCGAGCAGGCCGAAGGAAACGGAAAGCCCGATGCTCACCGCCGCGTAGAAGCACCCCAGCAGGACGCCGAAGAGGACCGCCTCCAGCAGCAGCTCGAAGGAGAAGACCATGCGCTAGCCAAAAAAAGCGGCGCGGGGTCGCCGCGCCGCTTTCCCTCTGCGGGGCGCCTCTACTTGCGTACCTTTTCGAACGGCGCCATCACCTCGCCCGTCTTGTACTGGTCCGGATACAGCACCACCTGCTTCCCGGGCTGGCGGAACTGGTCCATGTTGTTGTCGACGATGCCGCGGAACTGCGCCTGCACCACGCGCGGGTTGGCCCATTCGCCGTCCGCACCGTAGCGGATCGGGCCGACGATGGTCTTCATCTCGTTCTTGTGCAGATAGGCCGCCAGCACCTTGTGGTCCAGGCTCCGGGTCGCGGTGACCGCCTGCTCGAGCATCTGGCCGATGGCATAGTTGAACGGCGGCAGGTAGAAGCCGAGCGGATCGACCTTTTCCTCGGCCGCCTTCTTGGCGTAGCGCTGCAGGAACTCCTCGATGCCGGGATACTTGATGCCCGGAACGTAGGAGTTGTAGTTGACGATGCCGTTCAGCAGCGAGCCGAGCGACACCATGTTCGGCGTGAACTGCAGGCCCACCATGCCGCCGCCGAACAGCTTGACGCTCTCGCCGACGCCGATCTCGTTCACCGCCTTGACGATCGCCACCGAGTCGTTCGGGTAGGAGCAGACGAACACCAGGTCGGGCTTCGCGGCGCGGATGGCGCGGATCATGGACGAGAAGTCGACCGTGCTCGGCGGGTAGTTCTGCTCGTAAACCGTCTTCAGGCCGCCCTTCTTCGCCAGTTCCTTGGCCCCGTTGGCGAGGTTCTGCGCGAATTCCTGGTCGGCGGCAATGAAGGCGATGGTCTTGGCGCCGAGCTTCTGCCCGGCCAGGAAGTAGCCGTCGAACCAGCTGGAGGCGGTGTTCCAGGGGCCATTGTTGAACCACTTGTCGTGCTTCACGGTGTGGTTCACCTGGAACGAGAAGTTGCCCATGAGCAGCAGGTCGCGCTGCTTGACCAGCGGCATGATCGGCGCCGTCGGCACCGTCCCATACGGAGCGATGATCAGGTCGACCTTGTCCACATCGAGCAGCTTGCTGTAGATCGCCGGGGTCAGCGCGGGATTGGTCTGGTCGTCGTAGACGATGAACTCGACCTTGCGCCCGAGCAGGCCGCCTTTGGCGTTGACGTCCTCGACCCACATCCGCAGCGCCACGAGCGCCGCCTTGCCGCCGGCGCCCAGCGGGCCGGTCTGCGGCATGCTCATGCCGATCTTTACCGGGTTCTGTGCAGAAGAAACCGTCGAAAAAACCGCAAAGACAACTGCACAAACAATCGAAGACCAGGTTTTCATGACCTCCTCCTTGAGGTGGACTTATTGTAGTCAATCTTCAGCAGCCTGGCGGCATTCAGGCCCTCTATCCGCTTTTTTTCCGAAGAAGAAATTCCGGGGACCTTTGCGATGAAGCCTACCGGGTCTTCCACCCCCATGTCGAACGGGTAGTCGGTGCCCAGCACCACGTGGTCGGCGCCGAAGCGGTCGATGAGGTGGCGCAGCATGTCCGGGGAAAAGGTAATGGTGTCGAAGTAGAACTTCTCCAGGTAGCTGGAAGGTTTTCTCTTGATCGAAACCCTGCAGTCGGGACGCGCGCTGTAGGCATGGTCCATGCGCGCCCAGTAGTGCGCAAGATAGCCGCCGCCGTGCGGCAGCACGATCTTCAGCTTCGGATGGCGCTCCATCACGCCGTCGAAGATGAGGTGGCTCGCCGCGACCGTCGTCTCGAGCGGGTTGCCGATGACGTTGTTGAAGTAGTGGTCGAGCAGCCGCTCGCCCTGCGTGTAGCCGGTGGGATGCATGAAGAGGATGACGCCGAGCTCTTCAACTTTCGAAAAGAATTTCCCGAGCATCAGCCTGCCATCCGTGAGATCCATGCCGTTGACGTTGCCGTTGATCTCTATGCCGCGCAGCCCGAGAGTTTTTACCGAATGAATCAATTCGGAAACGGCAAGATCGGGGTCCTGCAAGGGCACGGTGCCAAGGCCCACGAACCGATCGGGCCATTTCGCCACGATTTGCGCGATGCGCTCGTTCACCATGCGCGCAAGCTCGGCGCCCTGCCCCGGATCGGTCCAGTAGTAGGTCTGGTTCGGCGCAGGCGACACCGCCTGGATGTCGATGCCGGCGCGGTCCATCTCCTTCAGCCGCAAGTCGATGTCCGAAAGCCTGGCGGCGCGGTCCTTCATCTGCCTTGCGTTGGTCTCGCGCGTCAGCTGGTTGGCGAACTTGATCTGCGCCTCGTGCTGCGCCGGGTTGAGCGGCGCCACCTTCGCCGCCGCTTCCGGGTTGAGGTAGTGGCAGTGAAGGTCGACCTTCAGGCTCTTGCCGTTTCTCTTCTTCACTATTTTTGTACTCGAAGAGGAAGAGCTCGGTGCGCAGCTGTACATCATCCGGGTGATCTCCTTGTTGACCGTGACTTGGGGATATGAGAGCTTGCCTGAAGGGAGGAGTTTTTATGCAGACCGCGCGTTTCGTTTCGTTCGTGGTGGCGGCAATGACGGCGGCGGCTTCGCTGCCGGCCGCGGCGCAGGGCGAGCCGCTGCGCCTGGGGTTTCTCACCGTGCGCACCGGGCCGCTCGCCGCCGGCGGCGCGCAGATGGAGCAAGGCATCCTGCTGTTCCTCAAGGAGCGCAACAACACGCTCGCCGGGCGCAAGGTCGAGCTCACCATCGCGGACACCGGGGGCAACCCGGCCCAGGCCAAGACCCGCACGCAGGAGCTGATCGAGCGCAACCGCGTCCACGCCATCATCGGGCCGCTCGCCACGTTCGAGGCGCTCGCCATCGACGATTACATCAAGCAGGCGCAGGTGCCGCTGATCACGCCCACCTCGGCGGCGCAGAAGGACCTCGCCCAGCAGAAGCTGAACGACTACGTGATCCACGCCATGGGCACCGCCGCCCAGCCGATGCACGTCCTCGGCGAGTACGCCGCGAAGCAGCTCGGCATCAAGCGCATCGCG
>WNFI01433410.1_pt1 | contig 10008 bp, 7 predicted proteins | sample 5400471 | NCBI WGS metagenome assembly WNFI01 (sample SAMN13153348, study PRJNA577476) | soil metagenome | isolation source: 100 cm saprolite on Douglas fir-dominated hillslope | place: USA:California | collected 2013-09-17
TCACAAGATTGAGACCGGCATCCTCGCCGGAGAAGCGGCGATCGACAGCCTGACCCCAGTTTATGCCATGAAGTACGCTTTCGGCCGCGAGCGCCCGCTCCAGGATAATTATCGCGGCCGGTTCGGCCAGGGCGGCGTCTCGTTCCCCTCGGAACACGCCGCTGCAGCGTGGTCGATCGCCAGCGTAATCGCACACGAATATCCCGGCCCGCTAACCTCTCTGTTCGTCTATGGCCTAGCCTCAGCGGTTAGCGCGTCGCGCGTAACCGGCAAGCAGCATTTCCCCTCCGATGTTTTGGTCGGCAGCGCCATCGGCTGGCTCGAAGGAATGTACGTCTACCGCAAGCACCACGACCCAAGAATCGGCGGCGGCGAATGGGAAACTTACGCGGAAGCCCACGACAACAGCGAACGCAGCACGGGCGACATAGGCTCCCCCTACGTCCCGCTAGACAGCTGGGTCTATCCCGCGATGGAGCGGCTTGCGGGGCTGGGTCTGCTGAATGATGAGTTCATGGGGATGCGGCCTTGGACGCGCGGCGAGTGCGCGCGGCTTGTGGGTGAGGCGTCAGATCAGTTGCCAGATGTTGGGACAGGAAATGGTGAGGCGTCTGGACTCATCGAGGCGCTGCAGCACGAATTTCGGCCGGAGTTTGAGGGAACGAGCAGTAATGGTGGCCGAGAATTTCGCCTGGAGTCTCTATATTCACGGACCGAGCATATCTCTGGAATGCCGCTCAACGACGGTTATTACTTCGGGCAAACGCAGATCAATGATTTCGGGCGACCCTTTAGCGAAGGTTGGAGCACCGTCAATGGTTTTTCCGGATATGCGAGCGGGGGGCGTTGGGTCGCGTACATTCGGGGTGAGGAGCAGACCGCACCTGGCGTGCCCGCTTTTTCGCTGTCGACGCGTGAAGCCATTCAGCAGGCGGACCAGAATGTGGGCAATTCCCAGCTGCCGTTGCGGCCTGGAACGGCTCAGCCTTCCGTGAGGCAATTCGCGTTACTCGACGCCTACGTCGGAGTAGCCGTATCGAACTGGCTGATTAGCTTTGGCAAGCAGAGTCTTTCTTGGGGACCCGGCGACGGCGGTTCGTTGGATTTCAGCAACAATGCGCAGCCGATCGAGATGTTTAGAATTAATCGCGCCACGCCGCTCAAACTGCCCAGCTTCCTCGGTTGGCTGGGACCCCTCAGAACCGAGTTCTTTCTAGGCCGCTTGGCCGGCTTTGAATTCGTTCAGAGCCCCTTGGGTTTAGTTGGCCAATTCGGCCAACCGCTTGCCGATCAGCCCTTCATTCATGGGCAAAAGATCAGCTTCCATCCCACTCATAACTTCCAATTTGGATTTCACAGGACGACGATCTACGGGGGCCCTGGCTATCCGTTGACGCTGCACACATTCGCCCGGAGCTTGTTCAGTACCAAGAACGAGAACGCCGGCGGCGCAACCAAGCCTGGGAATCGTACCTCCGGGTTAGACTTCAGCTATCGTCTCCCGTATCTGCGCGACTGGGTAACCTTCTACGCCGAAGGCTATACGGACGACCAATTTTCACCCATCGCTTATGCCGATCGTTCGGCCTGGCGCGCAGGGCTTTATTTCTCTCACTTTCCGTGGCTTCCCAAGTGGGACCTTCGAGCCGAGGGAGTTTACACTGACGTGCCTCCGGGAGCTGGCCCGATTACCCCCGGGGCTTTTTACGCCAACAATACCTGGCGAAGTGGGTATACAAACAAAGGCAACTTGATTGGAAGCTGGGTCGGTCGAGGTGGGCAGGGCGCGCAAGCTTGGACTAACTACTGGTTCAACGCGCGCAACCGCCTGCAGTTCAATTTCCGGCACCAGAAAGTCAGTCAGAAGTTTATTCCCGGTGGAGGCTCGCTGACCGACGCTGGAGTGCGAGGCGACTACTGGGTGCGATCAAATCTCAGTTTTTCCGCTTCGGTGCAATACGAACGATGGCTCATCCCAGTTATTCAGCCTAATGAATCGCGAAACGTGGCGGCCACAGTGGAGATTCTGTTCCAGCCGCAGAAATTATTCAGACGCTCGGCCTCGAACCCGGCCGGGATCGCGCCCGAGAACGGAAACCGGCCGTGAATTACGCGAGCAGCGCTCCGGTTCGCCAGCCTGTGCCCGAACTGCCGGATCACGGCATCCCTGGGTTGCCTAGCGAACCGGATTCACAGGAAAGCAACGGGCAGACGCTCGCGCACCTGCGGCTGCTCTGGAGTCATCGTGCTTTGCTGTTCCGCGTCGCATTGTACGCGTTGCTGGCGAGCACACTGGTTGCATTTCTTATCCCTGTACAATACCAGTCAACCGCGCGCTTGATGCCGCCAGATAATCAGTCCGCATCCGGCCTTGCCGCTGCTGCCGCAGCACTGTCCGCTGGCGCCGGGGGGCTTGGCGGAGTTGCCAGCGAATTTCTCAGCGTTAAGAGTACCAGCGACGTCTTCGTCGGCATTCTGACGAGCCGCACGGTGCAGGACGGGCTAATCCAGCAGTTTGACTTGAAGAAGCTCTACGGGGACCGACGCATGGCTGACGCGCGGAAGGATCTCGCTGATCGTACCGGCGTCTCCGTGGATCGCAAGAGTCAGATTATCAGCATTACGGTGACGGACCGCAGCCCGCAAAGGGCGGCTGCAATGGCTCAGGCGTATGTGCAAGAACTAGACCGTCTGGTGGCCGAATTGAGTACGTCTTCGGCCCGCCGCGAACGCATCTTCCTCGAGGGGCGCTTGCAGGCCGTCAACCAAGATTTAGAGGCGGCCGAGAAGGATTTTAGCCAGTTCGCAAGCAAGAATATTGCAATCGATGTCAAGGAACAGGGCAAAGCGATGGTCGAGGCGGCAGCGATGCTTCAGGGCCAACTCATTGCCGCGCAATCGCAATATGAGGGTCTGAGGGAGATTTACACAGACAATAACCCGCGGGTGCGCACGCTGAAGGCCCGCATCGACGAACTGCAACGCCAGCTTGAGAAGCTGGGAGGGAAGGGTGAAAGCGCAACGACCGTATCCACTCAGCCGGGCGACTCGCTCTATCCGTCCATCCGCAAGTTGCCGCTGCTCGGCGTAGCGTACGCCGATTTGTATCGCCGCACAAAGATCCAGGAGGCCGTCCTCGAGACGCTCACGAAGGAGTACGAGGTGGCAAAAGTTCAGGAAGCCAAAGAGATTCCGACGGTCAAGGTGCTCGACAAGGCGGACGTACCCGATAAGAAATCCTTTCCTCCCCGTCTGCCGGTCGTTTTCCTCGGGACCGCTTTGGCACTCGGCGCTGCGGCGGCGTGGGTGTTAGGAAATCAGAAGTGGCAGAAAACCGACGCCACCGATCCGCGGAAGGTGTTCGCGCGGGAAGTTTTCTCGACCGTCGCGGGTAGCATGCCGACGTTCTGGCAAAACGGTTCGGGGAAGCACCCGGTGAACGGCGGAGTTCCAACTTGGTTACGCCCAAGCAAAGGAAACCCTTCATCTACCGCACCTGAGGATGATGCAGGGGATACGAAGTAGGTTCTGATTTTGTTGTAACTGGTTAAATTTAAACGGGTTAGGTCACAAATGCCCTGTGAGTGACGGGGCGGAGCCATCTTGAGACGTGGCCGGCCTACAAATCGAAATATGCAACCAGCAACCCTCCAAAACACCAGTCGCCAACATGAAGTGAACCTGATGGCGGAGTACCTTGAGCCGCGGTGGTACGCAGCTTACACAAGTGCTAATCACGAGAAGCGCGTCGCGCTCCAACTGGGACAAAGATCCGTTGAGCACTTCTTGCCGCTGTATGACTCGGTGCGGCGCTGGAAGGACCGACGGATGAAGCTGCAGTTGCCGTTTTTTCCCGGTTACGTGTTTGTACGCCTGGCGCTACGCGACCGATTGCAAGTATTGCAGGTGCCGGGGGTAGCGAAGCTGGTCGGCTTTAACGGACTGCCGAGCGCGCTGCCGGATTCGGAAATCGAGGCGATACAAACATGCTTGGCGCGCAAGGCGTGCCTTGAGCCGCACCCGTACGTACAGGTGGGGCGGCGCGTGCGCGTCAAGGCCGGGCCGCTCGAGGGCCTGGAAGGGATTGTGGTGCGAAAGAAGAACCGCGTGCGGTTTGTAATTTCGCTCGACTTGATCCAGCGCTCCGCAGCGGTTGAGGTGGAAGCGACGGATTTGCAGCCAATCAACTAACCTGCGACAGGCCACTGAGAAACGCTAAAAATATTGCCGAGTTGACAGCGTGCCGTTTAAGCAGCAGGCCGAGCCACGATCAACGTCGAATATCCGACCAGGACTCGCCCAAAGGTAAAGTAATGAAGGGTTCGCGATATCCAGAACAGCAGAAGTTTCGCCAGGGTGCGAAGCCCTCGATTGAAGATGACCGGGGCGCTTTCAATAGTAAGAACTCGGAACCCATGGTGCTGCAACAGGGAAGTTATGGTTCGCGGCTGAAACGCGCACAAATGCTCCGGCAATCTGAACGCTGCGAGCAATCCTTTGTTGTTAAGCGAGTAGGGATCAGAAACACCAACGAGGCGGCGCAATCTTCCGATGAGGTCGTGGAAACGCGCATCGGGAACGACAATCACGATTATTCCGTCGGGAGCGAGAACCTGCCTCAGTTGCCGAAGGGTTCCGGCAGGATCGGTCAAGTGTTCCAGCACATTCAACAACGTAATTACGTCAAACCGCCGGCGTTTATTGGCGGCCAAATAGTCTTCGATCATGCCGTGGTGGACATCGACCCCGTGCGGCTCGCGTCCATATTCGGATCCGGTGCCGGACGGCTCGATACCAAACGGCGAAAATCCTGCCTCTTTCATAGAGCGGAGGAAGTTACCGGAACCGCATCCTACATCCAGAACCATACCGGGGCGCTTCACTCTCAGAATGGCCTTGCGGACACCACGGTTAAAGTGCTCTTCGGCGCCTCGCCATACTACTCCCTCGTCGTACGTGGCATAAAACTGTCTCAGCTCTTCCGTTGTGGGCTGCGGGTTAACAAACCAGAGGCCGCAATTTCGGCATCGGGCAATGCGATAGCCTCTTGCTTCGAGGAAGGTGGCGTCGTCGGTACTCGAGCAAGCATGGCAGGGGACTGTTTGTCTGGCGAGCTTGGCGGCAGGATATTACAAGGAGAAGCAGGCCCGCAAATCCCGGCGGCAGTTCGCCAGTCTTGCGCCTCGGAGGTGGAACTATCCCTTCGATGAATCTCGTTGACCGTATTCCTAGCGGTAGCGTCATTGGGCGGCTTGCGCGGCTGCCGCTCAGGCTTATTCCCAATGGAACGCGTATACCTGTTCTCGCGGGCTTGAACCGCGGCCGGCGCTTCATTAAGGGCTATGGTCCTCACGGTTATTGGCTTGGAATCGTGGAGCGCGCTATGCAGGCGGTCGTTGCGAACAACGTCCGCCCCGGTGACGTGGTTTACGACATCGGCGCGAATTTCGGCTTGTATACGCTTCTTTTCTCGAAGCTGGTAGGCAAGGATGGTCACGTCTTCGCGTTTGAGCCGGCTCCCAGAGTCCTTACTGGGTTGCGAGCCCACCTGGAGTTGAACAGCATCCAGAACGTTACGGTCATCGAGAAGGCGGTTGCTGGAGGGGCGGAAGAAAGACGTTTTCGGGCCGCTGGGGATACCTGCGTGGGGCGTTTAGGCGAAGACGGAGAGACGCTGGTTCAAACGACGACCCTTGACTTGCTAGTGCAGGAGCTTCCACCCCCTAACTGCATAAAGATGGACATTGAGGGCGCGGAGGTCGAAGCACTTGGAGCCGCTTCCAAATGCTTTCGCCAGTATCAGCCAAAACTCTTCCTCGCAACCCACTTTGACGCTCGCTTGAACTGCTGCGAGACGCTGCGATCCTTGGGATATGACATTCACTTCGTGAATGATCACGATCTATTAGCGGCCCCTAAGGGAACGGCGAGAGCCTGATGCCAACATCGACGGAAGAGACTACTCAGTTGGCTGCGGAAGTCATTCGAGAGGCTCCTCGCCCACTGTCTCCCGTTAACCGAGGGATCGGATCGTTACGCTCTCGTCTCCTCGCCGTCCCAGGGGTGGCAAAACTCATCCCATTTGGCTACAGCTTGGCGGATCAAGGGCTAGCCATCGGAGGTATTTTCCTGGCCAATGTGGCACTGGCGCGCACGCAAACGAAAGAGGAGTATGGAGCGTTTGCGCTTTCGTATTCCGTCTTCACGTTCCTGTCCGGCGTACATAACGCTGCCATCCTCGAGCCTTATACGGTGTACGGATCCGGCAGATACCGCGAACGTTTCTCCGCGTATTTGCGGCTGATGACGCGCGGCCACGCCCTGCTCGGTCTCCTGCTGAGCGGGATTGTTTTGTTGGCCTCCTTGTTATTCTGGTGGATTGATCCGCATCGCGCTTCGCGGGCTTTTGTGGGTCTCGGCCTGACTGTGGGTGTGCTGCTCTCGGGCATATTTCTGCGCCGTGCGTTTTATGTGCGGCGGCAACCCGCTCTTGCAGCCAAATCGTCTCTGATATTTTTCGTCACCGTAGCGTTTGCACTTTGGGTTGCGGTGAGAACACATCACCTGAACAGCTTCTCCGTCTTTCTGATCTTGGCCCTGGGATGGATCGTGGCGGGAGCACGCTACGCAGGAAAACTGGTTTTCACGCAAACGCCAGAAACCTTTCTCGAACGAGAACCTGAATATTGGGGCCTGCATTGGAAATACTCGCGCTGGGTTCTCATCACCGCCTTTGTGTTCCAGTTGACGACGCAGGGCTATTACTGGCTTGTGGCGGCTTTTCTGTCCGTGAAGGAGGTGGGGGAGCTAAGGGCGATGTATAACCTCATCGCGCCTGCGGACCAAGTTTTTATCGCTATGTGCTACCTCGTCCTACCCGCGATGTCCGCTCATTGCGCGATGAAGCGAATGGACAATCTCTTGTCCCTGTGGAAGCGCTTCGAATTGGCTATTCTGGCCGTGAGCGGTTTGTTCGCTCTTGGCGTCCGCATCTGGGGGAAACAGCTGATGCATGTTTTGTACGCTGGAAAGTTCGACGACCTTGGTTCCGTGCTTTTTGCGTTGGCCCTGCTTCCGTTGCTTATGGCGACCGGCAACACGATGGCGCTAGCTCTGAACGCGGCCGAAAAGCCTAAACTGGTCTTCTACGGCTTCTTAGCCAGCGGAGTTGCGACTTTCGTGTTGGGAATCCCGTTGGTGATCCACTTTGGATTGAGTGGTGCTGTCTATGGAATGCTGCTCTCCGGGGCGATCTTCGGGATAGCTATAGGTGTCAGCTTTCTGCTCGGATTGTACAAGAGGCAGACCGGAGTTAGCCCCGCATGATGGGCACAACTTACTACGATCAGGCTTACTATGCTTGGCAACGGCAAAGTGGAGAACTGAGCGCACAGCTCGATTCCTGGAAATTCCGTCCCTTTCTCAACGAGAAGATGCGTGTTCTGGACTTCGGCTGTGGCGGGGGATTCATGCTCGCATCTCTTCCGGCGAGGGAACGCTGGGGAGTGGAAATCAACCCTGTAGCAGCATTGGAAGCGGCAAAGCGGCTAGATCGTGTGCTCTGCTCGGTTTCCGACATCCCACCTGACCAGAAGTTCGATGTTATTGTTTCCCATCACGCCTTGGAGCACGTCGAAAGGCCTCTGGATACGCTCAGAGAACTTAGGCCAAAGCTCGTATCGGACGGGAAAGCGATTTTCATAGTTCCTGCCGAATCGTGGTATCAACATCTAAGTTACGATCCGAAAGACATAAATCAGCACCTCTACACGTGGACTCCACTACTGTTAGGAAATCTCCTTTCTCACGCTGGCTACAAGGTGGAATCAGTAGAGATTCTTTGCTATCGGTGGACGCCCAAGGTCCTTCCATTAAGCGGATTGATAAACCGGGCCGTATATGACCTAGCCTGCCGAGCTACCGTGTTTCTTACATTTTATAGGCAACTCCGAATTGTCGCAGTACCACCCTCTGTATAACCGTATCAGCTATTAGGTGCGGGACTGGACCAAGGTAGAAACGCTAGCGTGAAAGTCTTGATGGTGTCCAAGTCGCAGGTGCTCGGAGCCTACCACGGCAAGTTGCGTGAACTGGCAAAGCTAGGCGTCGATCTTACAGTGATTGTGCCTCCTCGATGGGGCAACCAGGCGATTGAGATGCGAGATTCCACGGACTACAAAATCCGCGTCGTTCCTTGTGCTTTCTCTGGCTCTAACCATTTCTACTTCTATTGCTCGCGAATCGGCGCGCTTGACGCAGATTTGGTCCATCTGGAGGAAGAGCCCTGGAGCTTGGTAACGTACCAGTTCGTTCGAACCTGTGTGAAGGAGCATAAGCCTTTCGTTTTCTTCACCTGGCAGAACATCTACAAGAGCTATCCGCCGCCGTTCAGTTACTTCGAGCGCTTCTCATTCAAGCATGCGCGGGTCGGCATTGCGGGTACTGAAGAGGCACGCGACCTCCTACGGACCCGATCTTTCACAGGACCGATAGCTGTCATTCCCCAGCTCGGAATAGATCCGAATTTCTTTTTCCGACGCGACGTGTCTGATCTTAAGAGTGAGCTCGGACTCGCTGGCAGATTTGTCGTAGGCTACATCGGCAGAATCGTCCCAGAAAAGGGGATAGCCGATTTGATCCGGTCACTCGCTTCGTTGCCTGAACGTTGCGTTCTGTTGCTGGTAGGCGACGGCAAGTTCCGACGCACCGCGGAGCAGTTGGCTGAACAATTGAGCGTAACGTCGAGAGTTCGTTGGATTCCACAGGTCTCGTCCCTTCGAGTTCCCGACTATATGAATATCCTTGATGTGCTTGTGCTGCCCTCGCGAACGACGCGTGGATGGAGGGAGCAGTTCGGGCGCGTTTTGGTGGAAGCCATGGCTTGCGAGACGCCGGTTGTCGGTTCTAGTTCGGCGGAGATTCCGAAGGTGATCGGGCAGGCGGGATTGGTGTTTCCCGAAGGGGATGTGGCGGCACTTACCGAGCAATTGCGCAGTCTATACGACAGGCCGGATCTAGCAGCGTGCCTCGGTGCTAAGGGCCGGGTGCGTGCGCTTGAAAGATTCACGCATCGGCGCATCGCCGAAGAAACGGTCAAGGTTTACCGCCAAGTGTTGGGCGGCGTTACCGCAAGTGAGCCAGAAGCGATTGCCCCTACCGTACGTTAGTCGCGGCCTCTTAGAAATTGAATGAGAAACGCATCGACCGATTGCATGATGTCTGTTCAAGCCGACAATTTCAAGGCGTCCGCGCTCGCTTGCAGCGAGAATGTCTTGAACGTCGTCATTGTCAACGACTATGCGCATGTCAACGGCGGGGCCGCTCAGGTCGCCCTAAGCAGTGCCATAGCGCTGGCAGAGCGAGGACACCGGGTGACCTTGCTTGTGGCGGTGGGGCCAATATCGCAAGAGCTCGAAAGAGCTGGTGTTCGCGTTGCTCTCACGAATCAGTACGACATTAAATCCGACCCGATCCGTGTTCGGGCTGCTACGCAAGGAGTCTGGAATCTGCGAGCGGCCGCATCTATGAGGGAGATCCTTTCTCAATCTGATCCAGTTCAAACGATTGTTCATGTACATGGCTGGGGCAAGGCGCTTTCAATCAGCAGCATCCACGCTGCTGTTGGCGCGCACTTTCCAGTCGTGATCACGCTGCATGATTATCTTTATGCTTGTCCCAGCGGTGGATTCTTCAACTTTCAGCGCCAGGAAATTTGCAAACTGCGGCCGCTTTCAGTGGCGTGTCTAAAAGAAAACTGCGATCGTGATGGTTATCCACAGAAGCTCTGGCGGAGCGTGCGCGCAGAAGTTCAGAATCACTTTGGGTTCCGACGCCAAGGAGTCCGCCATTTCATCACGCTCTCAGAAATCAGCGAGGCAGTTCTGAGGCCCTTCCTTCCGCCCGATGCTGCGGTCTACAGGGTCCCGAATCCGATCGATGTGATTCAAGATGCGCCCGTGGACGTGGGCGGCAATATGCGATTCGTCTCGGTCGGACGACTCTCGGCGG
>WNFI01433631.1_pt1 | contig 10007 bp, 10 predicted proteins | sample 5400471 | NCBI WGS metagenome assembly WNFI01 (sample SAMN13153348, study PRJNA577476) | soil metagenome | isolation source: 100 cm saprolite on Douglas fir-dominated hillslope | place: USA:California | collected 2013-09-17
CGTTCCCTATCGGGCACTCGAGCAAGTGCAATTCACCCACCGCGCGCTGTGGGCAGGATCAACTCGCCTTCGTTGACAACGAAAGCCATATCAACGTTCCGGTTCACGCGCCGGCGTAGCCGGTCGCGTGGAATCGGTTGTTGGGCGGCTAACTAGTTGTGGCCCAAACGCTCCGAAGTCAGGCTCACGCCTGAAGTAGTTTCTCGGCCCAATACTTCTTATCGTATTTTGCACCACTGACGAATTGATCATCGAGAAGCACCCGCTGCAGGAGATCTCGAAGACACGTTCGCGCTGCCCATGCATCAGATCCATACTTGATCGAAGCTCCAATTCCATGTGCGACTGCCCCGTGCACGACCTTACTCCTTACCCCATACAACTTATATAACTCGTTAAAGCGAGATAGTCGATCAGATGGAGGACCGAGCAGACCATATGCAAGAGAGGTAGTAAAGGAGATCTCGGTTGAGGCCACGGGATTGAGTATCGCTTCAATCCCAATGAATGCGTCAACGATTGAGTCGAATGGGTTTTCCCGAAGCTCGGCATCTCTAAGTCGGGAAACCGCAAGGAATACTTCCCGCCTACCAGTAGAGATCACCCGCCGATATAGGTCCACAACTTTGGGCACCTCGTCCTCACTGAATTTCACGGTTTGCCGTGAACTGACGTCGAAGGGCCGATGGGTCCAATGCGTCATACCTGGCAGGACGGTCGGAACGTATTTGGATGTGGTTCGTATAATCCGAACGCAGCACGGCTTCAAGAGATGAAGTGCTGCGACTATGAGATCAGATTGATCAAGAAGATCGCCCCCTAGATCGAATGGTGGGAGCTTTGAGGGAATCGCTGGAAGAAATTCCACTAAAGACTCCTTTCGGTACGTTAACGCCGCATTAACCAGTACCGGAAAGGTCCCGGAGCCGTGGGACAATACCTCTCCACTTGCTAGGGAGATGATCTCATCCTTCGCAACGCGCCTTAGCGTCCAGCCGTCTCCCAGATTAATCTGCTCAACTGTCTCGGAAAATTCGATACCCGCAAGCAGATAGGTCACCTCGTAGGTGACACAGCGGGAATTAAGAACTTTGTCGAGATCATTTAGTACTTGCTCAAATATCGCCTCATTCAATTCGCCGTGTAAGGCCTTTGCCAAAACCTCACGCCACCAAACCACTGCAATCTCGGCTACCTCGATGCCATCTCGCGCAATAGATGGGAGAACAATGGCGCTCAGTAGTTCTGGCTGGTGTAACTTTATGGCTGCTTCAAGCGAAGTAACTGAGGGAAGCGAACGTAATCGATTACTTACCTCGCCCTGCGCTATGGATGATCGACGTTTCTCAACTGAGTAAGAATACGTCCAACCCTTGCCTAAAGGGTCCGAGTCGACCTGCACTCCCTCACTGACGATGATATTCGGTCGTTCCTTCACTTCGACAGCACGAAGCGCCAGCCAAACGTCCTTAGCCTCGAGTGTATTCCAGATGCGCAAGCAGTCTGCCAGTGCCTGCTCGGCAGCAGCTCTCACATCCGGATGAAGACCGCGGTTACTCATGTTCCGACGTCTTTACGTGTGGTCCTTGAAATCTCCTCTAGCAACTCAATTCGAGTTCAACGGCGAGATGCTAGAACACCGTGACCGGCGTGTATCGCATCCACTGGTTCTATTGCGAAAACTTAGTTCTCATCTCCTGACGACACCAAGGCGATGAATCCCTTTCTTTCGTAGCACTTCATAGCCTTCTGTATGGGGGCCGACTGAGAGCAGTGGTAGTTCAGTGTTGCTCTTATTGACAGCAAAGCGTCGGGCTTCACCAATCACTACCAGATGGTCGCCGGCCCTTATCTGTGAGTGCTTGCGCATTTCAACATTGGCGATCGCCGCTTTCAGGCCGGGGACGGATACAGTTTCGCTTTCGATAAGCTCGAGTGAAAGCGCGCTAACTTTGTCCACGTCTCTCATGGACTGCACCCCACAGTACATGCTTGCGTCCACTAATGTGGTACCCGGGACGGACAATACATACTCATTAGTAGCCTGAATAAGATCGAATGTAGATGACTTGTCATTTATGGCGATAGCAAGCATTGGAGGCTGGTAGGAGCAATGCATGCTGAAACTTAGGGTAATAATGTTTACAGCACTCCGTGTCGGGGCAGGGACGATACACAGAACTATTCGAGATGGCTGGAAGTACCGACGAAATTGTTGACGCCTCAGTGTTTGGAATACTGGGGTCATTTAGTCCGTGGCGGCCCGAACCCACGCGACAAGCCGTGGCGTTGCCCAGATGAGTATGGCTGAAACCAGGCCTGCAGCAACATTACCGAGAAATGCCCCTAGGTTGTCCTTGACCCACTGGCTATCGTTGGCAACCAATAGGAGTATCGGCCAAACGATCGCGAGCGCGAACATGCGCTGATGTGCGGCAAGCATCCGCTTATGCGACCGCTTCAGAACCTCAGCGGCATGCACTCCTCCTATTGGGATTAGGCGGACCGAGTCCAGTAACTGAGGGTCGTTCGCAGAGCGAAGTTCCTCTTCACTGCCAAAGGGTACAGCCCGAACCGAAGTAAGTTGTTGCGTAATTCCAAGGGCCGAACCTGCCCGATACCCGTCTTGAACCTCTTCGGCAAGACGGAAGAAGAATAGCCGCGTGAGCGGCATTTCATAGGAAACCTGGATCATTCGATTCGATACGTTCGTGACGGTTGTGTAGATCGCACCCGAAAATCCAGGGTCTACGTACGTGTTTTCGGGGCACAGTGCTTCCGCGAAAAGCAACCCTCGCGCGACGGTGAAACCCAGCAACTGGGCAGGAAAACGCAAGAGTTCTAGAGAATATAAAAGGGCAGTATCGCCTGGCTTGAGCTCTAGGTCGGGCTGGGCCTTCGTGAGATTGATAAGTCTCATTTCCCTCGTTCTAGAGCCGACAGAATCTGCTGCACGAGCAAGCTCTACTCGACTGCCCAGTCTCAGTGTGTAGCTGGCGTGACGTATCTGCTCCTTGTCCCAGGTTCCTTTTTCAAGTAGATGACCCGCCTCAAGACACTTCAGGATCTGTTTGTCCGTCAAGTATCCGATCTCCGGAACGAGGTCAGAAAGCGCCGCCATTTGTAGTCCCCTTATTTAGATGCCGTCTGATTAAGATTGATCCTAAACTGCTCAGCCGGGCTGCTCATCGTTTTGCTCTGCCGCTGTTTGACCTTAGTGCCGCTGTCCCCGTCGTAAGGGGACAGGCTGTATCAACTCCGTCTCCCTTCGAACACGATTTCAACGTTCCCAAGAACAGGATCTTCGAAATTCCTTGTGATTTTGCCGCCAGGCTGAAGGACCTCCCTGCCAAGCGGTAACGCCGCTTCCTCCGCTGCGACTTCCCGCGCAACTTGAGGAAACGTCAGCATCACCGGCCGGAACCGCTTCTCGCTCTGTACCTGATAGAAAAGGCGCTTTGCGGTGTAGTACGGCAATACGTCAAGTTGTTCTAGCTGCGCGAAAGCCTGATCTAGGTTTGGCGCTTGCCCCGACGATAGAAGTTGCTCGACCAAGCCGACCACTAACAACGGATGCATCTTGTAGGTTCCCCGTCGTCTCCCACGGGAGCGACGCAGGCGCCCGGACATAGCCAACCAAAACAGCGTCTCGCGCACCCAGGCGTGCATCACGAACTCGGGGTTCATATCTAGCAACTCAAGGACCGCAGACGGGTGTCCGTCGCGCACACGTCGTTGACAGCGCCGCAGTAGTTCGTTTGCTTGTTTCTGTGCCTGCGCAACGTTCCCGGTCACCGTCCTAACGCCGCGGATACGGACCTCCTGCCTCGATTTCCGCGAGACGTTCTCATCGAGGATCGGAACGGCAGGCAGCACCATGCACGCCCGGACGGCCTCGTAACCCTTTGATTGTTCCTTGGATTTCATTCTGATTTTCTGACACAGACTCCGCTTAATCACCGCGGCATTGTACGCGACGTGATTTCTCAAAATCCCGCACCGATCCGGAGGGTTTCGTGATGCCAGCACCTGAGCTTTTGAACGCCGTGGAGTTAGCGCAAATCCTAGGCATGTCGGTTCAGGCAATCCGGAACGCTCTTCATCGCGGCATGGAGGGGGTGAGCATCCCGCCGTCCATCAAACTCGGCAGCAAACGTCGTTGGTTGCGCTGCGTTGTCTACGCCTGGCTTCGAGAAAAAGCCAAAGCCCTAAAGGGTCAAAGCGCGAGACGGGAGCGGCATGAGGCCACGTAACACGCTCGAACGCCATGGACGCTAGGCGGAAGGTTGAGAGCCTCCGAAGCGAGCGGCAACCGCAAAAGGTGCTGGCGGAGCTGTTGCCGTTCCTGGACGCGCTCGCCGAGCTCATCGCCAATCAGATCCTGCGCGACTCGAAGTCTCGGGACCAAGGTGGGCCGGTTGGGGCTGTGCGAGACATCGCGGAGCCCAAGGGCACCCCCGCATTGGCGGCTGACGGCGGTAGCGGAAGGACTGCGCTCACCGAGTGTGTTGGTGTCCAGGCAATAGGTGGTGCTATTCGCTAAACCGCAGTCTTTTGAAAGGAAGCTTGCAGTGACGCGCGCCGAACTTATCGCAAACAGGACCTTGCGCAGTGCGATCGACGAGATTTCAGAGGTTGTAGACGATCTCGAACTCGAATCGCACCGCTCCATGGATTTTGAGGAATTGACGGGCCGAGAACGAAGAAACTCGCGAACCTTCTGGACACGGTTAAACGGCTCGCCGAGGAAGCTTTGGACGAGGCGACCGACGAGGAGGTGTAGGCCCAGCCCATTGACCCGCCGGTGCAGCACCGCAGTAATTCACCCGGCGCAATGACTTGCAGACTGTTCTTCTTATGCCTCGTGCCCAGATCTCCCCGCGTTCAGCCGGAATAGAACAAGCGACTCGCGACGTTCCCGGCGCGCTCACCGCTGACGCGATTTCGATGTACCGGCAAGCACTTTCGCTGCTGCGCCAGTTTGATGCGCTCGCCGTGAAAACCAAGCAGGCAGAGCATTCGCACAATCGTGCGGCGCTAACACGCGAGCTCGATCATGTGCGCTCGCTCGTTGGAATGCTCGTAGACGGAATCTACCGCGTCGCGTGCGAATCGCCGGCGTCTAAGTTCTCGCACGTCAACCACGCGCAGGCCGAGCTCGTCACCGAAGCAATGCGTTTTTTATGGCCCGAATCATCGACCTAGATCGGAGGGCGTTAACGAGCTCCCACGTTGCAGTGGTGGCCAAGGCTCTCGCCTGGGCAACGTCGGACTTCATCACGGACCGCGAGCATGTGGCGCGCTCGCTGCTACACATACCGCCGCGCCTGCAATTGCGGGCAGTGTCGGCCTGGGCTCGGCGCCACAAGGCAGCGGGTAATCGGGCCGCGAACATCGAACTGCGCGATATCGCCGAGGCGTTCGGTGGCACCCGGCTCGACTTTGGGGCAACGGATGACGAAATCATTGCGCTCGCCAAGTCGTGCGCGCGGGACGTGCGCGGGTACGTCATGGACCTGACGGCGACGACCCCCAAGGCGGTGCGAGAGCGCCTTGGGCGCTACGCGCGGACCATAGACGTCGCGCCACCGCAGGTCAAAACCCTGCGCGGCCTAGTGACCCGCATGACGGACGACAAATGGTGGCGACGGGCGCTGCGCCGGTCCACCGTGCGCGAGCTTGAACGGGTCGCTATCGCGTTCGGGTTCGTCCACAAGCGCGCGGGGCTCTACGCGAGCGATCAGGCGGTCGACCGTCGTGCGCGGCAACGGCGGCGCAACCTTAAGGTCCTGGAGGCGCTGGAAGCGGAAAACGACACTGGCGAGCGATTCACGCTCGCCGAGCTCGCCTCTCACAACATCAGCAATCCAGCGGTGCGCCGGGCCGAACTGATGACGCGCATTGCGGGCTTTGAGGAGTTCGCCCAGGCGCGAGGCGACGCCGCGATGTTCTACACGTTGACCTGCCCCAGCCGGATGCACGCGCGGCTTGCAAAGACAGGCGAGCCAAACCCGAAATATGACGGCACATCGCCGCGCGCCGCCCAGGAATACCTACGCCGGCAATGGGCGAACGCCAGGGCGAAGCTGGACCGGTCCGGCGCGTGGGTCTATGGCTTTCGCGTTGCCGAGCCGCACCATGACGGCACGCCGCATTGGCATTTGCTGCTGTTCATGCGCCCCGACTATGCCGCCGGCGCAACGGACATTCTGCAACAGTACGCGCGCGAGGTAGACGTGGCCGAGCTAGATAGCGACGCCGCCCGCGAGGCGCGATTCAAGGCGGTTCCAATCGATTGGAGCAGAGGCAGCGCGGCCAGCTATGTCGCCAAATACATAGCCAAGAATGTGGACGGTTTCAAAGTCGGCGAGGACCTCGAGGCCGAGGGCATAGCCCATGCGAGCGACACCGTAAAGCGCGTCGACACTTGGGCGTCAACGTGGGGCATTCGGCAGTTTCAGCAAATCGGCGGGCCCGGCGTCACGATATGGCGCGAACTGCGACGCCTCCATGGCGCGCAGCAACTTCCATTGTTCGATTCCCTCCTGGAACGGGCGAACGCCGGCCAGTGGGCCGAATTCGTGCGCGCCATGGGCGGAATCGAGATCCGGCGGCGCGACCGCACGTTAAGCCTCTGGCGCGTCGACTATGAAAAGCACAACCGCTACGGAGACCCGGCGCCGGCGGCCATTGAAGGCGTGGAGCACTTCGCGCTGGAACACTGCCGCACCCGAATGCACGAATGGGTCATTAGGAATGTGCTGCGCGCCACCGCCTGGGACGTCCCCGCGACTCTCCCGCCGTCGATGGCGGCGAACGATATGTCGGGGGATTCGTCCTCTGCCGCTGCGGTTTTCGGGGTGCCTTGGACCCGTGTCAATAACTGTACGCAGCTCGCCGATTCAACGAGTTGCGACGAGTGGATCGCAGACTACGAGCGCGCCAGCGGCCTCCCCGAGGCTTCCGCGGCGCGCGGAGCTAAGCCGCAGCGTGCGCAAGGTGGTGTGCGCGCGCCGCTTACCGGGTAAACGGCCGGCATGGAGGCACGCTTTTGCACGGATCGCGAGGCGACTCGCTCGTGTCACTGCCCTAGAGTGGCAACGAGCCGGGCACGTCACGGTCATGTCGTGAGCAGGCGAACGATTCTCGCATCGATTTTTGTTGCGATTCCCTACCGGGTCCTTCGAAAAGGCCTTCTAATTCCTTGGCGGTTTTCTTATCGAATTTGGTGCTGGAGTGCCGCATGACCAAAGTCCATCGGGTCGAAACCTACGTCAGTCCGCTGCATGCGGAGCGCTTTACAGGCCTGCGGCGCTCGACACTAAAGAGCTATGTACGCCGAGGCGTTCTTGGCCATTACCGGACGAATGGAGGTCACCGCCGCTACGCCCTTTCCGAGCTTCGAGCACTGCGCGACGCGCCGGCGCGGCTTTACGGCTCCGCACGCTAGGAGAATGACACTCGCCCTGCGAATTGGCGTAATGTACGTACATTATGGCGCGCCCGAAGAAGATGAAGCAGCGCCAGCGCATCACTCTGTATGTGGAGGCGGGGCAGAAAGCGAAGCTGGACCGTCTCGCGGTGCAACGGCATCGGCCGTGGGCCGAGCTGGTACGAGAGGCGCTGGACAGATTCCTGCGTGAGCGGAAAAGGTCTCATACGGAGACGAAGCAATGAAAGAGCACATCCGCGAGGCGTTCATCCGCCAGAGACGAAACTTGATGATCGTGAGCCTCGTGTTGCTCTTTACAGAAGTTGCTGGCGTAACTATCACGGAGGTTAACGTCTTCGGCACCAAACTGACGGTCAGTAACCCGGCAGCCGTTAACTACGCGCTGTGGGGTGGCTATTTCTATTGGCTTTGGCGCTACTACGTGTACTTTCACGACCTTGACGACAAAGGATTCTTGGCCGCCTATTGGGGACGAATGTCGGAACGGGTGGCGCAGCTCGCGTTCCGGCAACTCCTGCAAAATGCACAATTCATCGAACGAGCTCATGGCCGCAAGGCTGTGCTTGGTAAGCCTGCGGCCTGCTCCTTTCAATCTTCCTTTCGTTTTGTCGCGAATATCATCGTGTTTTTTACAGAGGCGGATCAGACCAACATCCGTCCCGTGCCTGAAGTCGTTAACTTCAATGACATCGAGGTGACTGCCCGCGTGCCATTGCTTATCTCGCATGCACGGGCTTGGATGTATGTCCTCACGCGGACGCACCTTCCGTCAGAGTACCTCTTGCCGTATCTCGTAGCCGCCGCGCCCGTCGTTTACGCGGCGACTCCGGTGCTCATCGCTGCAATGAAGAGGGCAACATGAAAGCCGCGATCTACGCTCGTAAGTCTACTGACGACAATGACCGCCACGCCGACAACAAGTCGGTTACGCGTCAAGTCGAGCACGCTAAGGACTACGCCCGCTCTCGCGGCTGGACCGTTGCCGAAGAGCACATCTACGTTGACGATGGGATCAGCGGCGCGGAATTCCGTAATCGCCCCGCTCTTCTCAGACTGTTGAACCAGCTCCACGCCTTCGACGTGATCGTGATGTCGGAACTCTCCCGGCTCGGACGCGAAATGACGCACACGTCCACCGTCCTCGCGCAAATCCGAACCGCGGGCGTTCGAGTGTGGTTCTACATGACAGAGGATGAACTCAAGTTCGACAGCGCAACCGACAAGTTTATGGTTTCCGCCCTTTCCTTCGCGGCGGAGCTCGAACGCGAGAAAGCGAGCCAACGTAGCCGGGACGCGCTCCTGCGCAAAGCCGAGCGAGGGTTCAATACAGGCGGTGTTGTGTACGGCTATGACAACGTGCCCGTTTTCATGACCGGGGCGAACGGCGCGGAGGTCAAGGCGCATACCGACTACCGGATCAATGCTGCTCAAGCCGAGGTGGTCCGTGCGATCTTCAGCATGTATGCGGACGGCCATGGAATGAAGGCGATTGCGCGCACCCTAAACGGTGACCCATCCTATCGGCAGCTTGGTGCGACGTACTTTGCCGGCCGTGTCCCGCCGCCGCCAAGCAAAGGCACCGGCTCATGGGCGCCTTCGACCGTCAGGGAAATGCTCTATCGCGAGCGCTACCTCGGCAAAGTGCCGTTCGGTCAGTATCGCAAGGTGTTGCGCTCAGGCTCGCGCTCGCGCGAAAAGCAGGCTAACTACCTAGTTGCGGACCGCCCTGACCTACGCATTGTTGCCGAAGACCTCTGGGAACGGGTCCACAGCCGCCTACAAGGGGCGAGAAGTGCATACCTAGGCGTTACACACGGCCAGCGCCATGGCCGGCCTGTAAGCGGTCGTACGTCCCGCTACCTGCTCTCGGGCCTTATGCTTTGCGGGTGCTGCAACGGATCCATGGTTGCGACCACAGCTTCACTTGGTAGCGGCAGCACGCGGCGCAGAGAACCGCATTACCTGTGCAGCTATCGTCATAACCGCGGGTCAACTGTCTGCACGAACAGCCGCAGGGCCCGCGTAGATGAGGTTGATACGCGCGTTCTCGAAGCGGTCGAGAAAACCATTCTCACGCCTGCGACGATTTCCTATGTGGTGGACAAAGTGATCGACCGGCTAATCGAAGCCCATCGCACCGCGCCCGACCGGTCAAAAGCGATTGAGGCAGAACTGCAGCGCCTAAATCGGGAGCTTGAACGCTTCGTGGCACTGATCGCGAGCGGCGACGCACCGCAGCGGATTGTTGACGAAATTAAGCGCCGCGAGACTCGAAGCAACGATCTTCAGGCCGAGCTTGCGCGGTTACATCAGGCTCAGCCAACGCGCCTCGATATCAACCGGCTTCGCCACGTGGCGCTTCAACGTGCGAAAGATCTGCGCTCGGTGCTTTACGCGGACGTACCGAAGGGGCGTCAGGTGCTCCAGCAGCTTTTGGTAGCACCCCTCACCTTCAAAGCAGATGGGCTGGAATATCGGCTGGAGGGCGCAACCCGGCTCGCGGCGCTCTTCGCGCCCGATCCTTCCGTAACCCGCATAAGGTTGGCGTCCCCAC
>WNFI01134675.1_pt1 | contig 10006 bp, 7 predicted proteins | sample 5400471 | NCBI WGS metagenome assembly WNFI01 (sample SAMN13153348, study PRJNA577476) | soil metagenome | isolation source: 100 cm saprolite on Douglas fir-dominated hillslope | place: USA:California | collected 2013-09-17
CTAAGACCGGCGGCTTCAATTATCTGCAGCCTGAAACCCTCGATCAGAACGCATTTACTCTCCACCCACGCGTGGACTACAACATCAGCGACAACAGCAAGCTGTATGTTACCTATAACATGCAGAAAGAAACCGATAACTCTCCCGTGCATCTATGGTGGACGCCACCGAACTCGATCCCATACCCGGGCGGAATGACCTCCAAAGACAATTCGCAAACTCTTTCAGGGCACTTCCTGCATGTGTTCAGCCCCACTCTAACCAACGAGGTAACCTCCGGCTTGGGTTATATCAATTACCCGTTACAGAGGAACAATAAGAACGCCTGGGGCGCGACCGCCGCCGGGTATCCGTACAAGACCGTCTTTGGCAATCCTACGAGCGGCACGTACGGACCGACTAACTCCTATATGATGCCGGGTATTTCGAATGGTTACTGGGTCGCGGGCGTACCGTTTATGGACCAAAATGACATATGGGAAAATGGAGGTGGGACCTTCTCCTGGAAGAAATGGAACTTCTCGGTCGAAGACAATGTGACGAAGTCGTTCAAGACGCATACCATCAAGGCTGGCTTCTACTACGAAAGAACCACGAACGATCAGGGCGCTTTCACTCCCTTGCAGGGCGAATTCTCGTACCAACCTTATGCATCAAACAGTTGCGATGACGGGCAAAAAACCGCCACTAGCGTCATCCCTTGCGGGTCCAACAACCCAGTTGCCGATATGGTGCTGGGAGTTGCTAGCAGCCACTTTAATCAGGTAAACAAGGCGGCGATAGATAGTCTCTGGTACCCAACGTTTTCCGGCTTCGTTCAGGATGATTGGAAAATCACCCGGAGACTGACGCTGAACCTCGGACTGCGGGGCGACCATCTCGGCTCGTGGACTCCGTTTACCTCGGCCGGTGTGGCTACGTGGACTGGGGATCTGGGCACCACGGGGCCGAATCCATTCGCCCCCGGCATTACCTGGCACGGGGCCAATTCGAGTATACCCTTGTCAGGGCGCAACATAGATGCGATCACCTGGCAACCGAGACTTGGTTTAGCCTTGGATCTCCGCGGCAATGGCAAGACCGTACTGCGCGGTGGCTGGGGCGAGTACGGCTATCGCGACCAGTGGAACGATTACGCTACCCCGGTTGATTTTGCCCAGGGAGTGATCGCTTATCAGTCCCCCGGTGCGATTAAGTATTCCCAAATCAGTGCAATCAACGGTCTTGGGCAACTTGCGCCAGGTAACGTGAACGCGGTTGTGCTTCACGATAATAAGCAACCTCTAACCAGAAGCTACAATTTCACGCTATCCCAGCAAGCACCTTGGAGCACCTTGTTCGAGGTTGGATATGTTGGAAGCTCTACGATCAACGAAGTTTTCAGACCGAACGGACTCTGGAATATCAACTATATGCCGTTCGGTTCTCTGTTTACGGCCCAAGGCTGTACGGCGCCATGTAACACGAGTACAAACACCACGGCTGCCTACACCATCGCTGGCACTGCCGCTGGTGCGGTTTACGGTACTAACCAGCTCAACATCGTGCAGCATATTGCTAAAGCCAACTACAACGCGCTCCAAACCAGTTGGGTGAGGCAAAAAGGCCGCATCAGCTACAACTTGAATTACACATGGTCCAAAGCCTTGGGTACGCAGGGGCAAGGCGGCGGAGCTGGAAGCGGACTGCAGGTGGACTCCACCGGCATTGCTCATAATTACGGCGTGCTAGGGACTGATCGCTCACACGTTGTGAACTTCTCCTATACCTTTCAAACCGGTAATCCGGTTAAAGGGAATAAACTCCTCGGCGGAGCGGTCAACGGGTGGAATTTGTCCGGAATTACCAGCTGGCAAAGCGGCCCTAACCTGCAAGAGACGGACAGCAGTAACTTCAACCTAGGGTTCGGCGGCAGCAACTTCAATAATCCGAATAATCCGGCGGGGCTGCAGAGCGGCGGGGTTGCGAACAACACTTGGCTGGGCACGGGAAGCGTTCAGCTTCAGCCGACGATTACTTGCAATCCCACAGCTAACCTGAAACCTCATCAGTACGTCAACATGGCCTGCTTCGGAATGCCGGCGCCAGGGACCAATGGCTGGTATCAGTTCCCCTATATTCATGGACCTGCATACTTCAACAGTGATCTGGCAGTGTTCAAGACGTTCAAGATGACCGAGAGGCAGAGTCTCGAATTCCGCGCCTCCGCCTTCAACTTCTTGAATCATCCGCTAGACTCGTTCCAAGGCCACAACGTCAATGGCGATCTATCGCTACATTTCGACCAGACGTCCAGTACTGCTGGCGTGTACGCATTCAACAATACGGCGGCGGGTCCTCCGGCGGGTGTTTCTTCGGTCGGAAACAGTCAGTCTTTTGTGGCGAAACTGCCACCCCGTTTTCTTTGTCTGAAGCAATAATTGAAAACAATTTCGATCTCCAGCGGAAGATATAATCAGAGCCTTATGCTTCAATTCGGGCGAGTTTGCGCGATAATCGCGGTGCTGATGTTCTCCGCACTTGTCCTCGGCCAGACTGCGGAACCTGATCTATCACAACGCGCCGCCGCCGCATTCTCCCAGAATCGTTTCGAAGACGCGGCTAAGCTCTATCGCCAGGTGGTCAAGCGCCGGTCGGACTGGGCCGAGGGATGGGGATATTTAGCGGCTTCGCTCTTCAGCTTGAACCAGTATGCCGAAGCGCGCGATGCATACCTCCGCACCACAGTATTGACTCCGAAGAATGGTCCGTCGTGGGCTTACGTGGGCTTTTGCGAGTACGAACTTCGCGACTACCGTCACGCTTTTGATCATCTGGTGAAGGGTGAACATTTGGGTCTGGGAGACGATCCGGTTCTCTTTTCAAAGGTCCATTACGAACTCGGATTGCTCTGGGATACGGCCGGACAGTTCGACATGGGCACGAAAGAGCTTGCCTTTCTTGCCAGCGCTGGCGACAAGAGCCCAGCTGTAATTGAGGCGACCGGCCTGAATGTGCTGCGCATGCCGCTATTTCCCTACGAGATCCTCCCCGCGAAGCATGATCTTGTGATGAAGGTGGGAGAGGCAGGGTGGGATGTCAACGCACATCAGGTGGAAGACGCGAGGAAGATATTCGAAGAAGTCATCTGCGCCTATCCCAAGGAACCGAATCTGCACTATGCCTACGGATTTGTTCTGGCGGAGTCAGATCAGGAATCCGCCGTAGCGGAACTCGATAAGGAATTGGCCATTAGCCCCACCCATGTTCCAGCTATGATCGAGGCTTCATTTCTGTGCCTCGAAATGGGGCACCTGGAAAAAAGCGAAAAGCTGGCGCGCAGGGCCATCGCCATCGAACCCAGGAATTACGCGCCGCATAATATTCTGGGCCGAGTTCTGGAGCAGACTGGCCATAGCGAACAAGGGATCGCGGAACTGGAAACGGCGGTTCGACTGGCTCCTGGAATTGCCGCGGCGCACTTCAATCTGGCACAGGCCTATCAGAAGGCAGGTAAGAACGCGGCTGCAACCCGTGAGTTTGCCGCCTTCAAAGAATTGGATCAGAAACATGAAGGTCAGAATGCGGGCGCTCCGGCAAATCCTTAATGCGTTAGATCGACGAGTGGGATTTGTGTTGCTGTGCCTAGCGGCCCTCTATTTCCCGGTAGCTCATGGATACTTGGCCCCGGGTCTACAGGCTCAAACGGCGCAGGACCCGTTGAAGCAGCATTACGACGCAGCTCGGGACTCGCTGCGAAATGGTGACCAGGACCGCGCCGCCGTAGAGTACAAAGCCTTCCTGGGAGAGGCGATTCACAGGGTCGCGAATGCGCGCGCCCGAGCAGGTGACCTGGACGAAGCGGGTCGTACCTTCGAAGAGGTCTTGCTATTCACTGGGCTGGATGCGGCGACACGCCTCGACTACGCCTCAGTCCTGTTCGATGGGAGTCACTTGCAAGAGGCGAAAGCAATGGCTCAGTCAGTAGTCAATGCGCAGCCTGACAATGCAAAGGCCCACATGTTGCTCGGCCGGATTTATTTTGAACAAAAAGATTATCCGTCCGCCAAAGAACAGTTTGTAGCTGCTGGCACGGGCAGCCTAAGCGAAGATTGGCGCTCTCTGACCATGACCTACTTGCGCCTACAAGACCTCGCCAGCGCTCGTATCCTTCTGCAAAAAGTGATTGCAGTTCTGGGAGATACCTCAGAAACTCACGTAGCGATCGCAACAGCGTACTACTATGGCGACTATCCCGATCAAGCGATCATCGAATTGAAAAAGGTGCTAGCTCAATCAACCGCGACTCCAGGGGCGCACTACTATCTGGGCCTCGCCTATTTGAGTCGGACTGAAGAAACTGGATATCCTAAGGCTATTCCAGAATTTCGTGCGGAGTTAAAACTATATCCCAATGATTTCCCGAGTCATTACATGCTCGGATATATATTCGCCAAGCAACGTAGTTTTGGCGACGCCCAACCAGAACTCGATCATGCAGCCAGTCTGAATCCCGCAGACGGCGGTACGCAACTGTTGTTGGGTGAGCTATATGTAGAGACGCGCCGCTTGCCTGAGGCCGAAGCCGCATTGCGAAAACTGATAGTGTCTTCAGGCGGAAATTCCCCCGATCACATAACGATTCGAGCCCATTACATGCTCGGACGACTGCTGCAGGAAGAAGGCAAGTTGGAAGAAGGCACAGACGAGATACGAAAGTCTGAGCAACTGCGCAAGCAGATGCGCCTGACGACGGCGGAAGTGTCAGGAAGCCGCATCTCCCGACCCGCAGTGGCCGGCTCGAAAGAAATGGACAACTCGTCCGGCCATCACAGATCGGCGCCTGCTTCGACTCAGGAACAGGCCCAGGCGCAGGCCTTCATCGCAAAGCTCAGCCCAGCAATTGCTGAAGGCTATTACAACCTGGCTGGAATTGCATCGCAGCGCCACGACCCGGTTACGGCTGCACAATATTTGTGCAGGGCGTCGATATGGGACCCATCCTTGGCAACCGGCGGGCAGCGATGAGGCGACTCAACTCAGCATTCTGCGCGCTCGTAACCGCAGTCACCTTTATATCGTTCGCGCTCGATTCGACCGTCATAGCACAAGAGTCACACAGCGCTCGCCTACAGTTTCGTGATATCGGCCGCGAAGCGGGACTTACTACCATGCCGCCATCGGCGCCTAACAAACAATATTTGGTCGAGATGATGGGTGGTGGCGTAGCTCTCTTCGATTGCGACAACGACGGCAAGCTCGACATCCTTGTCGTAGGCGGCTCGACAATCGACCACTATCTCCACGGCGGCGACCCCATGGTTACCCTGTACCGTCAGGATAAATATCTTCACTTTTCAGACATTACTCAGTCAGCCGGACTTACCACCCGCGGCTGGGGAATGGGACTAGCGGTCGGCGATTTCGACAACGACGGGCTTCCCGACATTTACGTCACAGGTTATGGTCACAACGTGCTCTATCACAATCTCGGCGGATGCAAATTTGAGGACGTCACCGAGCGAGCTCATGTTGCTGGCGGAGCATTCAGCGTGGGCGCAGCCTGGGCTGACTATGACCGCGACGGCCACCTTGATCTTTTCGTGTCCCGCTACGTACATACCGATATTCATCATCTTCCTCAACCCGGATCGCCCTCCTTCAACTACAAAGGTCTGCCCATCGAAATTCCTGCCACCGAAGGCGAGACCTCGCTTCTATTTCACAATCGTGGAGACGGAACCTTCGAAGAAGTCGCCGCGAAAGCCGGTGTCGATAACTCGGAAAAGCGCCGCGGCATGGGTGTAACGTGGGGCGACTACGATAATGACGGCTGGCCCGATCTTTTCGTCGCCAACGACATGGACGCGAACTATCTCTACCGCAACAAACATGACGGAACCTTCGAAGATGTTGGCATGCTCACCGGAGTCGCGGTCGATCCCTCGGGACTTGAGCTCGGTAACATGGCTGGAGACTTCGGAGACTTCGATCGCGACGGCAAACTCGACCTTGTTGTAAGCCGCTTCGGCAACCAGCCCGTGAGCCTGTATCGCAACCAATGGGAAAAAGGATTCGCAGAGACAACCTGGGACGCGAAGATCGGGCGAATCGGCTATCCTCCGGTAAAGTGGGGCATCGGCTTCGCTGACTTTGACAATGACGGCTGGCCTGACATTTTTGTCGCCAACGGCAATGTTTCTCCCAAGGTGGACCAACTGCCGAATGAAGCCCGCTACAAGGAACCCGTCCAGCTTTTCTACAACCGGCAGAATGGCGGCTTTGAAGAAATCGCCAGCCAGTCCGGATTGAATAAGGAACCTTTACAATCGCGTCGCGGCATTGCCTTCGGCGATCTCAACAATGATGGCAACATCGACCTCGTCGTCTATAACGTGGGGGAGCCACCGTCGTTATTCCTGAATGAAACACGCAACTCAAACCATCGGATCCTCTTGAAGTTGATAGGCGGGAAAAGTAATCGATCGGCGCTCGGCGCTCGCGTCATTATTTCCACGCCGGCGATGACTCAGATTGCCGAAGTAGGCGGCGGAGGCAGCTACTTATCGTCGAGCGACCAACGTCTGCATTTTGGGCTGGGTGCGGATGCGACTATAACCAAGATCGTAGTGCAGTGGCCCAGCGGATCGAAGGACGAATTCGAGAATGTTGCCAGCGACTCGATTTATGCGATTACCGAGGGAGGGCGTATGAAGGAAATCGAGAAGATGCCCACTGGGAAAGTCCTGCAACAGCAATCCGGTCACCGCAGTGCGAGGGTGTCCGCGTCGGCGCTTTCTGGAAAATAAAGAGACCTATGGAGGGATTGTCGCATGGCAAGCATTCGATTAATTCGATGGAATTGCCGCAGTAACAGCAGGAACAATCAAAGCGGAATCGTTCTTACGCCGGTGGGCCGTGTTATTTGCAGTGTTGTAGGTGCAGCGCTCGTTCTGAGCCAGGTTGCCTTCAGCCAGGTCTTGAACCAGCATGACACCAGTCGGCCCCAGGATATGCCAACCGCGACCTCCGCCGCTGCTGAAATCAAGGGCGTAGTAAAAGTCACCGTCGACATGGATAAGGGCCGCACGTTCATGGCACCGCGAGCTATGGCGGTCAATGCCTCAATCTCCGATGCCCACCTCGTGGATGCCGAGCTTCCAGCATTGTTACGCGGTGCTGGCATCACCACACTGCGCTATCCTGGCGGTGCCTTTGCTGACAACTTTCATTGGTCTACGAATCGACCTTCAAATTCTCCGGCGTCGGTTCCGCAGCGCTACAGCGGCTACGCTCCAAACACAGATTTCGGCCACTTCGTGCGCGTTTTTGACGGCTGGGGTACTACTGTCATAACCGTCAACTACGGTTCCAACCAGGAGGGAACAGGTGGCGGCGAACCGGCTGAGGCGGCAGCATGGGTCGCCTACGCGAACGGAAATCCTACAGACACAAATGCAATAGGCAAGGACTCAACCGGTTACGACTGGCAGACAGTCGGGTATTGGGCTTCGTTGCGTGCTTCGCCGCCGCTTCCCACTGACGATGGGAAAAATCTACTCCGGATCAACCATCCCCAGCCGTTCAATGTGAAGTATTGGGAAGTCGGCAACAACGGCGCAAGAATCCCAATCTCTCTCCCGCTGCTTACGGCAAAGCGTTTCTTGGATTCGCCAAGGCGATGAAGGCGGTCGATCCGCGTATCAAAGTAGGAGCCTCATTGGACTCTCCTGTCCCTAATAAGTGGGACGTTCAAGAGTGGACTCAGGATCCTGTGTCCAAGCAGTACGTGCAGCATAGCAGCTTTCAGAAGGCTTCCGATTCCGGCCTCGATTGGGATCGTAACGTCTTGCAAGTTGCAGGGAAAGAAATCGACTTCGTGGCCCTTCACTGGAATGCTGGCAACACCTCTGAAGCTTCGAACTGGAAAGAACTCGACAATGCCAACCTTCTGGCTGCTCCTCGAGATGAACTGACTTCCTTAATAGCGGCATTGCTCGAACTATTCCAAAAATATTGCGGCCAAAATGTGCAGAATATACAACTCTTGGCGACCGACGTGGGCCCAAAGTCTTTTATTAAAGACGTCGATCCCAACGTTGTCGGGCTGTTCGCCGCCGATGCCTATCTCAGTCTAATGGAAGATGGCGCGGCAAATATTGATTGGTCTGAGCTACACAGCGGCAGTTTCCTCGACGAAAACAACAAACCAGGATCTGCCTATTTTGGTTTGCAGATGATCCACAATTTCATGACTTTCAACGAGACACTGGTGACGACCAGCTCCAGCCATGCGCTTTTATCCATTCATGCCGCCAGCCACAAGAACGGCAGCCTGAGCTTGATGCTGATAAACAAAGATCCCAGGAACAATGCCACGGTCAAAGTCACAGTGAACGGAGGAAAACTGGCTGGGCCGGGCATGCGATTCGATTACGGCCACAGCAATCCTCCCGGTGAGAAAGCTGTCTCCGGCGTGCAGGTCGAAGACGTTGGCAATAGCTTCACTCTTACCGTTCCCGCCTACACCATCACCGACGTGCTGATTCCGCAGGCGCACTGACTTATGCGTGCTGGTTAAAGTCGGACACAACACGATTGCCCGGATGATGCACTAAGCCGGCACACCGTCTTGGAAATGTGATTTTTTACCGATCCAATGCGGCTCAGTTTTGCCTTGTACTTCCCGGAAGAGGTGAAGGTTCGTTCGCAAGACCAGAGACGGGCTGATATGATTGATGGCCGGAATCACCGAGCGGTTCAGGAAATGATCCAGCAGGATGCGCATTGCCGTCTGCCCTTGTAAGTAGGGGTTTTGATAAATGGAGGCTCGGATCGTCCCGCGCAACAGGTGGGGAACCATCTCGGGGAAGAGATCCGTGGTAATGAGCGCGACTTGCTCTTCCATGTGGTGCCGCCGCAGAGCCCGGCAGACTGGAAGGCAGTTTACAGTGCTCACGTAGATGCCGCGAAGATCGGGCTCGCGTTTTAGTAACTCGCAAGTCTTACTATAGCTCTCCTCTTCTGACTCGTGAGCTTCCACCACGGCGACCATCTCGCCGCCAACACATTCAGCGGCAAATCCTTCCGCAAAGCCGGTCGCTTTCAGCCGATGCTCTTCGGTGCTCAACATGCCGGTGACGATCGCCGCTTTGGAAGCGGGTTTCCGCAAAGCCGGTCGCTTTCAGCCGATGCTCTTCGGTGCTCAACATGCCGGTGACGATCGCCGCTTTGGAAGCGGGTGCTACAAACTTCGCCATGAGTTCGGCGGCCAATCGCCCACTGAGTTCCGGATCAACCGCTACCAGACTCGACCGATGGCTCTCGGCGGCGTCCGTGGTGGTGCAGACAACTCGCACATTGTTCTCTTCCGCGATGTCGATCAACGGTCCAGCCACATGCGGATTACCCGGCGTCACGATGATGGCATTAACTCCCCGCTCCAGCAGAGCCGTTATCTGCTGTTTCTCCTCGACCCCCAGCATCGGCACCGGGCGATGGATCAGCTCCACTCCCAGGCTTCCGGCACGGCCCGCTTCATTGAGAATGCCGGCCCTCATCTGGTCGTAGTACAAACGAATTTCTCGGGGAATGCAGATTCCGATTTTGACTGTCGACCGGCCCACGGATAGAGTCCGCGCGGCTGGATTAGGCGTGTAGGAAAGTTCCCCGGCGATGCGAAGAACCTTATCGCGGGTCTTTGTGCTGATGCCAGGGCGCCCATGCAAAGCACGATCGACCGTGCCAATGGACACCTTTGCTAGCTCAGCGATCCTGTGAATGCCGTTGCGCTTCATTCGGTCCCGCAGGGAGGAGACTTCAGAGCACTGGAAATGGACGAATTCTTCTCGACCGCATGATAACCTATCGCGACGTTAACGTACACATAAAGGGTTTTAAGGTGCCCCACGGCCGTCAGCGCCACTCAGGCACGGCGTCACCCTTAGTCGCCGTCTCAGGCAACACTCATTTCCAACCTACTTCGCCGCAACTAAAACCTCCACTCCATAAGGCGGAAGATCAACGC
>WNFI01433742.1_pt1 | contig 10006 bp, 11 predicted proteins | sample 5400471 | NCBI WGS metagenome assembly WNFI01 (sample SAMN13153348, study PRJNA577476) | soil metagenome | isolation source: 100 cm saprolite on Douglas fir-dominated hillslope | place: USA:California | collected 2013-09-17
CCACTCCGATCTTCACTCCCATAGGGTGAATACACCACCGGATGGACCAGATCTGGTGCCTCTAAATCAGATAAGAAGGTCCGCACCTAGTATTTCATGTCCTTGGAGCCATTAAGCGTTGTACGCAAGTAGATCGGCGTATGTCTGGCCGCTGGAGCTTTTGATCGCAGCTCATCTCACAGAGTCTAGGTGGTGGCATTGACTTTATTTGACCTTCGCAGGCTGGGAAAGGTATAGTCATAGGATACACGCACCTCTGGCCACTTATTGTTCTCAGGTGGATAAACTCGGCATGGTTGGCGTCAACGGGAATAAATTCCCCGAAATACGTGCCCATCTTCAGCATAACATCGCTCAAGTATACAAAGATCTTGATGTATCGTATGTCGCCTGTTCCTGTGCATGCGAACGGCAATATCATGTCCTTGAAACCCTTCTTCCAGTTTTGATAGCTTCCCGGGAGACACGGAGACAGATCCAGAGGCTTGTACGCCCAAGTTGTGTCGCGGGGTTATTTTATCATCCTCATTGTTGAATAGACAAAGTAGCCATTGACAAGCTTGACCCCGGGGACGCCGTTGTCATTTTTACTCCAGATAGTAAGTGTCTTGTACACGCGCCAAAGTTGGCAGTTCGCAAAGCATTGTTTTTGGAAGACACGCATTATGCCATTGCCCGACATGCGATTGAACGTGGTCTACACGTTCTTGTCACGAAGCCAGCCACACAACTGCTCTCGCACCACCTAGAGCTAATCGACCTGTCAAGAAAACACAATGTCGTTTGCTTTGTGGAGCATCACAAGCGGTGTGCCCCCCCCCTTCTTCCTCTTTTCCACCAAAGTATACCTTATACCCATCGCGGTCTTGTTTTCCTCAGATACGACCCTGTCTACAGCGATGCACGAGTACGTGCGAAGGAACTTGGCGAGTTCAATTTCTTCAACGCATGGATGAGCCAGCCAAAATCTCAGTTGGAGACCTTCCGAGCGTGGGCGGGCAAAGACTCCGACATCAGGTAATGTGTTGCAGTTTGTGGTCATATGCCTGCCTTCCGAATCATCACAAAAACGGCAGTTATTATTTATCATCTCACCATATCGATATCTGTTGCTGGATCTTGCAAGACAGGGCGTTTCCTACTCGCGTTGTGGCCAGTGCGGCCTCGGGTATAGCCACTAGCGAACCGTACAATTGTAGTCCAGGGACGGAAGATACCATCACGCTTCTTGTTGACTGGCAGTCAGTAAAAAGTCCGAGGCACAAGGGAACGGCCATCTACACCGCATCATGGACAGCGCCCTTGAAATCAGGTGTCCACTCGGCCCAGCACTGGTATTATATGGGTGAAAAGGTGAGTCTGGTCCACCCGATTATATTCCGAGGGGGTAACAACAGTTGCGCAGGGGGATATTAACATTGACCAGGCACACCGGGGGTACGATGTCACCGTCGACGACACCGGCAAGACCTGGTATAACCCCTTCTAGTGCGTAGACCCGTACCGATTATACAGTCGCCTCAATGACGATCCATACCAATCGTCGCTATTCTTATTCTTACTGTAATTGTTCGATTGGAACAGCATGAAATATTCGCCATCCGAAAGTGGCCATTTTGATGGCCAGCGGGGTTATGGATACATTTCTATTGAGAAATTCGTTGATGCCGCGCGCAGTGTCAACGCCGGGATGACCAAGCCGAGCGACTTTGATGCGCAGGGTTTGCCTACCATCACCAACACTGTGTTGACCACTGCGATACTCAACGCCGGACGAATTAGTCTGGATGAGAAAAGGCCTGTGGGGATTGATAAGGATGGTGGGAAGTGGATTCTTCATTAAGTCGGGGAACATGTCGAAGTGACAGGACTGTCAATCAGATAAGGACTACATTTGTCCCGAGTTGTACGTTGATGGGCCGACCGTCCCGCCTTGTGCTTCCGTATTTGGGATAAATCGCATCCGGAAATATCGCACATATTTTATGATCGAACACGTTGCTTGCCTATTCAAGAAAAGAACTCGGCAAAATATTATGTGGATCGCTCAGGGCTGATGAATGTTGCCATGTCGTACCGGGCGCCTCTGAGACAGAATGCTTTTTGACAGTCGCATCGCGGACCCGTCTCATCAGGAATATAATCGGTATTCGGCCGCCGCACTATGCTCCACCTCTTGACATCGGATCTTATCCCTCGTCAAATTGCAAAAAACACCATTCAAAAGAACCCTTGTTATTGTAACAGACATTGCACGAGATGATGAGGCCCTTCAGGCCACTACGAGAGTGAATAACCCTAAGTGCAAAGGGATGACAGGGCGATATTAGTGCACAAGCGGGGAGATGGAAATGACGGCGGATCGTTCGCGTGATTGTAAGATCAAGGAGGAGAGAAAAATGAATATGATGTGGGGATAAAAAGCCGCCATGCGATGCAGGGGTAGCCGACGGCCGAAAAGGGTAGAAAGAGGGTTAAAGTGAAGGAATAAGATAAAGAGAATGAGACAATAAAGGAAAGAACGTAGACTGTCGACCTCATCGCTTGAGGAACTAGAAGGGGAGGGGTACTATGCGCAATGAGAATGAAGGTTTGCATAGGAGGAAACACAGGAAAAAAGTTTAACGATGGGAAGGATGTGCGCAAAAAGAACCACAAAGCCTATACCAATGAGATAAGATGTACCCGGCTGGCAATCCGCTAAGTATACAATATAGACAGAAATAGTCAATATATACCGGAGAGTGTTTGTGAAGCCAACATCTTCTCACACGGGGGGCAGGCTCTGCGCTTTCGATGCGTTGTAGTGATGACAGATGAAATGTACGAGGCAGTGCAATGAGAGAATGCATGGGATGATGAAGCTTGCAGAGACAGAATTGCACGGGTTGATGTTGTCGACGACGTGTGTGGTGATACATTTTATTGAGGTGAGGAATGCGGATGAGAGAATAGAAGGGTACTAAGACCAGGCGCTAGGTGGTTGGTTGATAGAGACGGTGAAATGAATGGGGTTGCAACTCTTCGAGATCTATGAGACCATCGCCCGAGGTGACACATTGAGGTTGTGAAGTGCTTGTCGACCAAACTGGACGAAGTCGTGGGGGAGGAATTGGTCTGAAGGGTTCTCAGTGTGCTGCTTATTCGCGACAGGCTCGAACTTTGGAGATGAAAAGTTCTCCTTGTCATCGTCAGACATGGCAGAACTGGAGAATGGATCACTCGAGAAGTAAGGACTCGTGGGTGTGACCGGCATATCATCAGAGAGATCAGAAGCGGTCGTCGTCACGCTCATTGGGGTGCCCACAGCCGAGTTGGAGGCCCGTACTGGCGTCATTGGCAATGGGAGAGCGACATGTCGGACAAAGCGACCGCCTTGGAGATAGTATTGAACCACGAACGTCGCCGCTTTCGAGTAGAAAGCATATGAATACTTCTTGATGAGAGTCTCGGACAAATCGTTGACATGCTTGGCCAACCGGTTGTCAAGGTGTTCAACGATCTGCAAACACTCCTCCGTCTCTTCGAATATTCTGCGGCCTTTGCCACAGAGGAATCTCGCAAGCGTCAAAGAGCCGAGGGCAATTGATGACGCCGGAAACCTAACGAATTCGCGATAGAAAAGGGTGATCTCCATTAGGAACCTCGCGACGTGTTGTACCTTCGGTTCCTCAGCGGACGGAACACAGCAAATCAACCGAAGCCACGCTTCCGCAGTCGGGTGGCCAAGGGTCCATTGGATAGTTGCCAGAACATGCCCTTCCATCTGAATAAAGGCCGACTCGTCGTAAGTGTCACGACAGTAGTGGACGAGTTCTTGAACGGTAGGAACTCGTTCCTTGGTATCTTCGAATTTGGCGGCAATCCATAAAGCGGCGCATCCGACAAGTTGATAGTGCTTGATGTACACGATTCGGCGGGAAACATAGCGGTCGACAATGTTCAAGGTCAAATATAGTGTCTCGGGGCGCAAGTGGAAGGTGAAGTGGAGTTCGACGAGAAACTCGACGAGGCAGGGGCGCATGTGCCATTTGATTTCTGGTTGCTGGTCCATTGATGAAGTCGTCCCCATTGTGTACCTCTGAAAAAAAAAGAATGAGTTGATGAGAAATGTAAAAAAGGAATTCAAGACAAGGCCAGCGCACCTCCATCTCGTACATGTAAAATCGGATTTCCTCGCGGTATTCATCTTCCGAGAGAATTCCTTCCCTGCGCAAGGCAGCTAGCTGCAGCTCACGGCGCCGCTGAAGCACGGACTCCATTTTGGCCACCCGTGGGGATCGGCGGGAGGCAGCGGCAGCGGCAACCACAGAGAGTGTGAGAGGGGATTGAGATTTTCGGGACTTGATGACACCACCGTGAGGTGAGGGGCGTCTCCTCGGGTAGAGCGGGTTGTTACGCGAATGTCTGGAGGAAGTGGAGGTATCTTTCATATTGAGAGAGGACAGGGGAATGACGTTTGCCGTTGGTACGATGTGAAGGGGGCTAGATGTAGGCGGGCGATAGGAAAGGATTGGTGTGGAGGAACCCGAGTCAGCATGCGAGTTTACATGGAACGTTGAAGTAGAGTTGGACATCACACGCATTGCGCACATGGTTCAAGTAGTAGTCTCGAATGAATGAAACAAAAAGAGAGAAAGAGGGGGGTTTGGAATTCGTCGACTGTTTTTTTAAGACATCCAAAGAGGAAGTAGCCGATTGTGGAGTGGCTGGACGGCAAAAAGACAAGGAAAGCGGATTCACTCACGGGGGGCGTGATCGACAGCGAAGTCGACACGGGATGGGTTAGAGAGAGAGCTGAAAAAGAAAAATCGTGAGCGTTGCGTGGTCGTGAAGGTATCGGGAAGAGAACAACGGGGAAGAGGGAGGATGAGAAGAATATAAGGGAGCCGGTCAGCCGGTGGGATGGCCAGGGAGGGAAGGCTCAGTCTGATACAATTTTGAGACCCCCCCAACACAACACGGTTCTCCTCCGCCACACAGGAATTCCCTCGGGCGACAGTTCGCTGATTCCCGGCAATCATGGGCGTCTCCTTAAAATCCAATTACCCCCAATTTCGCCAACTGTCACACGCCCCACGTTTTTCGACGTCGAGCATGTTTTCCCGTCCATTCAACTTACCTGCTTTGTCAAGTCTTCTTTGCTCCTTACCTACCGCAACAACATAGTAAGTCATCGTCGCCTTTTGGTCGCCGTCAATGCTCACCGAGGATGAAGTCTTCTGCTGCCGGCTTCCTTCTAGAACAACCAAAAATCCCGCGGAAATAAACGGCATCTGATCAGCCTTGACATCTCGGAATGTAACGAAATCAATCACCTACGTAGATTCCGTGCAAGAGAGGCGTTTTCACCGGGGGAATTCGAGGATATGCGGTCTGGCGAAGATGTGCTGGCCGCTGAATTAGACGGGTTTGGGGGAGGGGTAATGTGAGTGTGCTGGTTCAGCTGGAAATGCGAAAAGGAGTGGACTGGGGTCGATCAAGGAAGGACTGTGGGCGTTCTGCCAGATGCAAGGATGGAAGCCACCTGTGAAAAAAAAGGGACCCAGCACTAAGCCAGGCTTTCACAGGGCAGACCTCGAGCCAGAGTAAGAGCAGGAGACGTATGCGTTGTGGAGTATATGCAGAGAAAGGGTGGGTGTCGAGAGCGCTGCAGAAGGGATGGGACTGCAAAGCGAAAGAGTTGTGCGTACGAGCGTCTCGCCCTCTCCTGTTTTTCTGTGTCGGTTCGGTGATATCAACTCCCGTTTGCGGTGAGAACGCACACCACGTTGTCCTGCCTGCAGGCAGGCTTGTCACTGATTCGCCCACGGAAATCCATATTTGATACTTATGTAACTTTACTCCATTATTGTTTTCCGTATTCCCTCCGCCCGCCTAGCACGCCCTCAGGCCATCTTCGGCACAATCCTCTCCTAACCCATTCCATTCCCATTTTACCCTTTTATCTATAGAAAACGGTTTCTCTCTCCCGTCCTCCTCCTCCAATCCCGGTCCCTTTCTCCAAGCGGCTCGCTTATTGGCAGCTCAGGAACGTAGCGCCCTACATAACGCTCGACAAATCGATAAACACGGCGCTAAGCCCTTAGGAGGGTCAAGTGTCAGCATGGACCAACCAATGTCCCTCGGGTCCTGGTCCATCCTATATTCCTCCCCTTTTTCCCACAAGGCGCACACGCCATCTGTCATTTTCTTATCAGGAGGTCCCATCACGGAAATGCCCGACTGCCCCCGATGGTCTGAACCAAGCATGATACCTTCTTTTTGACAGCCTCCTTGCTCTCCTTGCCGTCGCGTGTGCATCCAATGATACTAGTCTTCGAATCCGTCCACAACCTAAGCTTCCAAGCAAAAGGCGTCATCTCCTGGGCGCTACGCCATCCCGACCTGGCGGGCTTCCCCGTGTCTGGAACAACGCCGCGGGCGACAAGTTTGCAAATTCTGTCTTGTCGTTACGAACAATTTGTGCACGCGCTCTCAACCAGGGAATGGATGCAGGCACGCCACAGCCGCAAGGCATTCAAGCTTCCCAATTGTGCGGAGCACGGCCTCGCGAACCGATGACCCGGGCGACCGCAATGCAAACGCATCCAATGGGCAGTGCTTACTTAGGTTTGATAAACTTACTGGGTCCCAACTAAAGTGGTTCTACATATACTCCGCTAATGAAATCTCTACATTTTCATTAACCTCCCCAAATGTTATCATTTACAGCATAAGTGGCCGTCAGCGTCCACGGTGTACCTGCGACCGCGGAGAGCGCGAGGGTTAAAGCACGGGGACTTATTACGTTCCAATGCCTCAGATGAGCTCGACAGATGAGCTCGACAGGCTGGCGCGGTGAAAAGTCTCCTTAGTGCCGGTAACGAGTTACCATATGAGGAATCAATGACGTCATCGCGTGATTCCATGATCATCGTAGTTTTTACAGGCGCAGCGCGGGCAAAAACAGGAAAAGTGGAAAGGAACAGGAACGCGACAGGCCAACAACAATATACGGCCAAAAACAGTAGGAAGGGGGGAAAAGTTCAAGAGTTGTAAGAGCGAAGTGCGCAGAAGAGAGGGGAGGGGGGCCAGATCAGTCACGAGATGCGCCGTGCATGAGCAGCGCCATAAGATCTTGAGCTGGTTGTGGACTGCTACCGGAGCTTGCCTGTATGTGTTGCGGAAGGAGATGAGAAATGGCTTGAGGGTGTGGCTGTTGTTGCTGTAAGTGCGGTTGCTGCCGCATCGCCGCGTGGGGGACGTGCATAGGTAGTGCGTTCTGCTGGGGGAACCCGACGCCCGGCGCTCTCTGACCTGCCCCTGCGCCATTATCTAGCCCGAGCTGTGCTTGGGTAGCAGCCCGCCCGTCCAACTTACTAGCATGCAAAATGGATACCCCGTGGTTGTGATCAACGGTGTTTTGAATGTTAGGGGATACTCCGGGAGGGCCACGCACTTGGGGACCGGCTGGATAGCCCACATTACCGCTGGAGAAGCTGTAACCCGGTTGAACAGACCCATTCCCTTGCAAGTGAGACGGCACGCCAACTATCGAGCCCAGGAACTGAGATGGATCGTGTGGAGGACGTCCTCCTAGGTTCGCCAAACCAGGTGGTAATCGATGTTGTGGAGATGAATGAAGGTGTGTGGCATTAGGAGAGTTGCCATTGCGAAACGGCTGTTGTAATGGGAGACCTGAGTTCCGAGGCACATTTGTTTGATTTGGGTACATGGGAGGGGGAGGTGCAGAATACATCTGGTCCACGGCTCGCTGTGGCGGAATGCGCTGTTGGACATTAAATGCACTGAGTTCATCAAGCGGGTCCTGAAACATCCCACTGTCTCGTCGCAACGGGAATGAGGAACGCAAGCCTGGGACCAATCCATTGGGGACGAAGTTGCGGTCGTCCAGGCGATTGTCATACAGAACGTCGTGATTCCGCCCCATAGGGGCCAGCTGAGGCTGCCGCGTGGTAGAAATGTTCCCGGGCTGTTGAATAAAAGGTGTCTGACCATAGCCGGAAGGTTGGGCGAGGCGCTGTCCCTAATGAACATGAGACATCAAGAGATGACCTGATCAAAGCAACTGACCTGTGTCGAACTTTGTAGCATCGCAAAGATGTCCTCCATTGTCCTGTTTTCAGAGCCGAGTGTGTACGATTCCCCGCCGACAACACCTTGTTGTCTCTGATAAGGGAGCAAGGGATGGGCAAGGGGACTCAAGTCCTCAGTGGTAGCGGCGGCAGACTGCTCCCGAGATTTGGCATCAAAAAATTTTGCGAAGCGGCTTCCTTTCTGTTGAGGAAAGGGTGACCCTCCGTGACCTCTCTCACGGCCAACGGAGTCGAATGACGAACTCTGACTATTTAGGGTGTTGGACTGAGGACCAAGTGAGTTTGTAGAGCCTATCTCCGAGTATGCACCAAAGTCAGAGGTTCCACCATAGGTCATACGGTCGCCCAAAGAAACAAGAGATTGCCGCCGAAAACTTTCTGATTGTGTTTGAGCGCTGCTTTCGTTTACAAGGCCTGTTAGGCGAGTAGGATTAATGAGGTTGGAGAAGCCAGGGGGAGGGAGATCGGTGACGACCGAACTGTGAGCTGTGGAATCTGGGTTTGACGTGTCTATGTCTGCAATCCGATGGGGTCCATTTACGGGATGTTGCAAGTGAGGTGGTGCATCAAGGGAGGGAGCCGGGATCGTAAATGCAGACGGCTGGTCAGGAGATATGTTAGTTGTTGCTGTGGCAGATGGAGTGCGTGAACCGAGAGCAAGTAGCCGAGAACCGGGTGGGGGATTGAACTGAGAAGGCATGGGAGACCTAATCGCGGAAGCAGACTGTCTGTCTTGTTGGCCCTGAAGAGCCGCATTGTCAGACGTGGAGGGATTTGGGAAAAAACGAGACCCAGGAGGCTTCGGAGACTCAATAGATGGTGATGACGATTTAGTCGACGAAACTGCGGGTGGTGCCAGAGCTTCTACCGAAGGTGACGGAACAAAATTCGAAGTCATTTGGGCCTCCGTTGAAAGCTTCTGGGTAGATGCGGCTGTGTGACGACGATTATGAATACGCAAAAATACCCCAAGCGAAAGACATACCAGAATCAGTTCCAGGAATAAAATACGCAACGGCTGGATCATTTATGGGAGCGTTGAGCGAGGCTGCCTTGTTTTTCTCCTCCTCGCGCTTGATCATCAATTTGAAAAGTTGTATTTCGTCTAGCGGAGGCTCCGAGGGCGGTACGGCCTGTGAATCTGTTGTCTGTGTGCCACTGGCGTGTTCAGCATCGCCACTTGATCTCGATACCTCAGATTCTCGTTCCTTCCGCTCCTTTTCCTTCATGCCTAGTTTCCATGCTTGAATGCCATCTAGTTCCCCATTTTCGGCCTTACCACCAAGGATGCCGACCCCAGATTCGCTGGGAATGTAGGTATCCATCCAAGCGGGTTCTTTCTCCTCGACTCGGACCCTCGAATCCTTGCGCTCGTCACGGTCTTCGTCTCGACTATGCCCAGGCCTATCGCGCCCATTGGGTCGCTTAGACCTTGAATCGCGTTCATCCAGAACCCAGCGGTCGCGTTCTCGATCACGATTGCGGTCAGAATCCCAATTCGACTCTCGCTCACTGACTCTGGAACCACGCTCCTTTTCGCGTTCGCGTTCACGGTCGCGCTCCCTTTCGCGAAATTCTTTGTCCCGGAGTTCACGTCGGGCTGCCATACGCTCATCGCGTTTACCGTCATCTCTCCAGCGACGAGGGTCGTCAGTGTCGCGGTCGAGATCTCGGTCGCGGCCATCTCTTCTTCGGTGTTCATCTCGGTCTCTATCACGATCTCTGTCTGATTCTCGCTCCCGTCGAGTGGGCGAGGCATCACGTCGCTGCCTTGACGAGTCTCGCACCCGTGATCGTGGTCGTTCGCGGTCGTCGCGTTCGCGGCGCAAACCATCCGAACCTACAGGAAGGTGTGAACGGCTATTTGTCTAGACTGACGTCGAATGAAGTATGAGCTTACGTTCTTC
>WNFI01563978.1_pt1 | contig 10006 bp, 7 predicted proteins | sample 5400471 | NCBI WGS metagenome assembly WNFI01 (sample SAMN13153348, study PRJNA577476) | soil metagenome | isolation source: 100 cm saprolite on Douglas fir-dominated hillslope | place: USA:California | collected 2013-09-17
ATGAACCATTGGCCTTTGTGAATGTCGAACTTCACTGAGCCCTCATCCCTCATTTTCAGCAAGAGCGATTGGCACGCTTCCTGATTCGAGATATTGGCGCGCTTCATTACCTCGAACACCTTTTGCGGCTTTTCGCGCAATGCACTTAAGACTTTATCCCTATCATCCAACATTTTATTTCCTCTACAATTGCCGACGCTAGTTTAGGTCTATAAAATAAACATTGCACGCCTCGGCGACCCTCCGGCTTAGGTTCTCGCGAGCGATCGCGCCGCCCCCCCCACACACACACACACACACGCGATTTTGCCGGCGCTTACCAAGCGCTTATTTTGCTCAAAGCGCCAAGTCAGCAAGGACAACGCAAAGTATTGAAATCGTTGGCGCGCTCGGAGAGATTCGAACTCCTGCACCCAGATTCGCAGTCTGGGCGAGAACATTGCAATCATTGAGGCCTGTTACCATAACGAAGCCTGAGTGGGGCAAAAATAGAGCAAAAACACCAAACGGGCTTCGCCGCCCGTAACCGCAACGGAGCCAAGAAAGCGTAAAATTCTTGGAAGCGACCGGCCGCTTTGCGCCAGAAGCGGGCGTTCCGACTTAAATAGGCCAAGTCTCCTCACAGCTTGTTACGGGGCCTTAGGCGCCGGGCGGACACAGTCCCTAGGCCGGCGATGTTGGCCTCGAAAGGCGTCTCCCGGATTCACCGCCGCCATAGGACCGAGGGCTCCAGAGAGCACGACGTCGCCGGCGCGCAGCGGCCGTTTGCGACGCAGCGCTGGCTGGTTGTCAGGCGAACAGCGGTGTGCCGCTGGGCGTCGATGGCTCGGGTTGCTTCTCTCGCGGGATCGCGGAGAGGTTCGGCAGGTCGAGAACGGCACGGATCGCTGCGCTCAGCTTTTCCTCGGCATCGTCGACGTCGGACGCCGCTTCCTTGTCCCGCCAAGCCACCACTCCGTCCGGTCGCACAAGCAGCGCTCCGGCTTCCTCGATCTCGCGCACGCGTTGCCACTCGCAGTACAGGTCCTGCGCTTCCGGTGAGCCGGTCACGACGATCCGCAGGAACGGAAGATCGAGGCGGCGCACTGCGTCCTTCCAAGCGGTGCCGGCGAGACCGGTCACGACGGTGAAGAGACCCTTTCCCGACACGTCCAGCGTCGACATGCGCGTACGATCCGGCCCGACGAGCCAAGCGTGCGGAATCTTGGCCCCCGGTCGCGTCGTCGGCTGATTGTAGAGATCGCGGTCGCGCAGCCATTTTTCGGGCTCGGCCCCGATATCCTGGATCACGGCCGAAGATTCGTACCGCTGGTTCATCTCGACGCCTTGCGCGTTGAATTCCGTCTGCTTGAGGTCGAGAGCTGCCTGAGCAGCTTTACGGGCGGCAACACCTTCCGGTCCCGGATCGCGGTAGCGCGCGATGCCCGCCGCGACCGGATTCTCCGCGCCCTGGACCCGGAAACAGGCGTTCAGCGGGGCATAGTCGAGCCGCGACTGGTTGGCCCGCAGCACGACCTGTTTTCCGACGGGCGCCCTCTCCAACGAATAGCTCTCCAGAAGCTTCGGGCCGGCCCAGCCCTTGCTGGCATAGGCAAGTTTCCAACCGAGATTGTGGCCGTCCTGCACGCAGGTATTGTTGCCCAAGCCGCTCGACGGAGGATGCCGGTGGACCGCGTCGCCGCCGCAGAACACGCGTCCCTTGGAGTACTGGGTCACGTACGCCTGGTTGACGTACCAGATCGACGTCCTCACGATATCGAGGTCGATCGATGGATCTCCGATCAGCACCTTGATCTTTTCACGGATGTTGTGTTCGGATAGATCGGGCTCCCCCTTGTTGATGTCGAAACCCCAGCCGGCGATCCATTGAGTCCACGGCCGCACGGCGCGGAGAAGCCCCATCCCGATTTCGCCGAAGCTCGCGTCCGGCGTGACGATCCAGTTCAGGATGCTGGGACGATGCTTGCTGTACCTGGAGAGGTCGGCGTTGAAGATCGTGTATACGGTACCCGCACGCGCCATGCGTCCTTCGATGGGCAGGTCGAGATGCTCCACCACCGACGATCTCGCGCCGTCGGCGCCGACCATGTATCGCGCCCGGACGGTGTACTCCCGCCCGTCCAATAGGCCGCGCAGCGTAGCCGTGACGCCGCTCGAATCCTGCTCATGCCGGACGTATTCGGTGTTAAAGGCGAACGTGGCTCCCTTCTCGGCGGCCTTCTGGAACAGGATGGGCTCGAGCAATGGCTGGATGATGTCCACCATGCCGCACGGGCTTGCTCGAAGGTAGTCCCCTCGGCGATCATCTCCAGTTCCCCAGGTCCGCATCCGGATGAGTTCGGGCCCGGCGAGACGGGTGGTGAACGTCGTGTCGCCCATCAGCTCCCACGGGCTCGCGTAACGGGCTACATCCTCCGAGACCCCGAGATCGCGGAAGACCTCGTTGGCTCGTTGGTTGGTGATGTGCGCGCGGGGGCTATCGGCCATCCAATTGCTGCGCGACACGATGTGACAGCGCACGCCGCAATTCGCGAGCGCAAGGGCAGTCGTCGAACCGGTCGGACCGGCCCCGATGATGAGCACGTCTGTTTCGTATGCCATGTCTACCTCCGCGGTTGCTGTCCGCATTCGCGCGGGGAGATCGTCAGTGTGAGGTGTCCGCTTGCCTTGCGGCCATCATGGCCATGCCGGTGATCCAACCGGGAATCGCTTCGTAGAATTCCTGCTCCATGGTGAACTGCCCGCCCGCTGAGAACGCGGCGAAGGCGGCGACCCAAGCGAGGACCTCGTTGGCGCCCCGGCCGGCCGCCTCGCGCACTTTATGGGTATCGAGCGCGTCCGCCCGCCAGATCTGGCCGCTACGCAGGATCTCCATAACCTCTTCGTCCCATTCCGGATTGAGTGGCATGCAGGGTCCATTGCCTGCTTCGGCGAGAACAGCCGCCTCGAACACACGTTTCTCGCGCGCCTCCTTGGCTTCCGGGGACGGATTGCGTCCGTTGATCAGGCGCTCGCGGATCTCGGGCGCGGCGTCCTTCATTGATGGCAGCGGCGGATCGTGCGACAGGCCGCCCGATGCGGCGAAAAGCACCCGTTTGCCCGAACGCATCGCGAAGCGGCCGACGGATTCACCGAGTTGCCGGGCGCGACGGTACGTCGGAACGGGAGGTGCGGCGGCGTTCACGAAGATCGGCAGAATCGGGATGGATTTGAAATCGCCCAGCACCGCTTCCCACATCTGGACGAAGCCATGATCGACCGGCATGCGGTACGACACCGCGACGTCGAAGTCCTCCGCCCGTACGTGATCCACAAGCGCCAGCGCCGTCTGTTCCGGAACGTCCAGCGGACCCGTGCCCCCTCCCCAGTCGCCGAGGGATACCGCGCCCGCACCGACGCAGAACGATGGCATCAGATCGTAGAAGAAGCCGTTGAAGTGATCGGGCGCGAACTGGATGACGTAATCGGGCGCGAACTCCTTCACGAAGGCTCCGAGCCGCTCGAACGCCGTTCGAACGCGTTGCTCGGTTTCGTTGCTGGCTGGTCCCCGGTACATCAGGGGCGTATGGGATGCACAGACGATGGCGACAGACATGATCGGATTCCTTCGAACGCGGGGTGACGGTAGTCGATCGATTGCTCGCGGCTATTTCTTGACCAGCGGACACTGGCTCTCGGAAAGCGGGCGGTTGACTGACTCTCCCGGCAACGTCTGCACAACGTTGTAGAGATCCCAGTCGCCCTTGTTCTGGCCGGGCTTCTTCACCTGGAGCAGGTACATGTCGTGGATCATCTTGCGGTCGGCCCGGATGTATCCGTCGCTCGCGAAGAAGTCGTGCACCCGCTCCTTCTCCATCTGTTTCATCACGGTCGGCGCTTCGTCCGTGCCCGTCGCTTTGACGGCTTTGAGGTAGTGCGCGACTGACGAATAGACGCCGGCGTGGAAACTGGTCGGCATGATCCTGGCTTTGGCATAAAAGCGCTCCGCCCAAGCGCGCGTCTCCGGCGTACGCTCCCAGTAGAACGGGGAGACTTCGTAGGCGTCGTGCGCAATCTTCAGACCGACGGCGTGCACGTCCGTCAGCACCGATTGGAGCGGAACGATCTTGGCTTTCGCGCTTAGCCCGAATTCGTCGGCCTGCTTCAGCGCAGTCACCGTATCCCCGCTCGAAGCCGCGATCGCGATGACATTGGCTCCCGCGTTGGACGCGGTGAGCAGGAACGACGCGAAGTCGGAGGTATTCGGCGGAAACACGGAGTTGCCGACCACCTGCCCGCCGTTGAGCTTCACCTGCTCCGACGTGTCCCGCGACAGTGCGTGACCGTAGGCTTGATCGACCGTCAGGAAATACCACTTGGTGCCGCTCGCCTCGATCACGGCTTTGGCCGCGCCCTTCGCCAGATTATACGTATCGACCGTCCACTGGACGGTGAGCGGCGAGCAGGCCTTGCCGTTGAAATCAGACGAGGTCGAGCCCGAAAGCAACATGATCTTGCTCTTCTGTGCTGCGAGATTCTGCACTGCGAAACCGATCGGGGAACCTTGCATGTCGGCGATCACGTCGACACCTTCGACGTCAAACCAGCGCGCAGCGATTTGTGATCCAATATCGGGCTTACCGCTGTGATCGGCCGAGATGACCTCGACGTTGAGGCCGGTTCCGAAATCCTCGGCGGCCATCTCCGCCGCGATCACCGAGCCCTTGCCGTTGGCCCTCGCCGTCGGTCCGGCGATGTCGGTCAAGACGCCGATCTTCACCTTGCCGCCACTGAGGTTTACCGCCCCACCGGCGGTCTGCGCCGCGGCCGGTGCCGCCGAGACTGCCAACGCCAGACATACGGCCGCAGACAAATGAAAGCTTGAATGAACCATCATTTCCTCCTGTCGCCGCCCTTTTTTGGACGTGCAACCGATGGATTGCCGCCCATCGGACTTGGATTCCATAGGAGTCTGTGAAATGTTCGCACTGCGAACACTTCCCGGACAGGCTATGCACCGTAATGTTAGGGCGCTTTCCCGAGGGTTGGTACTAATCGGCGAACTCAATGCGAGCGGGCCGTCGAACGTCGTGCAACTCGCAAAGAGGACCGGTCTCAACCGGACAACCTGCTATCGCCTGCTCGATACCTTGCGGGAAGGCGGCTACGTGACGTTCGACGAGACGAACGCAATTTACGGTCTCACGCCGCAGGTGCGCACGTTGAGCGAAGGCGTGTCCTCGCGCGACCTATCAAGCCAGGCGGCGCTTCCAGCGATGTTCAGCCTGCTCGACGAGGTATCATGGCCGAGCGATTTCGGGATCTTCGAACTGGGCTCTATGCTGATCCGAGAGAGCACGCATCCCTTCAGCCCATTCTCGGTCCACCGGTCGATGGTGGGGCGCCGCCGATCGCTGGTAAGGAGCGCGCTGGGACGAGCGGTGCTCGCCGCGTCGCCGCCCGCCCTACGTCGAGAAATGCTCGAGATGACGGCGTCTCTTGTCGACGAAGACTCTGCGCTCGCGAAGGACCGTCACTTCATCGAGGACATCGTGTCTCAAACCAAAAAAGACGGCTACGCGTCCTCTGTCGGTGGGTCGGAGGCAGGCATCAGTGCCATTGCGCTGCCAATCCGAGGCGCGGGCCCCGTGCTCGGTAGTCTGAATCTGATTTTCTTCTCGACATCGATGACGCCGGAGTTGGCAGCACGCAGGTACCTGCCACACATGAAGCAGGCGGTGCAGGAGATCGAACGCCGGTGGTCTGCGGCGAACACGGCGCGCGGAAAAATCGCCTGATCGGTCCTGATCGGGTCTAAATATCTCTCGTTCCCGCCGGCATACGACCTGCGAACGGAACTAGACGAACGAAAGGTAGCGAGCTTGGAAAAAGCCGGAAAACCTAAGATCATTGTGGCCGGGGGCGGCATAGGCGGGCTGACGGCAGCGCTTTCCCTCATCAAGCGCGGCTTCGAGGTCGAGATATACGAACAGGCGCCGATACTCCGGGAGGTCGGCGCCGGCGTGCAAATCAGCGCCAACGGAATGCTCGTCTTTCGGGAACTCGGCCTATCCGCCCGCATCATGGAAGAGGCGGCGCATCCGGAGCGTCGCGAGATCCGGATGTGGAACACCGGCCAGGCGTGGACCGCCTTCGATCTCGGCACCGTATCGGTTCAGACTTACGGGCATCCCTACGTCACGATGTATCGGCCGGACCTGCTGGATATACTGTCCGATGCGGTTACGACGGCTGCGCCTGGCGCACTCCGCCTGGGACATCGCGCCGTGGGTTTCGAGATCGTCGGCGAGTCCGTTGTCCTTCGGTTCAATGACGGCAGCACCGCGGAAGGCGACGGGCTGATCGGCGCGGACGGGATTCATTCCGTGATCCGCGCCGGACTGCATGGCTCGGACAACGCGGAATTTACGGGTCTCGTCGCATGGCGCGGCGTCACCCCGATGGAGGTCCTCCCGTCTCGTCTCGCTCGTTTGGTCTCGTCGAACTGGGTCGGGCCCGGCCGCCACGTCGTGCAGTATCCCTTGCGGCGTGGAACGCTGATGAACTTCGTAGGTGTCGTGGAACGCCAGGACTGGCGCGAGGAATCCTGGACCACGCCCGGTTCGCATGCGGACATGCTCGCCGACTTCGCCGGGTGGCACGATGACGTGCAAACGCTCATCAAAGCTATTCCTCAGCCCTACCTCTGGGCGCTCAAGCTTCGCCGGCCTCTTCCTTCATGGTCGGTCGGCCGCATCACGCTGCTCGGCGACGCCTGCCATCCGACGCTGCCGTTTCTCGCGCAAGGCGCAGTTATGGCGATCGAGGACGGCTATATCCTGAGCCGAGCTATCGAAGCGCATGACAGGGACGTCGCCGCTGCATTCCGCGCTTATGAATCGGCGAGGCACGAACGCACGTCGCGCATCGTCATCGGATCGGCCGACAACACGAAACGCTTCCACAATCCGCTGCTTGGAGATCCTTCGGCGGCCCAGGCCTATGTGGAGCGCGAGTGGGCAGAGGACCGTCTGCGGGAACGCTATGACTGGATGTACAGATACGACGCTACCGCGGTTGCCGTGTGATCTAAAAAGGCGAAAACAGACCGCCACTCGACTCGGGAGGATTACCAATTGTTCAGCCGCCGCTCGTTTGTTGCTGCCGGTCTTCTCGCTCCGTTAGCGCGTCCAGCCGCCGCAGAGGCTCGTTATCCAGCCCACTCCGTGACCGTCGTGAATCCGTTCGCGGCCGGAGGGCAGTCCGATCCCATCGGCCGCATCGTCAACGCGCATTTCCAAAATGCCCTGGGCCAACCTTTCCTGATGGAGAACAGGGCCGGTGCCGGAGGCACGATCGGCGGTCAGTACGTTGTCCGGTCGGCACCCGACGGATACACTCTGCTACTCGGCACAACGAGCACGTTCACGATCGCACCCTACGTATATCGGCCGCAGCCTTACGATCCGATCACAAACCTGGCGCCTATCGTCGCTCTCACCGAAGCACCCACGGTGCTCGTTGCAAGCGAGAAAAGCGGATTTCGAACCTTCAATGATCTTGTGCAGACGGCAAGGAAGGAACCCGGTCGAGTCAGCGTGGCTTCCGCCGGAATCGGCAGCTTTCCACACATCTTCGCAGAGGTCTTCTCATCGCTCGTCGGAGTGCAACTCACGCACGTCCCCTACCGCGGCGGCGGACCGGCGATGAACGACGTCGTGGCCGGACAAGTGGATCTGTTCTTCGAAGTGATCTCGACGGCCGCACCGCAAGTACGGGAGAAGCGCATCGCCGGATTGTTTGCGACGGGAAACAGTCGATCCTCCCTGCTGCCCGACGTACCGACGACCTCGGAGCTCGGCTATCCGGGCCTGAATCTGACGTCGTGGACCGGGCTTGCCGCAGCCGCGGGGACTCCTGCCCCCACTGTCGAGCTTTTGAATAAGGAAGCCAACGTCGTTCTGCAGTCGAACGAGATGAAAGATATGCTGACGCGTCTTGGCATCGGCTCTATCGGTGGCAGCCCCTCTAAGATGGCCGAGCGCATTGCGCAGGAAGCCACGCTCTACAAGGGTATCATCTCGAGCCGACACATCGTCGTGCAGTGAGAGGAGGCTGGCCCGTTCTGCCACCGACCACAGCGCGAGCTGCGATATTCCAAATCCATCATTCCGCGAACGACCGCTTTGCGCCAGCAGCGGCCATTCCGCGAGGAGACGCTCAGTGCAAAAACGTAACCCACAATCCGCAACCTTCGAATTTGGACTACAGCTCCTGCGCTGATTTTGCTCGAGGGCACCAGGCTCATCCCACTACATATGCGAATTTGTAAGAATCTTAGATCTCTACGCCCTGAGGTCGCGCCTTGCCGAAATACATCAGTTCCCAAATCGCACGATCGTCGAAACGCTCCACACGCAGGCCCCTCTCGAACTTCTCGATCGTGACCTTGCCCGTGAAACGGTGATAAGCACCGTCAAAGCCGATCAGCCGGGCGACGATCCGCTTAAGAAACGGCATGCGGTCGGTGAAAATGGCTTGAAGGATGGTCTTCTCACGCTCGAATGACACGACATAGCGCGTATCGGCATCGCGAAAGGTGTAGCGCGTGACGTCCGCCACCGGCTTGCCGGTCTTGCCATCGATCGCGACGCGATCCATCTCAAAGGATACCTTGGCATCGTCGTCAGCGATGATCTTGCCGTCCTTGGCCAGCATGTAGACGATCTGGGTTTCGTAGCCGTAGGCGGCGGTGGCTGTAATGTAGGATGCGATGATTGTGTAGGGGCCGACGCTGGCACGCGCCCAGTACCAGTTGTGCATGAGCGTCTGCATGGGGACGTCGCCCCAATTGTGATCGTGATATCCGCTGCCGGAGGCGCGGTGTTCCTCATTGCCGATCGTGTAGCGGACGTTTGCCCGTCCGTGGGGCACCGCGGGAAGCCAGGCAAAGAGTTTTTCGATGAGGTCGTCTACGACGGTCGCAATACTGTAGACACCGCCTAGCCGCTCGTAAAGGTTGGGCGAATCCTGCGTGGCCATTGCCACCTCCTCCTTCCGCATTCAGCGAAAGTCGATAGTATAGCGCGGTTTCTGCTTGTCCTTGGCCTCCTCGTACGGTGACACACTTCGCCGAACGCCTCAAGGACACCTTCGGCCTCTCTCGGCGTCGCGGAAAAACTCAGTGCGAGCATATGTTTTCCGCTTTGCCCTCGAACTCGGACATTGCTCGACGCAGTCGGGATGTCTCAAACGTGCCAACAACGGACTCATGCACCGCAGCAAACCATGCCGTCATTCGATCACCTCGTTGGCTTGGGCGAGCAGCAATTGCGGCACTTCGAGACCGAGCGAAAAGGCAGTGACGCCCTCGCACCCGCGGTTGCCTTCGACGCCCTGGTATCAGCTTTCCGCCGGCCCTTAGGTCCTAGACGCGTTACGATCGTAACGAAGTTTTTCTGCCATTGGCATCGAGCCGCAACACGGCCCTACATCTTCCACAGCGGATGGCATAGAATTTTTTGTCATGGGACAGATCAGTTCGGAACCACGCCTATCCGAGGCTCGTATCATGGCCCTCAGGATGATCGTCGGGCGCATCACCGACAGCGCTTCGCCGTCGATCGAGACGAGTTCGGCGTCGTTCCCCCGACGGGCGAACGTTACAGGATGGGGGCCTGGGAAGTGACTCTCTTATCACGCCTATTCGTGCTGGTGGCTGTGGCGCTACTGCCCGCGATCACGATCCAAATGTACAATGAATTCGACCTGCGCCGGGCGCGCCAAGTCGAAGTGCAGAACCAGGCGCTCAGCCTGGCCACACTCGCCGCGGCAGAAGAGCAGCAGATCGTCCAGGGAATTCGTCAGGTCCTGATCGCAATGTCAGAACTCCCGTCGATAAAAACGAGGGACAGCCAAGCATGCGATACTTATTTGGCTGCGATACAGCAGCGATTTCCGGCGTTCATCAGGTTTCTCGTCACCGACTTGAATGGCCGGTCCTTCTGCAACACGAACAGCGACCATC
>WNFI01702977.1_pt1 | contig 10006 bp, 6 predicted proteins | sample 5400471 | NCBI WGS metagenome assembly WNFI01 (sample SAMN13153348, study PRJNA577476) | soil metagenome | isolation source: 100 cm saprolite on Douglas fir-dominated hillslope | place: USA:California | collected 2013-09-17
ACCAGCCCAGTCCGGCGCGTTGCGCCACCGCGCGATCCACCATGCGCCCGGTATCCACAAAGAGACGCGTCTCCAGTTCCGGCACCTCTGAGCGAGCATATTCGCGCAGCCAGGCCGCGAACTGTTGCAATTTCGGCTTGATCAGGTCGTGGTAATCGTCGCCCCAGGCATAACGCGAGATGCGCCCGCGCGGACCGCCCTCCTGGCTCTCGTCAGGCTGCTCGCTCAGATAGCACATAGCCAGCGCGACGATCGACTGTGCCTCAGGCAGCAGGGCGTCTGGGTAGCACGAAACATCAGCCCGCTCAGATGTAAACCAGGGCAGGCCGTCCATCAACCCGGAGGCAAGACGCTCTTTTATGACGCGTTCAGCCTCAGGAAAAGCCTCGGCCCCAGTAATGCGTACACTATCGAAGCCCAGTTCATATGCGTACTCTCTAATTGCTGTCGTGCTTACCATGGTATAGCTCTAGTTTGTGACGTCCCGGCTCTCGTTCAGCCACCAGGTCAGGCCGATAAAGATCGCCAGATAGACCGCCAGGGTAATCAACGCTTGAAGATCTGATTGTGAGGCGCCAGCGCCACCAAACAGATAGTGGGCCTGATTTAGCTGCAAAGCGCGAGCGTTGTTGCCCATCAAATAATTGGGCAGCGCGCGCAGAAAGGCGCCGGCTATGCCCACGCTAAAATTGCCAGCCACCGTCAGAACGCTGGACACGATTGGTTCGGCGAAAAACCAGGTCACGGCCCCTACAATACCCGCAACCGTTGAACGGCCCAGCACGCCGAAGAAGATTGCCACAACCGCGTACATAAACCAGTTCAGCATCGTCGCCAGCAAGTAGAGCAAGGCATGGCCAATCCAGGCCGCGTTGAGAAAGGCAGAACTTTGCGGCACGCCACTAAACAGGTTGAAGATCTGCCCGAGCGCCACACCAGCGATCGCCATGCCCAGCACACCAAGCACTGTACACACCAGCGCAGCCCCATATTTGGCCAGCAAGAACTGCCCGCGCCAGGGTCCACGCGAAAACATCAGGCGCACCGTTCCAAGACTCAACTCGCCTCCAGCGATGGTACCAACCAGAATGATGATCAGGATCAGAGCCGGATTAAACTCACCCTGGGTCACCGCCATCTCTAACGAAGACGGCAGGCGCAATGGCGCGGACAGACCCCCGATGATCTCCTGCTTGATCGTCTCAAGAGCAGACGCGGAGAGCGGCGTGCAACCACCAGGGCCGGATCGCTCGCTCACCCTGAGCTGCGTCTGACAGGGGGGAGTGAACGAACTGGCCGATGTATTGAGATTGATGGCTAATTCCACGCCCACGGCCAGTGGCACCAGCAAAGCCAGAAAAAGAGCCAGGGTCGCCAGGACTTTGGACATCAGGCGCCGACGAACTTTAAAGAGTTCCATGCCGATCAGACGGAGCAGAACACTGGTGAAATCCATCCGCCCCAGGATTACGGTGTCAACGCGCACGTTTAGAGGCGTGGCATTCTCCAGGATCGCCTCTGACTTCTGGTTCTCAGCGCCCATGTCTGATGCCATACTCATCGCTCTCTCCTGCTCCTTGATTGGACATACCATCGCTCTCTGCGCTCGCCAACCCCTGGCGCTCAGGCTGATCTATAGCAAACGCGTTGCCTCTGGCCAGAGCAGCCATACCCAGATGCTCTCCCTCAGCCACAGCGGGCATGGTCAATTGCAAATAAACTTCCTCCAGGCTGCCTTCGTAGGGATGCAGCTCGGCGGCGAAGATCTCGCTCTCTCCCAGTAGCCGATTTACCTCGGCTGAGTGGGTCTTGGGTGCATCAATGCGGAGCGTCGGCTGACCCTGCCGATCGTGCTCCAGGTGCACAGACCCCAGCCAGTTCGCGCCATTCACTCTCGCCTGCTCCAGCACACTCGTTGCCCGCTCCAGCTCATCAGCCTCGCGCAAGCGCACCAGCACCTGCTCCCTTTCGCGCAACAACTCGCGCACATTTCCCTGCTTGATCAGATTACCCTTCTGCAAGATCGCCACGCGATTACAGACTTGCTGGACTTCATTGAGCAAATGGCTGGAGATAAAAATGGTCTTGCCCAGCGCGGCCAGGCGCTGAATCAACTGACGAATCTCATGCATTCCCGCCGGGTCCAGTCCATTGGTTGGCTCGTCTAGCAATACCAGCTCCGGGTCTGTCAGCAGCGCGGCCGCAATGCCCAGGCGTTGCTTCATGCCCAGCGAGTACTTGCGATAAGCCATTGTCGCTTGCTCTTTCAGCTCAACCAGCTCCAACACCTCTTCGATCCTGCGCCGATTGGCCCGCCCCGAAACCATGCCAGAGGCCGCGGCCACCACGTACAAATTATCTCTGCCAGAAAGATACGGATAGAAGACAGGCACTTCAACAATCGCCCCAACATGGCGCAAAATGGTCGGCATCTGGTAAGCAGTATCCATACCAAAAATTACCGCCCGTCCTGCTGTTGGGCGAATCAAGCCCAACAACATACGCATTGTGGTACTTTTACCAGCTCCATTGGGGCCAAGAAAGCCAAAGACGTCACCGCGCATCACCTGTAAATGCAGATCATTCACCGCGACCAGCTTGCCATAGGCTTTGGTTAAACGGCTCGTGCTGATGATGACCTCTGACTGCAGCGAAGCCTCAATATACGCTTTCAATATCCTGACCTTTCATAGACCATCCAGGTGCCCTCCCACCTCTTCTTCTGCCCATTTCCTAGCCTATTTCGATCCCAATTATGGCATGGAAACCCGCAACCTGGCAAGCAATTTGCCAAATCTGCCAGGGCACTCTATACAGCCCCAAAACAAAATCTCATGAGAGATTACAGTTCACAAGAGCGTAATATAGGCAAATAGAAGCACAGCACGCGCATACAAATCACTCTATCAAGGGAGATTGCGTATGCAACGAGCATCCCACCAGCTCTGGCACACGCGCCGTTTCCCCTGGCGCATGGCGGTTCAGCAGCGTTCTCGTCCTCGTGCCAGGCGAACGGCATTAGTGCTGGCCAGCCTGTTCGTTCTGCTGGTTGTAGTAGGGGTGATCGCGCTGCCCAGATTTATCGCGTTTCCGGTTGTGTCCAGCGCAAACCAGCTTGCTCAGACGGCGATGTTTGGCAGTGACGCACAACATACACATGCGAATCCGGCAGAGCACATACTCACGCCCAAAACCGTCTCCCATCTCACAACGGATTGGACCTCTTTTCCGACCGAGGGTAGCCTCCTATGAATGAAGGCAACTATTGACGCGTCTCATCTCTCGCAAGCAGCTATCTATCGTAGACATATTTCTAGACTAATCACTAGAATTACGCTCAAAGAAGCGCGATTCTCTCATTTTATCGACACTCAAAGAATATTTAAAAGGGATAGATCAAATTGCCATAAGAGGCACTGAAAAGTGTGAACCACGCAACAGTTATTCTTGCGCATACATGCTAAAATGAGGAGACACAAAAACATACTATTTTGATACATGGATCATATTCATGAAGGAGCATACATTCATGGAAGCCGCTTTGAACAGTCCCCTTGGTCGCACGGTCCTTGGTCAGGCCCCGCTGAAGATTGGCCGCGCGCCTGATAACGCGCTGGTGATCAGCGACCCGCAATCATCCGCGCATCACGCGGAAGTCGCATCCGCTTTTAACGAGAGTGGCTACCAGATCACTGATCTGAGCAGCACCAATGGAACTTTCGTCAACGAGCAGCGCCTCACGCCGAACACGCCACGCCCGCTCTACGCCAATGATGTGATCCGCATCGGCACGACCAGTTTCGCGTATGAGGCAAGTGGCGCTGGCTACGCGCCAACCGTGGCCGCCAACCCGCCCAACTACGAGCCAACCGTGGCCGCAGCACCCGGCGCCTTTACACCACCTCCACAGCCCGCTTACCAGCAACCGCCCGTCCAACCCGCGTATCCACAGCAGCCCGCTGCTGCCTATAACAATATGAACACACCCGCGCAGCCGCCCTATACACCACCTCCCGGCTACCCGCAGCCCCAGCAGAGTTATCCACAGCCTCAAGCCAGTTATCCACAATCTCAGCCTGGCTACTCGCAACCCCAGGCTGGTTATCCACAATCTCAGCAGGGTTATCCACAACCTGGGGGATTTGGCCAGCCAGGGTACCCGCCCGCGAAAAAAAGTCGCGCTGGCCTCTGGATCGCGATTATTGTGATCGTGGTGCTGCTCGCTGGCGGCGGCACTTTTGCCTATCTCCAGTTGCGCTCGACACCGCAGAAAACGCTTGCGTCGTATTGCGATGGCTTGAAAACGAGTAATGGCACGGAACTCTACAATACACTCTCAAGCGCGTCGCAGGCAAAGACCAGCGCAAGCAAGATTCAGAGCGGGCTGCAAGTGCTCTCGATCGTTGGGGGCATTAAAGACTGCACCGTCAATAGTGTCACAGAGAACGGCTCTACGGCAACAGGCAATGTGACGCTAACGCTGGGTCACGGTCCATCACAGAGTGGGAATGTCCAACTTATTGATGAGAATGGCACCTGGAAAATCGATAATAGCAGTAGTAGTTTGCCGAGCCAATAGGCGATTCGGCAATACGCGAAGAAGAAGCGCTCAACCGGCCTTGCGGAGCGGTTAAGCGCTTCTTCTTCTATCACATCCACATCGGAATCTTCACGCCCCGTTCGTTGGCGCACTCGATCGCTTCGTCGTAGCCGGCATCGACGTGACGGATCACGCCCATGCCTGGATCGTTGGTCAGCACCCTGGAGAGGCGCTCAGACGCTTCTGGCGTGCCGTCGGCTACGATAACCTGACCGGCGTGCAGCGAGTAGCCAATGCCCACGCCTCCACCATGGTGGAACGAAACCCAGGTCGCGCCTGAGGCGGTGTTGAGCAGCGCGTTGAGAATTGGCCAGTCGGCAATCGCGTCGCTGCCGTCCTTCATGGACTCGGTTTCGCGGTAGGGCGAAGCCACGGAGCCGCTGTCCAGGTGATCACGTCCGATGACGATCGGCGCTTTGACGATACCCCTGGCAACCAGCTCATTCAGCTTCAGCCCGGCTTTATCGCGTTCGCCATAGCCCAGCCAGCAGATGCGCGCAGGCAAGCCCTGGAAGTGGATTTTCTGCCGCGCCATGGTCATCCAGCGCCGCAGCGGTTCATCTTCAGGGAAGAGTTCCAGGATAGCCTCGTCGGTGCGATAAATATCCTCAGGATCGCCCGAAAGCGCGGCCCAGCGGAACGGTCCTTTGCCGCGACAGAAAAGCGGGCGGATATAGGCCGGGACAAAGCCAGGGAAGTCCAGGGCGTGGGTTTCGCCTGCTTCGAGCGCCTGGCCGCGCAGGTTGTTGCCATAATCAAAAACGATCGAGCCGCGCTTCTGCATCTCCAACATAGCGCGCACGTGCGTCACCATTGACTCTTTTGAGCGCTGGATGTACTCTTGCGGATCGCGCTGACGCAATGCGTCAGCCTCACGCAGGGTCATGCCAGCGGGAATATAGCCATTCAACGCATCGTGAGCCGAGGTCTGGTCTGTCACCATATCGGGGATAATCCCGCGCCGCACCAGTTCTGGATAGATTTCGGCGGCATTGCCAATTAGCCCGATGGAGAGCGCCTGGCCCTGATCGCAGGCCTCGCGTATCTGGTTGAGCGCCTCGTCCAGCGTACTGGCCATCTCATCGCAATAGCCAGTATCCAGACGGCGCTGGATGCGCTGTTGATCGGCCTCCACAGCCAGACAAACGCCCTCGTTCATCGTCACGGCCAGCGGCTGGGCACCACCCATGCCGCCCAGACCGGCGGTCAGGATGAACTTGCCTTTAAGCGTGCCACCATAATGCTTACGCGCCGCCTCCGCAAACGTTTCATACGTGCCCTGCACAATCCCTTGCGAGCCAATATAGATCCACGAACCCGCGGTCATTTGCCCGTACATGGTCAGTCCCAGCGCCTCCAGACGGCGGAACTCGTCCCAATTGCCCCAGTGCGGCACCAGGTTCGAGTTGGCAATTAAGACACGCGGCGCGTCAGGATGCGTGCGGAAAATTCCCACTGGCTTGCCCGACTGCACCAGCAGCGTTTCATTATTCTCCAGGCTACGCAGCGAACGCACAATTGCTTCAAAAGCGCCCCAGGAACGCGCCGCCCGGCCAGAACCACCGTAGACGACCAGGTCATCAGGCCGCTCAGCTACTTCAGGATCAAGATTATTCATCAGCATGCGCAAGGCGGCCTCTTGTTGCCACCCTTTGCAGGATATTTCAGTGCCACGCGGAGCCTGGACCACACGCGGCCCCGGCTCCGCCACTCGCTCGTTATGGGACATAGCTTCATCGCTCCTTTTCCCAGCAAAAACAAACAAAAATACAACTATCGGCTCCCACAGTATAGCATCTGCGATTGTACTAGAGAATGCTGAGTTTGTTGGCGCGGACTTTGCCCGCGCCAACAAACTCAGCATTCTCTAGCACATCCTCTTTTCGGATAAGCGGGGATTTTTCTGTAGTTCTGAGAGAAGAGGGTCATGCGCGATACATGTGCGGTTCTGTTTCGTTAGAAAAACGTAGCATATATTTCATCATAACGATTATTGTTCCATATCAAGGAGAAAATTGACCTATGAAATGGTATCCATACGGCCATGATTTTGGCAATGCGGACGTGGGAGGTGTCACTGTCATCAACGGGAGCGTCTTCTCCCGCAGCATCCCCACGGCCTTCGCGAAAGTTGATACCACCGCGATGCATAATCTTGGCATCAGTGTGGAAGATATCCATACGCATGTGATTCGCCTCAACGGCGAAACCATGGCCTACGCGGTCGGCGACCTGGCCCTGCAACAGTCCACGGACGTGTATCACGGTCGAGGCGATATTCAGCGCTACGCCAGTAAATACAGCCTGCGCGGACTGCTGACCATCGCGGCCCTGCTGATCCCTGAAATCGAATTTGGCCTCTATGTCGTGACCGGTCTGCCTGCGGAAACCTATATCAAGAATATGGAATTGCGCAAAACAATCAAAGAGAGTCTGGATGGGGTCCATGTCTTTACGCTGGACAATGGCAAAACCTGGCGGCGCGTGACCATTGAGGTCGCGACGGTCGTCATGGAAGGCGCGGGCGCGCTGATCGCCTACGGTGACAAAGGCACGAGCAAACTCACCGAGAGCGCAGCCATCGATATCGGCGGGCGCACCACCGACCTCTATGTCGCGCGCGGGCAGGTGCCGGTAACAGAATACTGCAAAGGCAAGCCGATCGGGGTAGAGTCGGCCACGCAGATGTTTATGGACACGTTTGAACACAAATACAATCGTCCACTCTCGTTGCTTGAGGCTCGCGAGGTGATGTATGCCTATGCGTCAAATGGCAAACGTCGCTATCCCGAACTCGCGGTCTATGGCAAAGTCATTGACGAGTATGAGCTGACGAACATGGCGGCAGAAGCCATCACGCAAGTGGGCAGCGAAATTGTCTCGTTCGTGGCCTCGGCCTGGCGGCAGAGCGACCGCGACGCGGTGGCTGCCAGCTTCAACCCGGTGCTGTGCATCGGCGGGTCTGGCTGGTCGTCTCCTGATGAGGAAAACGCAAGCCGCCACCTCTGTCTCGCCCTTTGGGGTCAATGGACTCGAAGTCTAGCATACAGAAGAGCAAAGGAAAGCAGCCATGGCAAAGGATCAGGATCAGTATGTGCAGTTTACTATCAAGTTGCTCAAAGGCTCTTTCGCGTTAAGCGCTCTCTGGCAAGACGCGGTAAATTATCATATGATCGATCAACCTGATAAGTTAATCGCGGTGCGCCTGACGGAATACTATGAGCTGGTAGCGCGGGGAGCCTCGCGCTCCGGCCTCAGTATGCCGGGAACGTCTGTCGCGCCAGCCGCAGTACCCAATCCCGCAGCGAATCACACGATGTCACAGCCGCAACAACCAGCAGCCAGCCCCAGTCAGAGGGTTCCAGCACCTCAGCCCGCGGAGAGCCACCCAGGCGAACTGACCAACGATATCGTGGTTAGCTCGTCCCCAACAGTCGTCGAGCAAAACGCCGAAGAGGCCGCCGATTACTGGGCGCCTTTGTAGAAGAAGCGGGGAGCCGCGCGAGCAAATCTGGTCGTGCGGCGAGCAGGGCGGGCACAAGGGCCGCCCCTACTATGGACAGGAGATTCGTTTAGGGGCGCCGTTCTCGCGTAAAATGGGCATAGAGATGATGCGCAGGTTTATCGAGACAGATCACCTCGCCCTACGACCAAGCTCGTCCATAGTAGGGGCGGCCCTTGTGCCCGCCCTGGGGGCTGGGTGGGGCGCTATCTAAATTTTCCATAGCCCTGGCGCGGCCTCTCTCAGCTTGTTAGCCTACCACGCGTGTGCTATAATCTGAAAAAAGGACTGCCAGAGAGCGTATAATTTGCCCGTCCTCATGCTCCTTTGGAGGAAAGTAATGATTGATCCAGATAGTGAATTGGGACCTCGATACCAATCGATCACAACAACGCCCGATTGGTATCAGACAAATATTCCCTGTCAGGTAGGCTGCCCTGCCCATACTGACGTATCTACGTATATTGGTCTTATCTCCCAGGCCCGTTTCGACGAAGCATATTTACTGAATCGTAAGGCCAACGTGGTTCCCGGTGTGCTCGGACGTACCTGCGCGCGCCCCTGCGAGCCAGTCTGCCGCCGCAATAAGATTGATGGCAAACCGATCGCCATCTGTTGGTTGAAGCGCGCTGCCGCCGATCACCGTGAGTTCGCCCATCGCGTCGCGCCACCGCCTGTCAGCAAAGAGAAGGCGGTAGCGATTGTTGGCGCTGGCTCGTCCGGTCTGGCCTGTGCCCGCGATTTGCGCGAGATGGGCTATCCCGTGACGCTCTACGAAGCTGATGCAGTTGCCGGCGGCGTGATGGTCAACGGCATCCCGGTCTGGCGTTTGCCGCGCCACGTCACGAGTGAAGAAACCACGGAATATATGCGCGATCTGGGTGTTGAGGCAAAATATAACACCCGCGTGGGTCGTGATATTCAAGTGACCAATCTGCTCAAACAATACGACGCGGTCTATCTGGCCGCCGGTTGCTATATCTCCAACGACCTGACCGGCCCCGATAACAAGATTATCCCCGGTGCTGATCTCAAGGGCGTCGATCATGGTATTGGCATGCTGGCCAAGACCAACTTTGGCGAACCTACCTTTGTCGGCAAGAACGTGGTCGTTCTGGGTGGTGGCTTTACCGCGATGGACTGCTGCCGCACCGCGATCCGCTTCGGCGCTGAGAAGGTGTATGTGCTCTATCGACGATCGAAAGAGGAGATGGGGTCCGATGAGTATGAGGTGGACGAGGCCGAGTTTGAGCATGTCGAGTTCCAATATCTGGCCTCGGCCCTGGAAGTGCTCAGCGAGGATGGTATCCATGCCAGCGGGCTGCGGGTGATTCGCAACAAGCTGGGTGATCCCGATGCCAGCGGTCGCCGTCGCCCGGTCCCGATTAAAGGCAGCGAATATGTGATCGCGGCTGACATGATTATCCCGGCTTTCGGCCAGTATAGCGATGCCTCGTGGCTGCACCTGGAAGAACTCAACGTGCAGGTCAACAAACGCAACGGCGTGCCCCTGGTCGATCGCGACAGCTGGATGACCAACCACGCTGGCCTCTTCGCTGGTGGCGATTACACCGAGGGGTCGCGCAACCTGATCTCGGCGATTGGCGATGGCCGCGACGCGGCTGCCGCGATCAACCGTTATCTCGGCGGCCAGGATAAGCCAGCCGAGGACGCCGAAGAGATTGAGTTGCCCGACTATCGTCGCGGCATGGTCGATGACTACGAATCGATCGCGCACGAGATGATGCCTGGCCTGGCGCTCAAAGATCGCTATAGCAACACCCGCGAGACCGAGACCGGCTACACTGCTGAGCAGGCCGTGGAACAGGCACGCCGCTGCTTGCAGTGCCAGTTGAATATCATGATCGATCCGTCGATCTGTATTCTCTGCTCTGGCTGCGTCG
>WNFI01225974.1_pt1 | contig 10005 bp, 9 predicted proteins | sample 5400471 | NCBI WGS metagenome assembly WNFI01 (sample SAMN13153348, study PRJNA577476) | soil metagenome | isolation source: 100 cm saprolite on Douglas fir-dominated hillslope | place: USA:California | collected 2013-09-17
TACCGGCTTTTTGTCATTCTCTTCCAGAAAAGATTCCTGATCCACCTGAATCCGCAGCGACTCCAGGAAGCGGCGGTCTTGTGTCGTCAGCTTCGCTGCCTCCGCTGCAGCCGCGTCGCGCTTCGCCAGCCCGATGGTCGCATCCAGCTTCAGCACGATGTCGTAACCGTGCGCGCGCACTCCGGCAATCGCCCCCGTAATGCGATCGGAATCCGACACCGTGTCATTGATGGCGTGTCCCAGTTCTCGGAGCAGGTTCTTCAGGTGATCATCGAGTTGCAAGGCTGGTTCTCCCAGACTTCTTCGGCCATTCTAGGCCCACGCTTTGTTGGATACAAGAGTGCTTCGCTCCGTTGTCTCCAATTCGTCCACAGTACCTTCGTTCAGGTTCTACGATCCCCTGTTGAGCGAAACCCGCCCCCCGCTTCCTGATGTTCCCCAGGTTTTGCGTTAAGATGTTGTTATGTCAACGGCCGCAAGCGCAGCTACCGCGCCGCAACCGCGGGGCGGGTTTCGGCGTTTCTGGCGCGCGCTTCGCCAGCTCTTCCACGAGCTCATTGCCGCGGTCTTTGCGGTTCTCGCGTTAGGTTGGCTGAACGCCGCCTTGCGCGCGTGGACGCGCGATGCAGCACGCTGGCTCGTTGGCGTCGCGGTAGCCGTGGCCCTGGTATTTGCGTTTTTCGCGGTAACCTCGTTCCGCAAGGCAAGAAAGGTGTAGCCGATTGTGCAAGGAATTTATAGAAGCTGACTCTTAGGCTGACTTCTCTGATTAACCTGTCGAGAGGCGTCATGGCTCGGCGATGGCATGGAACTTCATTACGTCGAGCGCGGCAGCGGCCTACCCGTTGTCTTTGTCCACGGATCGCTGAGCGATGGCGGATTTTGGAACGATCAGCTCAGTCCGTTCGCCGCCAGCGGCTATCGCGCAATCGCCTACAGCCGCCGGTACAACCCTCCGAACACCAACAAGCCCCGGCCAGGCTACTCAGCAGCCGTTGACGCGGACGACCTTGCCGCATTCATTGGCCAACTCCACCTTGGCAAGGTTCATGTCGTCGGCCACTCCTACGGAGCGTTCACGGTCTTGTTCCTCGCGGTCAAGCACCCAGAACTTGTTCGGACACTGGTGTTGGCCGAGCCTCCAGCCGTCTCCCTGTTGGCCCATCTCTCCGGTGACCGGTCCGAGATTGGCAAGAAAACCTTCGCCGACATCCAGGAAAGAATGGTGAAGCCTATGAGAGCTGCGTTTCAGAAGGGCGACAGAGAGGCGGGCCTTCGCGCATTCATAGCCTATCTTTCGGGCGACCCGCAAACGTGGGACAAAATGCCGAATGCCGCCCGTCAGGACATGCCCTGCGGCGGTCCACAAGATTTCCGCGCCTACGCTCGTGCTCTCCGGCGAAAATTCCTTCCGCTTCCTCGGGCTGATTGACGAAGAGCTGGCCAGTCTTCTCCCCCACAGCCGGCGCATCATTCTTCGCGGAGCTACCCACCACATGTGGTTTGAGCAACCTGAGGTATGCCGGAAAGACGTTCTTGGCTTCTGGCGCGAGCAAAGTATTGAGCCGCAATCCAGACAGCCGTCCGTGCCTGGCGATCATCTTTCGATTCTAGATTCGAATTCGCACCTTCTCAGGCAGGCCAACAGTTTCTAGGAAACGAATTCTCTCCATGTCTGACACGAAAACAAAATCCGCCGCGCCCGCCGAGCGCAAAGAGAAATTCACCACGCTCTCCGGCGTTCCACTCGAACGCCTGTACACCGCTGGAAATCTCGCCAGCTGGGACCCCGGGACCTCTCTTGGCTTTCCCGGCGAATATCCCTTCACTCGCGGCATCTATCCCACCATGTACCGCGGTCGCTTCTGGACCATGCGCCAGTACGCCGGCTTCGGCTCGGCCGTCGAATCCAATCAGCGCTATCGCTATCTTCTGAGCAAGGGCCAGGCCGGCCTCTCCGTCGCTTTCGATCTCCCCACGCAAATCGGCATGGATTCTGACCACCCTCTGGCCCTCGGCGAAGTCGGCAAAGTCGGCGTTGCCATCGACTCCCTCGAGGACATGGAAACGCTCTTCGACGGCATCCCGCTCGAAAAAGTTTCCACCTCTATGACCATCAACGCTACCGCCGCAATTCTCCTCTGTCTCTATGTAGCCGTTGCCAAACGCCAAGGCGCCAGCCTGCAAAAACTTTCCGGCACCGTTCAAAACGACATCCTGAAGGAATACATCGCTCGCGGCACCTACATCTATCCCGTGCGCCCTGCCATGCGCATCGTCACCGACATTTTCGCCTGGTGCCGCGACAACCTCCCCAGGTGGAACACCATCTCCATCTCCGGTTATCACATCCGCGAAGCCGGCTCGACCGCCGTCCAGGAAGTCGCCTTCACGCTCGCCGACGGCATCGCTTACGTCCAGGCCGCACTCGGCGCCGGCCTCCGCATCGACGACTTCGCCCCGCAACTTTCTTTCTTCTTCAACGCCCACAACGATCTTCTCGAAGAAATCGCCAAGTACCGCGCCGCCCGCCGCATCTGGGCGAAGATCCTGTCGGAGCGCTTCGGTGCAAAAGATCCTCGCTCCTTAATGCTGCGCTTTCACGCGCAAACTGCCGGCTCCTCCCTCACCGCACAGCAGCCAGAAAACAACATCGTCCGCGTTGCCATTCAAGCCCTAGCCGCCGTTCTCGGCGGCTGCCAGTCCCTGCACACCAATTCCATGGACGAAGCGCTCGCGCTTCCGAGCGAAGACGCCGCGCTCATCGCCCTGCGCACCCAGCAAATCCTCGCCAACGAAACCGGCGTCGCCAACACCGTCGACCCCGTCGCGGGCTCCTACGTCATCGAATACCTCACCAACCAAATTGAGTCGCTGGCGGCAAACTATCTTTCCAAAATCGACAGTATGGGCGGTATGCTGCGCGCCATTGAAGCCGGTTTCGTCCAAGGAGAAATCCAGAAAGCGGCCTACGAATTCCAGCAAGCCGTCGAGAAAAAAGATCAAATCGTAGTCGGCGTAAACGATTTCATCGCCCCAACGGAAGGAAATACAGTGCGCACCATTCCCATTCTCCGCATCGACGCCGAAATTGAGGGCACCCAAATCGCCCGCCTCAACGCTCTTCGCGCCAAGCGCGATTCCGCTCGTGCCACATCCGCCCTTGCCGAACTCCAGCGCCGCGCCGCCACGACCGAAAATCTCCTCCCCGCCATCCTCGCCGCCGTCGAGTCCTACGCCACCATCGGCGAAATCTCCGACGCCCTCCGCCGCGTCTTCGGCGAATACCGGGAATCCGTCGTCATTTAGATTCGGGAGGCTACATGTTTGAAGTTGTTTTACTCATCTTGGCAGCCGGGGGCGCTTATGCCCGCGGCCGCGGAGGGAACTCCGTCATCTGGGGTACCCTGGGTGTAGGCGGTTATGTTGTGATCGCTTATCTCGGAGCGGTGACGATGGCTTCACTCGGTCGCCCCGGGGATCCCAATTCCCGCCTATGGCTCGTCGTCCGGGGTGCAGCTTGGGTCAGCTTCATCGCTTTCTGCGCTCGCTTCCTGTTGGGCCGAACCCTCGAAAAACCGTCAGGCATGTGGTCCTGCGCGAACTGCAAGTACCTTAACCAACATTACGCCGTGATCTGCGAAGCGTGCCAACAGTGACTTCACACTCCTAGAGAAACGACCCATCATGAAGCTCATCCTCGCCTCCGCCTCCGCCCGCCGCGCCGAGATCCTGCGCGATGCGGGTTTCTCCTTCACCACGCTCTCTTCCGCCATAGACGAAACTCCCTACTCCGGCGAATCCGCCCACGATCTCGTCGAGCGTCTCGCCGTCGCCAAAGCCCAACTCGTCGCTGCTCGCGCCGTTGGCCCAGCCATTGTCATTGGCGCCGACACCGAGGTCACCCTCGAAGGCCACATCTTCGGCAAGCCTCGCTCCTCGGATGACGCTCGCCACATGCTCGAAAAACTCTCCGGCCTTACCCACGCCGTCGTGACCGGAGTCGCCCTCATCCGCCTTCCCGACGCCGAGCGCCTCACCTTCGTCGAGTCCACTCTGGTTCACTTCGCCACGCTCTCCGCCGAAGAAATCTCCCGCTATCTCGCCACCGGCGAGCCCCACGACAAAGCCGGTGGCTACGCCATCCAGGGCCGCGCCGGCCGCTACATCCCGCGCATCGAAGGTTGCTACTTCAACGTTGTCGGCCTGCCCCTCGCGCGTCTCCACCACGCCCTCATGGCCCTCGGCTGGTCCGAAGACTAATCCGCTGCATTTGTAGTGGCGCAGCTCGCTCGGCCTTCCCCGGCCACCTGCTGGAAAACCAGCCGATTTGTTATTCCGAGGACGAAGCTTATCCGAGGAGTCTAGTTTTCTTGTTTTGGTGAGCAGCAGTTCCTGGCGCGCCCCGAATGAGCTCCTTCCGCCTTATAATCTCGTCCATGACCAACTCCCCCCGCGAATGGCCTGACGGCTCCGCTGTTCGTCTGGATCGTCAGGACCCTTACCTGCGGCTGCAGTCGGTGACGATTTACGTTCGCGATCTGGAGCAGAGCCTGAGCTTCTACATCGATCAACTCGGCTTCCAATTAGTCTTTGACGCCCGCATTCAGCCCGACCGCCGTTTCGTGACTGTCGCCCCTCCCGACGGCACCGCGAACCTTACCCTCGTCGCGCCTGAGCCGGGTTCGGAACAATCGAAGCTCATCGGCCGGCCCACGCCAATCACCTTCGTCACCGAGGATGTGATTGCCAAGTACCGCGAATGGACCAAGCGCGGAGTTCGCTTCAACTTCGCGCCGCGCCTAAAGCGCCTCAAGTATGAGGTGCGTGTGCGCGCTCCGCAGTCGGCGGACCCCTCGGCTCCCAACGCCGAGCCTGATCCGATTTGGGGCGGCGTCTTTACCCGATTCAAGGATCCCGACGGCAATGCCTTTTCACTGGTCAGTTTCGACGAGGTCACCCACGCCGTCGAAGCTCAGCGCCGCGCCCTTGCCGAGAGGCTGGAGTCCGAACGCCGCGCCGCGCAAGAAATCGAAATCGCCAAACAGGTCCAGGCTAGGCTCTTCCCTCAAACGCAGCCGCCGCTCAAAACCCTGGAATACGCCGGCCTCTGCATCCAGGCTCGCAAAGTCGGCGGTGACTATTACGACTTCCTCGACCTCGGCGGCGAGCGCGTCGGTTTCGTCATCGGCGACATCTCCGGAAAAGGCATCGCCGCTGCTCTCTTGATGGCCAATCTTCAAGCCAACCTGCGCAGCCAGTGCGCCATCGCTCTCGATCAGCCCCAGCGCCTTCTTTGCTCGGTCAACCAGCTCTTCTGCGACAACACTCCCGACGGCGCCTTTGCCACTCTCTTCTTCGCTGAATATGACGACACCGTCGGCCGCTTGCGCTACGCGAATTGTGGCCATCTTCCCGCTCTTGTTCTCCGCCGTGACAACACCGTCGAGCGCCTAGATGCCACCGCTACGGTGTTGGGAATCTTCAAGGATTGGGATTGCGAAATTGGCGAATGCCAGATCAACCCAGGCGACACGCTGGCCCTCTACACCGACGGCATCACCGAGTCCTACAACGTTGACGACGAGCAATTCGGCGAACAGCGCCTCATCGAAGCCTTGCAGCGCCACCGTGAAGCTTCTTCGCAAGCCGCGCTAACTGCCATCGTCGACGAAGTCCAGCGCTTCAGCCTCCACGAACAACACGACGACATCACCCTCATCATTGCTAAGCATTGCGGAGTCGAGCAAACCTCCCGCGCGCAAATGTCTTTCTTTGAGAGCCCGCGTCCAACAGAAGAGGACTAAAAGCCAATCAGCTGGGGAAACGCTTTTTTCCCCTTCCTCAATGAAGACGGATTACTGCTGGCTCTAGAACAAAAAGAGAAGCGCCCCGATTCTAACCGGAACGCAGGCCGTTAAAGTCCCGCCATTGGCCTTGCGGTCCGCGGCAACCTGTTTATTGATGCCCTTTTGTTGATTCTCCAGCTTGGCCGTTTCGCCGGCCGTCAGTTGGCCGCTCTTCACGCCTTCTGCGATGCGGTCCTGCTGGTTTTCGCGGCGCTGGCCCACCTTGTTGTTGGCGTAGTGCGCTGTGTTAGCGTTGTGCTTGTCGGCATAAATCTGCTTGGAAGCTTGGTTTTGCTGGTGGTTGACTTGCTTCTTCTCCGACGCAGTCAGCTTGCCGCCATTGGCGGCGCGATCCGCTGCCGTTTCGTTGTTGATGGTGGCTTCTTTCTTTTCCAGTTTGGCCGTCTCGCCCGCCGTTAGCTGGCCGCTCTTCACTCCTTCTGCGATGCGGTCCTGCTGATTTTCCTTGCGCTGCGCCACCGTTGGCTTGGGTTTCTCTGCCGGAGCCGCTGCGGGCGCTGGTGTTGCCGCCTGCGCTGGCGGGGCTTGTTGCGAGCCTGAAGACGATTGATCCTGCGCCAATGCCACGCTCCCGGCCATCAGCACCGCAACCGGCAAAGCGCTCCACTTCATCCACGTAAATCTCATGTTTTCTCCTAAGCGAATCATTCCGAAGATTTTGGTTCCCGGGGCACCCTGTGAATACCCGATGCTGAACGCAAAGTTGTGCCGCCGCTACTGGTCGAACGTACAGGTTTTGCGCCCGGAATCAGCGTTTTCCGCTACTGTTTGGACACAATCGGTGCCCCTGTCGGTCCCGCCCGGTTGCCATCCTCTCAACTGTTCGCGCTACGGATCGCAACCGCTGGCTGGAAATTGACGTTGGTTGGAATGCCGAATGGCCTGCGGTAAAGAATCGTCAGTCCAAAACGAAGAGGCGGCCACGGGGGCCGCCTCTTCAGAAATCCTTTGGAGACTTCCGCACGCCTCGGCGTTACTTCTTTTCTTCGCTCGGTTTTTCCGTCGTCGCGGCAGGAGTCTGGGCAGGAGGCGTAGTCGTGTTTTGTGGGTGCGAACCGGACATCCCTTCCTTGAATCCGCGGACCCCTTCACCCAGCCCGCGCATCAGCTCCGGAATTTTCCGGCCTCCAAAAAGGATCAGCACCACGACCAGAATAATCAGCCAGTGCATTGGGAATTCCATATTGCCTCCTACAACCTACCGACCAAAGCGTAGCACTATTCCATGCGCCGGCCGCCATGAGCCACCGGCGCGAATTCAAAGTATAACACGCTCATCCCCGGCCCGGCGGGTCACCCGTTCCCGGTCGAGGTATTCCAGCAGCGGGATGGCGTACTTCCGCGTGATCCCCGTCAACTCTTTGAAGGCAGGCACGTTAATCCGGTCGCCCTTCGCTTTTTTGTAAGCGGAAAGCTGCTCTTTCAACTGCGCCAGCGCCTGGCGGTGAAAGACCAGTTCCGGCGAAACGCGCACCAGGTTTTTTCCACGCAGGAGAATCTGCAAAAGCTTCTCGGCGCGCTTAGCTTCGACGGTGAGTTCCGCGAGCACTTCCTTGACGGATGGCACCGCCAAGCCTGCGGAAGCAAACGCCGCTTCGATCTGCTCTTTGGCTTTCGCTTCTTCGGGAAGCAATGCAATTTCTGAGCCAGCTTTTTTTACTAGTTCGCCGGACGTATCCAGTTTCTTCTGCGCGGCAAGCTCGTCGAGTGCAGCCCGGAAGGTTTCGGCCCTTACACGCTTGCCTAAGCTGGACCGCAAATCCTCGCGCGCAATTCCCGGCAGCAAGAGATTGTCCTTCTGAAATTTGTCGACTTTGTCCGTAATTTTCTTGCATACGTCTTCAAATAATTGCCCGGAGACCACCATGATAGGTTCGTTTGAGACGATTCTTACACGCGCCGTACCGTGAAGTTTTTCTAATGCACTTTGGATTTCTTTTTCCGTCCAGCCTGTTCGCGCCACGATCTCTTCGTGACCGAGCCCCAGCACGGCGCGCTCCGTCATCGACGCCAGAATCTCTTCGTGGTTGCCGCGCTCTACAGTTTCCAGAAACGCCGCGCGCCTCGTATCGCGCAGCATTGGCCGTCGCGCCAGCGGGTCCAGCACCGTGCCGCCGCCAATCGTCACCACCGGCGAGAACTGCCGCACGATAAAGCGGTCACCCGGAAGCACGAGAAGTTCGCCCTGCAATTTCAGATTCGCCAGCGCACTTCCTCCCGGCGGCAGTTCTCTCTCCCCGTAAAAAAATAATTCCGCGATGGTCTCCGCCGTTCCCGCGTGAAAATGCACGCGTGCGCCTTGCTTCATTTTTCTCGCGGACGGCAACAGCTCCAGCCCAACGTCGATTCGGCGCGTTTTGCGAAATCTTCCCGGCACCGCCAGTACCATTCCGCGTTTCAGCGCCGCGTGCTCGATTCCCGCAAGATTCACGGCGGTGCGCTGCCCCGGTGTCGCGCGTTCAACCGATTTTCCGCCGGACTGCACGCCGCGCACGCGCAACCGCTCGCCGCCGGGAAACAATTCGACTTCATCGCCGGGCGCGACACTTCCTGAAATCAGCGTCCCCGTCACCACTGAACCGAATCCTTTCATCGCAAACGCACGATCGATCGGCAGCCGGAAATATCGCGCCGCGTCTTTGGCGGAGGCACTCGCGGCGGCTTCGCTCAATGCTTTTTTTAGATCGCTGAGTCCGGATCCTGTTTTCGCGCTCACGGGCAGCAGCGGTGCATTCTCCAAAAATGATCCGCGCAGAAATTCTTCCGCTTCCATTCGTACGAGTTCCATTGTTTCACTGTCCACCATGTCGCTTTTCGTCAGCGCCACCACCCCGCGCTTCACTCCCAGCAACCGGCAAATATCGAAATGCTCGCGCGTCTGCGGCTTGATGGATTCGTCCGCGGCGATCACCAGCAACAGCACATCGATTCCCGCCGCGCCCGCAAGCATGTTGCTGACAAATCGCTCGTGTCCCGGCACGTCCACAAATCCGAAGCGCACGCCGTTTTCTTCTAAGAATGCGAAACCCAAATCAATGGTGATCCCGCGGCGCTTCTCTTCGGCAAGGCGATCCGGGTGCGTGCCGGTGAGTGCTTCGATCAGTGTGGATTTGCCGTGATCGATGTGTCCGGCCGTGCCAACAATTACGCTCTTCATAGTCGTAGACATATTCAGATGCGCGGAGATTGATCTTCCGCTTTGGATGCTACTGGAGGAGAGATTCGAGGGTCAAACTGCGGAACTACTTTGCGGCAGCGATTTCTTCGACGATGGCTTGTGCCGCGGCGCGCGGATCGGCAGCGGCAATGATGGGCCTGCCGACTACGAGAAAGTCGGCGCCGGCGCGAATCGCTTCCGTTGGTGTAGCTTTGCGGGATTGATCTTCTGATCGGGGTTCGACTTCGGAATCTTTTGGGCGAACGCCAGGCGTCACGATCAAGAAATCGCGGCCGCAGGCCTTGCGAATCGCCCTGGCTTCCTGAACCGACGCGACGACGCCATCGACGCCAACCTTTTTGGCAAGTTGCGCCAGTTTCACGACCCGGGGTCTCGGAGCGCCGTTGATTCCGACTTCCTTCATGGTCTTCTGATCCATGCTCGTCAGGATAGTCACCGCCAGGAGGCGCGGCCGGTCGTCTCCCATGGGCACGCCAGCGCTGATCGCCTGCACAGCAGCTTCGAGCATGGCCTTGCCGCCGAGCGCATGCACGTTGACGAGTTGCACGCCGGTCATGGCTGCCGAGGAAAGCACGGCGCCGGCAACGGTGTTGGGTATGTCGTGAAATTTCAGGTCGAGAAAAATGCCCGGACCAAGCGCGGCGACTTCTTTGACGGCAGCGGGGCCTGCGGCGGTAAAGAGCTGGTTGCCGATCTTGAACATGCCTACGAGATCGGCAACCTGCTTTGCGAATTTCAGCGCTGTGGATAGAGAATCAAAATCAAGCGCGACGATCAGACTGCTGCGGGGATGGGCGTCGAAGGTCGTCGTGGTCATAAGCGACCCCGACTCCTTCGGGGTCAGTGCTTCTCGGGCAGTTGCAGGAGCTCGAGCCGTACCTGGCACACGCCGGAATGGATCAAGCCGATTTTCCGGGCGACACGATAGGATACATCAATTTCGCGCCCTTCTTGATA
>WNFI01708502.1_pt1 | contig 10005 bp, 5 predicted proteins | sample 5400471 | NCBI WGS metagenome assembly WNFI01 (sample SAMN13153348, study PRJNA577476) | soil metagenome | isolation source: 100 cm saprolite on Douglas fir-dominated hillslope | place: USA:California | collected 2013-09-17
ACAGGCCGCATTGGCATTCGATTCCGCTAAACGGGAGGATTCTTTGAGCGAACGTCCATGGAGTTCCACGGCACCTCCAGGTGAATTCCGCACCTACATATCCCCCGAAGAAAGCCCCAAAGAATTCACCATTCGCGCGGTGATACTCGGCGCGCTCTTTGGGCTGCTCTTCGGCGCGGTGACTGTATACGTCGGCTTGCGCGCCGGTCTCACCGTTTCGGCTTCGATCCCCATTTCCGTCCTCTCCATCAGCATCCTTCGCGCCTTCGGACGCTCCACCATCCTTGAAAACAATATCGTGCAGACCACCGGCTCGGCCGGCGAATCGCTCGCCGCCGGCGTCATGTTCACGCTTCCCGCTCTCATCTTTCTGGGCTTCGGCTCCGACTTTACGTTTCCGCGCATCTTTCCACTCGCTCTTCTCGGTGGCTGGCTCGGTGTTCTCTTCATGGTTCCCATCCGCCGCCAGCTTATCGTCAAGGAACACGGCAATCTTGCCTTCCCCGAAGGCACCGCTTGCGCCGACGTCCTGGTCGCGGGCGAACGCGGCGGTTCCTTTGCCGGCCGCGTGTTCTGGGGACTTGGTCTCGGCGGCGTTTACACCTTCTTGATGAACACTGTTCAAGCTTGGACCTCGCAGCCGGAAAGCCGGCCCAGTTGGTTCCCCGGAGCGAGCTTTCGCGCGGCCATCACCTCTGAGTATCTGGGCGTCGGCTACATCATCGGCCCCCGCGTTGCCGGCATCCTCTTCGCTGGTGGCATCGTCTCCTGGCTGGTAATAATGCCCGCCATCAAGTTTTACGGTCAGCTTGCGGGCAACACGCCCATCTATCCTTCCACTATTCCCATCCCGCTCATGACGCCGGATGACATCTGGCGCAGCTACATCCGTCCCATGGGCGCAGGCGCCGTTGCCGCCGCTGGTTTGATCACTCTGCTTCGCACTCTGCCGACGATCATTTCCGCGTTGCGTGCTGGTCTGAAAGATGTTCGCGCGGAAGGAGCAGGCCAATCCGCGTCCTCCAGCCGAATTGACAGCGATATCCCCATGCGCACCGTAGTCCTCGGTTCAATCGTCATCATCGCCATGCTGTGGGTGCTTCTCACCTTCTTCCCAATCCAGGGCGCCCAAACCACGTGGTATCAAAATCTTTTCGCCGCTGTGTTTGTCGTTGTTTTTGGCTTCCTCTTCGTCACTGTCGCCGGACGCATCAGTGGCCTCCTCGGCAATTCCTCCAATCCTATCAGCGGCATGAGCATCGCCACCCTGATGGCCACTTGCGCCATCTTCTTCCTCGCCGGCTGGACGGCCCCCAAGTACGCCGTCCTCGCCCTGATGATCGGAGGCGCGGTATGCATCGCGGCGGCTATTGCTGGGGCCACTTCGCAGGACCTCAAAACCGGCTATCTCGTCGGCTCCACTCCCTTTTGGCAGCAGATGGGCCTTCTCGTCGGCGTCACGGTATCCACTGTGGCCATCGCTTTCACTCTCAAGCTCATGAACACCGGGCTTGAGAAATACATCCCCACGGAGATTCCGGTCAATATCCAGTCCTTGCCCGAGGGCGTCAAAGTCGAGCGCGACACCTTCCTCCATCAGGGAAAAACCTTCGTCCTCATCAATTCCCTGGGTTCTCATGAGGTCCCGGACGGCGAATATCTCTACGACGCGGGTACGAAGCGGATCGAGTTTCAATGGGCCCAAGGCATTGGCAGCGAAAAAGCCCCGGCGCCTCAAGCGCGCCTCATGGCTACGGTCATCAGCGGCATTCTGAATCAGCGGTTGCCTTGGCGCCTCGTTCTTATGGGCGTCGCTCTGGTTATTGCTGTGGAAATTCTCGGAGTCCGTTCTCTCGCCTTTGCGACTGGCTCCTATCTTTCCATCGCCACCACTGGCGCCATGTTCGCCGGCGGCCTCGTCCGCGCTCTTGTCGAAGCCACTACGAAGAAAAAAGACGAAAGCGAGGCCAGCCCCGGTGCTCTCTATTCCAGCGGACTCATCGCCGCCGGAGGTGTGTTCGGACTGCTCGGCATCATCATCGCTCTTCTGCAGGACCCGGAAATCTCAAATCGCGTCCCGCACTGGCTGACATCCGTTCTTGGTCTGCCCTGGCGCGCCGATCTTTTCGCCTTCGGCCCCCAACTGATGAGATCGCTCGCGACCAACAATCTTTTCGGCATTTTCATGTTCGCGCTTCTCGCGGCCTCCCTCTTTTATTTTGCCCGCAAGAAGCTGAATTGAGACAAACTGACTGCGGCCGGGCCGAAACTGAGTGTTGCTCCGGTTTCAACTCCTTGGCTTTGACCGTAACCCCTCCTGGTCTTAAACTTGGAAGATGGGTTCAAGATCAGGCATCCGGAACTATCGGGTCAGCTTCAACTTTTACATCACCCCGGGTGTTCAGTGGCTCATCGTCGCCACCTTCGCGGTCTTTTTTCTGCAAGTTCTCGTTTGGGTCTTCGCGGGACCGATCGCTCACCACAAAATGCTGCTCTGGATCGGCCTGGTGCCCGCCGCCGTTTTTCGCGGACTTCGTATCTGGCAGCCGTTCACCTACCTCTTTCTCCATGACCCCGCGAACTTTCTGCACGTTATCTTTAACATGTTCATGTTGTGGATGTTCGGCCGCGAGCTGGAACTCCTCTGGGGCAAGGCGCGATTTATCCGCTATTACTTTCTGACTGGAGTCGGCGCGGGGCTCATTGAGGTCCTGGTTAAGACCGTACCGACTTTCTTTAGCCGCGCGCCTTCTTTCATCCCGACCATCGGCGCCTCCGGGGCCATTTTCGGTATCTTTGCGGCTTGCGCGGTTCTGTTCCCTGACCGGCAAGTGAGCATCTTCTTTCTGCCGATCCGCCTTTCCATGCGTTCGTTTGTGCTGATCCTGGCTGGCATGGAGTTCTTTCTTCCTCTGCTGCTCGGTTCTGCGGGCGATAACGTCAGCCACATCTGCCATCTCGGCGGCATGCTTGTAGGCTATCTTTATCTGCGCCGCGGTTCGTTCCTTTACAACGTCCGCAATTCCGTCACTGACTGGCAGCACCGCCGCAATCGCAAACGCTTCGAGGTCTACATCAACAAGCACAGGAAAGAGCCGCCCTCCCGCCCCGACAGCTGGGTCAACTAGAGGAAGCCACTTTTCAGCCCTTCATCCGAGACTGTCGATCCCGCTTTGAACCTGTTTGATTCCCAACAAACAGCCACTTTAAAATCAATCAATTACGAAATGCAAAATTCGTAAGTCCCTTGATATTCATGCAAATTGGTAGGGGGTGGCACCCATCGAATGCTAAACGCTGACCGCTGACAACGGCCTCAAGCCGGTCCGCCAATGATGTGAAACTTCATAAAGTTGGTCGTCCCGCGAATGCCCATCGGGGTGCCCGCCACAATCCCGATGACGTCGCCCTTGCGCACCAGCCGCTCTTCCAGCAAGCGCTTCTCGGCAACCTTGGCGAGCCCGTCGACCTTCTGGACATCTTGGATCATCCTGGGCAGAACGCCCCAGATCAGCGCCATGCGCCGCCGCGTCTCCGCTTCCGGCGAGAACGCCACAATGGGCACCAGCGGCCGGTAACGCGACACCAGCCGCGCCGTGAATCCACTGTGCGTAAACACCGCGATCACTCTCATGTGCAGCTCGCGCGAAGCATGGCACACCAGTTCCGCCACGGTCTCCGCCACTTTCAATTTCTCCTGCGGCGCGGGCCGTGGAAATTCCCGGATGCTTGCTTCCGCTTCTTCGATGATGCGCGCCATCATGCCCACGGCCTCGACGGGGTATTTTCCCGAAGCCGTCTCCGCCGAAAGCATCACCGCGTCCGAGCCGTCGAAAATCGCGTTGGCCACGTCCGAAGCTTCCGCGCGCGTCGGCCGCGGATTCTCGGTCATCGATTCCAGCATCTGCGTGGCGGTAATCACCGGGCGCCGGAACTCCCGCGCTCGCGCAATAATCGTTTTCTGCACCACTGGCACGCGCTCCGGGTTCATCTCCACGCCGAGGTCGCCTCGCGCCACCATCACGCCATCGGCGGCTAGCAGAATCGCGTCCAGATTTTCGATGGCCTCCGGCTTTTCCAGTTTCGCAATTACCGGAACGTCTTTCCCCGCGCGGCGAATCAACTGCTTCGCCAGCAACACGTCCTCCGACCGCCGCACGAAGCTCACCGCAATGTAATCCGCGCCATGTCTCAGCGCGAACACCAGATCCGCGCGGTCTTTCGGCGTCAGCGCGGGCACGCGCAGCTTCACTCCAGGCAGGTTGATCCCTTTGTGTTCGCCAAGCGCTCCGCCGTTTGCGACTTCGCAAATCACTTCACGGCCGTTTACTTTTTCCACGCGCAATTCGATCAAGCCATCGGAAAGCAGGATGCGGTCGCCGCGATGAACTTCTCGCGGCAGCGGCGTGAACACCGTGTTCACGCGCGTCGAATCGCCCAAAACTTTTGCCGTGGTAATCACGAAGCGTTGCCCAGTGCGTAGCAACACCGGCCCGCCACCGGCCAGCGGCCCGGTCCGGATTTTTGGCCCTTGAAGATCAGCGAGAATCGCGATCGGTTTTTCATGCTCGATCGCCGTGGCTCGCAGCATGGAAATGTTCTTCGCATGTTCCTCGTGGGAGCCGTGTGAAAAATTCAGCCGCGCCACATCCATTCCCGCGCTCAGCAAACGGTCAATCATCCGCGGCGAACGTGTGGCCGGCCCGATCGTGCACACAATCTTGGAATGACGAAAACTCATGCGTCCTTTTACGGCAACGATTGTAAACTGCTTTTATTCTTTACGGGAAGCACGCGAATTTGCGGTTTTTTGTTCGCGATTCAATTCGTTTCTGCGCTAATGCGTCACGGCGAATTCATTAACGATCTTCGCCAGCACGTCCACGCCCTTGTCGAACGATCCGAGCGGTATGCGCTCATCGTCTCCATGCATGCGTTTCAAATCATCTTGCGACAGCGGAAACGGTACCAGCCCGTATGCTTGTACCTGGTGCAGCCGCAACTGCGCCGAATCCGTCAGCCACGTCGATTGAAACGGCAGCGCCGGCGCACCGCCGAATTCCTGCGAAACCACCTTGGTAATCACGGTATAAAATTCCGATTCCAGCGACGAGGACGGCGCGGCCAGCCCCGAATTTGGCTGCAGCTCCAGTTTCACCAGCGGATCATTCACCAGTTTGTTCAAATCGTTCAGCACTTTATCAATCGTATCTCCCGGCAGAAGCCGCACGTTCAGGTTGGCCCGCGCCTCCGCAGGAATTACGTTGTTCGCCACTCCGGCGGTCAGCATCGTCGGCGCAATGGTGTCCCGCAACATGGCATTCCACAACGGGCTGGCGTCGGAGATCACGTGTTGCGCGTGTTCGCCGCGGTCCGGAGTTTCCATCGAGCGGATCCACTTCCCAACCTCGTCATCTTCCAGTGGCGCCAGCCCCTCAAAATATCTCCGCACTATCGACGTGAAGTGCGCCGGAGCCGAGTAGCCTCCGATTTTTGCCAGCGCCGACGCCAGGTGCACCACGGCATTGTCTTTTGTCGGCTGCGAAGCGTGCCCGGAAGGCCCGCGCGCAATGACGGCAATGTTATAGGCAACTTTTTCGTCCGCCTGCACGCCGGCGTACTGCACTTTTCCGTTCTTCAAGAAAACGTTTCCGCCCTCGTTGATGGCGAACCCCGCCGCGATCTTTTCCCAGTGCTTCGCGATCAGCATGCGAATGCTGGCGTCGCCGCCGGCTTCCTCGTCATCTGTCGCCAGAAAAATTACGTCCCGATTGAGTCGCATCATCGAACGCTTTAGCGAAATGAACACGGCTAGATTTGCCGCCACCATGCCTTTGTCATCAATCGCGCCGCGCCCATACAGATATCCATCCTTAACCACTGCGCCGAATGGGTCCACGGTCCAGCGCGCCTTCTCCACCGGTACCGTGTCCAAGTGCGCCACTAGCAGTAGCGCTCGTGCCGGCTGCGCCACCGCGGAGCTGCGCAGACGCGCCACTACCGCACTCCGCCCCGGGGCCATGTCGAGAATCTCGGCCTTGATCCCTTCCTTCGCCAGGATCCCGCTGATATACATTGCGGCGATTTGCTCATTTCCCGGGGGATTTGACGTGTTGATCTTGATGAGGTCTGCCAGCCAGCCGCGCGCTTCCTTGGCAATCGCCGACGTATCCCCGGATGGCGACGAGCTGACCGGCGGATTCCCCGCGGGGATCCCCGGCCTTTGTGGCGCCACCTGCGCCGCAACCGGCAAACTTGCGGCCAACGACAAGGCCGCCATTCCAGCCAACACCTGGACCACGCGATTCCAGTTCACGAATCCGTCCTCCTCTTCCAATCTGGCCGCAATCCGGCCGCCTCAGTAAACGTTTTGATTCAAATGTGCTTCATACTAACATGCAGGTGTGGGCGCTTGGCTGGGCAATGCCCGAGGGTTGCTTAAATTCAACCCGCTTTCGGCCGCCAGTCTTTCCGCATGCGGAACGTCAACGCCAGTTTAGCATTGGTCGATTGCAACCGAGGAGTGCATCATGAAGGCCATTTTTTCCGTAGTTTCGCTCGCGACGATGGCTACCTGCCTGGTACTGCCGCTGGCCGAGAATTCTGTGTTTGCGCAGGCCCCCACGGGTCCGCAAGGTGGCGCTCCGCCTCCTGCGCAACAGCAGCAGAACCCCGCTTCGCAAAAACCCCCGACTGCCGCCACAGAGCCCCCGCAAGCAGGCGTGACCATCGCCGTTGACGTCCCCATCGTCACCCTCGATGTAGTTGCTACCACTCAGCACGGCGACATCATCCCGGGCCTCAAGAAAGAAAACTTTCGCATTCTCGATGATGGCGTTTCGCAGACCATCACCAACTTCGCCCCCACCGAAGCTCCCATCACCATGGTCCTCCTCATGGAGTTCAGTAGCCGCGGCTATGGTGGTTTCTTCGCCTACATTGGGAAGTATTGGTCCACCGCGCTTTTCCCATCGTTGCAGCAAAAAGACTGGATTGCCCTTGAAACCTTTGACATGAAGACCCGCATCGAGGTGGATTTCACGCAAAACAAAGACGAAGTCATGGAGGGGATTTATCATCTCTATTTTCCGGGCTTCAGCGAATCGAACGTCTTCGACGCTCTGCTTGAAACCGTGGATCGCTTGAAAGACGTGAAGGGCAAGAAATCCATCGTGTTGCTGGCCAGCGGCGTGGACACTTTTTCCAAACATACTCTTGATCAGACCATGAAGCAGCTGCGTCAGAGTGACGTCACGATTTTTTGCATCGGATTAAGCCGCGCGTTTCAGAACTTCGCTGATACCAACGGCGGAATGGGCAGCAGTAGGCGCATGGACTACCTTCAGGCGGAGAATCAGCTGAAGACTTTTTCACAGGAGACCGGAGGCTATTCCTGGTTTCCTCAGTTCGCCGGTGAAATGCCGGACGTGTTTCGCAACGTTGCCGCTTTCTTGCGCCGACCAAAAGGGAAAAAAACAGAAATTCCAGGTCTACGCCCGCGAAGGTTACCAAGCCCCCAAAGGCGGCGTCGGCGACTGAGTAAGACAGAAAATTGAAAATAGAAATTTGAAATTAGAAGAAACTTCCAATCACTGCGGGTTGCGAGTTTGTATTTTCTGACTTCTATTCTCGTTTCAGTAGCCGCGCGCAAAATCAACTCGGTTGAACAATTCGCGGCCGGCAAACCATCTCTCCAGCAATTTAATCAGGATCGCAGCTTGCCGATCCCAGAGCCGGTCACTCACCCCGCTAGTGTGCGGGGTAATAAATAGATTCGGTGCCTTCCACAACGAGCTTTCCGCGGGCAGCGGCTCGGTCTCGGCCACGTCCAGCGCCGCGCCGCCCAGAGCGCCGCTTTCCAGTGCCTGGACTAGCGCTGCTTCATCCAGCATGGACCCGCGCCCGACGTTGATCAGCCGCGCCCCGCGCTTCATCCTTGCGATTTCGGCGGCGCCAATCAGGTTTTTTGTTTCGGCGGTCTCCGGGGCGCAAATCAAAATGTAATCTGCGCCTGGCAGCGCTTCGAATAATTGCGCCGCGGGAAAAATCTTCTCCACGTGCGCCGGTTCGCCCTTGCCCGACCTGGTCACTCCCCAAACCTTCATGTCAAACGCTCTTGCCCGCTTGGCCACTTCCTGGCCGATCGATCCATATCCGACGATCAGCAACACTTTTCCGTTCAGCTCCGTCAAATGCTGCGGCTGGTCCCAAATCTCCTGCTGCGCCCATCGTGCGCGGTCCTGCCCGCGCACGGAGTCCGGAAAATTCCGCGCCAACGCGAGCAGCAATCCCATGGTGTGCTCCGCCATGGGCACGGAAAAAATTCCGCTGGGGTTTGTCACCATGATTCCGGAGTCCCGCAGCTCGTGGTACATCAATTGCGCCACGCCAGCCGCCGTCGAGTGAATCCATTTCAGCTTCTTGGCGTCCTTCAGCTGCTCGGGGCGCAGCGAATATCCGACAAAAATATCCGTGTCCGGCAGTTCTTTCGCGAGGTTGTCGTAATCCGGCAAATGCAAGACACGCATCTCCGGCCACCGCTTGCGAATGGTCTCGGCCATCGCCGGCTTCGGCCGCCATTCCGTAAACGGGTGCCAGACGCAAATCACAAGTTTTGTTTCCGAAGGTGTTGTACGGCTCATGGTCAGGTCACAGAATGATGCGCAAATCCATTCCCGTCATATCCGCAGGCCGCAGCTGCCCGAGTGCGCTCAGCATGGTCGGGGCAATGTCGCGCAACGATCCGGCGGGCTGCAAGCGCAGCTGGTCATCATCACTCACCAGAATCAGCGGCACAGGATTGGTGGTGTGATACGTGTGCGGCCCTCCGGTCACCGGATCGATCATGGTTTCGGCATTCCCATGGTCCGCGGTGATAATCCACACGCCTCCGCGCGGCTTCAGTGCTTGATAAATCCGCGCCAGTCCCGCGTCGACCGCTTCTACTGCCTTGATCGCGGCTTGCAGCTTGCCCGAATGCCCCACCATGTCCGCATTCGCATAATTCATGATGATAGCGTCGAATTGATCTTTCTCGATGGCCTTCACGACGGTGTCGGTAATTCCCGCCGCGGACATTTCGGGTTGCAAATCGTAGGTCGCCACTTTTGGCGATGGCACCAGAATGCGTTCTTCTCCCGCGAACGGCTTCTCCACTCCACCGTTGAAAAAATAAGTTACGTGCGCGTATTTTTCTGTCTCCGCTGTGCGCAAATTCTTGTACTGCAATTCCGCAAAGACTTGCGCCAGGATGTGCTCGAGTTTTTCCGGGGCAATTACGAATTTCAGCCACGGCCAATTCTTGTCGTACTGCGTCAGTCCCACATAAAACAAATCCTTTGGCCTCTTGGCATCGACAAACTTGTCGAAGTCCGGCGCAGCGAGCGCGTAGGTCATCTGTCGCGCGCGGTCGGCACGAAAATTAAAAAAGATAACTGCGTCATCGTCGTGAATCAGCCCAACCGGCGTGGCAGAGGCTGCACTTCCATTGGTCACCACCATCGGCTTGATAAATTCATCCGTAACATCCGCTTCATAACTTCGCTGGAGAGCCGCAACTGGATCATCCGTGCGCGTTTCCGCTTCACCGTGAACCACCGCGCGATAAGCCAGTTCGACGCGCTCCCAGCGGTTGTCGCGGTCCATCGCGTAGTAGCGTCCCACCAGCGTAGCGATCTCGCCGACGCCCAACTCGCGCATCTTCTGCTGCAACTGCCGGAGGTAATCGCGTCCGCTATTCGGCGGCGTGTCGCGTCCGTCCATGAAACAGTGCACGAAGACTTTTTCCACTTTTTGCTGTTTGGCCATCTCCAGCAGCGCAAATAAATGCTGGATGTGCGAGTGCACGCCGCCGTCGCTGAGCAGGCCGAGGAAATGCAGTTGCCGGGCTCGTCCGCGCTCCATCGCTTGCTGAAACAGCGGCACGCTTTGCAATTGCTTATTCGCAATCAGCAGATCAATGCGTGTGATGTCCATGTGCACGATGCGCCCCGCGCCCATGTTCAT
>WNFI01082523.1_pt1 | contig 10004 bp, 11 predicted proteins | sample 5400471 | NCBI WGS metagenome assembly WNFI01 (sample SAMN13153348, study PRJNA577476) | soil metagenome | isolation source: 100 cm saprolite on Douglas fir-dominated hillslope | place: USA:California | collected 2013-09-17
GTAAGCCCGGCAAGGGAAATGTCGACTTGGCAAATTACGATCGGTGGCGCCGGTTGCAGCCGCTATGAAATGCGCCGATGAATCCGAGATCGCACCAAGAGCACTTGCCAAAGATGGGTCATTGTATGTGCAGTGCTTCGAGGCCGCAGATCACGTCGCGACGCCCCGGGCCGGGTCGGCAGCTTATCCCCCGATAGCCGCCGTCCGGGGCGCCAGGCGGCAACGGCAGAGTTGGGCCAAAACCGGACGGCAACGCCGAGCAAAGCGGGGACGCAACGGTCTGTTACTTACGGGAGGCGATGCCGCCTTAAAGGCCGCGATAACTTTTGCTCGCGAAGCGCGTAAAATTGGTACACGAAAGACGAATGAGTCTGCGCCGTTGCGTTCAGCGGCGGCGCGAAGGTAGGTTTTGCGGTATGGAGGTCTCGGGAGATTACAGCTCCGCTTGCTGCACCCCTGGCTCATATGCGCCGCATTCCACGACGTGTTCTGGCCGCCCGATCGGTCGCTGTGGCCGAGCATGGCGCGCGCGATCCGCCGGAATGTTCGGGTTGCTGCGGCGGGGTCATGCACGTACCAAGTGCGCGTGGCGGCTTGCCTGCCCAAGGCCTGGGCCTCGCTTTGGCAAAGCTGGTCGGCGCCCGCGAGCCCGCCAAGGTTGCCCGTGCCGGACGTGTTCTCGGCAACGAAGAAGGTCGCGAGCTGGGGCTGTAGCTGGCCCTGCTGCTGGGCGAGTTGACCCAACGGTTGTCCGAATGGATAACGGCTGATCTATTCGAGCATGACCATCATTGGCGCCGGCGGAATGCGTCTTTGGCTCCGACCGGCGGCGTTCACATTATGCGCCGGTCTCCCTGGGGGTTGGCGCCGCGTCAACGGGCTTGCAAGGGTGATAAAATCGGTGACGAGCCACGCCCGCAGGTTCGCATCGCCCGGCTCGGGATGACCGGTTTCGATCCGTCTGCGGGCCGCATCGGCCAATTGAGCAATTCGGCCGATGATCTCGCGGCCCTTTGCGCGGGCCGAGGACTTGTCGACCGTGCCGCGGTCGACCTTATCGAAGTCCGAGCCCAGGTTGCCGCAGTCAGGCAGCGTCTTGTTTATGCGGCTGTAGTAGGCTCGGGGCGTGTCGTAGGCCACCACGGTGCCGAGACTGTGCGCGACCACGATGATGCGATCGTAGTCGCCGGAGAGGTGCAGAGTCTGAAGCGTGTTCATCGATGGAGGACGGAGCGTAAGCATGCGGTGGGTACCGCAGCGACCCTATTTCGTCGATTGCACTTTGGGTGGCGACCTGGCGGCGTCTTTCGTCTGCGATTATTTGCTCAAGGCACTCGATGCTGTAAGCGGTGAAGGCGGCGCGCCATCTAGGTCCCACTGCCATTCCTCATCCTCGCCGAGCGGCGCGCTTCACCGCGGCGGCTGCCGAATCGGGCTTGCGCCGGGTTGCAGGTGCGCTACGCGATGCGGGCAGGCGCTGAACTGGAACTGGACGTTTCAGATTGAGGTCGCGTACGTGTCCAAACGCCTGTGGCCGCGACCTTGCAATGTCGGCTTTGGTAATATTCAACTTGCCACTGATATCGTCAGGCAATACGCTGCGCTGTTAGGAATAGCTCCAATTTGATTTGGGTCATGCCGACGAAATCAACGCGAGCGATCGCACTCCTGTTCTGGTGCCTGGCGCATACGACGGATGTCGCTCGCGCTCAGGTTTCCGTGAATTACCTCGTNACACGTAACGTTGTTGGGTACCGGGATCATCCTGTCGTTAAAAGGACCCGCCACGGCTACGCCTGCTTCCATAGAAAGTGCACTTCCGCCGCGCCCGGCCGCGCAGATTTCCTGGATGGCGGGACTCGGCGAGTACCTTCGAGCGATCCTCCGACCGGTCGAAATACGCGCACCCGCGCTGGAATCAGCTGGCGACTTCCGCCGGCTGTACCTCACAAGTGGTGCTAAATGCGTGCTCGGGACGGAGCGGCCGAGTATCTTCGTCCCTTCAGTGCTGCGAAACCGCAGTGCAATCCTTTTAAACCCGTCGACCGGAATGGATGCCCGGGTCAGGCTCGATGCAGCGATCGTCGAATGGCCGCTGACGCTGCGAATATCTGACGGGGATCGCTATGAGGTAACCGTAAACGGCAGGAAACTATTGTGGTCGCTTCATCTGCCGGACCGCGAAAACCTTAGTGAAACCGAGCTTATCAACTGGATGATGAAGAAGGACTGTTCGGATCAAGTCGTCACCTACGTCCGAAGCCTCCCTCCCGCCTTCAGCTGGAGTGGAAGCCGGTGATCGGGGACGATTCCGATTTGGAGCAGGATCCGTCAACCTCCGAACGGCTTAAACGATACCTCGAGCTGGTCGGAGGCTCTACCGCAATCCTGGCGGCGCTGGGCTATATCTCGCTGCGGGCGCGTCTGAATTTTCTAGGAATTGGCGGCGTTGCGGAGATTGAGTTGCAGCGACTGCTCTTCGAAGCATATAGCTTTCTGATCTCTGCATTGGAAAACTTGATCTTCTTTTGCGCGCCATTGCTCTTCGGATGGGCGATGGTTGCTGCCGTTCACCGGTTCTATCGACGCAGCCAGAGAGCAGTATCAGCGCCTTGCGTGTACTTTTCCAAGGGACTCATTGCATCGGCTGTGATGCTGCCACCGGTCATTGCTACGGCGACCATTTTGGCCGTGCTCGGCCGGCCGGCAGCTTTTCGCGAAGCGGTACTTGTTCAGCGTCTTCCGGCTCTTGCAGCACTTGAACAGGATTGGTTCGACTTCCCGATCCTCTTGTTGACCGCATTGGCACTAACGTGCTGGCTGGGCAGCAGCACTGTCGCACGGGCACTGGGAGAGTTCGCCGGGGTTGGCTTTGGCCAGATGATCCGCCGGTTCTCGGCGGGTCTCCTTGCGCTCCTGGGATGTATGTCGGCGATCGCATTCAGCACGCAGTTTCAGGGGCTGCGTTTTCAGGAAGTAGCGATATCAGATTCCAAAGCGGGCAGCCTTGAGTGTGGGCTTCTGGTGATGGCTACGACCAGGGACTTATATCTCTGGAAGGCGGAAGGCACTGCTCCTGGCGCCAAAGGCACTATCGTCCGGCGTCCCAGAGCGCCTGATATGCGTATGCAACTGGGCGCTGTGCTCGATGTGAAGGCTTTTGCTCTTGGTCCGTCGGGAGATCAGTTTTGTGCAGGGCGTACTTTGTAGAGTGCGAAACGTTCATTGAGCCGGAGCGCCGATCAAGAAAAAGGAAGCCCAATATCGCGGGTGCTGGAATTGAGGCTCGGGTGGGCTCTCAATCAGGCTAACGGCTGTCTCCTGCAAACGACGCGCTAAGCCGCGGGAACCAGTCTGTGCGGAATGGATCATGACTGCCGGCGTCATATACTGGGCGGCGTCGGCAATCTTTACGTGCGTCGCAACGATCGCCTTCGTTCCGTTGGCGAAGAAAGACGAGGTCAGCTCGCCATAGCCACCTGCGCGGTCGGTGCCAGCTCCAGTTTCGCACGCGGAAAGAATAACCACCTCCGATCTGAGGCCGGAATCCGCGATTTCATCGCCAGTTAATACGCCGTCGTCATCCGCGGTAGGAACAAACGGCGGCGAGAGGAGCAGGTATGCGGGCGAGTCCTCTCGTGCAGCTTCGGCGTGGGTCGCGAACAAAACAGCTTTAAACGAGCCATTAAGCTTCTTGAAAGCTTTCTCATTGAGCGCCGGACCTGAAAGAACGCGCGTTCCTGGAAGTGCATTTTTGACAGCGAGGATTTCGGTGGCTGTCCCGGGCAGCTGCCTGAATCGGCGAAGTGAGTCCGGCTGCGCCCTGCCGGCGACGAACAAGGGCGCCGGGTCTGGTGCGACCCTGCCTGAAAGATCTGGATCACCCAGCACCAAAGCGCCGTTGCTTGAGGGAGATTTGTTCGACACCGTTCGCAACGGCAGTAAGGCATCAATCGCGGGAAGCACGGCGACCGAAAAGCGCTCGACCAGGTATTGCGGCCGGATCGCATCATTGACGCGCCATTCGGGACTTTTGGGATTGGAGGTCACGAGTGCAAAGAATGGCAGATTTGCGAAACTGCTGTCAGGTACGATCAGAAGGTCCTGAATGCCGGTCAGGAGGGAAAGCAGCGGGCCGAACAAGCCGCCAAACAGGGCGTACGCTCGTGCGGTCGGATAAACGAGAAAGATTATCAGCGCCTCTTGCGCCCCGAGAGCAGCCCGGAGCTTTGCAACTTGGAAATCGCCCCGGCTTGAACGGGTGCGATCTTCTTCCGGCGCCGTGACATCGGCGGCGGCATACAGAAACCGTTCCGGCTGATCGGCCGCGGGGCGGCTGAGCCATCGGCGCAGCTCCGTCTGATAGCGCTGCAGCTTCGCGGTCCGAGAGGGGTCGCTTAGCTTCGTTCGCGCGAGGGACCACCGGATTGCGGTCGATGTGGGATCAATCGTTTCCAGCGCCAAGTGCCGCAGGGTCGACTCGAAGACGCTATGCGTCATCGCGCCCGGAACGTCGGCAAAGTTCCTAAGGTAGCCCGCTAGCGTCGCCGATGGGCTCCACCCTCTAGCCGCTTCGCCGGGACCGGCGATGCCAGTCCCGGCGTGGTCTGGTGTCACCTCCATATAGTAGCGCAGCGTTAAATCGAGGAGAGAAAGCGCTGCTCGCGCGCATTTCAGCGCCTTTTCGCGCTCACGTGGTGTTGTGGAGCCATGCGGACAACTGGAGGGATTTGCGAAGAAGAGGTCGAACCGATTGAGGTAGTCTGAGAAAGCGGTTTGCAGCCGGTCCGGTGACTGCTTCGCTGCCTGCTGATAGCGCTGCACCGCGATTTGACCAGCTTTTTCAAAGTCGGCTGCCGCGAAAGCAGCGGCGGCCTCAGAAAGCCCTTTCTGTAAAGTGACGATCACACCGGGCTTTTCTGCGGCGTTCACTGTGCTGAGTGGAGCTTGATCAATGCTCAATGATTGAGCCGAAGCGAGAGTCACGGGTCCTCCAAGTTCGCGCTCAGCCGCCCGCTGCGTAAACTCGGCCTCACCATACGCTCCCCGCTCCCGGTGCAACGCAGCGATCGAACCGAGGATGCTCGATGTGTAGTAACGATCGTGCTGCGGACTAGCGCGGAGAGCTTCCTGAACTTTAGCCAGGGCATCGAGCGCTTCGAATTCCATTCCCAAGTCGAACAATTGACGCACATAGGCATTGGTGGCGCTCCATAGCGCAGTGTAGTCGCGCTGGGGCTCGCGTAGCCACAACTGGAATAGCGCGCGAGCAAGCCTGAAGGTGTCGATCCCTACAATGGCCTCAGATTTTTTTTCCCGCTCGATATCCGCGGCAGTGACATCGGGATCCAGCATCACAAGGCGCCTGAGACGTCCGGGCACAGCTTGTTCCGCGTCAGTGCGGTGCACGATCCCAGCTGCATCACGTGGGCGACCCGCTCGCACGAGCGTCGTCACCAGGCGCCACCGCAACTCCGCGAACTTCGGGTTTGTCGGAGGGAGGATCACCGAATTGGTCGTGAGGGCGGCAAGGAACGCCGCGCGCACCGTCGGTGGTGCCTGGCTGCCGTACAGGTAGTCTCTGGCGTCGATGAGTGTTGCCCAGTCTGGATCGTCTGCACCGTCAAGTTTACTGAGCAAGGTCGCAGCGTCGAGCAGCCGTGCATAGCCTCCGGCGTAATCGCGGAGCAGCAGTAGGTTCTCGCCTGACTCAAGTTTCCATCCCGCAAAGGCGTGCCGGGTGCCAAGCTGATTATAGAACGTATCAAGCCGACGGGTGAGCGAGCGCACCACGTCATCTTTTTCTTGTCCGAGCGGAACCGAGAGCATCGAAAATACTAGCTCCCGCCCCTCCATAGTGTTCTCCAGTTGCCCGAGCTGCGCCGCGCTGGCCTCCAGCCGCCGGAAGGCCTTGTCCTCCATTCCGGAAAGCTCTTCGAGCTGAGCGGCAAACCGGGTAATCCGTAGCCGCCCGAGCGCGCTTGTTGCCCCTCCGGAGGACAAGCGTTTAAGGGCCTGTTCCAGTTGGGCAATACCTTGCTTTGAAGGTAGCGCAAAGGCCTCGATGATTGCCTGACTGGCCAAGGCACGCTGGACGATCGGCGCGATCGCACGGTCGGATTTTACTGCTTCAATTGCGTTCGCGGTCGCGTCGATCTTAGCCTTGGCTTGTGCAAGTATGCCCCTGTAACCGTCATCCTGATCGAGCTTGCCGCCGTCTACATGGTCGACGATTTTTTTCTGGAAAGCGAACAACGCTTTTTCAGAGTTTTGGATCGCCTGCAGCGCCTGGACGGCAATCCGGTCGGGTGGAGGCGCAGCCCCTGCTGCGCGCGTCATCGCCTCGTCCGCTGTAATGGGTTCTCCGAGAATATAGACGCGATCCGCGTAGATCGCGAGTGCAAGGGCGACCGTAGGCGGCAAAGGGGACAGGGATGACGCCTTAATCGTAGCGAGAAGCGTATCCCCCGTGCGCAGCAGCGAAAAATCGTCAAAGCGCGCAAACGCGTCAAGGATGACGCCGGCAGCGGTGGCAAGATCCGATTTCGGATCCGAAGAAAGCTCTTGGCCAGCGACATCGCTGGCTGATGGCAGTACAGCGAGCGTGGCAAAGCTACCGAGCACCGCCGAGCGAAAGTATCCGGCCCAGCGATCGAGTTCCGTGCGCCAGGTATGACGGGAAAAAATAGTGCGTAGCATTGGCTCCACCCTGTTGAGATCGAGGTCCGCAGGATCTGCAATGTCGTTAAGTTGCAAGGTATCATCAGATTCCACACGGTCGCCATCCGGTTCCTTGGTTTTGGATCGATCGAGGGAAGGGCTATTGATAACAGAATCGACGGCGAGCTGCGCATCAATAACATGATTGTACACCGATCAGGCTGCGCAAGCCGCGCAAGCTGAGCTTCGCCCTCGATTGTCGGCCGAACGATGCACGCCATCCGCGGATGGCAGACGTGTGGGCTTGGTTCAAAGGTCCATATCGAATTTCCTGCTTTGCGTCGGTCGCGTCTATTGCCGGATCAGCTTGGCTTGGCATCCGCATTCACGTGGTTCTTGTAGCCGTAGAAGCTCTTGCCATGCTTCTTGCCCAGCGCGCGCGTCCCGAGCAGCGCGGTCCTGTTATCGATCGGAATTGTTTCAACTAGATCGACAATGGAGATACTCACCGGCGAGCGGGGCGGTTTGATCGTAAGCTGAACGAAGCCCACCGCCTGATCCCATTGCCAACCGTGTCGCTCGGGCGCTAATCTTGCTTGCAAGCTAATGAAGTTCAACCGCTGAGTCACTCCGCGCTTCGACAACAAGCTGGCACAGTCGGGAGGCGGCGTTCACCCGGCAAATGCAACGTTTGTATGTCGTCGGTCACGCGCTGGCCGGAGCGGCGAAACCAAGCTGATGAGGTTTTGGGAGACAATCGATGCGCATCAACCCTCACTCAAAGCCGTTGGGCTCCCTTTGCCGTCTGTCCTTCAGTGTGTTCTTCGCCGCCATCCTAGCCAACCCAGCTCTCGCCGACGAATGCGCGCAGATCAAAGAAGCCCTTGGGTATGCCGCGAATAGTTTCGAAGCCATCAAAGGAGCCGAGCTGCCGCTTGAGCGCTGGGCCATTGCGTTGAAAGTGGACAACTACACGACCTGCTATCTCGAACGGGTCGATCAAGTTGTTCTGAGCTGCGAAACGAAGCGGTTTGCCAACCGCAACCAGGCTCAATCGATCTTTAATGCTCGATCCAATGCAGCGAAGGCGTGCCTTGGTCCTGACTGGCAGCTGGCTTCGCTTGGACAAGATAGATTCGGCATCTCGAACCTCGGCAGTCGGCAGGTCGTTATGATGACGATCTTCAGCGATGGTGTCGCTTCCAATTTTTTTGTGAAGACTTGGATGTACCAGATGCCGGCCCGGGGCTCCGCGGCGCCCGAGGAAGCTCCTACAGTATCCGCGGCGATACCGCGCGAGGTCTGTCCTGACCTCAAGCGTGTGATCTCAACGGCGCCGCAGAAATTCGAGCCGATCCTTGGGCGGAAACGATCCGGTGATTGGACCGCCAGCGTACAGCTCACCGGCTGGTTTAGCTGCGACGTTTCGGAGTTGAGGGAGGGAGATCCGAAGACACGATATTATACCTGCGAATTGTCCCCCTTTGTCGGTCAGGAGGACGTTGCCAAGGGACTCGACGCTGTCGGCTCGGTCGTCAAGAGTTGCCTGGGCAACACGTGGACACCTGTGCGCTCGAGTACGCGCGACAACCGGCCTCAATTGCAATTCGAGGCCGGCCAACAGGACCCAATTGTAGAATTGCGGGTGCGCTACTCTACGGCCAGGAAAAGATGGGGGCTGCATCTCGACGTCAATTTGCCCGAATAGGCCATTGGAGTTGGTTCCGCACTAGTCTGATTGAGCCCGGTGTCGGGTCGGCTGGTTTGCGACGGAATGGACGTGGCGCCTCGTCCTGTTGCCCTGGTCGCTGGGCTAGCGCTCATCAAATCCACCGGGGTCTATGCGCGGTTGGTGGCGCCCATTTGGGGGGACGCGGCGCCGCCAGTTCGGCCACCGCCGCTGGCAGAAGCAGCATGGAACCGCACCAACAAGAAGAGGCGTTCACGGGACGATCCGCGAAAGCGGCGCGCGGGAAGATGTAGCTGTCTGCGCAAATGGATGTCCGATCGCCCGGATGGCCGCCGGGTTCGACGGTCCCCTCGCGGTGGCCGTGGCGCGGGGGTCGCATTTGCAGGAACCACCGAAGCGCCGCTTGAACATCCTGGTGCCGGTCCGGCAACAAAGTCTCGCGGCGCGGCGCCGAGGTGGCATTCGCTCTGGCACGCGCTGGCGCCAGACGGCTCTCTATGTCATGGGCGCCGTCGGGCTCGATGCCGCACAGCGTCGCCTGAGACGGCCGCTGACGATGCCGACGACCTTGCCGTTCAGGACAATCGGCACACGCTTGATCCGATGACGTTCGAGCAGCGTCGCACCGACGAGAATCGGGCCGCCGCCGCGAGGTCATTTTCGGGTCAAATCCAACAAAACCCGCCTACGGCAGCTTTGGGTCAGACTCGGCCGCGCCGACCAACCTCCCTGGCTCGCGTATGCCGGCCGGTGCTCCCCAGTAAGCGGACCCATTTTCGGTCCGGTCGGATCGGGGCAGCCTTGGGCCCAGGCTGTGTGGCCCGCGCCAATCGGCTCGAACCTATCGCAGGTTGATATGCGCGGTTGGCGCTCATGCTTGAGCAAAACGACGAGTGGACCGTCAGCCGCCGCCACATGAGCCTTGAAAGCCTCACCCCTGTCAGCGACGATCCCATGATCAGGCTGCCCGGCGTGGCCGCCTGATCACCTCGGACCTGAACCGAGGACCGGCGCTCGTACACCACGCCCGGGGACACGATCCGGCAAAAACCCCATAACTTGGCGGATTTTTCCCATCGGTGGTGACACCGGGCCATCGAAAACGAACCCATGGGTCGCATTTGCCTCCCTAGCCGCCCCGCCGCCTTGAGGGAAAATCGAATAGGTGGGGCGGGCGCGGGTGGCCCGTCATTCGGAAGAAAGATTTGAAGATCATCAGCAACGCCTCATCGATCGCCTGCGGCGTCGTGCTCTGTAGGATCAGTCTATCGGTATAAGTGTTTTCATAGATCGCATAGGGGTTGTCGTAGGCCTGCTCGATGACGAGTGAGTAGCCCTTCGTGCCCACGACGCCGAACTCGACATCGTAGGGCGGCGGCACACGGAGGCGCCTGAGGAATTCAACAAAACCCTCCAGCCCATAACGCATCGCCTCTTCGAGGCGCCAAACGGGGATGAATTTGCCATGGTCGTTGTCAACCAAAAGGTCCCGGCCGATGCCCCAGATCTCGCCGCCGTGAAAAACCTGCGACGCAGCACGTACCCTGCCGCCGTTGCCACTAACCGGCTCAATCACGACGGCACCCTTGGTGTTGCCGTGCGCGAAGCCGACCTGAGTCCGCCAAAGCAGACCCATCTGACGCTGGCGCGCTAC
>WNFI01433964.1_pt1 | contig 10003 bp, 8 predicted proteins | sample 5400471 | NCBI WGS metagenome assembly WNFI01 (sample SAMN13153348, study PRJNA577476) | soil metagenome | isolation source: 100 cm saprolite on Douglas fir-dominated hillslope | place: USA:California | collected 2013-09-17
ATTGTGCCGCGATTCAGCTCCGAATCCACCCATATTTCGCCGCCATGCGCGTTTACAATGTTTTTTACCATGTAAAGCCCGAGTCCCGACCCTTCAGTTTGGGATTTCACGGCGTTTTCCGCCCGGTAAAATTTGGAGAATAGCTTCTCCATCGCTTCCGGCGGGATACCGATACCGGTGTCTTTGACGCTTACTTCAACAAACGGCTTGCCGGCAAGTTTATCCACCTTCACAATGGCCTCCCCGTTCTCCACGTTATACCGAATGGAATTTTCCAAGAGATTTACGAGCGCGAGCGACAAGCGTTTTGGATCAACCGTCACGTGCGGCAGGTCCGTTGCCGGTCGATCAAAGTACAATTTCACGCCTGCCTTCCGCGCCGCGGGGAGAATGTCCGCCAGGACCTTCCCGATAAAATCCGAGATGTTCACCTCCTCAAAGTTGTAGCCGAACTGCCCCTGTTCCATCCGGGAAATGTTTAAGAGATCCTCTATCCTCTGCAAAAGCCCGCGGCTCGCGCTCGCCGCATTTTGTACTATTCCTCGATCGGCGTCGGTGAGCTCCGTCGCGGTTGCCAGCGAATCAAGCGCCCAGGTGATGTCCGTGACGGGACCGCGAAGCTGGTGGGATGCCACCGTTACGAATTCGCTTCGCGATTTCATCGCGGCGATGAGCGCGGTACGGTCACGAATGATCTTCATGAACCCGATGAGCCGTCCTTCCTCATCGTTGATCGGCGCGGTCGTCACGTGAAATTCAAGCTGGGGATCGGTAAACGAAATATCCACAATCTGCGGATACTCTCCTTCTTTGGAGCGGGCGATAACGCGGGGAGCGAGTGATGGAAAAATGATCTGAATGAGTATCCGCCATCCATCGCGTTCCACGTCCTGCGGCGCAAATTTATGTCCCAGTACCATTTTTGCATTGAGTTTGAACAATCGCTCAGCGGTGGGATTAAAAAAGGTGACATTAAAATCTTCGTCATAGACGATGAGTGCATCGTCCAGACTTCCCAAAATACCGCGGAGCTCGCTACGCTCAACTTTTGTATCGCGATCGGTTCTCGCTCCGCGGTACGCAGTCACGATGACGAGAACCGTGATAAGAAAAAGTAATCCGCCTTCAACAAATAAAGGAGGTCCCACCGAAAACACGATCACATCAAGCACAAATGCAACCGCAACGAAGGCGATAAGGATCCATGCCACCTGGAACTCCGGCCACAATATGACCTTCTTAACTTTTGAAAATCCTTTGCTCAAGTTTTCTTTAATAATACACTAGAATATGGTTCCCTGGACGCTTTTTGGACCCGTTGGCACCAGTGGTTTTGCCTCCCAACGCTTAAGCAGCGTCGCAAATCCCATTGCCATGAAGTATGGCTTTACGGAAGCGGGCGCGTCGCCCGTAGCGAGTTCCCCTTGAGAAAATGGCGGGATTGGCACGTTCCGTTCAAGCGTCACCAGTTCTTCCGCCAATTCCGCATCCTTTTTGAACGGTCCGAATCTTTTTTGGAGCTTTGGATCGGTGTTCAAATTTATATAAAGATTTTTCACGCTTCCGAATTTTTTAATGATCTCCGTCGCGGTCTTCGGCCCCACACCCGGGACCCCTTTGATATTGTCCGACGGATCGCCGACGAGCGCTTTGTAGTCAATAAGTTGCGATGGCGCGAGGCCATATTTTTCTATTACCATTTTTTCGTCATAGATCGTGGTATCGCTCACTCCTTTATTGAAGCTCCTCACCACGATCTTATCTCCGGTCACGAGCTGTAACGTGTCACGGTCACCGGTTAAAATAACTATCTGCAGATCTTTTTGATCTCTAAATTTCTCCGTAAGCGTAGCGATCAGATCGTCGGCCTCAAATCCAGCCTTCTCGAATGTTTTTATCCCGAATGCTTCGAATAATTTATGCGCCTCAATTATTTGCGAGATAAGCTCGTCCGCGGTGACCGGCCGCTGAGCTTTGTATGCCGCATATTTTTTATCGCGGAACGTGGGCTCGGGACGATCAAAGAGCGCCGCCGCGTACTCCGGCCGCTCATCGCGCCACAATCTTAAGAGAATGCTCGCGAGGCCGTAGATCGCGCCTGATGGTTTTCCCTCGGGCGTGGTGAACGGTGGCAGTGCGTGATAGGAACGGTGAATGATGGAGTTCGCATCAATGAGAAGTAGTTTTTTCATTGTGTAATTATAATATGCCGTTCGTTTTCGTGTTTCCCGTGTTTAAAGGTAAGCCAGCTCGTACCCTTTGGTAATATCTTTTTTATCTTTTCGGGCCATTCTACGAGGACTATATTCTGGGGATCCGTGATAACTTCTTCAAATCCTAGCGCGATAAGATGTTTCGCGGTTTTCAAACGATATGCGTCAGCGTGAAAGACATTTGCGAGTTTTTTTTTCGCGATTGCCGTGGGCAGCGAATGCCGCCGCATAATAATGAATGTGGGGCTTTGCGCGCGTTTCTTGAGCCCAAGTCCTTTAAAAAAACCTTGTACGAACGTGGTTTTCCCGGCACCGAGGTTACCTTTTAGGGCGATCACGATGGCGTTTTTTTGGCCGGCTTTTTTCGACCGCTTACGTAAAATCTGCTTCGCGATTTGTTCCCCGAGTTTCTTTGTTTCGTCCGAAGAAAAACTCCGATAGATCTTCATTGGTTTTTATAGTGTACATCACGAGGCCCAAAAGTAACATTGCTGTTCCCGTCAGTACGGCAAGAAAATCGACGCCGTTAAGTTGTTTATTGAGCGGCGTGTTGTAGGGGTAATGCTGTGACGTTATAGCATTGCTGATAGTATGATTCACGACACCGGGCGTGGGATCCACAAATGCGAAGTGCTGGGCGGATGATGTTCCGTGATCAATGCGGGAAAAACTTTTCCCCGAAAGCGCGCTCCCCAGAAAATGTGCGCCATCAATGAGCGCGCCGTTTGGGCTATAGAGAAACAACTCGCCTTCGGTGTTGCGTAGCGCCAACTTTGTATCGTTTCTCTTTAGAAGTAAGTAGCCGTGCGCGGCAATAGTACGTTTTATGAGCGAAAACTTTTTTCCGCTTTCGGTTTTTAGTACGTAGCCGTTCAAACTTACCGCCGCGTCACCACTATTGTAGAGTTCCACAAATTCTCCCTTACTGTCGGTGCCGTTGGGATTAGGTAGCCATTCGTTGAGATAGATCATGATGTTTACTGGCGCTGCCAGCCATTCATCATAACCAATCCAAATTAAAATTTTATAAAAGTTCCTCGCTATTCCTAATCTTCAAGTGCCGATATGCCGCAGGCAACACAATGCGGCCGGCGGATGACCGCTGGAGAAATCCTAACGTCATCAAGAATGGTTCGTAGATATCCTCTATCACGCCCTTATCTTCGGAAAGTGCCGCAGAGAGTGTGTTGATACCAACAGGGCCCCCGTTAAATTTCTCGATAATGGTAAACAGTAATTTACGATCCTGTGGTTCAAGTCCCGCCTCGTCAATCTCAAGCATTTCCAGGGTTTTGAGGGCTGATGGCTCATCGATAGTGTCGTTGCCGTGAACTTCCGCGTAGTCGCGGGCGCGCCGGAGGAGCCGGTTTGCCACGCGGGGGGTTCCGCGCGAGGCGCGCGCAATGATATCAACCGCCTCGGGGGTGGCTTTAATATTTAATATCTTCGCTGAGCGAACGACGATGCGCTTTATGTCATCCGCAGAATAATAACCGAGGCGGAGGGTTGCGCCGAAGCGTGACCGGAGCGGTTGTGAGAGAAGATTTTCGCGGGTAGTCGCGGCGATCAAAGTGAACGGCGGGAGATCGAGTGAAAGCGTTCGTGCCGATGGACCCTTGCCCACCACGAGGTGCAATTTCCGCGATTCCATCGCAGGATAGAGAACTTCCTCAATCATCGGATTCACGCGATGCGCTTCATCAATGAAAAGTATTTCGCCGGGCGAAAGATTGGTGAGGATCGCGGCGAGGTCGCCGGTCTTCTCTAGTGCGGGACCGGAAGTGGTCCGCACCATGCCGCCCAATTCCCGCGCGACGAGATATGCGAGCGTTGTCTTCCCCAGGCCGGCGGGACCGGAAAATAAAAGATGGTCCGCGGATTCTTTTCGTCGTTTGGCCGCCTCAAGAATAACTTTGAGATTTCCTTTTATCTTTTCCTGGCCAACATACTCATCCCAGCTCGTCGGGCGGAGCGTAAGGTCGATATTCGGATCATCTTTGCGAGCATTTTTAGGCACTTGACAAGTTAATTATTATATGCTATCATACCCTACAGATGCGATGCTTCTTATATGAGGTTAGCTGATTCAAATCTGGGGGCGGGAATTATTTCTAAAATTTTAGGATGAATCGGTTCCGACTGATTCTCTCCTTTGAGTGATTCTAGTCCCTTTTATCTTTTGATAGAAGGGTTGTAAATCCTTTCGCGAGGACTTTGCCCCCAGGTTTGAACCAACTACTCCCACGTGATCTGTCCGGAAACATTCTCCACCTCGGCGAATGTTGTCTGTCCGAGCAGAACCTTCAGAATCCCATCTTGCTGCATGGTGACCATTTCCTGCCGCTCCGCTACTCCGCGAAGTGCGATCTCGGATGCTTCCTTCAAGATCGTCTTTTCAAGATCCGGTCCGCCTTCTAAAAATTCAAAAATCCCTATACGACCTTTATAGCCGATGTTGTTGCACTTTGTACAGCCCACCGGTTCGTAGATCATATAATTTTCATATTTTGCCCTATCTACCCGCGCCGGCAGGCCGGCAAAAAACTTTTTTATTTTACCCGTAACCCCCGCGTCTTTTGGCGCGGGTTTTTTGCAATAGGGGCAGAGTACGCGCACCAGTCGCTGTGCTATTGCGAGCGAGAGTGCCGGACCGATGCTCACCGTCTGAACCCCCAAATTGATAAGTCGCGGGACAGCGCCGACGGCGTCGTTCGTGTGGAGGGTACTCAGCACCAAATGGCCGGTAAGCGCTGCCTGGAGAGCGATATCGGCAGTCTCAAGGTCCCGCACCTCGCCCACAAGGATCACGTCCGGATCCTGGCGTACGATAGCGCGGAGACCGTTGGCAAACGTATACCCCGACTCGGTGTCCACCTGGGTCTGTTCTATCCCCTGCATGCGATATTCAATCGGATCCTCAAGCGTAATGATTTTTATCTCCGGGCTATTTATAGTACGCAAGAACGCGTAAAGTGTGGTGGTCTTTCCAGAACCGGTAGGGCCGGTGTTCAAGATGAGACCGTTCGGTTTCTCCAACTGTTTTTTGACGAGCGCGAGATCGTCGTCACGAAGCCCGAGGTCCGGAAGCGCGACGGTCGTTGCCGATGGGTCCAAAATTCTCATCACAATGGTCTCACCAAATTCCGCAGGGATCACCGACACGCGTATTTCTATCTCTTTTCCCGAAAGGCCTATCGTGAAGCGCCCGTCCTGCGCCTCATCGCGGACGTTAAGCATCATCTCTGAAAGCAATTTGATGCGCGAGACAAACGCCTGGTAGGTATGGAGCGGCAGATCATCAAACACATCGTGAAGAAGTCCGTCCACGCGGAAACGAATTCGCGCGCTCTTTTCGTCCGCCTCCGCGTGGATGTCTGATGCGCGCATGGCGAAAGCGCCGCCGAGAAGGATCTCGATTATGGTGCTTGGGGATGCTTTCTCATAATCCAAGCCGTTGAACTCGCTTCGTATCGCATCAAAACTTACAAGGCGCGTTCGCAGATCCGCAATTCTCGCCGTAGCGATCTCCACCTTTCCCGTGATCTTGGCACCCGCAGATTTAATAAATTTATAAAAATGCCATCCCGCCGCAAGACCGGATGGTGAGACCACGAATATCTTGACTTCAAACCCTTCCGCCTCAAGATCCTTGATGACGGCTTTCGTTGCCGGGAGTTCCGGATCCACAACACCGACCGCGATCTTTTTGAGGCGCACTTCAATGCCTGTGATCTTTCCGTCGCGGGCTTTGTCTTCGGGGATAACCCGAACCGCCTCAAGCGACGTGGCCATTTTTGAAAGATCAGCGTAAGCAAGGCCAAGTTTCTCCGCAACCCGTTGCGCGGCCCGCTCCTCACCTTCGTGGCGAAGCTTGACCAGTTTTGATTGAAGGTCGTTCGGTTGGGAATCTGCCATTTCCCTTGATTTTACCGCTGATAAGGCCTTTTTTACAAGCAAAAATGGTGGGGGTTTTTTTTATGAAGATCCGCGATATAATCTAAGCGAAATGTCCGGACACTCTCATTGGGCGGGGATAAAACATAAAAAAGAGATCACCGATAAAAAGCGCGGGAAGGTTTTTTCTAAGCTTCTTGCGCTTATATCGGTCGCGGCGAAGACGGAACCAAATCCGGATTTTAATCCGCGCTTGCGAACCGCGATCGCAAAAGCCCGTGAAGCAAGCGTACCTCAGGAAAATATTGAGCGGGCGGTGAAACGTGCGAGTGAGGTGGGCGCTGCGATGGAAGAATTGGTTTTTGAAGCATATGGTCCCGGCGGTACGGCGGTAATAATAGAAGCGGTAAGCGATAACCGGAACCGCACCGTGCAGGAAATTAAATTGATATTAAAAGAGCATAACGGGAAATGGGCGGAAACGGGAAGCGTCCGATGGGCATTTGAGCAAGGAACTCCAGGCGCGCAAGATGGATGGAAGGCAAAATTTCCACAAAAACTTTCCGGGGAGGATGGTGAAAAACTTGCAACGCTCGTCGCGGCATTAGACGAGAACGATGACGCACAAAATATTTTTACGAACGCGGAATGACCGGGAAAAACAACGGCAAGATCGGGCTTGGTATTGATCCTGGAACGCGCCGGGTTGGCTGGGGTATCGTGCTTCGCGAAGGCAACGCACTTTCGTTTGTTGCGGCCGGAATCTTAAAGATCGATGGCACCGATGACATTACCGCGCTTGAAGAAACTAAAAGGGGCGTGCGCGAACTGATTGCCAGCTATCATCCCGATGTCCTCGGCATTGAAAAATTATTTTTTGCTAAAAACCAGAAGACAGCGATCGCCGTGGCGCAAGCACGCGGTGTAATACTTCTTTCGGCCCAGGAGGAGGGCCTCCCCATAAAAGAATATACCCCCAACGAAATGAAGCTTGGTGTGACGGGATATGGTTTTGCGGATAAGAAAGCGGTCCTTAAAATGGTCCGTCTCACCCTCGGCAAACAAGATCTCACGATCATTGATGACGCGAGCGACGCTCTGGCCCTAGCAATTATGGCCTTATCGGGCCCAATTTCTGGGGATTGACATGAATACCCGCTTGCTTATACTGATGGAAACTAATAGAAAGGTCGTAATTTATTCAGTGAAACATGGAGACAGAATTTAAAATTTTAGATTTAGCGTTCCGCCCTCTAAGCGACGAAAGCGAAGAGGAGGTTGATTTGGGCGACGACGACAACGATGAGGTAAAAACCCCTGATCCCGATGCAGACGTGGATGAGGACGTTGACGGTGCCGCGCCAGGGGCAGGAATATAAACATCAGGATAATTGAATAAAGATGGCTTTCGCTGCGAAAAGGACATTGCGGAGAAGGCCGTTTTTATTTGATAATAAGTAAGATATGCAAAGAAACTTCAAAATGAAGAAGGTGGATAGGCGTCGCCTGTTGCGTTGGCTGGAGATTGGAAGTGTCGCCGTCGCGGGGGCGTTCGTTTTATTTTTTCTCGTTATTCTTTATTTCGCGAGAACGCTCCCCTCTATCGAGGAGATATCTACCCGGGCGGTCAGTCAGTCTACGAAAATTTATGATCGCACCGGAACCATATTGCTTTATGAAATAAACAGTGGCGATCGGCGCACAATAGTGCCATTCGACCAGATCCCAAAATCCGTGAAGGATGCGACGATTGCGATTGAAGATCAAAATTTTTATAGCGAACCGGCCTTTGACTTGCGGGGCATCGCTCGAGCGATCTTTGTTGATGTAAAAACCGGATCGCTTGCGCAAGGAGCATCCACGATCACGCAGCAGCTCGCGCGAACCGCCTTTCTTACGCTTGATCAAACCCTCGCGCGGAAAGTAAAAGAATTGCTTCTCGCCATAAAACTCAACGAGTATTATTCCAAGGATCAAATTCTTGGCCTTTATCTTAATGAGGCGCCCTACGGACCAACCATATCGGGCGTTGAGGAGGCAAGTGAGGCATATTTCGGCCTCCCGGTGCAAAATATTAATCTCGCGCAAAGCGCGGTCCTTGCGGCCATCCCCCAAGCTCCTACCTATTATTCACCGTGGAGCGCTCACGCGAACGATCTCATAAGACGCGAGAGGATCGTCCTCCAACGGATGTATGATCTCGGAAAAATAACGAAGCCGCAGCTTGATGAGGCGCTCCAGTTCAAGATAACGTTCCAGCCCCAGGCGGCGCGCGGCCTTAAGGCGCCCCACTTTATCATGGCGGTGCAGGATTATTTGGTCCAAAAATACGGCGAGAATTTGGTGAATCGCGGCGGCCTCCGCGTGGTGACCACGCTTGATTGGAATCTCCAACAAGATGCGGAATCAGCGGTAGCGGATGGCGCTGCGCAAAACCAAAAATTATACAAAGGATACAATGCCGCGCTCGTGGCGGAGGATCCGAAGACCGGACAGATCCTTGCGATGGTCGGGTCGCGAGACTATTTTGCAACCTCTTCTCTCCCTGTGGGCTGCACGCCTGGGACAAATTGTAAATTTGAGCCGAACTTCAACGTGGCAACCCAGGGTCTGCGCCAGCCCGGATCTTCGCTTAAACCATTTGTGTATCTTACGGCGTTTCAAAAGGGATATACTCCCGATACGACGCTCTTCGATGTTCCAACCGAATTCAGCACGTACCCCCAGTGTCCCGCGGTGCCAAACTATGACACGGTAGATAAAAACTGCTTCCACCCGCAGGACTTTGAAGGATCGTTCAATGGCCCAATTTCCATACGCGATGCACTGGCGCAATCAGTAAACATTCCCGCCGTTCAAGCGCTCTATCTTGTCGGTATCAAAAACGCAGTACAAAATGCGACCGCTTTTGGGCTCACAACTCTCACGAGTCCCGATACATATGGGCTTACGCTCGTCTTGGGAGGCGGCGCGGTCCATCTTATTGATCTTGTGGGTGCTTACGGCACGCTTGCGCAAGACGGGACGAAGCACACGCAAGCCATGGTATTGAACGTCCAGGGGCCTGATGGATCCACCCTAGAGTCCTTCACCGATCAGTCGGCGGTGGTGTCCGACGCACAGTCGGTACGCCTCATAAATAGCATTCTCTCCGATTCAGTGGCCAGAACCCCACTTTTCCAAAACAGTTTGAATCTTACTGTTTTCCCGGGACACGATGTGGCTATGAAAACCGGAACCTCCAATGATTATCGTGACGCGTGGACGATGGGATACACACCGTCGCTTGTGGCGGGTGTGTGGGCCGGCAACAATGACAATACGCCGATGCAACGTAACGGTTCAAGTATTCTTGCAGCCGTCCCGATTTGGCACGCATTCATGCAAAAAGCGCTCATGAACCAGCCGCTTGAAACGTTTACACAACCCGATCCAACGAACCCATCAAAACCCATTCTTGGCGGCGATTATCTTTATAACAATCAACTTCACACTATTCTTTACTACGTGGACAAGAGCGATCCTACCGGCCCCGCTCCCACTAATCCGGCGAACGATCCGCAATTCAACAACTGGGAGAGCGCGCTCCTTTCGTGGGCTTCCACGAATATGAAAACATTCCAGAACTATAATCTCCCCGGTTCTATCCCCGCAGGACAGGGAGCGGGACCTCCTGGTCCCGGATCGACGAAGGCTCCTCTTGTTGCCATCCAAAAACCCGTCGCAGGTGATTTTGTAGCGGGCCCCGTATCGATGTCCGCGAACGTGACCGCGGGCGAATCAATTACAAAAATATCCGTCTTTTGGAACGGCACAGCGGTGCAAGATTTTTCCGGATCCTTCGGAACAAATTATGTTTTCAATTGGACGTTTTCGCCGCAATCAGCGAATGGTCA
>WNFI01000956.1_pt1 | contig 10002 bp, 9 predicted proteins | sample 5400471 | NCBI WGS metagenome assembly WNFI01 (sample SAMN13153348, study PRJNA577476) | soil metagenome | isolation source: 100 cm saprolite on Douglas fir-dominated hillslope | place: USA:California | collected 2013-09-17
GCGGAGGCTGATCTGCGTGGTGCCGTCGCCTCCGTTGTTGACCTGCGTGTTGATGGCGTTGCCCTGCTCGGGGAGCAGCTGGAGGAAGTCGCCGAGGGTCGGCGTGGCGCTCGACTGCAGCTGCTGCCGGCTGATGACGGTGACTGGAGCAGGAGTGGACAGGTCCTTGCGGCGAACGCGCGAACCGGTGACGACGATCTCTTCTACGGCCGTCTTGCGGCCGGTGGCCTCCTCGGGAGCTGCGGGCGTTGCAGCCGCAGGGGCCGGCGCATTCGCAGAAGCGGGCTCCGGCGCATTTTGCGCCAGCGCCGAACCCGAAACCGCGAGGGCCACGGCTGCCAGCGCGAAGGGCTTCCTCCTCGAGTGGACGGCTGGAATCCCCCTCGTAGCGATGTTCGGGATCATGCGTCCTCCGATGTGTGCCGCCAAGAGACTGCGCAGGCCGGCCGTGCGATAGAGCCAAAACGAGCCGGATGCATTGGTCCACGGGGCATCCGGTATCGCGGGTCACTTCGGGCGCAAAGCGAGAGCTGGAGCTCATCAGTTGGTCCTCTGGATCGCGTAGAACTTTGTGATAATCTTGATCCATGATGCAGCCCTCGATTGCGCTCCAGCAGCTTCCGCTCACGCTCAGGAGCGATCGCCGGCCGCTGCGCGTCGCCATCACAGAGGCGCTGCGGACCGCGATGCAGGAGGGCAGGCTGCTGCCCGGCTCACGGCTCCCCTCGACGCGAGACTTCGCGCGGCAACTCCGCGTCGCACGCGGCACGGTGGTGCTGGCGTACGACCAGCTCACCGACGAGGGCTACCTGCGCGGCGCCCGCAGCGCCGGAACGGTCGTGGTCGACAGCCTGCCGGAGAGTTGGCTGTCGGCGGGGAAGGCGCGCGACGATGGCCCCGCCTCCGCGCGGCCCCTCGCGCTTTCCCGGCGCGGAGAACTGCTGGCGCGCTCGCCCTTCCGGCTCGAGACCCTGCCCGCGCCGCGTCCGTTCCGTCCGCACACACCGGCCGTCGATGCGTTCCCGAGCGATCTGTGGGGACGGCTCGTGGCGCGGCACGCGCGCAGCCCGCGGCCCGATCGCCTGCGCGACGGTGACGCGAGAGGTTACCGCCCGCTGCGCGAAGCCATCGCCGAGCACCTGCGCGTTCACCGCGGAGTCGCCTGCAGCGCCGATCGGATCGTGGTCGCCGCAGGCACGCAGCAGCTCCTCGACATCTCCAGCCGGCTGCTCCTCGACGAAGGCGACGCCGTCTGGATGGAGGACCCCGGCCATTTCGGCGCGCGCGACGTGCTGCGCGCGGGCGGCGCCCGGTTGATCCCGGTGCCCGTCGACAGCGCCGGCATGGACGTCGAGGTCGGTCTGTCCACTGCGCCGGAGGCGCGACTCGCGTATGTGACGCCGGCCAGGCAATCGCCGCTCGGGGCCGTGCTCTCGCTCGAACGGCGCGCCCGCCTGCTCGAGTGGGCCCGGGCGCGCTCCGCCTGGATCTTCGAGGACGACTACGACAGCGAGTTCCGCTACGAGGGCCGCCCCCTGCCGGCGCTGCAGGGGCTCGATCGACACGGCGTGGTCATCTACTCGGGCACCTTCACGAAGACGGTGTTCCCCGGCCTCCGCCTCGCCTTCGCCGTGCTCCCAGACGCCCTGGTGGATCCGTTCGCGTCAGCGCTCTCCCTGCTTGCGCGCTACACGCCGGTCCTGCCGCAGCTCGCGCTCTGCGACTTCATCGCCGAGGGCCATTTCGCGCGACACCTGCGCCGCATGCGGGTGCTCTACGCGGAGCGACGCGAGGCCCTGCTCGACGGGCTTACCTCCGAGCTCGGCGATCAGCTCGAGATCGTCGGCTCGAGCGCCGGCCTCGAGGTGGTGAGGTACGCCATCCGACCGGCCAGCCGCGGAGGCCTCGTGCTCGGGTTCGCGGCCGTCTCCGCTGCCCGCAGCCGCCGCGCGGTCCCCCTGCTGCGAGCCGCCCTCAAGCAGGTGCGTCGGGGCTGACTTGGACCAATGGTCGCGGGCCGGATGAGCAGGTTGCTTCATGCCAAGCGGCTGTCGAAGAAGCGCGTTCTCCGCGACCAAGCGGCCTTGGACCAATCGATCGCCGGCAGCGTGGACCTTTTGGTTCCTCCAGGTCCAGGCGACGGAAGGCCATGGACACCCTCTTCAAGCCCGGCCGACTTTTCCTTGCCGCAGCAATGGTGATGTTCGGCATTCAGCAACTCGTTGGCGCTTCTTTCTCGATCGCGGTCCCTGGTCATCCGTGGGCGGTCGAGCAGCCCCTCTGGTCTCTTCTGATCGGTGGGATGTTCGTCGTCGCCGGCATCGGTACGCTGACCAGGAGCAGGGCACGCTTGGCCGCGACTGTCCTGGCGGTGCTGTTTCTGCTGCGCGCCCTGATCGTCTACCTGCCGCAGCTTGCACTGCACTTGCACGATCCGCGAACGTGGACCCGCACCTTTGAACTGTTGGCCATCTGCAGCGGATGCATTCTGCTTGCGAGAACCGACAGGGCGGCCGGACCTGCCCGCCTGCTCTTTGCCGCTGCCCTCTCGGTCTTCGGGATTCAACACCTGATGTATGCTCAATTCGTGGCGGATCTGATTCCGTCTTGGATTCCAGGCCACCTGTTTTGGGCCTACGGTACCGGGGTGGCCTTCATCGCGGCCAGTCTGAGCATTGCAACCAAGATCAAGGCCCGCCTTGCTGCGTCGCTCACGGGGCTCATGTTCTTCCTGTGGGTCGTGCTTCTGCACCTTCCCCGAGTGGCGGGTGCTCATCTCAACGGCAACGAGTGGACCAGCGCATTGGTCCGCGCGTTTTGCAAGGACATCGTGCGGCGCGGGGGACGCGTCGTGGCCAGCGACGTCGACGAAGCCGCCGCGCGTGAAACCGCCGCCATGCTCGGCGAGGCGGCCTTCGCCACCCGCTGTGACGTCTCGAAGCTCGAGGATGTCCAGGCGCTCGCCGATTTCGCCGAGTCCAAGCTCGGTGCCATCGATCTCGTCGTCGACAATGCCGGCGTCGCCGTCGGTGGCCGCATCGGCGACGTGCCGATCGAAGACTGGCCTTGGCTGATCGGCGTCAACCTGGGCGAAATGTCGTCGACGAAGGTGGGCGTGACCGTGCTCTGCCCGACCTTCTTTCAGACCAACATCGCCAAATCCTCGCCCGGCCCCGACGAAAGCATGCGCCAGGTCGCGCAGAAGCTCATGGACGCCGGCAAGATGTCCGCCGACGACGTCGCCCGCTATGCGCTGGACACCGCCGCTGCTGGGCGCCTCTACGCGGTGCCGATGGCCAACGCACGCTGGCTCTGGCGCCTGAAGCGACTCATGCCCGAGCGCTTTCTCGGCATGGCGCGCCGCGCGGCGATCTCGCAAGCCCGGAAATTCGGCGTGAAGGTCGAGCTCTAGACTCGGTGAAGTACGCCCCACAGAGAATGCATTGGCGGCGATGGAAGGACTTGACCTCGGTAGCGGTCGTTATTAGAGATGTCCCGGTATGGAATCACGATCGTTATCCACAAGGCAGGAGGCGGGTGTCCGGATGAGCGCGACGAAGCGCAATTCGAGAGAACTGCAGCGGAAGATCCTCGAGGCGGCAGCGCCTTTCTTGAAGCGGCACGGCACCGACGGCGCGCCCGTGGACGAGATCATGAAGACGGCCGGCCTCACCTCCGGCGCCCTCTACAGCCACTTCAAGAACAAGGAGGACCTGTGCACCCAGGCCACCTGCAGCGCCCTCGATGCAATGTTGGATGCCTACCGGACGATCGTGCGTGAGCGAGGAAAAGAAGGCCTCGAGTTCCTCGTTTCAGATTACCTGAGCCAAGGTCACGCCCGCGATGTCTCTGGCGGCTGCACCTTCGCCGCGCTCGGACCCGACATGGCAAAGGCGACCCCACGCGCGAGGCGCGCCTACCAGCTTCGCATCCACGCGCTGGTGCAGATCTTCGTCGACGGCCTCGGCGCAGGCTCCGAAACGAAGCGGCGCGCGAAAGCGCAACATATCCTCTCGACCATGCTCGGCGCCCTGACGTTTGCGCGCGCAATGAGCGACGCCGACGCCAGTGACGCCTTCCTCTCGCAGGTGAGAGCGCGGGTGCTGCCCGAGCTGAAGGAGCTGACCAAGCAGTAGAGAAGTGACCATGAAGGTCCTGGAGATGGAAGCGGCCCGGAGATCACGAATATGAAGATAGCGATATTGGACGATTACCAGAATGTAGCCCTGCAAATGGCGGACTGGTCGTCCATTCCCGGCAACCCCGAGATCAAGGTGTTCCACGACCACCTCGCCGAGCTCGAACCGCTCGTTCAACGTCTGCTTCCCTTTGATGTTCTCTGCATCATGCGCGAGCGGACCTCGATGTCGGCGGCCCTGTTGGAGCATCTGCCGAATCTGAAACTCATCGCTTCGACTGGTTCGCGGAACGCCGCCATCGACACCGAGGCGGCCAAGCGCCAGGGCATCGAAGTTCTTCATACGGGCTATGACTCGACCCCCACCATCGAGTTTACCTGGGCCCTGATCCTGGCGGCGACGCGGAACATTGTAGCCGAGAATGTCTCTCTTCGGAGCGGCGGCTGGCAGACTACCGTGGGCGCCGATCTTCATGGCAAGACGCTCGGGGTCGTGGGATTGGGTAACATTGGATCTCGAGTCGCCGAGATCGGAAGGGCTTTCGGCATGAAGGTGATCGCCTGGAGCCAAAATCTAACGAAAGAGAAAGCCGCGGCCTCAGGCGCCAGCTTGGTTTCCAAAGAGGAGATATTCCGCAAAGCGGATATTGTGACCATCCATCTCGTTCTCAGCCACAGGAGCCGGGGCTTGGTGGGCGGAAATGAGCTCGACCTGATGAAGCCGACGGCATATCTGATCAATTGTGCACGCGGCCCCATCGTCGATGAAGCGGCGCTCATCGAGACGCTGAAGGCTGGGAAAATAGCGGGTGCCGCTGTAGACGTATTCGATCTCGAGCCATTGCCGGCCGAGCATCCTTTCCGCCACCTCCCGAACGTTCTGGCGACACCGCATATAGGTTATGGCTCCAGGTTCTTGTACGAGACCTTCTATAAGGACTCGGTCGCAAATATCAGATCGTGGCTTCTTGGAAGCGAAGGAAGAATGAAATAACCGGTGAAACAGTCGTGGTGTCGGTCGCCGACCAAGTGGAGAGATCATAGATCTGAAGGACCTCCAGTTTCGTCACGGGTATTGAACTGTTCGTTGACGGCGGCAGAGCGCAGATTTAGGCGTCTATCTCTCTCATCATCGACTTGCGCCGCGCGTAGTCCTCGACCTGGCGCTTGACAGGAGAACTCTACATATGTAGATCACGGGCCATGGCGTGGCCCAAGATACGACTCTCGCGACAGACCGTTCAGGTGCTCGACTTGTTTCTCGACAGCCCGAAGGACTGGAAACACGGCTACGACATCAGTCGCAACACGGGGCTGATGTCCGGCACTTTGTATCCCATTCTGATGCGCTTGGCAGAGCACAAGCTGCTCGAGACGTGCTGGGAAGCAGCGGAAGTGGGTAGACCCCCTCGACACCTGTATCGCTTCACCCCGGAAGGCCTGCGATTTGCGCGAGAGCAACGGGCGTTCCGCGCTAGTCGTGGTGAGACCCGTGTGGCGTTGAAAGGGGTGAAGAGCTGATGCGGGCGGCTCGGAAATTGGCGACGGCGCTGCTCAACGCAGCGGTTCGCCATTCTCCTGCCGAGACCCGATCCTGGGGTGAGGCCATGATTCGCGAGCTCGAGTTCGTCGAGAGCGACTGGGTTGCGCTTCGCTGGGCGGCCGGAAGCCTGACGGCTCACGACGCGGGCGTTCCTTTGCTGATTGGCACGGATACTCCGCACGCGTTCGTCGTGCCGGGCTTTGCCGTCCACGATGAGATCCAGTTCTTCGTCAATGCTGGGCTCACGCCATACGAGGCGATTTCTGCCGCCACGGTGAACGTGGGGAAATTCCTTTCCAAGCCAAAGACGATCGGAATTGTGGCGCCCGGGGCTCAGGCAGATCTGATTCTTCTCAAGGACAACCCGCTCGATGATGTCAAGAACCTCGCGCGGACAGCGGGCGTGATGTATCACGGCCGGTGGCTGTCCCAGGAGGATCTCCAGCGTGGCCTCGATGAGAGTGTGGCCAAGTACAAGCAGAAGGACAAGACCGCGACGCCGGCTGAGCACTCAGAAGAGTAGCACACCCGCAACATGGCTCCTCCTTCCCCAGACGGCGCGTAGGTCGCCACGTGTTGCTGCGCAATCGGCGCTGGCAGCCCGATCCGAGTCGCCGCGACGAACGGTGATCATCAAATCGACCGAGGTCATGGTCGGCAAGTGATCGTGCATGGCAGGCGCGGCAGTGCGGACGGGAGATCCCCAGCCGGCGCACTCTTGGTGCGGAACCTCTATTCCGCTCGCAATGCGTCCATTGGTTCGATGCGCGCCGCGCGGCGGGCGGGAAGATACGACCCGCATGCCGCTGCGGCGGCGAGGCTGAGCGCGACGGCGAGATAGGTCGAGGGCTCCGCGGCACTGGTCTGGAAGAGCACGGCCGTCAAGATTCGTCCGCCGGCCAGAGCCGCGGCGAGGCCGGCAGCGAGGCCGACCAGCGCTGCGCCCAGACCGTGCCGCATCGCCTGCGCGATGACCTCACGCCCGGTCGCGCCCAGCGCGCGGCGGATGGCGATCTCCTTGGCGCGGCTGCCGACCGCCTGGGCGACCACGCCGTAGATGCCGACGACGGCCAGCGCCAGCGCGGCGAAGCCGAAGAGCGACATCACCAGCGCGAGGAACCGCGGCGCGCGCACCGAGTGGGAGACGACCTCCTCGAGCGTGGTGATCTCGCTGAGCGGCAAGTCGGCGGAGATCGAGCGCACCGCTGCGCGCAATGCGGGCGCGAGCGTGGAGGTGGGGAGGGCGCTGCGCACCACCCTCGCCATCGCCACGCGGGGCATGATCGCCTCGGGGAGATAGAACGCCGCACGCGGCGCCTGGTCGAGCCGCACGGAGCGGACGTCGCCGACGACGCCGATCACGCGCAGCCGCAGCGGGCCGGCGATGAGCTCGCGGCCGATCGCCGCGCTGCCGCCCAGGTGCTTCTTCGCCAGCGACTCGGAGACGATGGCTACCGGCGAGCTCTCGACGGCGGCAAGGTCGCGGCCGGCGAGCAGCGGAATGCCCATGGCTCGGAAGAAGCCGGGGCTGATGGGAAATGCCTCGGCGGTTGGCTCCTGGCCGGTCGCGGGCGCCGGCTCGCCGCCGATGGCGAAGCTCCAGCGCTCGCCGCCGTCGCCGCGCAGCGGCGCGCTCTTGACGGCGCCAACCGCGCTGACGCCGGGCACCGCGGCGGCGGCGTCGAGCAGGCGCTGGTAGAGGTCGATGAAGTCGAGCGAGTCGCCTCTTGCGGGCAGCGTCAGGCGGACCAGCAGCGCTCCCTCGGGGCGAAAGCCGGGGTCGACGTTCATCAGCCGCGAAAAGCTCGTGACCAGGAGCGCGGCGCCGACCACCAGCACGGTGGCGAGGCCCACTTCGATGGAGACGAGCGCCGCGCGCAGCTGGCCGCCGCCCGGCGCGCCCGCGAGCTCGCGCAGCGCCGCCGCCAGATCAGCGGGGGCGCCTCGCAGCGCGGGCAGAGTTCCCGCCGCCACTCCTGACGCCAGGGAGACGACGACGGCGAAGGCGAGCACCGGCAGATCCAGGCGCACGTCGGCGGCGCGCGCCAGATCGTCCCGCGCCAGCGTCACCACCGTCTCGACGGCCCAGGCCGCGAGGAGGACGCCGAGAGCACCTCCCAGCGCGCCAGCAACGCGCTCTCGACGAGGAGTTGCCGCAAGAGGCGGCCGCGCCCCGCGCCCAGCGCGGCACGGATGGCCATCTCGCGCCCGCGGGTCGAGGCGCGCGCGAGCAGCAGCGTCGACACGTTCACGCACGCGACCAAGAGCAGGAGGCCGACGGCGCAGAGGAGCAAAAGAAGCGGCCTGCGCACCGGCCCCAGGATCTCGTCGGCCAGCGGCCGCACCGTCATCGCCGTCCAGCCCGCCTCTGTCTGCGGGTTGTCGGCGGCGAGGCGCGCGGCGAATGCATTGGCTTCCCGCCGCGCCTGGTCGAGCGTAGCGCCGTCGCGCAGCCGCGCCACTCCGCCCAGCAAGCGCACGCCGCGCAGGTGCGGCACCGCATCGTCGTGGACGAGCGAGAGCGGCGCCCAGGCCTGCACGCCCTCGGCGGGGAAGCGCATGTCGGGCGGCGCCACGCCGACGACGGTGAAGGGCTCGCCGTCGAGTTGCAGCGTCCTGCCGACGAGGGTGGGGTCCGCGCCGAAGCGTCCGCGCCAGAGCGCGTGGCTCAGGACCACCACACGATCGGAGCCTCGCCTGTCGTCGCCTGCGTCGAGCGTGCGGCCGATGGGCGCGCGCACGCCGAGCACCTGGAAGAAGTCGCCGGAGACGTACGCGGTCTGCAGCCGCAGCGGCTCGCGATCGCCGGAGAGGATCAGGCCCTCGCGCCCGAAGTACCAGTCGGCTGCGCCGTCGAAGGCGTGCAGGTCCCTGCGCAAGTCCTCGAAGTCGGGGAAGGTCAGATCGGCCTCGCGCCCGCCGGGACCGAAGTTGGCCCACAGGCGCACCAGGCGATCGGGATGCGCGAACGGGAGCGGCCGCAGCAACACGCCGCTCACGACGCTGAAGACCGCGGTGCAGGCGCCGATTCCGAGCGCCAGCGCGAGCAGCGCGGCCGCGGTGAAGGAGGGTGCGTGGCGAAGCTGGCGGAGCGCGAGCCGGAGATCGCGCCAGAGGTCGGCGGCGACGCGCGCGAGGCGATCGCTGCGGAGGCGCGACTCCTCCAGCGTGCGGCAGCTCTCGACGGCGGCTGCGACGTCCCCGAAGCGCCGGCGCGCCTCGGCGCGGGCCTGCGCCGGCGAGAGTCCCTGGCGCTGAAGCTCCTCCTCGGCGAGCGCAAGGTGCGCGGCGATCTCGTCCTCGGCGTCCTCACCAGCCGAACGGAAGAGGCGGAGTACGCGCATCAATCCGAAGAAGCGCGCCATCAACCGACCTCCAGCGCCCGCGAGACCCCCTGCGAAAAGCGCAACCACGCGTTCGTCTCCGCGCGCAGTTCGCGGCGGCCCCTGGCGGTGAGCTGGTAGAACCGCGCGCGCCGGTTGCTGTCCGAGAGGCCCCATTCGGCCTCGAGGAGCCCGCGCTTCTCCAGCCGATGCAGCGCCGGATAGAGCGCGCCCTCCTCGACCAGGATGACTTCGCCGGTGCGCTGGTGGATCCAGCGCGCGACCGCATAGCCGTGGAGCGAACCGCGCGCCAGCGCCTGCAGCACCAGCAGATCGAGCGTCCCCTGCAGGAACTCCGATTCGCCGGCCATCCGCTCTCCCCTAAACGATTTAGGGGTAACTACTTTCATCAAAGGGTGACGCGTTAGGACGGACTCGGTCCTATGGTCCGGCGCACATAGACCGCGGCCGCGTTCGCCGAAGACATGCGGGGCAGATGCGCCAAACCCTTTGCGAGACGCGACCTTCCCGCGCATCGGCTCGACGGCTCTCAAGGATGTTGGTCCCGCCGCCTCCCGGCTCGTCCCGCGTTGTACCGCTACAGCCCGCTGTGCTGACCCTTAGTTCGCTGGTTTCCGGCCATGAAGGGCAAGGTTGCCTTTGAAGGACTTCGTGCTCTTCGCCGCGTCGCTCCATCTGCTCAAGCAGGATGTCGCAAGAGTCTCGCAGGGCGTCGAGCAGCGATATGTCGCTGCGGCGTCGAAGAGCGTAGAAGCGATGCGATGAGCCCGAGTGCACGTGCAGTGGGCTATAACGAGGCGACGGCTCGCCGAAGCAAGGGAAAAGGAGGGATCCTTTGGACGACCACGCAACGGAGATGATCGGGGCGTCCCGCGAGCAGCGCGCGCTGGCGGTGTTGCGTGTGGCGCTCGGCGCGATGTTCGTCTGGGTTTTTTTCGAGAACCTGGGCAAAGGCGCGTACACGCCGTCGGGGTACA
>WNFI01121302.1_pt1 | contig 10002 bp, 11 predicted proteins | sample 5400471 | NCBI WGS metagenome assembly WNFI01 (sample SAMN13153348, study PRJNA577476) | soil metagenome | isolation source: 100 cm saprolite on Douglas fir-dominated hillslope | place: USA:California | collected 2013-09-17
GGCGACCACATGGGCCAAATACCCCATGCCAGTACCACTGTACTCCTCGTCCACCGTGATCCCGTGGAGCCCGAGCTCTCCCATCTTTGTCCACAGATCGCGAGGAAATCTATCTTCGCGATCGATCGACTCGGCCCGTGGCGCGATTTCATTATCACTAAAAGCACGAACTGTTTCGCGCAGTTGGTCGATCTCAAAGCCAAGGTCGAAATCGAGGGTAGGATAGTTGTTCTTAATCACTCTGGACATGCGCGGAATGGTTGGGAGGCAGCCCCAAAAGCGGAACTTATAAAAAGTACGGTGTCCCCAAAACAAAACAAGCACATACCCCACGTGATGGTAGAAACAGATCCAGCGAAAACCAGGATCGGTAGGGATGCGCTCCTGCGCGTCCGTTTTGAGCGACGGTGTGACAGAGAATCTTGGAGTGTTGAAACGCCCGATCGCTCCGGTTGTCTTTTATCGGTTCGATCTGCTTTGGAGTGATGGGCGTGACGTTACCGGCACGACGGTTTTGCAACGACGTGACCGGTTGGAACAGGTCATCAAACCTGTTCCCGGCATCCAAGTTGGAGGTTACCTCGAGAATTGTGGAATCGATCTTTATCGCCTAACCAAAGAGAAAGGACTTGAGGGCATTATTGCCAAGCGAAAAACCAGCACTTACCGACCTGGAAAACGATCACCGGATTGGTTGAAGATTAAGCCTCGGCAGCAACAGGAATTCGTGGTGTGCGGTTTCACCGAAGGAAAAGGTAGTCGCAAGCACCCGGAAGCGTTCGGATTGGCCACGCGTGACTGTCGACCCGCAGATCGGCCGAGCCTGGGTTCATGCGAGCCCGCCGCGTTATTGTCTCCGTCGGCGTGAGGATCGCACTTGGATTGTTGCGATCAGCGTCAGGCATTGCCAAATATTACCGGGTAAGTCGGAACATTGCGATAACAGAAAAGCCGGGCATCTCTACCCGGCTTTCTTGCGGAGGGCTGAGATGGTCAGACTGCCAGTTTATTCCTCCGCCTCGTCGGCTTCCGCCTCATGCTCATTCTCCCAGGCCTCATCCACCAACTCCGCGACATGTTCGTGGAGTTTGTGCTTCTGTTTGTCATCGAGCACGTTGGATGCCTTCTCGAACGCGTCGATTACAGCGGTCTTACGCTGGAGCCGCAAATCCGAAATGCTCTTTGCGTTTTTGCGCAGTTGCTCGAAGTTCGCCGGCTTGGTTGCCACCGCGTTGAGGGTGTCAAATCGGACGGTCCGTATCTCGGATGTGAGCTTGATTAGCTTCTGAGCCAGCTCGACGCGGGCGTCCCGCAACTGCAGGAGCTGCTTGTCGCTGAGCTCGAGAATCTCTCTCGCCCTTAGTATTCGCGAAACATGCAGCAAGCGTGAGGTGCCCCGGTAGTGGAGTCGCATCGCCAGTCTTTCCCGGATTGTTCCACGGCTTTCACTGGTGTCTTGGGTCATATTTGTTCCTTCCGTTGTTTCATTTAGTTTCTTGTTTTTTGTGTCTGTCCCTCGTTGTAAGGGGACGCCCGGACTCTCATGGCCTCAACGGACTTGGGGTGCACTAACCTGTATTTCTCACAAATATCTACGCACCGAAAACATGCTCGCGCTCGGTTTGTGAGAAATATAGGCTCCGGCAGTTCCGCCGCGGCGGATTTAAGAGCTTTCTAGCCCGCAATCAGCGGTTTGCTTTGTCCAGCGTGTGAGATTTGCGGGCTAGATCCGTTACTTCCATCAACGCTGACCGACACATATGAAACCGTAGGTAATATCGGAATGGCCCTTCGGACGCGTACCATGCACATCGTTCCGGAGCGCTAACAGGATCACTTCGCTGGCAACGTGCTCGACGTTCGGTGGTGGAACGTCAGCCGCCGGTTTTTGCTTTCTTTCTGACCATCGTTGTGAATCGAACTATCTGTTTCAAGCCCAACAGCCTATTTCCCTTCCGGCCCAAAGCCGGCGGGCCGGTCATCAAAAGCGTGGTCAATCCGGAGAAATACCAGAGAAGCTTTGCGCGAAGCTCTCCGCCAATCCGGCAAGGAAGAACTTCTTCTCATCGTATGTTATGATTGTGGCACGCCGTGTGCTGCTTTGTCGGTTGTGATATTCAAATGAATAATGAAAAGCCTTAGCCTTAGCCCTTACCTTTTTAAAACCTATGAAGAGTTCATTCATGCGATTGCGGATACGATGAAGGACTATCACAACTCGAAAGTGCCTGTATGGCGAATAATAGAGTCGAGACATTACTATACTCGATTAGAGTGGCAAGAACTGCGGCAGAGCTACCTGGATGTTAAATCGATTTTGGATAATGGAATTTTCAAATGAAAGAGTTCAAGCTCGCTGACGCTATTCGCGTGTATTCGTACGCATAGTTCTCCAGCGGACTTTCTTGGGCGGGGTAATACGACGTATCCCTTCGGAGTCTAAGACGATCAAATCGCCGTAACATACAGTGAAATGTCAACAGGCTTTGATGACATCTCAGCTGTAGGTTGTGACTATTGCAGCTTGCCATATTCATAACATACACTGACACGTCAACTGTGGGTTGTGACTATGGCAAATTGCGATATTCACAACATACAACAGCCTAGCCGGAAATTGATGGCCAGCTTTTATCTCCAGCTCCAAGCCTGTCTGCCGGCACAGCAACCGCAGGACCACACTAACCTCCGTTTTGAAAATCCTCGATCGCGTCCGCGAGCGTCGTGAAGCGGTCGATGCGGCCGACCTTTTCCTCCACGCCCTCGACGCGCAGCATGTCGCGTACGGCCGAGCGCGCTTCGACTAGGCCGAAGGCAATTCCACGCTTCGCGAGTTCTGTGTGCAGCGTCAGGAACATCCGCGCGCCGGACATGTCGATATTTGGCGACGTCGAGAGATCGCAGATTACGAGCCGGATCGGTTCGCGCGCGGCGTCGAGGCGCGCGAGCACGGTGTCAAAGACGTGCCCAGCGTTGAAATAGACAATGCTCGACTCGACGCGGAAAGCGAGCACTCCGGGTGTTGGCTCGTTGTCGGCGTGCCGCTTGAGATCCGAGTAGCGGCGCGCGCCCGGGATGCGGCCGAGGAAAGCGACATGTGGCGACGACACGCGCCGGATCAGCAGCACGAGTGAAATGATTGCGCCGATGAGCACACCCTTGAGCAGCCCTGCCCAGAGGACACCGAGCAGCGCAACCATTGCAATGAGGAACTCGTTGCGATGCACCTGCCAGAGATGGCGCAGTTCCCTGACCTTCACCAGACCGGCGACAGCCATCAGCACGATCGCCGCGAGCACGGGCTGCGGCAGATTGCGCAGCAGTTCACTGAAAAAGACGGCGACGACCATGATGAGAATCGCGCAAAGCAATCCGGAGAGCGGAGTGCGCGCGCCGCTGCTTTCATTTACGAGCGATTGCGACATGCCGCCGCTGACTGGAAAGCCATGGCCGAGGCCTGAGGCAAGATTCGCGGTTGCGAGTGCAAGGAATTCCTGGTTGCTGTCGAGGCGATAGCCGTGCTTCTCGGCAAACATCTGGCCGATTGCCGCGGTTTCGACGGCGCCGAGGAGGAAGCACGCGAGTGCAAGCGGCAGAAGGTCGCCGATATCCTCCCAATGCACTGCGGGCAACGACGGTATCGGAAGACCGCGCGGCACTTCGCCAAGCAGTTTCACACCGTGCGCGCCAAAATCGACGAACGAGGCCACGGCGATGCCGCCGATCACCACGAACAAAGCGATGGGCTTGTTCGGCAGCAGTTTCTTGCCGAGGATCAGCAGTCCCAATGCCGTGCAGCCGAGCACGAGCGAGCTTGCGTTAGTCTCACCGACGTGACGGAAGAACACATCCATGCGTTCCCAAAAATTTCCGTGTCCGCCTTTCACACCAAACAGCTTTGGCAATTGCGTGCTCGCGAGCTGCAGCGCCACGCCAGCCTTGAAACCGATGAGGACAGTTTCCGAGACGAAGTTCACCACCGAACCTGCGCGCGCTAGCCACGCCAGGAATGCGATCGTCGCCGTCAGCAGCGCTGTGCACGCGGCCATCGCGCCGAAGCGCGCCGGATCGCCGCCGGCCATGCTCCCGAGCGACGAGCCGATGAGCAGCGAGATTGCCGAAGTGACGCTGATAGAGGTGTGCCGCGAGCTGCAGAAAAGCCAGAATACCAGCCCGCCGTAAAGACACGCGTAAAGTCCCGCCTGCGGCGGCAAGCCCGCGAGCGATGCATCGCCGAGCGCCGCCGGCAGCGCATACGCCGCGAGCGTCACGCCCGCCGCGAGATCAGAGCGAAACCACTGAGGTTTGTAGCTCCGCAGCCAATACGCCGCGGGGATCATCCCGCGCCATTGCCGGGGCCGTGCCGGCGCCTCGTCGCTAGCGGCTGGTGGGTTCACTTGCTGGTGTAACCGAGATTCGGGAGTTCGCAGCCCTTATAGTCGTTGGTGGGCGTTCGCATAAGATTTCCTCAAGAGGCTTAGGATTGATCAAATATTCATTTTGAGGGAGGTACTGGAGGAGGCCGAGAAAGCCTCTCTGTGATTAAGGGGACGATGAAACCGTTCGATTCATTTTTTTTAACCCGAACCAAACAAACACCGCAGAAAGGAGGCAAATAAGCGCTGAGCATGCGAACACCCCTCCGGCGCCCACAGAGAACGCATGCCGGTAGGCATCGGCAAGTTGGGTGCGCACCATCTCAGGGATGGCTAGGCCGCCGCTCTCTGCCCCCTTCTGGATGGATTGGCGCAAGGCTTCCGTCGCGGCGGCAATCTCCTGGCGCGATAGCCCGCTCGGTTCCAAGCTTTGGTAATACGCCGCGCGCCCGACGGCTGTAAGGACGCTGGTTAACACCGCCGTTCCGAGGGCGCCGCCGATTTGCATTGCCGCTCCATTGAGGGCCGCAGCGCTGCCAGTCCGCTCCCTCGGCACGGCACTGAGGATGACGTCGGCTATGGGCGTTATGACAGCGATGTCGCCCCCACCCAACAGCACCAGGGCCAGCAGCACTTGCCAGTAAGGCGTTTCCGGGGTCAGCAAAATCAGCAAGCTGCTACCGGCCGCCATAAGCACCAGCCCCCCCGCAATGACCTTTCTCGGTCCAATCTTGGCCGTCAGTCCCCCCGCCACGGGTGCGAACGCCGCGGCGGCAGCCATCATCGGCATGAGCTGAAGAATCGCTGAGATTTGGCTCACCTTTTGCACGGTTTGCAGGAAATAGAGGAACGGTAAAAGGGCACCGCCCATGACCAGTGCGGCCAGTAATCCGGTCGTGACGGCAACAGAGACGGTGCGATTGCGAAAGAGCGTAACGTCCAGTAGTGGATCCCCGGCCCGGCGTTCCCACCAGACGAAGGCAAGGAGGGCCCCGATGCCAACGGCAAGGGATTCCAACACCCACGGATGCAGCAAGCCGACGTGATTGATCTGAATGATCCCGAACACCAGCCCGAGCAGACCTGCAGCACAAGTGAGCGCGCCGATGCCATCCAGCCGCCGGCCCTCGGTTTTTGCGCCGTCGCCGGAGGCAAACACGAACACGCCCAAGCCACCCAGGGCGGCCACCGCCGCAGGCAATAGAAAGCCGGCACGCCACCCCTGCGCTTGCACCACCAGGCCGGCGCCGAGCGGCCCGAGCGCCGCACCGAGCCCGGACAACCCGAGATAGAGCCCGATGACTCGCGCCTGTTCTGCTTGGCTGAACGCGCTGGCGATCAGCGCGAGCGCCAACGGCGCGATGGCAGCGCTGGCCAATCCGTCGAGGGCGCGCGCTACCAGGAGCATTCCACCCGTCTGCGTGACCGCTGCAAGCAAGGATGCGCCAACCATGCCGAGGGCGCCGAGCACGAGCACGCGACGCCGGCCATAGATGTCACCCGCAACACCGCCGGCGAGCATAAAGGCGCCGAGCATCAGCTTGCCAAGGGTGACGGCGATTTGCATGACCGCAGAAGATGCACCCAGGTCGCGGCGCATAGGACCCAACGAAAGGTTCACAACTGCGGTGCTCACCTCGTTCGTGAGGGCGACCAGCACGCAAGCGGTAAAAAGCCACCAGCGACGCCCCTCCTGCGTGCTGACCGCCGACTTTGCGAAGGGAGCTTCGGTATTCATAACGATAGGATCCTAGGCTTCGCGTCTCCAAAATGAGCACAACGGTTCCGGCGTCACAATGGGCTAGCCACGCGGTAGCTGCCCCGCAGCTTTCCACCTCGGAGTCACACGCCTCCACAAAGTTAGTATCAGTCGCTCTTTGCACTTTCTACATTTAAATAAATAGATTCCAGCCGATCGCGCCCCCCGCCACCGCACCGAGTTGACCACCCTGGACTTTGCCTGCAAGCTGGCCGCCCCTAGCTCCTTGCGGCTGGAGTGGGATTCGAACGAAATTCATCTCCCAGGTTCCTTGTGTAATTTCCTGTGTGTGGAAACGAGAGCGCGCAAACTTTTTGCGAACTTCATGTGCTTCGAGGTGTTCCTCAGAGTGAGGTGAGTGTGAAGAGCAAAAGAAAATTACTATAAGCCTCCGGTTTGGGCTTATCGAGATGCGGCTGAAGCCTGCACGCGATTGCCTAAGCATGCTGTAGTTGGTCGATCAGCTCTGAGAAGAGCCTTGGTTGGCTAGACTTCAGCGAAAAAAAAGAACCCCCCACTCGAACGACAAACCAGATATAATTATGATAAAACATATTCTGCTTCTAGCTGCGGCCATCGGCCTTATCGCTGAGTCCAGCGCTTTCGCAGCGGATCCGACACCATCCCCGAGCCCGGCGAAGGGAGCGGTTACGAAGGAGAGCGCATCCCCAACGGAAGCAATAAGTCTTATTTTTTCGCGATCTGTCCGCAAGGCAGACCGCCCCAGACGGAGGCTGTGTTCTGCACAAAGAACAGCTAGCCAGGATAAAACTTGTTCAGCCCGAGCGTTTAAACGCTCGGGTTGATTTTTTTCGCTGACCTGTGCAAGTCCGCTCTGACAAAGGATGTAGCGCCTGTAACAGCGCTTTTTAGCGGCAACTAGCAGGGGGATAAAAGAGCGCTGGATGCGTGTCCAGTGCATCTTGGTAACGTCAGCAACGTCTGGAACGCCAACGTCGCAGCGGGAAATCAGCTTGTTTCGCCCGGCAAGCGAAGCGCGCCTAGAGAATGACCTCCTGTAGCTTCTTCTCGAAAAACGGCAATTCCCTTCTACCTCGTTTCTCTCGCAACAGCGCGGACACTTTGTCCTGGCACGACCCCTGTTCCAGGGGACCGCCGATTACAGAAGCTTCCTGGAAATTTATCCCAGATTGAAGAGTGGTAAGGGAATCGACCGGGTTCTTATTATCTTGACAAAAAGAAGGAACGTCTAAAGGAATTGCCCTTATGAGAAGGTTAGCCTTAGCCATGGTGGCCCTTGGGTCACAAGCAGTCGCCTCCTTTGGCGGACCACCTCCGTCGAAGGAAGTTATTTCGCCTCCACCACCACCGGTTTCCTACTTCAGGCCCAACGAGTTCGATATCGGAGCGTTCGGGACATATGTGACCGGAACGGGCGAAAATCCAACAGGCACGCGGGTTAGAGACGGTTTCACCACCACCGTCTCGGGCGAAACCACCGTCTCGGGTTGGGGCGGGGGAATGGATTTCAGTTATTTCTTCCCTTGGAAATATGCAGGTGTAAGGTTCCAAGGGGCGGGGGTATCGCTCTCAACTGGGGATTTCACTGTGACTGAGTCTTTCAACGGCGTCAACGGAGTCAGGACGGCGAGCAGAACTGGTTCTGTCAGTACGGCGGCGGGTATTATAACGGGACAAATCATACTGCGGCTCCCGCTGGATGACTTCTGGCCAAGTGTTCACTTGGCGCCCTACGGGATCGGCGGGTTCGGTTGTCTTTTCGGAGGCGGGGGTGGGCAGACCATAAACACTCAATTTCCGGAGCTCAACTCGAGGTTCAACAGCATATCTCGGAGCGTCCAGAGTCGGCCGCTCGGGACCATCGGCGGTGGATTGGAATACCGCTTTACTCCCCATATCGGAGTGTTCGGCGAGGCCACTTATAACTTCATTGATCATACCCGTGGGAAGGCTGACAACAACTTTATCCAGACCAATTTCGGCCTGAGATACGCTTTCTAATGCAGCAGCGAAGTGACTGGCGGAGTCCACTGATCCGCCACTCCTTCATTTACACAACGAATTGCTTGAGCACAGATCGCCAACGGCCCGCCTGCGGCATTCAATAATCCCATACCCTCGAGGGGCGCTACGAATCCTCGGCCGAGCAATATGGTTTCTCGCGTTCGTGATACTCTGTCTCGTAACCATCTGGGCAGCGGCGGCACTATACATTGACCTCCCCGCAACGAATCTGAGTTTGCCTGCTTCTATTTTTTACCTGGTCGTTGTAATCGCAGTCTTGTTTTTCTTCAAGTTCAGGTGGGTTTCTCTGGGAATTGGCTTCGCCTTGTTCGCCGGAGTTGCTCTTTGGTGGTGTGCAATCCAACCATCGAACAACCGCGACTGGCAACCTGAGGTTGCCGAAACCGCCTGGACAGAAAGAGACGGTGATAAGATCACCATTCACAATCTTCGGAACTTCGATTACGGACCAGGGCCGCTGGCAAAGCCTCGATGGGAAACCAAAATAGTGGACCTCAACCAACTCCGGGCGGTGGATCTGTATATAAACTTCTGGGGTTCAACCCTGATTTGCCATCCGATTGTAAGTTTCCAATTTGGCCCCAACGATCACGTCGCGATTTCAGTCGAAACGAGGATGGCTAAAGGCCAAACCTATTCCACTTTGCGCGGCTTTTTTAAGCAGTTCGCGCTGACTTACATCGTTGCCGATGAACGAGACGTGATTCGCGTCCGAACGAATTACCGTCACGAGCAGCTCTACCTTTATCGGACCAGCGTTGCTCCCTGGGATTGGAGAATGTTGCTGAACGGAACGGTAGACCAGTTGGTCTACGAAAACGGGGGTTTCGCCAGCCACCTGCCATTTGCTGAGCTCAAACCGATGTCGCTCATTGACACAAAAGCCCAAGCTGCAGACCAAGCCCCGGAGTTTTCAGCGCTAATTCGCGCTGGTTTGCCCGGCTTCGACCAGTGATCAGCAGGAAAACAGCGACGCGGTTTGGCTGGCGCCGATTCGATTCAATCACTCGCCGCTATCGGGGACGATTAGAGGCAGAGGAGGCTAATTGGGTCGAATCGGAGGAGGAGTAGGAGTGAGCGGCGATGATGCAGACTGCGCGGAGGGGCCAAGCCTGCCGAAACGAGTGAGCGCCTTGTGATTAGCAAAAGCACAGATGATAGCAATCACTAATCCTACACCAATTCCAATCAGTGTATTGATACCGGACTGAGGAGCAGCATAGCCGATTAAGCTATCTACTGCACCCATTAGGGCAACAAAGCATAGAATACGGAACCAACGAAAACTTTGTAAGCTCAGCGAGCCAGGTTCCCAGGGCAGATTAACGACGGTACCATCGGCTTCGCGATACCAGTCTGATGACGGCGGTTGGGAGCTTCGCGAGTGCAGTCTTTCCTTGGCATGTTATCGGTGTCCTAATTCCTTGGCGAGGGCCTCCAGGTGATGAAGTGTGCCATGGTTAGTAATCGACGAAATCGTCGGCTTTCAGTTTAGATGTGGGTGTCGGTGTGGGTTTAGGTTTAGCATCGTCCAGCGCCTTCTGGTACTCGATGTAGTTTTTGCCAAATTTAGCCGCAGCCTTGCCACCGTTGAGCAGTTGATCCTCGACGAAGGACATGGCCTCAAATAGCGCCTTTTGTTTAGGTGTGGGTGAGGGCGAAGGATCTTCCGCATGCAGGCTAGCGGCGAGCCAGACGACGGGAAGCTTGGTGGGTGGCCACCACCTCCGCTGCCAGCGGGGTAGCGTTGGTGAACAACGCGCCGTAGCGCTTGCCCTTGGTCGCGTCGTCTAGCTTCAGATTCTGACGGATGTCCTCGATGAAATTAACGCCTTTCATGCACTTCATGCTGGTTGAGAT
>WNFI01121257.1_pt1 | contig 10000 bp, 8 predicted proteins | sample 5400471 | NCBI WGS metagenome assembly WNFI01 (sample SAMN13153348, study PRJNA577476) | soil metagenome | isolation source: 100 cm saprolite on Douglas fir-dominated hillslope | place: USA:California | collected 2013-09-17
CATCCGGATCCTGCGTGGGGCGCCCGTCGGATTCCACGCGAGCATGGAGGTGGACTATGGCCGCGCCCGCGCCGATGGCGCCGACCGCCGCATCGGCGATCTCCTTCGCCGTCACCGGAAGGTAAGGCGACATCGACGGCGTGTGGATGGAGCCCGTGACGGCGCAGGTGATGATGACTTTCCTCCTGGCGGCCATCCTTTTCTCTTCTCCTAACGCCCGCCCGCCACGTCGACCGTGGCGCCGTGCACATACGAAGCCTCGTCGGACGCGAGCCACAGCACCACGCGCGCCACTTCCTCGGCGCTTCCGGAGCGGCCCATCGGCACGGCGCTCTTCGCCATCTCCTTCATGCGGTCCTGCCCGCCGTGCACGTCGTGGATGTCGGTCTCGATCAAGCCCGGCCGCACGCCGTTCACGCGGATCCGCTCGCCGCCGACCTCTTTTGAAAGCGCGATCGTGAAGGTGTCGACCGCGCCCTTGGTGGCGGCATACGCGCTGCCGCCCGCGAGCCCGCCCAGGCGCGAAGCCACCGACGACACGTTCACGATCGAGCCGCCGTTGCCGCCGTGCTTGGGCGACATGCGCCGCACCGCCTCGCGCGAGCAGAAGAACATGCTGAAGACGTTGGCGCGGAAGAGGGCGGCCACGGTCTGGGTGTCGATGTCCTCGACGCGGCGGGTGCCTAGCACGCCGGAGTTGTTCACCAGCACGTCGACGCGCCCGAGCTTCGCATCGACTTCCTCGAAGAGGCGCTTCACGTCCGCCTCTTCACCCACGTCGCCCTGCACCGCGATCGCCTTGCCGCCCGCCTTGGCGATCGAGGCGATCACGTCGTCCGCCGCTTCCGAGTGGCGCACGTAGTTCACCGCGACCTTGTAGCCCGCGGCGCCCGCGAGCCGCGCGACCGCGGCGCCGATGCCGCGGCTGCCGCCCGTGACCACAAGGATTCTCCCTCTCCCTTGGGAGAGGGCCGGGGAGAGGGTACTCATTCCGGCTGGATCCCCGCTTCCTTCACCAGCCGGCCCCACTTCGCGATCTCCGACTGCACGAACCTGTCGGTGTCCGCGGATTTCAGCGGCGCGGCCTGCATGCCGATGATCGCGCCATTCGGGCGCGAGGGGATTGCTCTGCAGCTCGGTGACCGCGAGGCCGCGCAGCTTGCCGCCCTTCGCCTGGGCGATCGCGTTGCCGAGATCCACGAAGGTGAAGTCGAGCGTGCTGGAAAGCACGTCGTTCACCGCGAGCGGGATGCCCTTGTAGGGAATTTCCGCGACGTCGACGCCGATCATCTTCTTCAGCTGCGAGACCGAGACCTGCGAGCTGGAAGAGCCGTAGCCGGCGGAGAGCTTGCCCGGATTCCTCTTCAGGTACGCCATGAACTCGGGAAGCGTCTTCGCCGGAGCATCCGACTTCACCATGAGGACGAGGGAAGTCGTCGCGAGCCGCGCGATGCCGGTGAAGTCCTTCGCGGGATCGTAGGGCAGCTTCTTGTAGAGGCTCGGATTGGCGGCGTGAGGGTTCGCCGGCAGCAGCAGCGTGTAGCCGTCGGCGGCGCCCTTGGCGACCATGTCGGTCGCGATGGAGCCTTGCGCGCCCGGCTTGTTCTCCACCACGAACGGCTGGTTGAACGCCTGCTGCAGCTCGAGGCTCAGCACGCGCGCGACGAGATCGGTGGCACTGCCCGCGGGGAACGGCACCACGATCTTCACCGGCCGGTCGGGGTAGGCGGCGAGCGCGGCGCTCGCCGCCAGCGCGAATGCGGCAGCGAGCATTCGGACGGTCTTCATTTCTTCTCCTCCGGGATCGTTATGGGCAGCGCGAGCAAGTGGAACGAGAGCGTCTTGCCGTGCATGTCGAGGTTGAGCGCGTCGTTCACGCCGCCGTCGAGCACATCGTCCAGCACGAAGTTCATCGCCTGGATTTCCGGCAGCAGGTAGCGCGTGACTTTTGCGGGCCTGCGGTACGCGAAGTGCGCCGCGACCCGCTCCTCGGTGACCTGCGCGACGATGATCGGATAGTACTCCGGCTTGTAGGCGATCACGCTGATGTTGGAGCGGTTGCCCTTGTCGCCCGTTCGCGCATGGGCGATCTGGTAGAGCGTGGTGAGCGTCGGGGCCATGGTCACTCCGCGAAGGAAAGGCGCGCCGGAACGAGCTCGCGCGGGATGTAGCAGGAGGTTGTCGAGAGGCGCCGGCGTTTCGCCACGCGCGCGCCGCCGCCGCCCGCGGGGCCCGCGGTCCAGAGCGCGGTCACTTCGCGCATCAGCCGGTCGACCACCGCTTCGTCCTTGTGCATCCCGGCCACGCGCAGCCGCACGTCGGTGGCGTTTCCGATCGGCGTGGCGTCGAGCATGCGGCCCGCGTCGTCGCCGAGGATGCTCACCACGCCGATGAGGTCGAAGCGCATCTCGAGNNNNATGACAAGCGCCGCGAGCCGCGCGCGCGCCTCGGCGTTGGTGCCCGCGTAGGAAATCTCGCCCTCGCCGATCCAGCCGCCGTCGAAGAACACGTTGGACTTGAGCGTGGCCGGGCGCGGGTGGCCGCGCACGCCGGTGAGGCTCACGCGGTCGCCGCCGACGCTGCGCACTTTCGCCTGCGTGATGTCCGCGACCACGTCCGGCGTGAGGTATGCCGCGGGATCGTGCAATTCATAGAGGAGCTGCTCCTTCACGGTGCGCTCGTCGACGAGCCCGCCGGTGTTCGCCGCCTTGGTCACCACGCACGAGCCGTCCTGCGCGATCTCCGCGATGGGATAGCCGACATTGGCGAGGTCGGGAACGTCCTTCATGCCGGGATCGGCGAAGTAGCCTCCGGTCACTTGCGCGCCGCACTCCAGCATGTGGCCCGCCATCGTGGCGCCGGCGAGCCGGTCCCAGTCGGTCGCCGACCAGCCGTAGTGGGCGACCGCGGGCCCGACGGTGAGCGAGGGATCGGCCACGCGCCCGGTGACCACGACCTGCGCGCCTTGCTTCAACGCCTGCGCGATTTCCATCGCGCCCTGGTAGACGTTGGCGCTCGCGAAGGGGCGCCCGGCATATTCCTTCGAGATGAACTGGCGCACGATCGCTTCTGCGTGAGCGCCCGAAAGGTCGTCGCCTTCGACGATGCCGATCCTCACTTTCGGCAAGCCGAGCTCCTTCGCCAGGCGCTGGATGTGCGCCGCGGCGCCGCGCGGATTGGCCTGGCCGAAATTGCCGACGATGGGAATGCGGTGCGTGATGCAGTCGGCGAGGATGGGCCGCAGCTCCAGCTCGAGGAGCGGCTCGTAGCCCCTGGCCGGATCGCGCAGCTTCTCCAGCTGGGCGAAGGCGAGGGTGCGCTCGGCCAGCATCTCGAAGATCATCGCGGCGGGGCCGCCGCGCTCGATGAGCGTGCGCACCACCGGCGCCGGGGCATCGACCCGGTCGCCCGAAAACCCCGCTCCCGCCCCGACGGCCAGCTCGTCCATGTTTCAGTCTCCTCCGCGTGAGCGCCAGTATGGGCCGCCGGTTTCTTGCAGGTAAAGTAACGCCTTCGGCGCGCTTGACGGAGGAAGGCGATGCACAAGGAAATGTCCGAGACCCTGGTGCGCACCGGCCCGGGCACGCGCATGGGCAACCTCATGCGCCGCTACTGGGTGCCGGTGATGCTCGCGAGCGAGATCGCCGAGCCCGACGGCCCGCAGGTGCGCGTGAGAATCATGGGCGAGAAGCTGATCGCCTTCCGCGACACGTCGGGACACGTGGGACTCATCGACGAGTTCTGCACGCACCGCGGCGCCTCGCTCTACTTCGGGCGCAACGAAGAGAACGGCATCCGCTGCTCGTACCACGGGCTCAAGTTCTCGCGCACCGGCGAGTGCCTCGAGGTTCCCTCCGCGCCGCAGGCGTGCAAGCACATGGGGATCAAGGCCTATCCCTGCATCGAGCGCGCGGGGCTCGTGTGGGCCTACATGGGGCCGAAGGACAAGCAGCCGGGGCCGCCCGAGGTCGAGTGGTGCAACCTGCCCGCGAGCCACGTGTTCGTCACCAAGCGGCTGCAGGAATGCAATTATCTCCAGGCGATGGAAGGCGGCATCGACACCGCGCATGTCTCCTACGTGCACCGCTACGAGATGGAGAACGATCCCACGTTCCGCGGCGTGAAGGCCAACGACTACATCCGCGCCGACGGCAACGTGATCTTCGACATCGAGAAGACCGACTTCGGCCTCACGCTCTACGGACGGCGCAACGGCGAGCGCGATTCGTTCTATTGGCGCATCACGCAGTGGCTCTTCCCGTGGTTCACGCTGATTCCTCCCTTCGGCCACCATGCGCTCGGCGGCCACGTGTGGGTGCCGATCGACGACGAGAACTGCTGGGCACGGAGCATGAACTGGCGCCCGGACGAGCCGCTGTCGGAAGAGGAGCGCGCCGCGATGGAAGCGGGCAAGGGCATCCATGTGGTTTACGAGCCGGGCACTTTCAGGCCGCTCGCCAACAAGGACAACGACTACATGATCGACCGGCGCGCGCAGAAGGAGAAGCGCGCCTACAGCGGCGTGTTCGGCTTCTCGATGCAGGACGCGTCGCTGCAGGAGAGCATGGGCAAGATCCAGGACCACGAGCGCGAGAAGTTGCTCCCCACCGACAAGGCGATCGCGATGGCGAGGCACATGCTGTACGAAGCGGCGACCGGGCTGGAGAAGGGCGCCGAGCCGCCCGCGCTCGACGCCGCGAAGCAGCGCGTGCGCGCCGCCGGCGTGCTCCTCGAGCGCAACTTGAAGGCGCAGGAGTGGGCGCACGAGCATCTCGCCGACGGCCTGCAGCGTCCGGTCTACACCCTTTAAAGCGAATCGACGGGAACAACAATGAACAAAGCCTTCGCCCGCCGCGCCGCGATCGGCGTCTTCGCCGCGCTGCTCCCGATGGTCGCATTCGCCCGGGAATGGGCGCCCACCAAGGCCGTGCGCATCATCGTCCCGATCGTCGGGGGGACCAACGACATCATCGCGCGGCTCGTTGCGCCCGAGCTGCAGAAGGCGCTCGGCCAACCCGTGGTGGTGGAGAACAAGGGCGGCGCGGGCGGCAACATCGGCGCTGACCTGGTGGCGAAGTCGGCGCCCGACGGCTACACGCTGCTGGTCGGATACAACGGCCCCATCGCGATCAACGCGACACTCTTCCCGAACCTGCCCTACGATCCGCTGAAGGACCTGGCGCCGATCACGCTCGCGGTGACGGCGCCGCAGTTCCTCGTGCTGCATCCGAGCGTGCCGGCGAAGAACTTCGCGGAGTTCATCGCCTATGCGAAGGCCAATCCCGGCAAGCTCTCGTACGCGTCGGTCTCGATCGGCAGCGCCGCGCACCTCACGATGGAGATGCTCAAGTCCGCCGAGCATATCGACCTCATCCACGTTCCGTACAAGGGATCGTCGCCCGCGGTCATCGACCTCATCGGCGGACAGGTGAGCGCGGCCTTCTTCGTGCCGGGCAACATCCTCGAGTACGTGAAGGACGGGCGCGCGCGCGTGATCGCCTCCACGGGGCAGAAGCGCTTCGACGCGACGCCCGAAGTGCCGACGATGATCGAGCTGGGCTACCCGGATTTCGTCGCGCTCACGTGGATCGGGTTCCTCGCGCCGGGCGGGACGCCGCGCCCGATCATCGACCGCTACAACAAGGAGATCGTGCGCATCCTCCACAGGCCGGAAATCCGCGCGAAGCTCGACCAGATGCAGATGGACCTCGTCGCCGGATCGCCCGAGCAGTTCTCGCAGCTGATCCGCTCCGAGATTCCGCGCTGGGGGAAGGTGATCCGCGACACGGGCGCCAAGGCGGAATAGCCGGCGTGAAGCGCCTCGAGGGCAAGGCGGCGATCATCACCGGAGGCGGCGCGGGCATCGGGGCGGCGACGGCGCGCCGCTTCGCGGCCGAAGGCGCCGCCGTGATGCTGGTCGATACCGACGCCGGTGCGCTCGATAGGACGGCGAGCGTGATCGGCGACGTGCCGGGCGCGCGCGTGGCGACCTTCGTGGCTGACGTCTCGGACGAAACGAAAGCGGGCGACGCGGTGAAGCGCGCGCTGGCCGCTTTCGGCCGCCTCGACGTGCTGGTGAACAACGCCTCGATGCGCAACTACGCGGCGCTCGCGGAGGCGACGCCGGCCGAGTGGATGGCGGTGGCCGGCGTGAACCTCATCGGTGCCGCCAACTACTGCAGGGCGGCGCTACCCGCGCTGCGCCGCTCGGGGCAGGCGAGCATCGTCAACGTGTCCTCGTGCTACGCGCTGATCGGCCGCAAGGGGATGGGCCTCTACGACGCGACCAAGGCGGGACTCCTCGCGATGACGCGCACGCTCGCCTTCGAGGAAGCCGCGCATGGCGTCCGCGCCAATGCGATCTGTCCCGGCTCCACGCTCACCGATTTCCACATCGCGCGCGCCGCCGCCGCGGGGAAAACTGTCGAGCAGCTGAAGACCGAGCGCCAGGACACCTCCCTCCTCGCCCGCTGGGCCGACCCCGATGAAATCGCCTGGCCGATCCTCTGGCTCGCCAGCGACGAGGCGTCCTTCATCACCGGCGCCACCCTCATGGTCGACGGGGGCCTCTCCATCAAGTAGAAAAAACCGGGGACAGACCACGTGTTCCGCCGCGCGGGACAGGTGGTCTGTCCCCGGTTTTTCTGCGCCCGGCGAACGGGCTTGAAGCGCCCGGGGCTGACCTCATCTCACATGTAAGTCTTCCCGACAGGACATGCCGTGAACCGCAGAACCGACCCCACCGGCTGGATGTGGGCCCATGCTTTCGACCTGATCGAGCAGGCCGAGCGCATGCAGCGCCAATTCTTCCGGCCCGCCATCGCCGCCCGCGAGGAAGCCTCGTGGGAACCTCCCGTGGACGTCTTCGAAGACGAGCGCGAAGTCGTCGTGCTCGTCGCGCTGCCGGGCGTTCTGGCCGAGCGCGTCGACGTCGAGATCCGGCCGGACGCGCTCACGGTGCGCGCCGAACGTCCGCTGCCCATCGGCCGGCACTCGATCCGCCAGCTGGAGATTCCCTACGGAGCCTTCGAGCGTCACATCCCGCTGCCGCAGGAGCGGCTCGAGCTTGTTTCGCACGAGCTGACCCACGGCTGCCTCATCCTGCGCTTACGCAAAGCGAGCTAGACCATGAACGAGATCCAGACGAACCCTCCCCTTCCGCTTGGCGCCGACGGCGGCCAGCGCATCGAAACGCCCTCCGGCGACGCGAAACCGCGCCCCGAGGGAACCACGCGCCCGCTGCCCGAAGACGCGGTGATCATCCTGCCGGTGCGCAACATGGTGCTTTTCCCGGGCCTGGTGGTGCCGCTCACCATCGGGCGCGAGACCTCGCGCGCCGCGGCGCAGGAAGCGGTGCGCCTGCAGCGCCCGCTCGGCATCCTGTTGCAGAAGGACCCGGAAGTCGACGCGCCCGGTCCCGATGACCTGCACTGGGTCGGCACCACGGCCAACGTGCTGCGCTATATCACGACCGACGGCGCGCACTACGCCATCAGCAAGGGCCAGAGCCGCTTCCGCGTGCTGCAGTTCCTCGAGGGCTATCCGTTCACCGTCGCGCGCGTGCAGCTGATCGAGCAACCCGAGAAACTCGACCCCGCGGTCGAGGGTCGGGCGCGTGCTTTGCGCAGCCGCGCGCTCGAGATCCTGCAGCTCCTGCCGCAGGTACCCGAAGAGATGCTCACCGCGTTCAACGCGGTCGAGGGCTCTGCGCAATTGGCGGATTTCATCGCCGGGATGATGGACATCAGCGCCCAGGAAAAACAGGCGCTGCTGGAGACTTTCGACCTCACGGCGCGCCTGGACAAGCTGCTCGAGCTCCTCTCGCGCCGCATCGAGGTCCTCAAGGTGTCGAAGGAGATCGACGAGCGCACGCGCGAATCGATCGGCGACCTGGAGCGCATGCCGGAAGCGGCGGGCGAGTACTCGATGGTGCGCACCTACCTCGAATGGCTCACCGAGCTCCCGTGGGGATCGGATCCGGAGACGGCGATCGACATCGCCGAGGCGCGCCGCATCCTCGACGCGGACCACTACGGCCTGGAGAAGGTGAAGCGGCGCATCCTCGAGCATCTCGCGGTGCGCAAGCTCAATCCCTCCGGCAAGAGCCCGATCCTGTGCTTCGTCGGCCCGCCCGGCGTGGGCAAGACCTCGCTCGGCCAGAGCATCGCGCGGGCGACCGGGCGCAAGTTCGCGCGCGTGAGCCTGGGCGGCGTGCATGACGAGGCGGAGATCCGCGGCCACCGTCGCACCTACGTGGGCGCGTTGCCCGGCAACATCATCCAGGCGCTGCGCAAGACCGAGACGCGCAATGCCGTGATGATGCTGGACGAGATCGACAAGCTCGGCGCGGGCGGCTTCCATGGCGATCCCGCCTCGGCGATGCTCGAAGTGCTCGACCCGGAGCAGAACTCGACCTTCCGCGACAACTACCTCGGGGTGCCGTACGACCTCTCGGGCGTGATGTTCATCGCGACCGCGAACGTGCTCGATACGATTCCGGGCCCGCTACGCGATCGCATGGAAGTGATTCAACTTCCCGGCTACACGGCGCAGGAGAAGCTGCAGATCGCGCGCCGCTACCTCGTCGCGCGCCAGCTCGAGGCTTCGGGATTGAAGGCCGAGCAGATCGAAGTGAACGACGAAGCGCTAATGGCGATCATCCACGACTACACGCGCGAGGCGGGTGTGCGCAGCCTCGAGCGCGAGATCGGCAACGTGTTCCGCAACGTCGCGGTGCGCATCGCCGAGGGCACGCTGCAGCATGCGTCGATCGGCTCTGCCGATTTGCCGGCGATCCTGGGCCCGCGGCGCTTCGACGCCGAGGTGGCGATGGGCGCGGGGATTCCGGGCGTGGCGACCGGGCTCGCCTGGACGCCGGTGGGTGGCGACATCCTGTTCATCGAGGCGGCGCTCATGCCCGGCCACGGGAAGCTCATCCTCACCGGGCAGCTGGGCGACGTGATGAAGGAGAGCGCGCAGGCGGCGCTCTCGCTCGTGAAGGCGCGCTCGGCGCAGCTCGGCATCTCGCCGGAAGTGCTCGAGAAGTCCGACATCCACGTGCACGTGCCCGCGGGCGCGACGCCGAAGGATGGGCCGAGCGCGGGTGTGGCGATGTTCATCGCGCTCTCGTCGCTGCTCACGGGCCGCGTGGTGCGCAACGACGTGGCGATGACCGGCGAGATCAGCCTTCGCGGGCTGGTGCTGCCGATCGGCGGCGTGAAGGAAAAGGTGCTCGCCGCGTTGCGCGCGGGCATCAAGACCGTGATGCTGCCGGAGCGCAATCGCCGCGACCTCGAGGAAGTGCCCGCCGACGCGCGCGAGCAGCTCGAGTTCAAGTGGATCGGCACCGTCGACCAGGCTGCGGAGACCGCATTGGGTCCGCAGCCGGTGCCGGCGATGGCGGCCTAGGAGCTCGCGCTCGAACGCAATTGTGACGCCGCGGTTGGTCTAACATGGTTGCAGAGCCCGCGGCCACGAAGGAGTCGACCATGAATTCCCTTTCGAGGCGTGAAGCGCTGGGGCGGCTCGCCGCCGCCGCGCTCGCGACCGCGCTGCCCATGCCGTCAATCGCGCAATCCGATCGCATGCAATCGTGGCCGCTGGGCACGCGGCGGCGCACCGGCATCCACGACCTCGCGCCCGCGTCCGACACGGGCGTATGGTTCACCGCGCAGTCGAGCGGCGACCTGGGCTACTTCGATCCCGCGACCGGCAAGACGGAGCTCATCGCGCTGGGCCGCGCCTCCGCACCGCACGGCGTGATCCAGGGTCCCGACAAGGCGGCATGGATCACCGACGGCGGGCAGCAGGCGATCGTGCGCGTGGGCTGGCCCGACCGCGAGGTGCGCCGCTTCCCGTTGCCCGACGGCAGCGCGTACGCGAACTTGAACACGTGCGCTTTCGACGGCGACGGCGATCTCTGGTTTACGGGGCAGAGCGGCTACGTGGGCAAGCTCGCGGTGAAGAGCGGCAAGACCACGGTCTGGGACGCGCCGCGCGG
>WNFI01138014.1_pt1 | contig 10000 bp, 9 predicted proteins | sample 5400471 | NCBI WGS metagenome assembly WNFI01 (sample SAMN13153348, study PRJNA577476) | soil metagenome | isolation source: 100 cm saprolite on Douglas fir-dominated hillslope | place: USA:California | collected 2013-09-17
AAGCAACCCTGGCTGGGCCACCGGTTTCGACCCGTTCTCGCGTTGACACTCTTGCCAGGGGTTTGGTAGGGTGACGCGGGTCTTCGGCTTCCGCGGCTGGCGAGAACGAAACCTGGGGGTAGGCGTTGCGAATCAATCGCTATATGACCCATGCCGTCGTGCTCGCGATTGCGGCGGCGATGTCCACCTACACCGTGATCGACCGGAGCTACCTGTTCTCAAACTTCCATGCGGCGGCCGTCAACGCTTCAGCCGCTGACCAGGGCACCGCGATCGGCGACGTGTCCCTGGGCCGTGACAGCGTCATCATCAAACCGGTTTCCATTCCAACCACGCCGCTGGTAAGCCGCGCTCCGATCGTGCATCTCATCGCCCAGGGAGACACCCTGGAAAGCATCGGCCGGCAGTACAACCTTCCCTGGAGGGACGTCCTGTGGTCGAATCCGGGCCTCCGCCTCCCGCTCACGGTGGGACGACCGGTCAAGGTGCCACCGGTGCCGGGCGTCGTTGTCGTGGTCAAGAAGGGAGACACCCCGGCAGGCCTCGGCGCCAGGTACGGCGTGGATGTCACCACCGTGCTCGGCTTCAATGGACTCCACGGCCCGCAGCTGATTCCCGGGTCGACCCTCGTGATCCCCGTCGATCCCACCCTGGGTCCGAACCTGAGCACAGGTGTGCCGGCTGACCCGGTCGACCCCGGTCAGCTCCTGTGTCCCATCGCCGGCGCTCAGATCATCCAGGGGTTCGGACCGACGTCGTTCGCGATAGAGCCGTCCTTCGGCGGCTATCTCCATTTCCACACCGGGGTCGACCTGCTGGCTGGCTACGGCACCACGATCGTTGCGGCAGCCGGTGGAAAAGTGACCGCTGCAGGGCCGGCGGACTACTTCGGCATCCGGGTCGAGGTCACTGACAGTTTCGGCCTGGTCGAGATTTACGCACACATGTCGCAGGTGGCTGTCGCGGTCGGCCAGGAAGTTCAGCAGGGCGAGAAAGTCGGATATGTCGGCAGCACGGGTCTTTCGATCGGCGCACACCTGCACTTTCAACTGGAAGTCGGCCGCTTGCCGACCGCTCCGGATTCATTGGCCGGCTGCACCGGAGCCACGGCCCAGGGCCTCGCCGGCAACGGACCGCTCTCTTAGCGGAGCGCCTCGTACTCGCTCTCGATCAGCTCGAGGTTGGCGGCGCCGAGGTTTTCCTTCAGGTGCTCGACCGACAGGGTGCCTGGGATTGGCAGCATCGCGGGAGAGCGACGCAGCAGCCATGCGAGTGCGACCTGTTGGGGGGAGGCCGCGTGCCGCGCGGCGATCTCGCTGAGGGTCGAGCCGCCGACCCCGCGCAATGGAAAGAATGGGACGAACACGATGTCTTCGGCGGCGCAGTAGTCGACCACAGCCTCGTACTTGCGCTCGGACAGGCTGTAGTGATTCTGGACCGCCGCGATGGGAACGACCTGCCGGGCCCGCTCGATCTGGTCGATTCCGACCTCCGAAAGCCCGACGTGAAGGATCTTGCCCCGGTCGCGGTACTCCTTGATCGCCGCCAGACTTTCCTCGAGCGGGGTCTGCGGGTCGACGCGATGCAGGTAGTAGAGAGAGATGCGCTCGGTCCTCAGCCGGCGCAGGCTCTCCTCGATCTGGTTGCGGAGAATCTCAGGGCGCCCGCGTCCCGGTTCTGGGCCGCCGCCACCTTTGGTCGCCACGATGCATCCGTCCGGGATCGGGTTGAGCGCCGCTCCGATCGTTTCTTCGCTCTGCCCCCCCGTGTATGAGTGGGCGGTGTCGATCATCTGAACTCCGGCGGCGACCGCTGTCTTGACAAGTGCGACGTGGCCGGGAGACTTCGTCAGGCGGTTCGTCCCAAGCCCGATCCGGGCCACGGCGATATCACCGAGCTTCACGACTCCGATCATGAAGAGAGCCCTCTCGCCTTCGCTCGCGGCACCGCCTTCCGTGGACCGGTGTGCTTGGCTGAGGCTTTGGCAGGATCGGCTTTTCGTTGATGCAGGTTCATCCTGGCCACCATCGTGACGGCCGCCGCCGACATCGTCGCTGCGGCGCGCCGGGCGCTCGGAGGGAAGTAGGCGCGAGCTCGCTCGGTTGAATGTCGCAGTGGAAGTCAACTCAGAAACGCTTCGTGAGGCGACCGGCCGGTCCGGCCGCCTCTCGTTTCCAGCCGCCTTCGCGGCGACCACAGCGGTCTTTGTGCTCTTTGCCGCGGCGGCGAGCGCGCCATCACCGCTTTACGTCGTTTACCAGAAGGAGTGGGGGTTCTCAGCCACGACGCTGACCGTCATCTTTGCGGTCTACGTCTTCGGCCTCATCGGCTCGCTGCTCACCATTGGGGCCCTCTCAGATCACGTGGGTCGCCGCCCGGTGCTCGCGGGCGCGATCGTGCTGGAGGCGATTGCTTTCATCCTGTTCCTCAGGGCCACCGATGTCTCGGCACTTCTTGCCGCCCGCGTGGTGCAGGGCGTTGCCACAGGCGCCGCGTTCTCGACTCTTGGGGCCACGCTGATCGACTTCAATCCGTCGCACTCGCCGGGCCGTGCCGGCCTTGTCAACGGCATTGCGCCGATCAGCGGCCTCGCGGTGGGAGCGCTTGGCTGCGGCGCGCTCGTCCAGTTCGCACCCGCCCCGACGCAACTTGTCTTCGCGGTGCTCCTGGTCGGAACGGGCCTAGGTGTCGTGGCGGTCGCGCTCATGCCGGAGACGTCGGCACGACGCCCGGGCGCTCTCGCTTCGCTGAAACCTCTGGTCGGCATCCCTGCCCGACTTCGTGCCGATGTATTCGCGCTCGTCCCGATCATCGTGGCGAGCTGGGCGTTAGGAGGGTTGTACCTGTCGCTCGGGCCGTCGGTCGCCGCCACGATTTTCGGCCTGCGCAACCACCTCGTCGGAGGTCTCGTCATCACGCTCTTGTGTGGAGCCGGTGCCATGACCGCCTACTTGCTCCGGAAATGGCCAACCACACGGGTCTTGGTGATCAGCGCCATCACCCTTTCCACGGGGAATGCCTTGACCCTCGTCGGCGTCGAGGCCGGCACCGTCGTTCTGGCTGCCGCGGGCACGCTCGTCGCGGGAATCGGTTTCGGCGCAGCCGCCCTCGCGTCGTTCGGGACGCTGGCTCGACTCGCCGCACCAGGCGAACGAAGCGAGCTGTTCGCCGTCGCCCTGGTTATCGCCTACCTGGCCTTCAGCCTCCCGGCGATCGCCGCAGGATTTGCCACCACGTCATTTGGCCTGCACGCCACCGCCGTGGTCTACAGCGTCGGGGTCGTCGCCTTGGGCCTCGTCGCGCTCGCCGTCCGGCGTCGCCCATCGCATGAACAGGCCAGCTAGATTGGGTGTGTGACCAGCGCCCAACCATGAGCGAGACCTACGTGCACGGCTATCACTCGCGAGAGCAGGGGCGCCTGCACGATCAAGCCGGAGCTTTGGTAGAGCTGCTCCACTCCGACACGGCATACCCCGGTCGGAGCAAGGTGCTCGAGGTGGGATGCGGCGTCGGCGCGCAGACCGTAACACTTGCCCGGCGAAGCCCCGACGCGCAATTCACGTCAATCGATTTATCGGAAGAATCGATCGGCAAAGCCAGGCAAGCGGTCGAACGGGCCGGACTTTCCAACGTGGCATTCCGGCAGGCCGACATCTTCAACCTGCCCTTCGAGAGCGAGTGTTTCGACCACGCGTTCGTGTGTTTCGTCCTCGAGCACCTCTCACAACCTCGTGAGGCCCTGGCGATTCTCAAGAGGCAGCTCAAGCCGGGAGGCACGATCACAGTGATCGAAGGCGATCACGGATCGGCCTACTACCATCCGCTCAGCGCCGCCGCCCAGGCGGCGATCGATTGTCTTGTCAAGCTGCAGCGCGAATCGGGTGGCAACCCGCTGATCGGCCGGGAGATCTACCCGCTGCTGGTCGAGGCGGGATTCGACGAGGTCCGTGTCTCGCCTCGCGTGGTCTACGTCGATGCGAGCCGGCCCGACCTCGTCGAGCGGTTCACCAAGAGGACGTTCACGGCGATGATCGAGGGCGTTCGCGAACCGGCTATAGCGAGACGCCTCATCGAGGCAGCCACGTTCGATGCCGGCGTCAGCGATCTGCACCGCACGGCCGCATCCGACGGTGTCTTCAACTACACATTTTTCAAGGGCGTGGGGAGAAAAAGCGCCGCGCCGATCGATCCATGACGACGGTCAATTTCACGCTGGAGTCACCCCTGGCGCCCGATGCCGTGATGGCTGCCCTGACCAACTTTGGGCCGAGCCGGTCCGAGGTCTGGCCCAACGTGGACAGCGCCCATTTCAAAGTCCACGGCCAGGGACCGGGCTGGGCCGAGGTCACCGAAGGCAGCTCGGTGGCCGGCGGGGTCTGGGAGCGCGAGCGATACACCTGGGATGCCGCCGCCCGCACGGTGGCGATCGAGACCCTCGACTCGAATGTTTGGGGCCCGGGAAGCCGGTGGGACTACCGACTCACCCCCGATTCGGTCGGCGGCACGACGATCCATGTCGCTGTCGTTCGGATCGGCAGAAGCTGGAAGGGACGAGTGATCGGTCTCGCACTGGCTCTCGCGGGCCCGGGCATGCTTCGATCGCAGATGAAACACGCGCTTGCCGGGATCGCTCCATAGGTTCGATCGACAACGTCCGTCTGCGCTCACCAGCGCTCCTGACTCCGAGTAATAGAGGACACCGATTCGGCGCGGTTCACCTCGACTCGAGACGATCCTCCAACATAGGGCGACCCTTCCCACTTGTGAACTTGACACGTAGACATACTTGCGCTAGGGTGCCGTAAGCGCTTACCGGTAAGCGCTTACAGAGCCAGCCAAGCGGTGCCGAAGGATGGGGACCAGGCGAATTGGCGGAGCCGAAGAGAGCAAGAGCGACGCTGACGATCTATGACGTCGCCAGCCGCGCGGGCGTCTCAATCGCGTCCGTCTCACGAGTCCTCAACGGCCTGGGGACCCCGCGCGTCGAGACGCGTGAGCGCGTGATGCAAGCGGTACGCGAGCTCAGCTTCGTACGGGATGGCGCCGCCCGAGCGCTCTCCAACGGACTCAAAGAGGTGGTCGGCGTGGTCGTTCGTCGTGGCAACGAGACGCTCTTCGAGGACGAGTACGAGAGCTTTCTCTACATCGACGTCATCAATCGGGGGATCGAGGTCGAGGCGCAACGGCGCGGATTCGACGTGCTGTTGAGCTCCGTCGCCTACAACGACGAAAACGTGCAGCAGCGAGTTGCCGCGATGGCCGGCAAGGCGGACGGGCTGATCCTTCACGACCGGATGCTGTCCCCGGTCGGGATCGATCACGGCTACCGAAGCGTCGGGTACCTGTCCGGACGCGGCGACAGCCCGGACAACCGCGCCCGAGCCCGGGTGTTCGAGGGCGAGGTGAACGCCGCGGGCGCGGATGCCGTGCTGGGCCCGTTGTGGCAGGGAGACTACAGCGCCTCCGGAGGGGCAGGCGTGATCGCGTCTCTTCTGGACGCCGGCACGAAGCTGCCCCGCGCCATCGTCTGCGCCAACGACCAGACGGCGCTCGGTGCGATACACACGCTCGCCCAGCGGGGCTTCAAGGTGCCACAAGACGTGGCGGTCACAGGATTCGATGACGTGCCGGTGGCCAAACACCTGCATCCGCCGTTGACCACGATCCGCCAGCCCATGCAAGAGCTCGGCGCCAGGGCGTTCGAGGTCCTTTACTCGCGGATCAGCGGCGCCGACACCAAGGATGATGTCGTGCTTCCCGTACAGCTCGTCGTGCGCGAGAGCTGCGGTTGCGCCCCGAGCACAACCGCTTCGGCCGGCATGGCGCTTCTGGCCAGGGACGGGAGGTAGCGATGGCCGCGATCCTGCGCAGGCTGGCCGTCTACATCCTCGCCGCCTGGGTCGCGATCACCGTGAGCTTCCTCCTTCCGCGCGTCGTGCCGGGCAACCCCGTCGCAAGCGCCGTGGCGAGGGCGTCGGCATCTGGCAACTGCAACTCGGCGTGCATCGTCGCGGTCGAGGAACAGCTTGGTTTCGACGTCCACAAGAGCCTGTGGGACCAGTACACGCAGTACCTCGGAAATCTCTTCCAGGGCAACCTTGGGCAGTCGTGGTCTGAGAACGCACCGGTCGGCAGCCTGATCCTGTCCTACCTTCCGTGGACCCTGCTCCTTCTGGGGGTCGCAACCATCATCAGCTTCGTCGCAGGCACCACGATCGGCGCGCTTGTCGCCTGGCGCCGCGGCTCGTGGATCGACTGGGTCATGCCGGGTGCGACGTTCTTCCAGGCGGTTCCTTACTTCTTCCTTGCCCTCGTGCTGGTCCTGATCTTTGGGCAGACCGGGACGCTGCTCCGCTGGCTTCCGAGCCTGTTCGGCTACGACATCTATACCGTCACGCCGGGGTTCAACGGGCCATACCTCGCAAGCGTCTTCGCGCACGCGATACTCCCCGTCGCGACTGTCGTCATCGCCTCGGTGGCCGGCTTCATCCTGGCGATGCGCAACCAGATGATCACGACCATGGACGAGGACTTCGTCCTGGTGGCGGCGGCCAAAGGGCTCCCGACCCGTTCCGTGATCTGGTACGCGGCCCGCAACGCGCTGCTGCCCGTGGTGTCCAACTTCACGATCGCCATCAGCCTGGTCGTATCGGGTCAGATCCTGGTCGAGATCGTCTTCAACTACCCGGGCATCGGCTTTCACCTGTTCGATGCGCTCGGAAAGCTGGATTACTCCCTGGTGCAGGGAATCTTTGTCGTGATCACGTTGGTCGTGCTCGCCGCCAACCTCCTGGCGGACGTGGTGTACGTGCTGATCGACCCACGCGCGCGGCAGGTCGCGTGAAGAGATGACGATCAGCTCGACCTCTCTGACCGAGGTCGCGCCCGTCGGCGGTCCGGGCGGCGTGGCGTTTCACCGCACGCGAATCCTCCAGCTTCCCCGCTCACCGAAGGTTGTGGCGGGCCTGGTCATCCTGGGGTTCTTTGCGGTCGTCGCCCTGATCGGCCGCTGGGCCGCGCCCTACTCGCCAAACGCGACCGACCCGAAGAACTGGGTTCAGCACATCCTCGTCGATGGAACCGGCCCGGGCACATCGTTTCCCGCGCAGTACTACCCGCTTCCATTTCCGCCTTCCGCCGCGCACTGGCTCGGCACCACGGTCTTCGCCCAGGACGCGCTGTCGCAGGTGCTGGCCTCCACCCAGGCAACCCTCTTCGTCGGCTTGCTCGCGGCCGCGATCGCCACGGTGCTCTCGATCCTGTTCGGGGTGACCGCCGGTTACGTCGGCGGGGGCACCGACGAGGGCCTGTCGCTCGTGGCCAACGTCTTCCTCGCCATCCCCGGGCTTCCGCTGTTGATCGTGCTGGCCGACTACGTGCCTAACGCGGGCTCGAGCGTCTTCCTGGTCGCCGCGATCATCGCCATCACGAGCTGGGCCTACAGCGCTCGCACCCTGCGAGCGCAGACGCTGTCACTGCGCAACCGAGACTTCGTCGAGGCGGCGAGAGTATCCGGCGAGGGGCGGCTGCGCATCATCCTGGTCGAGGTACTGCCCAACCTGGTCCCGATCGTCGCCGCCTCGTTCCTGTTCACAACGCTGTCGGCGATCGGCGCCTACGTTGCGCTCGCGTTCCTCGGACTCGCCGGGTCGCCCACGGCTGACCCCCCCGGCCTCTGGAACTGGGGCGAGATGCTGCGCGAGGGTTTCGCCAACAACGCAGTGCGGAGCGGCTGGTGGTGGTGGTGGGCGCCGCCCGGCATCATGGTCGCCCTGCTCGGCACCGGCCTTGCTCTCCTCAACTTCGGCATCGACGAGTTCATCAACCCAAGGCTGCGAGCCGGCGGACTATCGCGCAAAGCGGCCCGCAAGGCAGGCATCAGTCCCAGCACGAGGCTGGGCCTGACCCCAGTCGCGAGATCGGTGCTGGAGGAGCATCAGCTGGCTGACGTGCGGACGGCGAAGGGTACGGCGGCCGAGCCTGTCCTGGAGATCCGCGGCCTCTGCGTCGACTACGGCGTCGGCGACGAGGCGGTGCACGCGGTCATGGACTGCGATCTCGTCCTACGTCGCGGCCAGGTCCTCGGCCTGGCGGGTGAGAGCGGGAGCGGCAAAACCACGCTCGCGCTGGCGGCCATCCGGCTGCTCCGGCCGCCGGGCGTGATCACCGCTGGAAGCGTCCTTTTTCACTCCAAACCGATCAGTGGGGATGGCCCCACCGGCACCATCGACCTGCTGGCGGCGGACCTCGATGAGCTGCGCGAGGTGAGGTGGTCCGAAATCGCGGTCGTGCTGCAGAGCGCGCTCGATTCGCTGAATCCAGTGATCACGATCGGGGCGCAGTTCGACGACCTCCTGCGCGTGCATCGCCCGCAGATGTCGGGCGCCCAGCGGTGGAGCAGGGCGGCTGAGCTGCTCGAAATGGTCGGGATGAACGGCGACCGACTCCGCAGCTACCCCCACGAGCTGTCCGGAGGGATGCGCCAGCGCGCGATGATCGCGATGGCGATCGCCCTCGAGCCGCAGGTGATGATCCTGGACGAGCCGACGACTGCGCTCGACGTCGTCACCCAGAGAGAGATCCTCGAGGAGCTCATCGGTCTTCGCGACCGTATCGGTTTCGCAACGCTGTTCATCACCCACGACCTTTCGCTGCTGGTCGAGCTCGCCGACGAGATCGCGGTGATGTACGCCGGCCGGCTCATGGAGCGGGCGCCCGCGGGCGCGCTGTTTCATGCCCCGCGCTTGCCCTACACACACGGCCTGCTCAACTGCTTCCCGCCTCTGCACGGCGCGCATCACCGCATGGAAGGGATCATCGGATCGCCCCCCGATCTCAGGGACCTGCCCAAGGGTTGCGCCTTCAACCCGCGGTGCCGCTGGGCGATGCGCTATGAACGGAGTCGCGCCCATGGCAGCGTCCGTCTCCACGGACGTGGCCGTGCTCGAGGGACGCAACCTCACCAAATCCTTCTGGGTCAAGCAGGGTCGTGGGCCCCTCGCGAAGAAGGCGCGCGTGCACGCGGTGGAGGCCGTGACCGTGCGGCTTGATGCTGGGAAGGTCACGGCTATCGTCGGTGAAAGCGGCGCCGGCAAGACGACCGTCGCCCGGATGCTGGCCAAGATCATCAAGCCGGACGCGGGAGACGTGCTCCTGGACGGCAAGCCCGCTCCCAAGGGCCGGCCGAGGTCCTACTCGGCCAAGGTGCAGATGGTCTTCCAGGACCCGTTCGCCTCACTCAACCCCGTGCATCGCGTGCGTCACCAGCTCGTGCGACCGCTGGAGATCCATCGCATCGCCGGCGGCCACGTCGAGCAGGCGGCCGAGGAGCTTCTGCGGCGCGTAGCCCTGCAGCCCCCCGCGCAATACCTGAACAAGTTCCCCTACGAGCTGTCTGGCGGGCAGCGGCAGCGAGTCGCGATCGCGCGCGCGCTGGCCGTGCGCCCGCGTGTGCTGCTGGCCGACGAACCTGTTTCGATGCTCGACGTTTCGATCCGGCTCGGCGTCTTGAACCTGCTGGCCGACCTTCGCGATCGCGAACACCTCGCGATCCTCTATGTCACGCACGACATCGCCTCGGCGCGCTACCTGGCCGACACCATCGTGGTGATGTACGCGGGCCAGCTCGTAGAAGCAGCTCCGAGCGTCGACCTGACCGACCACGCGGCGCACCCGTACACACAGCTTTTGCTGTCCGCCGCGCCCGACCCCGAACGGGATGAGGCTCCGAAGCTCGTAGCCCATGGAGCGCCACCGAGCCTGCTGGCACCGCCCAGCGGCTGCAGGTTCCATCCCCGGTGCCCTTACGCGATGGAGATATGCAAGCGCCAGGTCCCGCCGAGCTTCGCCATCTCGCCGGGCCACGTCGCAGCGTGCTGGCTCCATGCCGATCCCGCGCAGAGAGGCGCGAGCGAGAACGGCCTGTTCCAACCCCTGGTGGACCACTCGGCAAAGTCTGGATAAAGAGGTGAGGAAGTATGGATTTCGCGGTGGCGTTTCG
>WNFI01192929.1_pt1 | contig 10000 bp, 9 predicted proteins | sample 5400471 | NCBI WGS metagenome assembly WNFI01 (sample SAMN13153348, study PRJNA577476) | soil metagenome | isolation source: 100 cm saprolite on Douglas fir-dominated hillslope | place: USA:California | collected 2013-09-17
CTCCACGCCAAAGGCGATGTTCCGGTCCAGCGCGTTGCTGAACAGAAATGTCTCCTGGGGCACATAGCCGATGGCCGCGCGCAGTTGGGCCAATGGATAATCGGCCACCGCAACACCGTCGATTAACAGGCTGTCGGGCTCGGCTTCCAGGACGCGGGGAATCAAGTTCGCGAGTGTCGATTTGCCGCTGCCTGTGCGACCCACGAAGGCCACAGTCTGGCCCGCTTCGATCGTCAGGTCGATGTTCCGCAAGACCGGTTCGGTGTTCGAATGATACCCGAAAGTCAGTTGGCGGAATTCGATGCGGCCGGTGATCGGTGGTTGCTCTCTGACATTCGGAGCATCGGCAATCGCGGGCTTAATCGACATGATGGTCAGCATCCGTTTCCAACTGGCGGTGCCTCGTTGATAGAGATTGACTACGTAGCCAATCGCGATCAGTGGCCAGATCAGGCGCAGCAGATACATGTTGAATTCGGTGAACTGCCCGACGCTGATTTCGCCGCGCACAGCCAGAGGCACGCCGGCCCAGATGATTAGCACGAAGCCGATCCCAATCAGAAACGTCATCAAGGGCCGCATCATGGCATCGATGCGTACCAGGCTGAGATTTTTTTGGGCGTACTCCCAGTTCAGGCGATTGAAGGCGGCAATCTCGGCGCCCTCTTGAGCGTAAGCTCGCACTACGCGGACGCCGGTAAAGTTCTCCTGCGCGCGCGCCGTGATCTGGGCGAAGAAATCCTGGATCTTCTCGAACCGGGTATGCACCTGTTGCCCAAATACCTTTACCGTTAGCGAGACCAGGGGCATGGTTACGAACAAAAGGAGCGTCAGCTTCCAATTGAGCTTGAATAGCAGCGGCACCAGTACCAGCACTGTGAATATGGTCTGCAGTGAGTACATGATCATCGGGCCGACGAGTTGCCGTACGGCTGAGAGATCATTTGTCGCGCGCGCCATCAGGTCGCCGGTGCGATGCTCCTGGAAAAACGATAGCGGCTGATCGACCAGGCGGCGGTAGAAATCCTGGCGCAGGTCGTATTCAATATGTCGTGAAATGCGATTGATGATGCTGCGTTGCAGAAACAGAAAAAGACCACCCACGGCGCTGAGACCCAGGACTTTCAGGGCCGCAATCGTCAGTCTGGTCCAGTCTACATCAGTCCAATTGTTATCAATTGCCCTGCCCACAACCAAAGGAATGCTGAGGTTGAAGAGTACATAGCCGAGGATGCAGGTGATCGCGATCGCCAGCGAGAACCGGTACGGCCGAAAATAGCGGATTAATTTGCGCAGATCATTCATGCAGCCAGAAACCGACCTACAGAACCCGAAGCAAGCCTGGAGAACTCGACACTTGAGTTTAGCAGGATTGGTGATGAAGTTCTGAATCCGGGGATTCCAGGCGAGATTAATCGGCCCCCAAGCGGCTGGAATATTGTCAGACCGGCTTCACATGTTCGACTCGAGAATGTCGAGTAAGGGATCGGCTGAAGAAAAAATGGATCTGCCATCGCCGCCGGCTGGCTCAAAGACACAAACCTGATTTCGCCCGGCGCGTTTCGCAGTGTAGAGTGCGGTGTCTGCGGCGAGGACCATGTCCGCTCGAGATAAGCCATGGACTGGAAAAGTCGCGATGCCGATCGAGGCGCTGAGCGTTCCAAACCCCGGGATATGAATCTCTGCGATGCGAGCACGCAGGCGCTCAGCCACGATCTGCGCGCCGTCTGCATTGGCCTGTGGCAAGATCAAAGCAAATTCATCGCCGCCAAACCGAGCGGCGGAATCGACTCCGCGCAGTTCCTTCTGGAAACAGACGGCCAGCTTTCGCAGAGCTGCATCCCCGGCATCGTGACCTGCCGAATCGTTTAACTGCTTGAAGCGATCGAGGTCGAGCATGATCAGCGACAAAGGCTGATGCTGCCGTTTGGCCATCTGCATCTCGCGGTCGAAATGCATCTCGAAAGAACGTCGGTTATAGCATCCGGTTAAGGCGTCAGTCAGGGCTTGCTGTTGAAGCTGGGCCAACAAGCTCGCGTGATTTACGGCTACGGCCGCTTGATTGGCGACGGTGCGCAGCAAGAGAATTTCGTTTTCGCCCCAGACCCGCTTCCGGTCGGCGGCAGTTACCTGGAAAGCGCCAATTAAGCGCTCGTGGAAGATCAGCGGCACGACGGCGGTGGGAAGCGTTTCCTGGCCAGAGTATGTTTCGTCGTCAGCGTCCTGAATAATAGTCTCCGGATGGTTAACCAAATGCGCGCAATGGATACTAAGATCCTTGATGATCTTTTCCTGCTTCCAATTTGCATTTTCTGAGTTGTCGGCAAAATAAAAATAATTCAGGGCTTGCTCTGACGTCTCAGCTTCGACCCGCAAGGCACAGCTTGCGACGTTGAGTGCAGTCCCGACCTCGTCAACGGTTTTTTGCAGAATCACTCCCAGGTCCAACGATTCACGGATTGCGGTGGCAATTCGATTGACAGCAATTTCCCGGCTGGCCTGCTCTTGTAGGAGGTGCGCGAGCTTCGTCGTAACGCTCACTGTGAGTTGCAGTGAGGCAGCCTTCGGCATTGAGGTGCGCACGGCTGATTCAAACTCCGATGCGTGATAAGGATGCTCAGCGCTGACCCGCGCCATTAGATATTCTAGCGCCGAGTAGACAATGTCCGGCTCAAAGGTCCAGAAAACTTCATCCCCGCCTAAACGTGCTGCCTCAGGCCGGCCGTGGATGGTTGCCAGCAAAGCGGAAAAACGATCATCTGCAATGACCAGGAAATGCTCGTTGAGCTGATTGGATTTGACCTGGGGCAGGACTGTCGGAGCCACCACCGACTTATGTCCGACGCCAGTGACGAGTTCGTTGAGGGCGTCGGCCTGGTCAACAAAAAAGAAAGAGCGCCTTCCTCCACCAGCGAGATCGCGCACGCGAGCTTTCTCTCGGACCAGTCGCTTGCTGGAAAGTGGCAGACTCTCAATGACCAGTGCATTGAGACCGTTTTCCAACACCACGTCTTCAAAGTACCGATGCAACTGGACGATAGTCGAATAAGCGCACCGAACCGGCGTCAGTTGCCGCGCGTGTTGGGTTAGAAGTACGTCGTAGAGTGAATGCATCTGGAAAGCCTGCCGGGTTAGCGCGGTGAAGGGTTTTGAGGAACCGAGCCAAGGCTATTTTTGCATTTTCAACGGGGTCCTGTCTATTGGTTTCTTAGGCGATTCTTAGCGAATATGGCCTCTTTCCAGTCTTTCTACGGGAGTTTTATGTAACTCGTGACCGCGGTTGCCACCAGGATCTGTTGGTTATTGGTGACTTCGACGGACAGCACAAACAAACGTCGCCCGCTCCGCACAATCCGGGCTCTCGCCGTAAGGCGACCCGAGCCGGCGGGTCGCAGGTAATGAATCGTCAGATCGGTGGTCGTTACGCGTTCATTAGTCTCCAGCTGAGTGAGGACGGCGAAGGCGGCAGCCGTATCGATCAGTGAAGCAACGGCCCCACCATGAACCACACCCTGGTTCTGTCTCAGATCGTCGCGGACCTCGAGATGAATGCTGACCGCGCCTCGGTCTATCTCACCAAGTTCGAGACCGAGTAACCTCGCATAGGGCACTGCGGCGAATGCTTCGTGGGCTCGCGCGACGCGGGCCGGATCCAGGTCATTTTCGCTCATGAGCGGTAACCAGAACCTGTCGGCTCCACGATGGCCGCTGTGCCGTAAGTGATCACTTCGGCGAGCGCACCACGATGCCGCGTACCACCCCAAGGTTCTGCGTGACGCGAAAGTTTGGCAGCTCAAATGCCGTCGTCGCCATTTGATGTGAGACTGAGTAGCGTCGCTGGCTAACTTCATACGGCGCGCGCTGTGGCTGGGGATCAATATTCATATCTTTGCTTCCTTTGTTTTCGATTCAGATTTGGAGTCTGCCTGCATGCGGACAACCTTCACAAGAAGTCAGCAGGCAGCGCGACTACTCTGTGTCAGAAGCCCGACCGTAAGGGAGGGCCTCCAACGAAACGTGCCCTCCCTAACGGTCGGGCTTCTGACACGCTTCCGCCTGAAGGCGGAACTCCAAACACTAACGTCGATATAACGCGGTGCGCTCCTTTGCGGTTTCCGCTTTTCGAGTCTTTTTCAGACGGGGACGCCAGAGGAAGATCTCGAGCTCACACTTTCCGTCGGTAAATTTTACGCCTTCGGCTTCCAGCATTCGTTGTTGTTTGTCGGCAGGCAGGAGCAAATCACCCGTCGAACACCGGCCTTGCGAATTAATGACGCGATGCCACGGCGTGTGGCTTTCATGCGCGCCATGCATCGTGAATCCAACCGTGCGCGGAGTGTAGCCCTGGCCCAGAAGGATGGCGATCTGCCCGTAAGTCATTACCCGGCCGCGCGGAATCTGACGCACCAGTTTATAGACGCGCTCGCGATACTTGGGATCAGGCTTTGATTTAGCGTCCGTCTTCTTCATACATCATATAGGCCACATAAGTCCTATACGGTTCGCAGGACAACTCTCGCGGGCGCGCCATCTCCGGATCCTTCGGCAATCTTTAAAGGCAAACAGATCAATTCATAATCGCCTTCTGCGACGTCACTTAGGTTCAATCCTTCAACGATGACTACGTTTTTTGAGAGCAAAGTAATGTGCGTGCGATGATGGCCGGAATGAAACTTTTCAATGGATAGATAGTCAGTGCCCACCAGTTTCACGCCCAGATTAACCAGTGTCTCCGCAGCCTCCGGCGAAAGATGCGTGAAGTCTTTGCGAAAGCCTTCGCTCCAAAAGTTTGAATTGCGCGTGTGGAACAAGACTCGTTCAACCTGTTCGAGATCGCACTTGGCCAGAAAGTCCGGACCGATTTCTGCGATATCGTCGGGCACGCGAAAGACTCGCGCCGGACCAATCAAGGTTTTGAGAGAAAGCGCGTCGATTTTGCGCGCTCCCTGGATAAAATGTGCCGGGGCATCGACGTGTGTGCCGGTGTGGGCGCCGAAATGGAGGAATGAAACATTAGAGGAATCACCCCTGGCCAGGGCCGTCCAGGCTTTGATCTCCACGCCGGGATCGCCTTCGTAAACCGGCATTCCGGATCGAATCGGAACTGTAATATCGTAAATTGGCATAGTGTGGTTAGTGGTCGCCGACAAATATAGACGTAAACTGATGACGGGGAAAGCCGGTACGGAACTGCTTCCGGTAGCAGTGGGTCTTACACACAACGCTACTCACTCGCTACCGCGAAAGGCTCTGTACCTGTCGCGCCTTCGGTCCCCAATGAGTTTGCGATTAGGATTTATTCGACCCGATGAGCAAAAGTTCTAACGATAGTCTTACTCGAATTGCCGCGTCGAGCTATCTCAACACGGCCCCCTTGATCTGGAGTTTTCTCTACGGCTCAAAACAGGGCGCGGTCGAATTATTCACCCATAAATCCCCGTCGCGCTGCGCAGAGATGCTCCGTAACGGTGAAGTCGACGCCGCATTAGTTCCGGTGATCGAGTATCAACACCTAACCGACGTCGCGATCGTTCCCGACGTTTGTGTCGGTTCGCGAGCTGCCGTGCGCAGCGTCGTGATCGCCAGCAAGCAGAATAACCTGAAGAAGATTAAGAGTGTCGCCCTCGATGATTCATCGCGGACGTCGGTTGCGCTCGTCAAGATCATTTTTCGCGAATTCCTCGGCTTTGAACCGGAGTGGCAAGTCGAGCCGCCCGACCTTCGAACGATGCTCGAGCACAACGACGCGGCGCTGATCATTGGTGATCCGGCAATGAAGATTCCGCGCGATAAGTTCCGGGTGTTTGATCTGGCGACGCTGTGGCACGATTTTACCGGACTGGGATTTGTGTTTGCTATGTGGATGGCGCGACGGAGCACAGCGGACCGGGTGCGGACGATTGATTTCACGGCCGCCCGCGATGAAGGACTCGCACACGTCGATGAAATTGCCGCTAGCTACGAAAAGCAGATTGGTTTATCGCCAGCGGAGATCAGGGAGTACTTAACTCGGAACATCGCGTTTGCGATGGATGACGAGATGAGGAAGGGTTTGGAGCTATACTTTGAACTGGCACATAAGCACAAATTGTGTGACGTCAGAGGAAGAGAGATTAGGAAGCTTTAGAAACTCTATTTGAGGGTAATAACATACTTGACTGACCTATTGAGCTATTCGTGGTTGTGCTTCTCCCATTCTGCTGAAATCTTTGACTTTAAATCCTGAAGGGTCTTGTCTCTGCCTGCTAATTGTGTATGAACCGAGAAGAGATCCTCGTCATCGTCGGCTATCAATTTAACGACACAGTGGAAAGCACCTTTTTCGTCGGGCTGTGACCGCGTCTGCATCCCGCAAGTGATGCCAAGCTCTCTTAGGGCTTGCCGCGCTAGTGATCTGCAAGTTCTATCTGAGACGGTTTCACCCATCGCTCGCACAATCTCAATTTTCTTCTCAAAAGGAAGGTTGGCCAGACGCTGCCGGCGCTCAGCCTTGGCTTGAAACAAGTCCTCAACCGTCATGTTTTGAAGATCAAGAGTCTCGTCTTTCACTTATTCCTCCAGATCGAATTGTTTCGCAAACTTCTTCCACTTGTCACTCAGGCCATGCCGGCTAATGATATCGCGAAGCACCTTCATGTCAACGCGCTTACCTTCAATTAGCGCGATTACTCGCGCGTGATCCTTTCGACGGCCCGAACGCAGAAGTTCCGCCGCGAGATACTCGGCAGTAAAGATATTCGTTTCCGTTTCTCCATAGGCAACGCGACGCGATTTTACGATCGCTTCTTCCTGCATGGGTTCGAAAGTTGGAATGAACTGCACCAACCAGTCTTCGATTTGCACTCCCTCCTTTGACGGACGATAGCCCAAGCCTTTCAGGTAACCATAGATTGGTTCCAGTGAAATTAGGCCGGCCTCGCCGACTGCAACCGAAGCTACGGGAATGAAGATATCGATATCGTCGGTCAGGTAAGGTTCAAGATAATAGATCGACGCGATTCCCCCGCCGATTGCATAATCACCGATAACGCCGTCCGCCTCCATGCGGTTGATTACCTGAATCACTCGCTCCATTTGATAATCTGCACAAAGCCGGGCTCAGGTCTTACTTCGTCATCAACGTTTCGATCTCCTGCGGATCCTTGGGCACTTTATGTGTCAGCACGCGCGCGCCGTTCTCAGTCACTAGTACATCATCCTCGATTCGCACCCCGATGCCGAGATACTTTTCCGGCACGTCCTGGTTGAGTCCTTCGGGAATGTTCTTTGTATCGGGAGAAATGTAGAGGCCCGGCTCGATCGTCATGACCATGCCTGCTTCCGCCCCGCGTGATTCGCCGTTGAAGTAGTAGCGGCCCGCATCGTGTACATCAATGCCGAGGTAATGGCCGAGGTTATGCATGTAGAACTGCATGTACTTCTTTTCTTCAATCAGCTTCGCGGGATCTCCCTTCAGCAAACCCAATCGCACCATTCCCTCGGTCAGCATCTCGACTGAGTGAGCCTTCAGGTCCTCGAGCCGCACGCCGGGACGAACCATATCAATGCAGGACATCTGAGTCTCTAACACGAGGTCATAAATCTCGCGTTGGGCCTGGGTGAACTTGCCGTTGATGGGAAACGTCCGGGTAATGTCTGAAGCGTAACCTTTATATTCAGCGCCGGCATCCACCAGCAGCAGATCGCCGTCCTTAAGCGTGTCCATGTTGGTGATGTAGTGCAGCACCGTGGCGTTCGCGCCTGATCCGATGATTGAATTGTAGGACGGACCGGCCGAGCCGTGGCGGCGAAAGACCGCTTCAATCAGAGCTTCTACTTCGTATTCTTTCATGCCCGCCCGCACGGCCTTCATCGCTTCGACGTGGGCCTCGGCCGCAATGTCGGCCGCGCGTTGCATAATCTCTACTTCAGCATCGCTTTTGAGCACACGCATCTCGTGAATAATCGTCGTCGGGTCAATGATCTTCGCTGGTGGTTCGAGCGGCTTGCGATTTGTCTCGCGCATCTGGCCGAGCTGCCGGATGATCCTGGTGTCAAGTTCAGGGCTACCGTTGCCGAACGCGTAGTAGAGACTTGCCGGGCCATCGAGAATCTCGGCCAGTTTTTCGTCGAACTCAGCCACGGCGAAAGCCTCGTCAGCCTGGTAGTCGCGCACCGCGCCTTCGACGCCGGCCCGGTAGCCATCCCATATTTCGCGCTCTGGATCGCGCGGCCGCACAAACAGCGTGAACTTCTTTTCGCCTGACTCCGGCCCGGTAGCCATCCCATATTTCGCGCTCTGGATCGCGTGGCCGCACAAACAGCGTGAACTTCTTTTCGCCTGACGGGGCGATGACCGCAATCGCGTCCGGCTCTTCAAACCCGGTCAGGTAAAAGAAATCCGAGTTTTGCCGATAACGATAGTTGGTATCATGCGAGCGCACCGCCTCGCGGGCTGCGGGAATGATGGCGACGGAATTTGGGTCCATGCGGCGCATGAACTCGGTCAACTGCGGTTTGAGCATCGTATCTCCTCGAAGGTGAAAAATTGGCAGTCGTATTGTAGCTGAGACAAGTGCGCGGGCGGAAACCGGCTTGACTCTGTCTCTACGTCGAAGCGAATACTTCTTTCATTGCCCCTGATTCTGCGCGATAATCGTCGCGATGGCCCAAACCCTGCCAGCTAAATCCGCCGGAGCAGAACTCGTCTCACGCAATCCCGCCACTGGTGAAGAGATCGGCCGTGCGCCACAGACTATGCCGGAAGACGTCGCTCGAGCCGTCGGACGAGCCAGAGGTGCGCAGCGCCCATGGTCCGAGCAATCGTTCCGTCAGCGCAGTCGCCTGATCATGAAAGCCCGGAAGATCATTTTGCGGGAGATGGAACAGATCGCACAGCTTATCTCGCGTGAAACCGGCAAGCCTGTGGCTGAAGCCATCTCAATGGAACTCGCTCCGACGCTCGATCTGATGCAGTACTTCGCGCGCAAAGGTGCGAGCATGTTGAGACCGCGGCGCATCAGTGTCGGCCAATATGCGTTGATGGGCCGTTCGTCTTATGAAATTTACAAGCCGCTTGGCGTTATCGGGATCGTTTCGCCCTGGAACTTTCCCTGGGCTACGCCGCTGGACGAAGTGGTCATGGCTCTGGTGGCCGGAAATACGGTCGTCCTGAAGCCCAGCGAATTGACGCCGCTCACCGGTCTTAAGATTAAGGACGTTTTCAAACGCGCGGGCCTGGCGGATGGAGTCTTGCAGATCGTTACCGGCGACGGCTCGACGGGCGCGGCATTGGTGGGCGCGGGCGTAGATAAGATCATGTTCACCGGTAGCGTTGCTACCGGCAAGCGCGTTGCCGAAGCCGCAGCGAAATACTTGACGCCGGTGGTGCTGGAACTGGGCGGCAAAGATCCAATGATTGTGTTGGATGATGCGAACATTCCCAATGCAGCTCGCGGGGCGGTATGGGGCGCCTTTGCAAATTCGGGCCAGGCCTGTGCATCCGTCGAGCGCTGTTACGTTCATGAAAGCATCGCCGAGCGATTTATTGACGAGGTGGTTACGGAAACGAAACGTCTCCGCCAAAGTATCGGCGCCGACACGACTGATGTGGGATCGATGACGAGCGAGCGTCAATTACTTGCGGTGCAAAAGCACGTCGATCAGGCTATTGATAAGGGGGCAACTGCGCTTACCGGTGGCGATCGGCTCGCCGATCTGGCCGCGCCTTTCTTCGCGCCGACCGTGCTGATCAATGTGAACCATGACATGGACGTGATGCGCGATGAAACCTTCGGTCCGGTGTTGCCCATCATGACCTTCAAGACAGACGAAGAGGCGATCCGGCTGGCGAACGATAGCGTATATGGTTTAACCGCCAGTGTCTGGACTGGCAACATCGCGCGTGGCAGGCGTGTGGCTGAGCGCATCGATGCGGGTACAGTTATGGTGAATGAAGTTCTGTACACCCACGGTATCGCGTCAACTCCCTGGGGGGGAGTTAAGCAGAGTGGCCTGGGCC
>WNFI01656196.1_pt1 | contig 10000 bp, 10 predicted proteins | sample 5400471 | NCBI WGS metagenome assembly WNFI01 (sample SAMN13153348, study PRJNA577476) | soil metagenome | isolation source: 100 cm saprolite on Douglas fir-dominated hillslope | place: USA:California | collected 2013-09-17
GTGATCAGCACCGTTGAGTCGGTCGGCGCGACTCTCACAATGCTAGCGAGAACGGTCTTCAAGGCGGGCGAGGAGCCCACGATCTCCTCAAACATGGAGGCCTGATCGATTTGTTCCCTGAGGACCACGTTCTCGTCATGAAGGCGGTCCTTCAGCCGCTTGATTTCCTCGAAAGCCTTCCCCAATTCATCCTCAGCGCGTTTGCGCTCGTCGATATCGGTCACCAAGTTATACCACCGGACAATGCGACCTTCGGCATCACGCTGCGGACGACCTCGGACGTGGAACCAGCGGTACACGCCGTCCGCTCGGCGGCTACGATTCTCGACATCAAGCGGCTGCCCCGTTTCGATCGCGCGCCTATAAGCGTCGATCATGCGAGGAAGGTCGGCGGGATGGATAGCGTCGCTGGTGTCCCAGTTCTTCATTTCCTCAGCGGTCTTGCCGAAATATTCCAAGGACTGCCGGTTGACAAGTTCGAGCTCGCCGGCGGCATTCGCGGTAGACACAAACCCAGGAATGCTGTCGACGATCAGGCGTAGGCTCTGCTCATTCGACCGGAGGGCATCTTCGGCTCGCTTTCGGTCGTCGATGTCTGTCAACAACATGTACCAGCAGGTGATACGACCTAGCGTCGCTGCTGGCCCAGTTCTTCAATTCCTCGGGCGCCTTGCCGAAGTAGTCCAACACTTGGCGGTTAAGGAGTTCGACTTCGCCCGCGGCATTGAGGGTGCACACCAGCCCAGGAATGCTATCGACGATCAGGCGTAGGCTCTGTTCGCTCGCCTTGAGGGCCTGCTCGGCATGTTTCCGCTCTTCTAGATCCGTGTTTGTGCCGTACCATTTGACGACTCTTCCTGATTGGTCCAGAAAAGGATTGCCGCGGAAAAGAAACCAGCGAAACACGCCGTCGCTGCGGCGGAGCCTACCTTCCACTTCGAACGGCCTTCCGGCGTCCACGGCTTCTTGGAAGGTCTCCAACATGCGGGCGAGATCGTCTGGATGAACCGCACTTTTCCAACCCCAATTCAGCGCTTGCTCCTCAGAGAGGCCGGTATACTCCAACCAGGGCTGATTGAAGAAGTCGGCGGAGCCGTCCGAACGAGCCGACCAAGCCAGCGTCGGGATCGTGTCAACCACAAGGCGAATGTCCGGTGCCCGCCGCGCCTGGTCGGAACTATGCCCCGCCGATGTCATGAGCGGATTATAGCCCTGCACGGGTGATCCCCCGTCACCAAGGCAACCACCTAACATCGGTCGCATAGGCCTCACAGGCGTCTGAATATAGCTACGGTGGCCGACTTTTCACACTTGACTGCGAGTCCTCTATCGGGAACGCGTGGGCGAGGGATTGAGCTCTTTACGGACCCTGGGCGCAACGCGGCTCCCCAGAATCTCAATGGAGCGCAACATCTTTTGATGCGGGAGCGTCGAGACGCCCATCTGAAACGTAATGCGAGCGAGGCCGCCGAGGATTTCGTTCACGTATAGTATTTTCGCCGCGACCATTTCGGCATCGCCGATGAGCAGCGCACCTGTGGGTCCACGAACCGCATCGAATTGCGCCCGCGTAGTTGCGGGCCAGCCACGCTCCTTTCCAAATTCAGTGAAGGTGTGCGCGTACCCGGGATAAAAGGCGTCTGCAGCTTCCCGAGTGGTGTCTCCCAGGAAGCCGATGGAGTGAAGACCCACGATGAGTTTCTCGGCCGGGTGACCGGCCCGACGGCCCGCGTCGCGGTAGAGGTCGATAAGAGGGCGAAATCGTCTGGGCTCCCCACCGATGATCGCGACCATCAGGGGGAGTCCGCGCTCACCCGCGCGGGCGAATGAGGCTGGTGTCCCTCCGACGCCCACCCAAATGGGCAGCGGACTCTGCAGGGGACGAGGATAGACCGCCTGTCCCGTGAGTGGCGCACGGTGCTTACCAGACCAGCGGACGTGCGTGTTCTCGCGAAGCTTGAGCAGTAAATCCAGTTTTTCAGAGAATAGCGAGTCGTAGTCTTCAAGCCGGAAGCCGAAGAGGGGGTAGGACTCCACGAGCGAACCACGACCGGCGACGATCTCAGCACGACCATGGGAGATGAGATCCAGAGTTGCAAATTCCTGAAACACGCGAACCGGGTCGGCGGCGCTCAGCACGGTGACGGCGCTTGTAAGACGAATCTGTTTCGTCCGCGCTGCGGCCGCACCAAGAATCACGGCAGGGGCAGAATCAAGGAACTCGGCCCGGTGATGTTCGCCGATGCCAAACACATCCAAACCGACTTGGTCCGCAAGCTCAATCTCTTCCAGTAGATCCCGCATTCGCTGGACAGGGCTGAGGGTGAGCCCCGTTGCGGGGTCGGAGATGACGGCTCCGAAGCTGTCGACGCCGATCTCCATCTTTGCTACTCCTAAAATGGGCGAGCGATTGAACGAGGACGCTTGCGTCTGGTCGATGGTCCTAGCTCAGTCCCCCGTTTCTTCTTCTGAGCTCGGGGAATACGGAACGCGACGCGGAAGTCCTCCACGCCTTCGGCCTCGTCTTCGAGGCCCTTACGAAGAGGCCGGCATCAATCGGTACTAGCCGCTGAGGGGCGGGCGCGGGCTTTCCGCCCGCGATCCGGCTGGTAAGCGCCGGGTGGCACCGAGGCCCGGCGACGATCGCTCCTACTGCCTCCACCTACGCCGTCTGGGACGCCCCCCGCACACGAGACCTAGGTCCAGTCCCTCCTCCGTCTCGATCTTCGCGGGGATCTCGATCCATGCGAAGAACTTCGGTGGCGGGGCGAGGCGCCGCCGGGGCCCGCCGTACAACGGGGCCCCGGCGGCTGGCGGTAGTATGGGCGGGAGAAGTGGGGCCACGCCGGCGGGCGTCACGAAGAACGCGCGCACACCCCCGCCGGGGCCCGGCTGGGACTAGTCGATCAGGATCGGAATCAGGAGGACCAAAGACACGGTCAAGCTCGCCCTTGGCCCCCTCGCGAGGCGGTCGAGCTGTTACATAGCGAAGCCACGTGACTCGGAGTGAAGCATTGGGACGCCGGCAGCCTTTGGGAGGACAATGGAATTCGAGGGGACCGGCGCGCACTGCTCTTACGCAGACGGTCCGATGTTTTCCCAGACCTTGCCGCCGTCCCGTTATGGATGTGCTCGATCCTCCAAGAGTCACGTCGCGATCGACTGCAAGATAACGGCCAGTCGTCACACTGTTGATTCGAATAGGGATCCACTGCGCGGTGAGTGCCGAGATCGCGGCAATTGCCGAGAGTTCGGCGCCGTCTCTGTCGCGAGAGCGGCTGGCTCGCGCGGCAGCCATGACTCACTGCCAAGGAACGTTCACTCGCTTAGGGTCACTGAAGCTTCGATCCTTCATTCGAATGAAAATCGCTTGGCGTGACACCCATTCGGCACCTACGCTCGTCGCTCCGGGAAAGTCACCTCGTCTACGAGACTGAACCTCCGCCGGACCGGGCCCATCTCCGTCACTATCATTGAATCAAATAGTTACATCGCCATAGGACAAGGCCGGATTACGAAGCGCTATCGCCTCTTGAGGCACCCAGGGGACAGCCAAGTCGACTGCGAACGGGTCTTGACGCATTAGGGCAATTGCCCCTATTCTGACTGACGTGATCGATTCGACCTCCCCGCGCGTGCCTGGCACCTCGTCCGAGGCTTGCAGTTGCGCCCAGTTACGCAAGGCGTCGCGGCGAGTCACGAGGCTCTATGACGAAGTTCGACGCTCGGCCACCTCCTGCGCCCCCTCGCCAAACGGCGCCTCGTGAGACTGGACGTGTCCGACCAGGACGGAAGGAGCCGAATCGCCGAGCTCACCCCCGCCGGGCGCACCCTCCTCGCAAGTGGGCATCCGCTCTGGGCGAGGGCGCAGCAGCGCTTCGCGCAGGCAGTCGGCGAGGACGACGCCATCGAGCTCCGAACCGTCCTCCAGCGGGTCGCCAACGCGCATTTCTAGAGGCAATATGTCTACTCCCACCTCGACCATCCCTACGCGGCGATCCCCCGCCCGCATACGCTGGACATTGACGGCGCCGCTTCACTCACCATCTCGAATCGCTCCTCGGCTCGATGGACGTCGCCACAAGGGTTCGACGCCAACGTGGAGCAACTCGTGGCAGACGCTCCTCGTTTCTCGTGCTTGCCTATGGAGAGCGCCTCATGACGGCGACTCCAACCGACCCCGAAGCGACGCCATGTGGGGATGCTCTGGAATATGCACGTCGCCCACGGCCATCGGGGGGCCGGCCTCGCGCCCGAGCTGTTCCAGCACGTGCTCCAGGTCGCGGAACGCGAAGTGGACCAAGTCGACCTCTAGGTGGCCGTGGAGAATCAACAGGATTGGAAGTTCCTCGGCGATTCCGATTCGGCTCGCACGGCGTCATGCCCGCCCGCCGATCGCAGGGGTGGACGACGACGCGTTGATGATGACGAAGAAGTCTCGGTGATGGAGCAGCCAATGGAGACTCCCGATGCGATCGCACGCCACTACTCGGCGCTCGACCAATTCCACGTCGGTGGAATCGGTGCCACGGCGGACCTTGCGCATCTGCTGGCCCCGAATCCTGACGCTCGTGTCCTCGATGTCGGCTCCGGTTTGGGCGGGCCGTCGCGCTATCTGGCCGCACACTACGGTTGCCGAGTCAGCGGAGTCGACCTGAGCGAGTCCTACTGTCGAGTCGCCTCCCTCCTCGCCCGACACACTGGCCTAGAGGATCGGGTGGACTACCGGCAGGCCGACGCGCTGCGTCTGCCATTCCCGGCGGAGTCTTTCGACTCCGTGTGGACGCAACACGTGTCGATGAACATCTCGGAGAAGGAGACCTTCTACGAGGGCATTGCGAGAGTGCTCAAGCGGGCGGGCAGATTCGCCCTCCACGATGTGGTGGGGTCAGGCGGCGAATCGATTCGCTTTCCGGTGCCCTGGGCGCGCGATGCGGCGTCGAGCTACCTCGTCACCGGTGATGAACTACGAAAGGCCGTCCTGCACGCGGGCTTTTCTCTTGTCGCGTGGAACGACGCCTCCGTCGCCGCCCTGGACTGGCTCGGAGGCGTGATCGCGACGACAAGAACCTCCGGACCGCCGACCCTGGGCTTGCACCTGCTGCTCGGCCCGGCGTTTCCGGAGATGGTTGCGAACTTCCACAGGAACATCCAGGAGCACCGGTGTGCAGTCGTGCAGGCAGTCTTCGAACGCGTCGCATAGCACCCTGGGAGAGGGCTCAGTTGCGGCAACTTCTTCGGGAGACTTGATCGGGCGGCGCTGCAAGACCCCAGCACGAACCCCGGCCCTAGTCACAGCGGGACCGTTGGGATCCCGGTGCGCTCCTGAGACGTCTCAGAACCTCTTTCGAGGCCCCTCGGATCTACCTGGAAGCTATTGAATTCCTACATCGCTCCCCGCGGGGACCTCGTGATCAGAGTCGGGGAAGACCTTCCGCGGGGGGGCGAAGGACGGATTCGCTACTCCAGACGCCGGGAGCCCCTCCCAGCGCCATAGACACCGTTAACGCACGCTCCTTCCGCCACCCCGACCTCCGTCATTCCGCCAGCACCTGATGAACAAAGGCGATCGCCGTTGAGCCCTCCCCTACCGCCGAGGCCACGCGCTTCTGGTTGCCCGCACGGACGTCACCGACCGCGAACACTCCGGGCCGGCTCGTCTCGAGCAAGTGAGGCGGTCGCCCCAGGGGCCAGCCCGCCGCCGCGAGGTCCTCCTTCGACAGGTCGGGCCCGGTCTTCACGAAACCCCGGGAATCGAGGGCGAGACAGCCGGCGAGCCATCCCGTGTTGGGCACCGCGCCCGTCATGACGAAGACGTGCCGTATGTCACCCGTCTCGACGGCCCCGGTGAGGAGAGACCGCCAGCGGACACGCTCGACGGCGTCGCCGCCCTCCAGGGCGACGATCTCCGTCTGTGTGCACAAGACGATCGTGGGGCTCTGCTCGATCCGGCGGATCAGGTACCGCGACATCGTGTCCTTCAGGCTCTCCGACCGTACGAGCAAGTACAGGCGCTTGGTCGTTTGGGCGAGGAACACCGCCGCCTGTCCGGCGGAGTTTCCTCCCCCGACCACGATGACCTCTTCACCGCGGCATAACTGGGCTTCCGTGAAGGTCGCGCCGTGGTACAAGGGCTTGCGCTCGCAGGAGAGCCGCGTGGCGACCTGGGCGATCGCGATGTGGGCTCCGAATTTCTCCGCCTGCGTGAACGCGCGCGCCGCGAGCTCCTGACCGGAGATGCCGGTCGGGAAACCCAGGTAATTCTCGATGCGGGAACTGGAGCCCGCCTGCCCCCCGGGCGCGTGCGACTCCAGAACCAGCACGTCGAGTCCCTCCGATGCGCCATACACCGCGGCGGCGAGGCCCGAAGGCCCGGCGCCCACGATTACCACGTCCCGAAGCTGCGTCTCATCGACGGCCTCGTTGAAGCCGAGGCATTCAGCGATCTGCGCGTTGGTCGGGTTGCGCAGCACCACCGTGCCACGGCAGATCAGCACGGGAACGTCGGCCTCGGTGACCCGAAAGCGATCGAGCAGCTCCTGTACGTCGAGGTCCCGATCGAGATCGACGTATGCGTGGGGATGGCCGTTGCGGGTCAGGAATTCCTTGGCGCGGAGCGTCCCCCCCGAATGGGCGGAGCCGATCAGCACGACGTCTCCCATGCCCTGCGCGATCAAGTCGACGCGCCGGAGGATGAAGGCGCGCATGAAGACCTCGCTCAGCTCGGCGTCGGTCTGGATGAGCGCGAGGAGGTCCTGGCGGCGCACCTCGACGACTTCGCCCGGCTCGGTGGCGCGTACCTGGGCCGCCATCCGACGGCCGGTGATGGTGTTCATCTCGCCTGTGAACTGATTGGCTTGAAACACGGCCACGAGATGCTCGACGTCGCCGAAGAGGACGACCTCGACCTGCCCGGAGGTCACTACGAATATCCGCGTGGCGGGGTCGCCCGCTTCGAGGAGAACCTCGCCGGCAGCAACCGGACGCACGCGTCCGTGCGACGCGACACGATCGAGCTGGGCCGGGGTCAGCCGCGGGAAGATGTGCTCCTGGGGAGAGGAAGGCAGGAACGGTTTACGCTCGGCCATGGCCTTCACCTAAGAGTCTCAGTCAGGTGCCGTGCCCCCACGTCGCGGCACCAAATATGTCTTACGCTACCACCACGTGAACCGGTGTGGGGCGAGAGCATCAAGCGAGCGTGGGGTACCGCAGTCCGCGTGGAAGACGGGCCGACGGGGCTGAGCCGAGCCCCACAACATACTCGATTACCTAGGGTTATGCCGACCCTTCGCTTGAGGCGTCTGGGCCTGGTACGGAACGGTAATTGCAACACGCTACGATGCTTGATCCTTACCTATGTTGAACGCTCCGTCCTCCTGATAGAAACATGCTCTGAGGACCATTCCCTGTTACGACATCAGAACTTAGACTCAGAGAAGGGAGCTTTTATGGCAACACGATCGCTTGGGAGAGAGCTCAGCAACCGAGAGTTCTTCATTCAGAGGTGGGAGCAAGAATACCCTGCCTTCGTGAGGGTGTTCAAGGCGTTGCCGGCAGACGCACTCGACTACCGGCCCCATCCGCGGTCCCGTTCGGCGAGGGAGTTGGTGGCCCTGCTCGTTTCTGCCCAGCAGAGTTGCATTGAACTCTGCAAAAGCCGAAAAAGCATGTACAGCGGATTGCGCTGGCAGGAAGCCGGCCGTTTCGGCAGCCGCGACGAGATGATCGGCATCTATGAGGCTGACCATGACAGTCTCGCAAGTCAACTGCACACCTTGGACGACGGCGGTTGGAACCATCCGGCGTGGCTGCTTCAAGGCACGGAAGAGATCCTATTGAAGGACACCGTCGGAGGGCTCTTGTGGATTGCGCTGTTTGATTTCGTTCACCATCGCGGCCAATTGAGCACCTACATTCGCCCAATGGGGGGCAGAGTCCCGAGCATTTATGGACCCTCAGGTGACGATGCCGGTGATCCGCACTAACCGCGACCAGGAGCTTACATGGGTGACGCACATCAGGGGGTCAAAGGAACAGCTGCTGACTTCAGCTGCCGGCTATGCAGTCAAGCACTGAGCGGCTTTTTTTCAACTCTCCGCTGGTGGCGCAAGCAGCGTGCGAGGTCAACAGCCATAGGTCTACGATTGCTTCCGTATAGCTGACTATTCGGACCCAACCGGGAGGGGATCGGGATCTCCGGCCGCCGGGACCCGTTCCGCTTAGCGGGCCTGAGAAACCACGAAAAGAGAACAGCACACCGGGTGCCTTTCCCTCCGGGACCCTCGATGTCGGCCCGCGTTCCTAGCGCCGCCGCCCGGACTTACTTGAGCAGCTCCCCCGCTCGCGATACCAGATCTTTCTTCAGCTCGTCCTGGATGGGCTTCTCCCCCAGCCAAATGCCGAACACCGAGGCCGCGAAGGCCTTGTCCTTGATGGGAACCTTGTTGAGGCCCGCCACCTTGACCTCCAGCGCGCCCGCGGGGGTCACATGGAACACGTACTCCTGACCGTTCTTGGTGTCGCTGAGGTAACTCAAGAGGAGGTCGACTTTCCCCGCGTCGGCACCCTTCAACGAGTCGCGGAAGGCGTCCCGGACCTGATCCGTGCTGACGTCGCGGACAAACTTAAGCACCATTGCCTTCTCGAAGTCGCCCGAGACCAGAGCCTGGTAGAAGGCGGGTGTGCTCGTCTGCCCCTTGTGGGGAGCTAGGGACCCGGCCAGAGCGGAGTCGGCCACATACAGGCCCGCCGCGTAGACCTTGACTCTCCCCATCATCTTGGTGCGGACACCCGCCCCGAGTAGGGATGTGGGCCCCATCTTAGGCGCGAACTTGACACCGCTTCGCGGCTCTACGATCTCTTGAGCGACGGGCTTTGACCGGAAGCCCACGCGCCGCAGACCCCGACCCGGTGCGTGTCGGGGAGCCGTGTTAGGCTCCCCCCAAATGATTCTTGACGAACTCCTGTCGAAACGCCTCCTGATTCTTTCTGGAAAGGGCGGCGTGGGCAAGAGCGTGGTGGGCACTGCCTTGGCTTTGGCCGCGTGCGACCGAGCCAAGCGCGTGCTGTTGGTGGAGGTGGGTGCGTCCCTGGAGGCGGCTCGCTACCTAGGCGCACGACGGGCAGGCGCGCGGGCCACCGAAGTCAGGCCCGGCCTCTTCACCGTCAACCTCGACCCAGCCGGGGTGCTCGACGAGTACGTGCGTCAGGTGGTGAAGATCCAGCTCCTGGTACACCGAATCCTGGAGAACCCGGTCTACCGGCGGTTCGTCTCCGCCGCCCCCGGCTTGCGCGAGCTGATGGTGCTCGGCAAGCTCATGGTGTTGGAAGAGGCCCGGGACCGATGGTCGCGGCGGCCCCTCTACGACTTGATCATCGTCGACGCCCCCGCCACCGGCCACGGTCTCTCCTTCCTCAAGGTGCCCTTGGCCGCGTCCGAAGCCATCCCCGTCGGCCCGGTGGGCCACAACGCCCGGCGCATCCTGCAGCTTCTGCGCGACCCCCGCCGCACCGCCCTGGCCATCGTAGCGACGCCGGAGGAGATGGCGGTGGTGGAAGCGGTGCAGTTCCACCGGCAGATGGCGAGCGAGGTCGGCATCTCCGCCACCGCGGTCATTCTGAACGCCTGCCACGAGAGGAGGCTCGACGAGGCTCAGGAGACGGAGGTACGGCGGCTCGTCGCACAGGGCGCGCACGGACGGCTGGCGGGGAGGGTGAGCCTCTCCGCCGCCCTGCGGGCCGGCCAGCGCCACATCCGCCGGCGGAAGCTCACCCATTTCTACCAGACCCGGCTGCAAGAGGCTCTCGACCTGCCCTTGATCTCCCTTCCCTACGTGCCTCGTGAGGAGCTCGGTCCGGCCGAGGTTCGCCTTTTGGCGGACCGCCTCGAGGCCTCGTGACCGCCCGGCGCGGGGCCGGTCCATCGGAGGCCTTGGCCAGCGAACTCCAGGCCCGGCGGATCGTTGTCGTCTGCGGCTCGGGGGGCGTTGGCAAGACGACC
>WNFI01703563.1_pt1 | contig 10000 bp, 8 predicted proteins | sample 5400471 | NCBI WGS metagenome assembly WNFI01 (sample SAMN13153348, study PRJNA577476) | soil metagenome | isolation source: 100 cm saprolite on Douglas fir-dominated hillslope | place: USA:California | collected 2013-09-17
ATTCTGCCAGCCCAAACGCAGCACGTAGGGCTGCGAACCGTCGAAGGTGCCGGCCCGGTAATACCAATGGTTTGGAGGGCGTAGTGCCAGCTGTTCGAACAACGGTGATTGAGATTCCAATACCTGCGCCAGAGGCACGATCACATTGGCTCGGGCATAATCCACATACGCGAGCGCCACACCCATCAGCGCCGTTACTCCCCACGCGATCTTCCACAAGACCGGTCGCTCGTACGATTCCAAAAAGCTCTGGAAAAGCCAGCACGCCGGCGGCAGGACCACGAGCAAGTAGCGTGCCGCCGTCCAAGGCATGACAATCACCAATTCGAGCAAACCCAGGACCAACCACGCGAGAAGGAAAAGCCGCGCTTTGTCCGAGGCAGGAGATGTTTCCAACCCCAGTAAAACAAGGAATCCAAGCGTCGATCCCACAAAAAATGCGAGCTGTGCGCTTTGGGAAAGGTTAAACCCGCCAAAGCGTGATGCCAACGCGAGGAACAGCGCCAGCATGAAGCCGCCGACAGCGAGGGCGGCCATCCGGTTGCGTTTCCATACGAGCAACGGCGTGAAGAAAAGGAAGACGGTACTCCCTCCTAAAAAGCTTGCCACCGAGATCGCTTTATCCAGGTAGAAAATCTGCAGCCAGGATGCCAGCGAACCGCTCGCCCACAAGGCCTGGGCCATGATCGCCCCGCATACGATCCAGCACCCCCAGGCCGTTAGAACACCCCACCGCTGGGACGACACACCCCATCGGGCCCAACAACCGGCGACAAAAAGCGTCAAGCACGCCAATCCGATCGGGGCCGCGCCATGGAAGCCGCGCGTAAAGGTCGCGGTAAAATGCATCTGGCCGTAGGTAGCGATTCCCCACACGCCCCATAGAAGAAAGATTACCGCTGATATTCCGATCGCCAGAAGGGTCCCTTTCACCGAGCACCGCTCCCGGTTCAGCAGATGCCAGGTCAGAACCACTGGGAAGATTAGAAAACCCGTATATTTCGTCAGCAAATTCATTCCGATCAGGATTCCGCTCAAAGCAAGCAGTCCTATGCTTTTCTGCTCATGTCCTTCTATAAAAGCCCAGAGCGATGTCAAAAAGAAAGCCAGGAGCGCGCTATCCAACAATAGCGAATAGGATGTCAGCCAGAACGCGGGCGTTATCGCGAGGAGGCTCGCCGCGGCGAGCGGATTACGTACGAAGCGTTTTCCAAGGAAGTAAGCGGCGTACAAGCTGATGAGCGGAAAAATCAGCGAGGCGGTGCGTAATTTCCACGAGGCATCCCCCCAGAGCGCGATGACACCCGCGAGAAAATAGTGAAAGAGCGGCGGGTTGACCATCCGCGGTTGCTTCCCACGCTCCCACGCCACGTTGGCGATGCCAGCGTCGTCCGATACGAAATCATACGGACGCGCCGGGTGCTGAAGAATGCCCTTCGCCATCGTGACGAAATAAAAATCATCGACAAAATAGGCACGGCGCACAAACGGCAAGGAAATCACCAGCAGGAGGAGGGTCAGAAAGCCGAGTGCTCGGCGATCTTTCATTTTTCGTCCTTGAACATCTCTTCGGCGGAGATGAAGCGGTAGCCTTTCTTTTCGAGCGCGTCAATCACGGCGGTCACGGCGGCCAGCGTCTTTTCACGGTGGCGGCCGCCGTCGTGAAAGAGAAAGACTGCACCCGGCTTAGCGTTGGCGATATAGTCGCGGATCATTTTATCCTCGGGGATCAATCGCTTCCAATCTTCCCCATAAGACCAATGCACCAGGGCATATCCGTGCTCTTTCATCAACGGCATCAACCAGGTTCTGTTGTAGTAGCCATACGGCATCCGCACGACCTTGGTCTGAACACCCGCCGCCCTCTGCAGCGCCGATTCCGTCTGGGCCAACTCATGGGCCAGGCGCTGAGGAGCCGCGTTCCTCGCCAAATGGTAGTCAAAATGGATATACGTATGATTCCCAACTTCATGGCCGGCGGCGACGACCTGACGGGCGATATCCGGGTAGCCTTCAACCTGGGAGCCTTCCATGAAAAAGGTGGCGTGGATATTATGCTGCTTAAGGAGATCGAGGATCGGGATCGTAAACTTACCTGGCCCATCATCAAAGGTGAGAGCGATCACCTTCTCAGTGGTTTTGCCGGTGTGATAAAAATGGCCAGGCACATACGCGCCTAGCGGCGCGCGGAGAAAACAGAAAAAAGAAAACAGAAAAAAGCTTCTGATTCGGTTAACTTTTTTATGTTTTCTGTTTTCAGTTTGCATGGTCTGTTTAGTGTTTACCTATCGTTAGATTCAGCAGGCTGAGAACAAGGCCTCCGAGCACGGGGACCCATAAATTGTCATTCCAAGGAAGCGGGCGGGATTCCACCCAGGCCGTCGCCAGACCTGACAGGATCGCGACCGGCCAGCGCACGAAACAGAGCGCCCAGGCAATGGAAACCATCGCGAAACAAGCGCTCCCTTCGACCGTCTTTGCGGGATTTTTCTTCCAAGGATGTTTTCCCCATCGCAAGCCCCCCAATGCCGCTGCGGTATCACCGAAAGCAAGGAACCCCAAAGCAGGCAGGACAATCCGTTTACTCGTAAAAATCGTCATCGTAAGCCAGGATCCGAGAAGCGTCCAGAAAATACCTGAAGGCTGCATCACTTCGCTTTCCCTATGTATACCCCCAAATCGCTTGAGAAACCAGGCATTGAGTTCGGGACGGCGGAGACGCAGGAATTCCACGATCCCAATAAGGACGAGAGCCAGACCGAGCAAAGCCAGTGCCAGCCAACGAGGCAGAAAGGCATACATCGCCAGGTACAGCAACGAGAAATGGTGGAATAGTTTACGCTTTATTTCACTGCTGGATATGGCCATGCAGATAATTTTGACCGAACGTCCAGAGATAAGAACCGCCTGAGCCGATGCGCCGGCAGAGAAGGACGGTGTGCGTCTTGGTACCGCGTAGGAACAGGGCCCAGGATACCGTATGCGGAAATAAGACTCCTAATAGGAAAACAAGGACTAACGAATTGCCCAGAAAGATCAATATGCCTGACAGGAACTTGCCGCCGCTTTTGAGGTCGGGCTGATCTTGCTTCAAGGCGTACGCGGTCAAGGCCGCGTGGAATGCCAGCGTGACGCCCAACAGGCCGAGCAAATAATTCCGATACGCTTCCAGAGGGTAAAAGAAATTCACGGCCACGTAGACCCCCAATAGGATTAAGGAGTAGAAGGGGACGATGTAGGGCGCCAACGCGACAAACAGATTCGGCTTGGTCACAGTGACCGATCCTCCTTTTTTCCCCACATGGATCGCATGCACCTCGCCGCCGGTCAGCCAGGCGGCCAGCGCGTGGGTCAGTTCATGCCCAAAGACATAGGAGCGCATCGGCTTAAAGAACACCCATTGAAAGCCCAGATAGATCACAAACCCCAGGAGAAAGTAAAAAGAGCCCTCCGGAACCTGCTCAAATCCCAGCACCAAAGCCCACAAACTGCGTAAGACGCCATAACAGATGGGGAGGAGAATCAGCCCCACAACCACCCGCGCCATTTTCTTCTTCACGATACCGATCGTATAATTTCGCCTCTCCTTCGGCAAATCCCCTCACCCTGCACCCTCTCCCCGAGGGAGAGGGGAGGGTGCGGGGTGGACAACAATCGATGCGAACATTTATGATAGCTTCATGTCGCCAAAAACACGCATGGAAAAAGACAGCATGGGCGAACTGCCCATCCCTTCCGAAGCTTATTACGGCGTCCAAACCCAGCGCGCCGTCATCAATTTCCCGATCAGCGGCTGGAAAGCTTACCCGGAACTCATCTTGGCCACGGTGCAGATCAAGCGTGCCGCGGTGATTGCCAACATGGCCTTGAAGCAGATCGACAAAAAGAAGGGCCAGGCGATTCTCCAAGCCTGCGAAGAGATGCTTAGCGGCAAATATCACGATCACGTGGTCGTGGACGTGTTCCAGGCGGGCGCCGGGACCTCCTTTCACATGAACATCAATGAGATCCTGGCCAACCGGGCGATCGAAATTCTCGGGGGTAAGCGCGGCGATTATAAAGTCGTCAGCCCCAACGATGATGTTAACTTCGGCCAGTCCACCAATGACGTCATTCCCACGAGCCTTCGGGTCTCCATCGTGCTGGCCAGCAAAAATACGCTGCCCGTCATGGAAAAATTCCGCGATGCGTTCGCTCAAAAGGGTAAAGAGTTTGACGGCATTGTGAAATCGGGACGCACGCACCTTCAAGACGCGGTGCCCGTCCGTCTGGGGCAGGAATTCCATGCCTACGCCACCATTATCGACCAGCACATCACGCGTTATAAACGCGTCCTGGAAGACCTGAAGGTCTTGGGCATCGGCGGCACCGCGACCGGTACCGGCCTCAACGCGCACCCGAAATACCGGTTCAAGGTGGCCGAGGAGCTTTCCAAAGCGCTCAAAGTTAAATTTACCTGTGCGTCCGATCTGTTTGCGGCGATGCAAAGCATGGCCCCGATCGTCGCGATGTCTGGCGTGCTTCGTAATTTCGCGCTCGATCTGATTAAGATTTGCAATGACCTCCGCCTGTTAAGCTCGGGGCCCCGCACCGGCATTCACGAGATCGAACTCCCGGCCTGCCAGCCGGGGTCCTCGATCATGCCGGGCAAGGTGAACCCGGTCATGCCGGAGATGCTGACGATGATCTGCTTCCAGGTCCTGGGCAACGACCAATCGATTGCCTTTTGTTCCCAGGCCGGCCAACTGGAACTCAACGTCATGATGCCGTTGATCATTTTCAACATCTTGATGAGTCATCGGATTTTTGAGAGAGGCTTGGGTATTTTTACGGAGAAATGCATCCGCGGGATCACGGCCAATGAGGACCGCTGCCATCATTTCGCCGAACGCAGCGCGGCGTTGGTGACGGCTTTAAATCCTTATATCGGGTACCTAAAGGCGGCGCAGGTCGCCAAAGAGGTCCTGAACAGCCATAAAAGCATCCGGGAGATCGTCCTGGAGCAGAAGCTCATGACGGAAGCCGAACTAAAAAAGGCCCTCGATCTCGATGCGATGACCCGCGCCTCGGAAACGACACGAAACGGTGAATCGGTGAATCGGTGAAATCTCTTGATCTTTCGCCGTTTCTCCGTTTCATGCACAAAGCAAAGGAGATTGTTATGTACAGAAAAATACTACTAGCGTCGAGTCTGTTGTTAGCAGGAGGAACCATGGCCGCTCAAGCCGCCCCGAAGCAAACCGCCACCCTTGATACCAGCATGGGGACTATCGTCGTCGAACTTTTCGCCGACCAATCCCCCCAAACGGTCGCCAATTTCACGGGCCTCGCCTCCGGCACCAAGGAATACACCGACCCCAAGACAGGCCAGAAGAAAAAAGGTAACTTCTACGATGGGTTGGTTTTCCATCGCGTGATCCCTAACTTTATGATTCAGGGGGGCGATCCGATCGGCAACGGGACCGGCGGCCCGGGATACAAATTCGCCGACGAGTACCCGTCTGCGAAATTCGACCAGCCAGGACGCCTGGCCATGGCTAACGCAGGGCCGAACACCAACGGCAGCCAGTTTTTCATCACCACGGCGGTGGATGACTTCCTGAACACCAACGGCCACTACGTGATCTTCGGCCAGGTCATCAAGGGCCAGGACGTCGCGGACGCCATCAGCAAAGTCGCGCGAGACGGCAGCGATCGGCCGAATACGCCGGTTGTGATCAAGCACATCAGGATCCAAACCGCGAAATAACCCCTGATCCGAGGAACTCCTCGAATCCACTGACGTTGCTCCCTTTATGAGCACCTCGAAAGACAGCTATTCCTGCCGTACGCCTTTTCAAGCCGGCGGGCGCTCGTTTGACATCTTTAGCCTCCAGGCATTTGAGAAAACGGCCGGGAGTTTGGCACATCTTCCTTTTTCCCTGAAGATCCTGCTGGAAAATCTCCTGCGTAATGAGGACGGCCGGTTCGTCCGGGCGGACGACATCCAGGCGCTCGCCCAACCCTCCGGAAAACGTCCCAAGGACAAAGAAATCTCCTTTATGCCGGCCCGCGTGCTGATGCAGGACTTTACCGGCGTGCCGGCGATTGTCGACCTCGCTGCCATGCGGGATGCCATGAAACAGCTCGGCGGCGACCCGGCGCGGATCAACCCGTTGGTCCCAGTCGATCTGGTTGTGGATCACTCCGTGCAAGTAGACCGCTATGCGGTTCTGGATGCCTTCGCGTTCAACTCCAAAATGGAGTTTGATCGCAACACAGAGCGCTACGCCTTTTTGAAATGGGGCCAGAAAGCTTTTCGCAATTTCCGGGTTGTTCCCCCCGAGACTGGCATCTGCCATCAGGTCAACTTGGAGTTCCTCGCGTCCTGCGTGATGACCCGTCCGGAAAATGGAAAGACGCTGGCCTTCCCGGATACCGTGGTAGGAACGGACTCTCATACCACCATGATTAATGGATTGGGTGTTCTGGGATGGGGCGTAGGCGGGATCGAAGCGGAGGCGGCGATGCTCGGCCAGCCTTCCTCCATGTTGATCCCCGATGTCGTCGGCTTCCAACTAACGGGGCAACTGCGCGAAGGCACCACCGCAACCGATGTCGTCCTAACCGTGACCGAGATTTTGAGAAAGCGCGGGGTGGTCGGCAAATTTGTCGAATTTTACGGCGCCGGGCTGAGTTCTTTGAGCCTGGCTGATCGCGCGACGATCGCGAACATGTCGCCGGAGTACGGGGCGACGATGGGTTTTTTCCCCATTGATCAAGAAACGCTGCGGTATCTCGAATTGACCAATCGCAGCCCGGACCAGATCAAACTGGTAGAAGCGTATGCGAAAGCGCAGGGGATCTTCCGCACCGACCAGACGCCCGATCCTATTTTCTCCGACAGTCTTTCTCTTGACCTCGCCTCGATTGAACCGAGCATGGCCGGTCCGCGCCGCCCCCAGGACCGCGTCGCTCTGAAAGATTCCCAGAAAGCCTGGCAACAAGCGCTGCCCGTGATGCTGGAATCCAAGAAGAAACCGACCGGTGGCGTGGCGGTGGCGGCTTCTCCGGACAGCAAAGTCAAAGTGACGATGGACGGCAAAAGTTTTGAAATCGGCCACGGCTCGGTCGCGATCGCCGCGATCACCAGTTGCACCAACACCTCCAACCCCGCCGTCATGATCGGCTCCGGCCTCCTGGCGAAAAAAGCCGTGGAGCGCGGGCTGACGTCCCAGCCTTGGGTGAAGACCAGCCTCGCACCCGGTTCCAAGGTCGTTATCGATTATTTAAAAGCAACCGGCCTATTGCCCTACCTCGAACAACTGGGGTTCAACCTCGTCGGTTACGGTTGCACGACCTGCATCGGGAACAGCGGGCCGCTCCCGCCGCCGATCGCTCAAGCGGTGAGCCAGAACGATCTCGTCGTCGCGGCCGTCTTGAGCGGCAACCGCAATTTTGAAGGGCGTATCAACCCCTTAGTCCGGGCCAGCTATCTCGCGTCTCCCCCGCTCGTCGTCGCCTACGCGCTGGCTGGCCGCCTCGATTTTGATCCTTACAAGGACCCCATCGGATGAGAACTGGAATGGCTTAAAAGTTCCGGAAGGCGATCTCTATACGTGGGATGCCGACTCGACCTACGTCAAAAACCCGCCTTATTTCGAAGGCTTAAAGCTGGAACCCACTCCCCTGCAGGATATTCAGAACGCCCGGGTCCTTGGAATTTTCGGCGACTCGGTCACGACCGACCACATCTCGCCGGCGGGTTCGATCCCCAAGGATGGCCCGGCCGGAAAATATCTGATTGAACACGGCGTCCAACCGTTAGACTTTAACTCGTTTGGCGCGCGGCGCGGCAATGACGAAGTGATGGAACGCGGGACGTTCGCTAACATCCGCATTAAGAACCTCCTCGCGCCCGGCACGGAAGGCGGCGTGACATGGCATCTGCCCGACAAAAAAACGATGGCTATTTTCGACGCCGCCGTTCAATATAAGAAAGAAAACATTCCCCTCGTGATCATCGCCGGCAAGGAATACGGCTCGGGCTCCTCGCGGGATTGGGCGGCCAAGGGGCCTGCTCTCCAAGGGGTGAAGGCTGTGATCGCGGAAACCTACGAACGTATCCACCGCAGCAATTTGATCGGGATGGGCGTCCTGCCGCTGCAGTTTAAATCGGGAGAGAACCGGCAATCGTTGGGACTGACCGGCGAGGAAGTTTACAGCGTGCGGGGGATTGCGAAGGATTTAAAACCCAAAAAAGAAGTCACCGTAGAAGCCAAAGACATTTCAGGTAAGAGCCAGACGTTCACCGCCCTAGTCCGTATTGATACTCCGGAAGAGCTTGAATATTACCGTCACGGTGGCATCCTCCCTTACGTCCTGCGGCAGCTTCTTAAAACCCCCTAGACCCTTCCGTTCCTTAACAAAAAGTCAGTTTCTCTTCATTGAAAATTTAAGCGCGTCGGGTATCCTAAGAATGGATGTTAACTTCCTATCTGCTTTATCGGTTGTACCTCAAATATCGCGAGTGGAAGCGCTCTCGCTGCTTGCCTATCCAACTGGGTTCTTAGTTGAGGGGCTCGGGGGTGGGCTGCTTCTTCTCTTTTTCGGGGGTCATCACTTCCGCGTAGGCAATGTGCTTGAGTCCAAAGCTGGTCGTCGTCAAGAGAATGCCGGACGGCGTGTCAAACCAAACAATTTCATTGTCGGCATCATACGTCGAATACCTTCCGACAAAAACCTTTCCATCCTTCAGCGTTAAACGCAGTGGCGTTCCCTTCTTCTGCGTCTCAAAAAAGCGGATGAGTTCCTCCTGCGACATGTGTTGGTCGGACGGCTGCGGTGGGCCGAAGGTGGTTTCCAGTTCACGGCCCTGGATGTTTGCCTGGATCGTCACGGGCAGCGATTTGGGCTCCAGGAAATAGATCAGGCCGTCCGCCGATTTCCCGGGCGCTACCGTCGTCGGCCACAGGCTTTCTTTATTCAAGTAAGCCGCGTTCGCCTGTACATAAAGATCGTCGGACCGCGACCATTCCTCCTTGGGCTTATGCGCCGGGGATGCTTGCCGCACGACGCTGTCCACGGGGACCGTCAGATTCTGCGATTCCTTGACGTCAGCAGGCGGCTTGATCATCGCCACGCCATCGGGTCCGTGCATGAAATACATCACCTCCGCAGGCGACAACACCTTTAAGAGCTGGCGGCTCCCGTCTAAAACGGAAAACAGAGACGCGTTGACCGGAAGCGGCTGGTCGGAGTGATTGCTCACGCGCACGCGCATGAACGCCAGCTTCTTATCAAGGATCCCTGAGACCGTCAACGCGTAAGGTCCGTCGAACACCGTCAGGGACTCGTTGCCCGCCGCGCTGACGCTGTTCTTATGCCAACCGGTGAGATCGCAGGAGGCTCCAAGGCGCGGTTTTTCCTTGTTCAACGCGACTTGGATCTGACGGGATTTCCCGGAAGGATCTTTAACGTCTAGACGCGCGTAGGTATCGGAATGGTCGATGAGATCGGATACGCCCAGAGCATCGGCGGGTTTGGTCCCATTGACGCTTTCTACGACATCTCCTACCTGCAATCCCGCTTTACGCGCGGGTGAATCCGGCAAGACCGCTGCGATCTTACAACTGGCCGGCGCATGGGTCACTGGAGCAATAGGTCCTAAATGCTTGATTTGGGTCGTGGCGGGGGCGCAGCCTGCGAGGAGAAGGACGCTGCAGAGAGTAGTCTTTTTCACGAAGCCGAACTAGTCGATCATGTAATCCTCAAAGGGGATGTTCTTGGCGCGGAGTTCCGCCTTCCAGCGTTCCTTCGCGAGCGGCATCTTGTTCCGTGCCAATTGCACCCATTTTGAGTTCGGAGGAGAGAACAAATCAACGGCGGTCTGGTACCAGATATAAGCGTATTTAATCGTCGATTCTTTTAACTGTTGTTCGTGATCGAACTGTGCAAGCTGCAGTTCCCGGTCGTATTCGTCTTGGGACAGCTTGCCCTTGGAAAGTTTATTTTGCAGATC
>WNFI01017203.1_pt1 | contig 9999 bp, 10 predicted proteins | sample 5400471 | NCBI WGS metagenome assembly WNFI01 (sample SAMN13153348, study PRJNA577476) | soil metagenome | isolation source: 100 cm saprolite on Douglas fir-dominated hillslope | place: USA:California | collected 2013-09-17
CGACGTAGGCGACGTAGCGTTCGGTGGTCCGGTAGACGGTTGGCGGGATGTAGCCGTGGTTGAAGATGATCACCGGCCAGCCGCTCACCGGCTTTGCACCATAAGGGACGGTTAAGAGCGCGAAGATCTTGAGGCCGTCCGACTGATAGGAAGCGATGTATTGCTGGTAATTGCTTCCCGGTGGCAGCGTCCGCTCGATGACCAGGTCGCTGCCCGGGTAATCGCGCTGCCGCATGGCATCGATCGCGAGCGGCGGCAGCGTCTCCTGCGCCGCTGCCGGCAAGGCCACCGACGGCGTCACACCTGGACGCGCACTCGGGGCCGATGTGGCCGGTGGGGGACCGCTGCAGCCGACCAGGATGGCCGCGATCGCAATGGCGATTGGGCCACAGTTTGGTGGCGGATGACAACGCTCAGCCATCGATTGAGGATAGCGCCGCATCTCGGTAACAGGGTTGCAACAGGCGGACGTTCCCCGCACATGCGATGGGGTGCCTGACGTTTCCCTAATAGAGAGCCATGAAACTGCCTGTCCTCATTGAGCGGCTCATCCACGCACTCACCCGCGACGAGGGTCAGGGCATGGTCGAGTACGCGCTGATCCTGGTCCTCATCGCGGTGGTCGTCATCGTGGTCCTGATCATCCTCGGCAACCAGGTCCAGAACGTCTTCTGCAACATCTCTGGCGGACTCGGGCAGTAGCCAGGGCGGGATCCCGGCCTTAGCCGTGGGCCTCGTCATCGACAGGCTCGACGTGGACGACCGCGTCGGTCACCACCGGCAGCTCTCGCTGGATACGCTCCGAGACGGCGTGGCCGACCTCGTGTGCCTGTGCGAGGGATAGGTTGCCGTCGACGTGCACCGAGACGTCCAGCAACACATGCTTGCCGGCCTGGCGCGCGCGAAGCGCGTGATACCCGTGGAGCCGCGGATCGCTCTCCAGGATGCGCTCGATGGCGGCAAGCGTCGGGCGATCGGGCATCGCATCGAGCAGCACCTGCGTCGTGCGGCGCCCCTGTTCGATCGCGGTGGTGCCGATGATGACCGCCACAGCGATGCCGGCCAGAGGATCCGCAATCTGGAAGTCAAAGACAGCCACCAGGGTGATACCGATCAGTACCGCCAGGGACGCCCATAGATCCGAGGCGAAATGGAGCGCATCGGCTTCGAGCGCGGCGCTACCGCCGTGCGCCCGCGAGACGCGCTGGAGGTAGCGGCTGACCACGATGTCGATGACCATGGCGGCGAGGACCACCACGAATGAGTACCAGCCGACTCGCACCGTCCCGGGAACGACCAGCCGCCGCACCGATTCGATCACGATCGCGATGCAGGTGGCGCCGAGGAGGAACATCTGGATCAGGCTGGAGATGTTCTCCGCTTTGGCATGGCCCCAGGCGTGGTCCTCGTCGGCCGGCTTGGCCGCGGTCTGGATGCCCGCGTAGGCAAAGATGCTCGCCGACAGGTCCAGGAAGGAATGGGCGGCGTCGGCGAGGATCGCGACGCTGCCGGTCAGCAGGCCCACGAGCAGCTTGGCCGCGATCAGGACGATATTGACGAGGACCGAGTAGAGGGCTGCCCCCGCCTTACTGGGCCGGATGATGCTGCGCGGCTGAGCCTGGTCCATGGCCATCTCCCAGAAGTAAGACTAGCCGCGCCGCCCGAACCCGGCGGACGCGAGGGTGCGGCTCTAGGGGTAGATTCGCGGCGAGCACTGCGTCTCGCCGCTGCTGAACACCCAGCCGGGGAAAAACCAGTACCAGTCCAGGGTGATCACGCCCCGGCAGGTCTGGCTCGTCCGCGCCAGCTCATAGGTAACAGGATAAGTGACCGTACCCGTTCCCCAGCGCGGGGATCCGAGGGTGTAGCTGCTGACGCCCTCGCTGAAAATACCGTCGCTCGTATTCCTGGCGCCCTCGATGACGAGCGGAGGACGGCCGAAATACGCGAACCCGGCGCAAAACGCGAGTAGCAAGGCGGTCACTGCAGCTACCCCGATAGCCCGGCGGCGCCGGACACCGGACGGAAGCGGTGGGCTGGTAACGGCGGCAACCGGCACCACGATCGTCCCAGCGAACCGGTCGCCGAGTCGCTGATGCTGCCGCGTGGCGAGCGTCAGGATGCCACCCAGGACGTACGCGAAGGGCAACACATCGAGCAGACGGGCGAGGTTGCGGACGATTGCAGCTTGCGGGCCGATGCGGCGACGCTACAGATCGGTGACGCACAGACCGGCAAGACTTTTTCCGACTGTCGCGCCGAAGAGGCCCTCCAGCACGGCGTAGTAGGTCACCCACAGCAACGCCAGCCACGGCCAGTCAACGGTGGTTTGCGTTGTGAAGGACGTAAAACCGCCGCTGCCCATGGTGGTCGCAATGCCGCTGGTGACCCGCGTAGTACCGAAGGTGCCATTGACAATGGCGTCGAGGATCGAGATGACAACCGTGTCGGCGAACAGGGCGAGCAAGCGGCGGGGTAGCGCCCGCCCGGTTACCGAGGCGAGGTCAATCGGGGCGGACGTCGAAGCCCCAGCCAGGCCCATCTCGGATCATTCTGACCCGGCCGAGGCGTCTTTGCTCGAGTCGCCGCTACTACATCACGTCCGTCAGCAACTTGACCGCCTGGCCATCGGGGCCGACGACGTAGACGTTGCGAGGTGGGAAGCCGCCGGTCTGGGGGTGCTCCGGGTCCAAAACCGAGACGGCAATTCGCTGGCCTCCCGGCTCCGGTAGTGCATCGTAGTAGCCGCCACCCGTCGGGCCGCTCCAGAGAACGGTCCCGTCCCGCCAGCGGAGGACGGAGACCGGCGCGTTAGCGTCCGCCATCTGCACCACCAGCGAACCGTCCCAGGAGAAGGCCTCGACTCGGCCCGCGAGGTGACCTAAAACCGCGCCGCTCGAGTTATAGATCGTGGTCGTCGCCTTCGCGGTTGCCTGGTTGTAACTGGTCTCAGCGAGGTACTGGCCATCGAGAGAAGAACGAATGTCGCCACCGTCGGAGCGCGTCCAGAGAATGCGGCCCGTCGAGAGCTGGACCACCCAGAACTGGACGGTGTTTCCTGTGCTAGTGGACTGGATCACGACCGCACGGTCTTTCTCGATCGAGCAGGCGGCTACGCCGGCCGAGGCTTGATCGAACATGCGGCCCACCTGCAAGACGTTCCTGGGCGCCTGTCCCACGGCGGTCACCTGCAGGGTCGCCGGCTCACCCCCAGCCGGTGGCAACGCGGACTTGGAGAACATTCTGCAGTAGTGTTGACCACCGTCCGCCCAGGTCCCGAACCCCTTATAGCCCGTCGTCGCTGCTACGATCGCACCGGCCCGGTCGCCGATGCTTCCAGAGACCATGTACAGCGTCCCGGCAGGATTCTGCAAGAAGCCCGTCCCGACTTCGGGACTGACAGTGATGCGGCCTCTAGCAGAGCCGTCCCAAGTGATGCCGTCGAGCTGCTGGTCGTTGAGCGGATCCCGGAAGAGGATTACGGGTGTGGTCGACGGCACCTGGAGCGGCTGCGACATCGGCGTCGGTGCGGGCGTCGCGATCGGTGTGGGTGATGGATGGGTCGTGACGTCGTTTTTCGCGTGCTGCCCACGAATCACGACGGACACCCCGATCGCCGAGGCGGCGATCAGCACCAGCGCGACGCCGGCCACCGACGGCCAGAGCTGACGGTTGACACGGCGCCCTGAGGTTGCCGCGCGCAGCATACGATTGCCGCTGCCGGCAATGTCACCCAGCTGCCCCTGCTGCTTTGCGAAGACCTCGTTTACGTCGCGGCGGAGATCGTTCATCCCAGTTCCTCCAGGGCGACGGCCGGCCGGAGCCGGCGGCACGCCCGATAGATTCGCGATTTCGCAGCCGACGGCGAGACGCCGAGCGTGGCGGCGACCTCTTCAATCGGGAGGTCGAGGTAGAAATGCATGAAGAGGGCGCCGCGGTCACCCAGCGGGAGTTGCTGCATCGCGCGTTCGAGGTCGAGGTGTTCGACCTCCCGTTCCGGCGCGGGCCGGCGGCCAACCACCTCGACCAGAGAGGTCAGGCGGAACCATGGTGTGCGACGCACATTGCGGCACTGGTTTGCGACGATCGCAAAGAACCACGGCCGCACGGTCATCCCCGGCCGGAGCTGGTGCAGCTTGCGCCAGGCTCGAGTCAGCGCCTCCTGGGTGGCGTCTTCAGCGTCGCGGCGATTCCCCAGCATCGAGAGGGCGATGCGCAACCCGGGCTCGACAAGGGGCCGCACCAGCGACTCGAACGCCGCCTCGTCGCCGGCGACCGCCCGTACTCGAAGTGGCTCGTCAATCGGCAGGCTCAATGCGTACGCCACACCAAATAAGACGCCGCCCGACGGCTGCGAGTTGCATCAAGAACCAAACTGCGTTGGCGCAGCTTAACGAAGGCTAGAAGGAGCTCAAAAACTGGGCACCCAGGCCGTCCAATGCCGCCCTGCATCGCTCGTGTGCCACAGGGCGCCGGCAGGACCGTAGGCCCAGACCTCTGACTGACCCGTCGCGAGAAAGGCGGCGCCGATTCCGGTGGACTGATATTGCGTCCAGGTCTGACCTCCGTCCTGCGTGGCCAGGTAAACAGTCTGATCCGTATAACACGTGAGCCAGATGGTCGCCGGTGCCGCAACGCTTACCGAACTGCAGCCGAACGGAAAGCTCTGCGTTGCCCAGTGATGACCATCATCACGGCTGATCGCTATCGATTGGCGTGACGGCGCACAGCCCGCCGAACCAATGACGACGGCCAAGCCCTTCGCCGCGCTAAGGCCCGTCGTATATCTCGCCAGGGCGGTCTGTCGCTGCCAGGTTAGGCCGCCATCCGTGGTCGTGAGGACCGCCGCCGATCCTTGGGTGACACCCGGCGCTGGCTTGACACACAGTTGATTGCCAACGATTGCGATCCCATTCCGGCTGTCACTGAAGGCGACGGCCGTCGCCGTGTTCGTGGAATCATCGGAGGGCAGCGTTACCGGGGTCCAGTCACGACCGGCGTTCTGACTAACCCGAAGTGCTGTGCCGTCCGCAACAACGACCAGTTCGGGGAAGCCGATGAGAATTGACGGCATCCCTCCGCGGCTGTCGGGCGCCCCCGACCCCAGGATGGGCGGGTTGAAGGGCACCCAGGTCTGACCGCCGTCGCTGCTGGTCCAGGCGCCGGTGGCGGTGCGAGCCAGGAGCCACCGTTGTGAGCCGACGAGGCTGTCGATCGTGAGAGCACCTGGCCGCACCACGCCTTGCCAGGTGGCCCCTGCGTCGGTCGTGTGCCAGGGGATTCCACCTGCCGGGTCGCGGCCGGAATCGACCGTCCACGCGTCCGTCGGACTGGTCGCGCTCAGTTGGACGGCAATCTGTCTGGCCGTCTGCCAGCTCCGTCCGCCGTCACTGGTGATCATGACCTGGCCACCGCAGGGTCCGTTCTGTCCCTCGGTGCAGCCGCCGATGGCGGCCCACCCATGGGCCGAGTCGACGAAGCGGAGACGGGTGATCGGATTGCTCCGATCGGCGTGGGGTGACAGGTAGCGAACGGACCAGGTGCGGCCACCGTCGCTCGTGACGAGCAGGCCGCGCCAGGGTCGCTCCTCGTACTTCGAAAAGTGGCCGCCGGCGGCAAAGCCATGAAGCCGGTCCGAGAAGTCAATGGCATAGACGAGAAAGGGGACCAGCGTTCCCTCAACAGGGGTCCAGGAGCGGCCTGCGTCGGCGCTGGTCCAGAGCTGACCGATCACGGCCCCGGCCGGAATATTGCTGTAGCCGCTGGCAAAGGCTTGGGTTGAACTCACGAACGTCAGGCCACCGGTCGGGACCCAGTCCTGCAGCGCAACCTGCGACCAGCTTTGGCCCCCATCCGTCGTGCGAATCATGACGGCACGGTTGCCGGCCAGCTGCACGTCGGGGTCGGACACTCCCACGCCGGTGGTCGCGGTGGCAAAGGCGAACTGCATCGAGGCCCAGGCTCCGGAGGTCAATGCCGGGATCCGCGGCGTCGTCGCCGTCCAGCTCGCTCCAGCATCGGTGGTCCGTAACCACAGCGGCTGGCCCATTGAGCTCGTGGTTGACGAGGTATCGAACTGAGTGCCAGCCGCGAAGCCGACGGCGCTACTCTGAAATCCGATCCAGGTGAGAGAGGCCCCCGGTTGGGCCCAGGCTGCCGTCCAGGTCTGACCGCCGTCAGTCGTTCGTTCAATGCCGCCTGGGTCAGGCAGGTGTCCCCGCGAGACGGCTTTCACTACGGTCGCTGACGCCTAACTTATCCAGCAGATGTTTGAATGGACTCGATGCTGCTCTCTGTCACCGCCCTTGTGTATTGTTGCGAGTGTCTTAATCGCCACCTAGTGCGGGCTGAAGAGAAACGCATCGCCATTGGATGCGGCCAGAAGGAAGCGCCCGTCGTTCATCGACAGTACGACGCCAGGCTCAGGCTTGAGACCAAGGTCTTCATCAGTCCCGGTCGTTACGTTAGTAACGTGGGCATGATTATCGGACAATGATGCCCACTCTAGCCAAGGGCCTGACAACGCCTCTATGTACGCAGATTCCGGAGGAACACGGGCGGGCGCCTGCTTAGTAACTTTTTGGGTGGCCAGATCGACACTCAGGATCTGACCGGTTGCGGACATTCCAAGAGCCTCATGGCCGCCTACCCAATAGACCGTGCTCCGACCCGTAACGACGCTCAACGGCAGAGCAACTATCGCGTTGTTGACGAGGCCTAGATAACCCTGGTGGTTTTTCCGGACGAGCATGACCTGGCCATCTGGCGAGGTGCTCGGCCCGAACTCGGGTTCAGCTAACTGGACACCGAACGGTACAGCCGCTAAGCGAAGAGGGGGATCGCCAGCCGGCGCAATGGCGTACAGGTTCACGTCGTCCGTGTAAATGATCATGTTTGCCAACCAACCGAGTAGCCGCACTGGTCCATTCACTACGGCCCGCCCAACCGAGCCATGTCTCTCCAGTACCAGGATCGAGTCGGAGCCAGTTGGGGTCAAGTGCGTTGCCGCGAGCCATTTCCCATCGGGTGATAATGCGGCATCCGGTCCCATCGGGCGTCCTGTAGGGCTGGGAACTTTTGCGATTTGGCTCGTAGTTACGTTGAAAATCGCGAGCTCCTTATGGGATTGCTCTAGCACCGCAAAGAAACGACCGTCTGGCGAAACGGTGATCATGCCGGGATTCGGGAAAACCACCTGCTTGAACAGTGTCAAAAGGGGGCTCGATGAGGGCGTGGCTGACGCATGCTGAGAGGGCGTGCATCCAGAGATCGCCAAAATTCCGACTGCGCAGAGCGAGGGAGCTGCCTTCCAAGCGACAGCTCCCAATTTGCATGCGATGGTGGTCAGGGGAGCAAGTGTCCTGCAATCAAGTTGAATCGTGCAACGGTTCCGTCCTGAGCTCGAACTACAAGATTATCGCCTTCGATGTTGGTAATGGTTAGAATACCGCTCTTCGTTGGCCAGATGTAGGACCGCGCCGTTGAACCACCTAGGTAGTTTGGCGGATCTGCGCCGCGAAAAACTACGAGAACGCCCTGCTGAGGTTCAGCGTCAAGTGCACCTGCGTACACGGTGTAGTCAACTTTAGAACTGGCCACAACCGTTGCGATGGTGGTCATGTATGCGCCGCCCTTGAACGGACCGAAGCCAGGATATGGCCGAATCGATGGCGCATGGTTAGGGGCCGCGTTTGGAAGGAAGGCTGGCTGAGATGCCGGCTTGGCGGCACGGGGCAATGCCTGGAGCCGGGCCTGTTCAGCTCGCTCTCGATCAATCACTGCCTGCTTGTAGGCCGGGATGTGGGACTGTTGCGATACGGATCGTCCCGAACTTGCGAGCACCACTCCACCGGCGAGTACGGAAACCGCTGCAAACGAGCCGACGGCGGTGAAAAGGAGTTGGTGAAGCTTCACGATTTCTCCTCCTTATTGCAACTTAATATTCGTCGAGAAAAGCAGTGAAGCATTCGGATCGACATTTGCGAACTGCTGCCAGCCCTGATTGGGAGCGTTTTCCTGTCTGGTTCCTTGGCTATCACTGACGGTGCAAGTCGTCGCAGGCAACGGATCGCTTTGGACATTGCATTCCGTCATGGTCCCCTGGGAATCCATGGCCGTATCTGTATTTAAGCGCATCGTGTTCCAGCGATTTGCTGCAGCGCCATTTGTGTTGTAGCTCTCGGGGAACGGCCAGTCGAGCAGCTCGCCCCACGTGACATACGCGATCTGGCTGTCGGTCCAGCAATTGGTACTTCCCCACGCGTCACCGAAGTCTTGCAACCGTTGGGAGCCAGTCGCATTGTAGCCGTCGGTGAACTGCGTCGTCCGGGTTGCGCACTCCCAGCCAGTTGGATTATGGCCAGTCTCGAAGTCTCCCCCGGCCCATGCAGTGACCTGGGGTGACGTGCCATCGGCAACGAGGTCCGACTGGACGTTCTTTACGAGATATCCCCACTGCTGTCCTGCGCCGTTGGGTGAACATGGTGCCGTGTTGAGAGCGCAGAAGTTGTAGTTGTTGAGACCGACCACGACGTTGAGGAAGGGGCAGGCCGACGTTGCATCCCACCAGCCGTGTGCATAGCGACGAGCGGCCGTCTCAACCACCGACAGGGTATCCCACAGACTCGGGCCGAAGTCATACACTCCGTAACCTCCGTAACCAGCCGTGCCCTTGTTAGAGATCTGTCCAAAGTCGAGGACTGTGGTACCAATGAACCGAGCCGTGCCGGAACAAGGGTTGGTATTGTCTCGAGCCCCGTCGTTATAACCAAGGTGGTACATGGCGCCCATCAACGCACCATCGGGATTCGTAATGTACCACGAATGAGTGTAGGGTGGTAGTGTCGCGGCCGAGGTTGGAGTAGCCGATACGGTGGCGCCGGCGACCCAAAGCGTGATCGCTAGCATGGCGCCGATAGGAAAATGACGGTAACGCAGACCTGCTGCGTGCAAAGCGCACCTCCTCTTGCTCTACCCATGGCCCGCGGTAGGGCAAAACCCTCAACTAACTCTGGCTAAAGAAATCACGAAACGGCCGTTCATTGCTCACCCTTCCAGCCTGTCCGCGACTAGAAGCACTCGGAATGGGCTATGCGGCGATCGGAACTCGCGTGGCAGATCAGGCCGTCCCCTTGATCGTGGATCCTCCAGAAAATGTAGGAATAAAAAACCAAGCCCTGACCGCTATCGCAGCATTGTTAATTCAGGCTCGACGAACTTTAGACCCTTTCGAGCTTATTAACGACTCGAATTTAGTAATTGACGTCTCGGTCACCACTTCAGCCGGCCTCCTCCCACAAGACCAGCATCGCGGTGACCCGCCTCGATGGCAAGAGAGAAACCCCGGTAGATTTCTTGGGGTTTTCCAGAGGCTCTCTTTAGATGCCGAGCGCGTTGGCTCGCTCGACCGCTTCGGTTCGGCTGGCTGCCTCGAGCTTACCGAGGATGTTGCTGACATGAAATTCGACGGTGCTCTCGGTGAGTTTTAAGGCAGAGCCGATTGCGGAGTTGCGCATTCCCAACCGCATGAGCCCTAGGACTTCCTGCTCACGCCTTGTAAGGGCGGACGGCTTCGAAATGAGATCAAGACGAAGCTGTGCTCGGCGCGTTGCGCGGAGTCTCGGAAGGGACTCGTCGACAACTACAACGTCTACTTCGTCGGCCAGCAACATCACCTTAAGTGCATGAGCAGGCTGTACTGTCGATCGAAGGTATGCCCTGGCTCCCCGTGCGAGCCAGCGATCATATCGGTCCAAGTCGCGGGTGTTTCCCAAAATCATAAGTTGGACGCTGGGCACCGCAAGTTGGACGAGATTTGCTAGCGAAACGAGCCTTTCATCATCCAACCCCTGTCCAAGAATTAGCCAGGCTGGCCTGAGTTGAAGGGCAACATTCCTCAGTGGAGTTGGGGCATGTGGGTAGCGCGTAATGAGCGCAGAGCCTACGAGGATCTGAGGCTCTGGTTCGCGCAGCATCGGCCACTCGCCCAGCAGGCCGACC
>WNFI01434185.1_pt2 | contig 9999 bp, 5 predicted proteins | sample 5400471 | NCBI WGS metagenome assembly WNFI01 (sample SAMN13153348, study PRJNA577476) | soil metagenome | isolation source: 100 cm saprolite on Douglas fir-dominated hillslope | place: USA:California | collected 2013-09-17
GGGTGTCGCCGGCGGTCTTACGCTGTGTTGGCAGCCGACGAAACCGCCAGCAGGGATGCTGGCGCTACAAAGAACATAGGTCACATGGCAACATGAATGAATTCGTTCTTCGTGTTTGCCATGTTGTGAGAAACCAGGGTCAGTTCCTCAGTGTCAGAGCAAGCTTCGGGCGGCATTCTGTACGACGCACATCATGGAGAACGGGAAACCGGGGGCGATTCTTGAAAACAGCTGTAAAGCGGTTGTGAAGAGGAAGGATCAGGCGCCGATGTACCTGGCGTAGAGGGAGCGCGCCACGGCGGGATCCTTGGTGCCTTTGAGAATGGCGCGTCCGTCGGCGAAGACGGTCATTTCATAAGGAGCAATTCGAAAGCGAAGCAGAAAATCGTTCTGACGCACGTCGTCGACGAGAGGCTTCAATCGTATTCCGAGAACGCCGAGGTCGAGAGCGCGGGCGCGTTCGTGAATCTGCACGGAATCACGACCGCACAGGGTGATGCGGGGCTGGGCTTCTCCTTCAAGATAGGTGAAATCGCGCCGGGCGCAAGCGCGGCATTCCGGATGGCGCGCCACAGCGATGGATTGCATGCGGCCGGTCCAGACGTCGCAAGAGAGCAAGCGCCCATGAAGAGCCTCGGGGTGGCCGGAGAGTAGTTTCAAGGCTTCGGCTACCTCCAGCGAGGCGATCAGATTGACGATCGGCCCGAGGACACCGATGGTGTCGCAGGTCTCCTCGAGGCCCTGGGCTGCAGCGCCGGATTCGAGAAGACAGGCGAGGCAAGCTGTTGCGCCAGGACGAATAGTCATGGTCAACCCGTAACTGGCGACGCCGGCCGCGTAAATCCAAGGCCGGCTGGATTTCACGGCAACGTCGTTGATCAAGAAGCGAGTCTCGAAATTGTCGGTGCCATCGAGGAGCAGATTGACTCCACCGAGAAGTGCTTCCGCGTTGCTTGGGCTGAGATCGGCGACTACGCCTTCGACGGTGACGGACGAATTGATGGAGCGCAACTTGCGCTCCGCGGCGACGGCCTTTGGGAGGACGTTGAGAGCGTCGGATTCATCGAAGAGGGTCTGCCGCTGCAAGTTCGAAGGCTCCACGAAATCGCGATCGATGATTCTGATGTAGCCGACGCCGGCGCGAACGAGAAGATTGGCTGCGGCGGCACCGATTGCGCCACAGCCGACAATGGCCGCCCGTGAGGCGAGCAGCCGCTGTTGCCCTTCCGGGCCGATCCCCGCGAAAAGCATCTGGCGCGAGTATTTTTCCTGGAGAGAATCGTTCACGAAAGGTACGGCCCCGGCAGGCACAGTAGACGCGCCTACTAAGCTACATGATAACGCCAAAGTGGACAGGACAGGCAACGCCGCTGTGCTACCCTTCGTCTGAGCGAATGGAAACATGAAATCGGGCTGGGCCAATGGGTTGCGAGGCATTGTGGCGCTCGCGCTCCTGACGGGAGCCGCGCCGACGCGCGGGCAGTCGCCGCAAGATTCCTCCGTGGCAGGCAGTGCGAAGGAAGAGCCGAGGATTGTGGCGATCCGCATCGTCAAGGAAGATGGCCAAGTTTTGTCCAACTCACCCTCCGGAATTGCGATAGAAACCGGGAAAACGCTGAACCGGGGGGGAATCGCGGAAAGTTTGCGGGCGCTTTACCGAATGGGGGATTACGCGGATCTGCGGGCTGTGGTGACGCCAGTGCCGGATGGAGTGCGATTGGATTTCGTAGTCAGGGAGAATTTGTTTTTCAACCAGGTGCGCATCGAGGGTCTCACCGCGCCGCCCAGCGATGCCTCGGCAGCGGCGGCGATGCAACTCGCGCTCGGGCAAACCTACCGGCAGGGCGCCGTCGACGAGGCGCTGGAACGGTTGCGAGAGACACTTCGTGATGAGGGCTTGTATGAGGCGGAAGTCTCCGCGGAAACGGTGCCGCATCCGGAGACGCATCAGATGGACATTGTCGTGCACGTGAAGCCCGGCCCGCGCGCACGCTTGGGCATCATCCAGCTGAAGAACGGCACGGAGTATCGCGATGCCGAGATCCTCTCTCGCTTGAAAATGAAAGCGGGCAGCGAGATCACGTCGGCCAAGCTGCAGCGCGGAACGGGCCGCATCCGGAAATATCTGGTCAAGAAGTGGCATCTCAGCGGGCGAGCGGCAGCGCGCCGGGGCAACTATGATGCCGCGAAGAATACGATCCCTCTCGACCTGGAGGTAACGGAAGGACCGCGTGTGCAGGTGACCTTGACGGGCGCAAAGTTTTCCAACGGGGAGCTGAAAAAACTGATCCCGATCTATCAGGAGGGCGCCGTTGACACGGACCTCCTGGAAGAAGGAAAACGCAATGTTCGGGAGCGGCTGGAACGCCAGGGGTACTTCGACGCCGATGTGAATTACACAACGGAAACGCATGAGGTGAAATCCAACGGCGGCGCGGCGCGGAGCACGGAAGAGATTATTACTTACACGGTGGAGCGGGGGGACCGGCACAAACTGGTTGGGATAGAAATCACGGGGAACAAGTACTTCGACACCGAATTGCTGCGAAGCCGATTGCAAATTTTCGGCGGGGCCTTCGGTTCGGCGGGACGCTTCAGCCGAAGGCTGGTCGATGCCGACGCGCAATCGATGCGGAGTCTTTATCAGGCGAACGGGTTTCTCGATGCCAAGGTCGAGCAACAGACCGAAGACAACTACAAAGGCAAAGAGGGCGATTTGTTTATCCGCTTCGTGGTTCAGGAAGGAAAGCAGACGCGCGTCGCTTCGCTATCGATCGAAGGGATTCATGCCTTCAAGGAGAATGAACTTTTTGGAGTTGTCGGCTCGACTACCGGGCAGCCGTATTCCGATTTCGGCGTTACGACCGACCGGGACAACATTCTGGCACTTTATTTTAACGAAGGATTTCCCGAGGCCAGCTTTTCGGCAACGGCGGAACGCGTCGCGGCCGGCCTGGCGGCACAAAAAGCGGACGCGGGCGGGAGCGCTACTCCCTCGCAGGAAAATGGAAAAAAGGAGCAGAAGGAAAAAGAGTCCAAGCCGGCAATTGAGCAGGCCGAGGCGGTCCGGCTCGTGTATCACATCCAGGAAGGTCCGCAAACGCGCGTGCGGCGCATTCTAATCGGAGGCTACGAGCACACACGACCGGGAGTGATCCATCGAGAGGTGCACATCAAAGTAAAAGAACCGCTCCGCGAAGGAGAGGTTGTTGAATCGCAAAGGCGCCTTTACAACCTCGGGGTCTTCAATCGCGTCACGATTGAACCGCAGAATCCCAACGGAACAAATCCTGAGAAGGACATCGCCGTTCTGGTTGAGGAAGCCAAGCGCTACACGGTGGCCTACGGCGGCGGATTCGAAGTGCAGAGGCTCGCCAGTACGACGAGCCCGACGGAGTCGCAGATTGAGGCCGCTCCTCGCGGAATTCTTGAGGTCAGCAAGCTGAATCTCACGGGGCGCGGGGACTCGCTTTCCTTCAAACTGCGCGGCAGCACGTTGCAAGGGCGCGCGCTGCTGGGGTATTCGGCGCCGAATGCCTTCGCTAATCCACACTTCAGCTTTCAAGCGACAGCGTTTGCGGAAAAAACGCGCGACATCAATACGTTCACGGAAGAACGCTACGAGGGTTCCGTGCAGTTGACCGATCAGGTCACGCGGCTGACGACGCTGCTCTATCGCTACGCCTTCCGGCAAGTGCGTGTTTCCAACCTCAAGATTTTGAGCGAAGAAGTCCCCCTCTTCAACCAGCCGACACTCGTATCGCAATTTGGCGTGACCTGGTTCCGCGATTCACGCGACAATCCCGCCGACGCCTCGAAAGGCAGTTTTAACAGTGCCGATTTCAGCGATGCCGATACGAATTTCGGTTCCAGCGCGAGCTTCTTGCGGTTTTTCTTCCAGAATTCCACCTATTACCCGATTAAGCGCCGGTTCAGCTTTGCGCGTTCCACGCGATTGGGCATCCTGGTGCCGTATCACGACACAGTTTCTTTAACTTTCCCGCCACCTACGCCCGGCCAGTGCATCCCCGGTACAGCGCCACCAGCATCGACTCCAACGATTATTCCGCTGCCCGAGCGTTTTTTTGCAGGCGGCGGAACGTCTCTGCGCGGCTTCGCCTTGAATCAAGCGGGACCGCGCGATGTGTGCACAGGCTTCCCCGTCGGTGGCCAGGCGATGCTGGTGCTCAACCAGGAATTCCGTTTCCCGATGCGCTTGCCGTTTGTCGGGACGTCACTTGGCGGCGCCATTTTCTATGACGGCGGCAACGTGTACAGCCGGCTGAGCCGGATCTCGTTCCGGGCCATGCTGCCGGCGCCCACATTTGCGCTGCAAAATCCCGCCTTGCCTGCAGGACCAACGAACGTGCCCGTGTGCGCCACAAACTGCACGAACGAACTCAACTACTTTGCGCACACCATCGGTTTGGGCGTGAGATATAAGACCCCGGTTGGTCCCATTCGAATCGATTTCGGCTATCAGCTCAATCGCCCGTCGTTTGTTATTCCGATTCCGTGTCCGAGCAATGCCACAAATTGCCAGGTTGGCTCGCTGGGCCAGCAAAGCACACGACTCCCCGGTTTTCAGATCTTTTTCAACTTGGGGTCGAGCTTCTAGTGCGAGGGCTGGCGATTCGCGCTCTGCTGGTCTCGCTGGTCATGGCGACTGCGCCGGGATTTCTGGCGCCGCAGGAGATCGTGGACCGCATTGCGGCGCGAGTTGAGAACGACATCATTCTATTGAGCGACGTCCGAGCGCTCAGCCGCTACCAGCAATTCCTTGACGGAAAATCGGAAACTGATGCTCAGATTCTCGACCGGCTGATCGATCAGTGGATGGTACGAACCGAAGCCGATGTATCGCGGTTCCCCCATCCATCCGACGCAGAGATTGACCGCGGCCTGGAGCGGCTGCGGAATTCGTTTACGCCGGCGGAGCAATACGAAGCGAGGAGGAAGCAGAGCGGGTTGAGCGCTGCGGAAGTGCGGGGAATCGTGGCGTCGCAACTGTACTTGAGCAACTACCTCGACTCGCGCTTTCGCCCCGCCGTGCAAGTGGATTCCAAGGCGATTGAAGATTTTTATGAAAATGCAGTCGTGCCGCAGGCCAAAGCGCGCGGGCAAGATCCGCCAACGCTGGATGGCGCGCACGACCTCATACAAGAAGCGCTCGCGCAGCGCGGAATCAACGAACAAGCTGAGAAGTGGCTGAAGGAGAGCAGGGCGCGCCTGCACATCGAGAACCTCCTGGATGGGGGGTCGAAATGACGCAAGAAACCCGCCGCCGAAAGTGGCGCTGGCTGCGTCATGTCGCCTGGATTCTCGGCGCAAAGATCTTCCTGATCGTCACGGGCCTGATGATTTTCTTCGGCAGCGGCGCAGGCAACCCATTGCTAACCCGGCTGCTCGTAAGCCGGTTGGAACGGATGACCGGCGGCAAGGTTGAGTTTCGCGCTCTGTCCATTCATTGGTTCGCCATGCGGGCAACCATAAAGGGACTGGTGATCCATGGAAGGGAGCCCGCGGGCACGGAACCTCTTTTTACCGCGGAGGAAGTGCAGGCGGGTCTGCGCATCGATTCCATCTGGGGCCGTCGAATTTCGCTGAATGAACTCGTGGTCCAGCAACCACACGTGCACATCCGTGTCGAAAAGAACGGCACCACAAACGTGCCCACGCCTCCCCGGCCTGCTTCCATAAACAAACCGCTGCGCGACACGCTGTTCGAATTGCACATCCGGCGCCTTGTGCTCGCTGACGGGTGGGTTCTCTATAACGACGTAAAGACACCGATCACGGTGCATGGGGGGGACCTGCGGTTTGGGCTCGATGCCGGGGGCACGCTGGACCATCCTTTGTATCTCGGCAATCTTGACTGGCAGACGATGCAATTCACATCGAAGCGCTACGTGCCCCTGCCGGTTGGTCTATCCGCGAAGTTCACGCTTTGGCACGATGGCTTCACGCTTGAGCAAGGGGTGCTCAGCGCGGGGCACTCGCATCTCGACGCACAAGCAGAAATGAATAGTTTCTCGAATCCACAGTGGAATTTCCGGTACCGCGGCTGGGTCGAGCTGCTGGATTTCCGGGAAACGCTGCGCGAACCCATGGTGCCGACGGGGCGGGTCGACGTACGCGGAGAGGGCCAGCTCGCCGGCGGCCAGTTCAAGGGCAGCGGGAGCTATTCCGGGCAAAACATCGCGCTTCCGTATATAGACTTTCATGCGACCGGACTCACCAGCCGCGGCAGCTATCGAATTGACAACCGTGGCCTCGAGATTCCGGATTTTTTTGCCGGAGCTTTCGGCGGCAGGGTAACCGGGCGCGTGACGATGCGTTTCGACGGGCTGCAATTCAGGGCGGACACCCATGTGCAAGATGTGAGGCTGGCGGCGGTACTGCCGTCGATCGAGCATCGCGACTTCCCCATCGACGAGCTGCACTGGGACGCGCAGGTCACTGCAGACACAGTGGAAACCTGGAGCGGCCCCTTCCAGCACTTCGAAATCTCCGCGAATACCGTGTGGGAGAATCCAGAACGGCCGGCGGAATACCATCAACCCGTGAGTGCCGCCTGGAAGTTCCGCTATCGTTACGATCCCAACATTCTGACGATTGACTCCGGTGAATTCGAAACGCCGTCGTCGCGTGGCAATGTCGACGGCATTCTTGCTCCGCACAACTCGACGATGAATGTGCGGTTTGAGACCGGAGCCCTGGAGACATACAAAGATTTCATTAACGGCTTGCGTGGAGCTGCGCCTGGTTCCGCGGAGGCTGTGAAACAGATTTCGGGGAGCGTGCGGTGGGATGGCAAGATCGCAGGCCCCTCCGGCGGCCCTACGTTTCAAGGACACCTGCGCGGGGAGCGCGCGCGTTACGACGGCGTCTTCGTGGATTCGCTCGAAGGTGATGTGACGTACTCGCCCTCGGAGCTGGCGCTGGAGCGCGGACATATCCGCAGCGGTGACATGGAAGCGGATATCGAAGGGACACTTTCCCTGAGGAAATGGAATTTCCTGCCGGAGAACGGCTGGACAGCTGAGGCGAATTTCGAAAAAGTCCAGGCCGAAAGTCTCGAACAATTGCTTGGGATGCCTTTTCCCGTGAAGGGCTTATTGACAGGACAATTTCATGGGCGGGGCACCCGGGAGCGGCCCAACGTTAGCGGCCTTTTCGATCTGGCCGATGGCAAATTGTATGGACTTTCCTTCAATCGTCTCCGTGGGCAACTAAATGTGTCGCCGGATGAGGTGCGCATCGCGGACGCAGAGCTGCGATTCTTCCCGCCAGGAAAAGAAAGTGGGCGCGGCGCGGGAATTATCACCGGATCGGCGGGTTACCGCTCCGGGGATCAGACGATTTCCGTTGATCTCGTGGGCGCGGCGCTTCCGCTGGAAAATTTTGAAAAATTGCAATCGGAGCGCCTGCCTGTGGGAGGGCAGGTGACTTTCCGGCTGAAGGCCAATGGCCCGTTGAGAACACCGCTCGGCGAGGGGGCATTTCGAGTCGTGGACCTCCGCATTGGCCAGGTGATTGTGGGCAGTTTCGACGGCAAACTGACGTCAGACGGCCGCACGGCGCATCTAGATCTGGGCTCCGCCATGACCACGGGAGAGGTTTCCGGCGGCTACACACTCGGACTTGCCGATCCATACCCGCTGAGCGGGAAGGTTTCGATTAAGAACATTGACCTGGACCCCTTTCTGCTCGCCGCTTTGCACCTGAAAGAATTCAGCGGCCATGCTAACGCGGATGGCGAAATTTCGGTGAATGGTTCGCTGAAGCAGCCGCAAAACATCATCGTCGATGCGAATCTCTCGCGCCTGGCAATGAATTACGCCAACGTGCGGCTGGAAAACACCGGCCCGGTTCATTTCCGATCGACGAAGGACAGCCTGGAGATCGATCCGGTCACGCTGCGTGGAGCAGACACAAATTTGCAGATTGCGGGTTCGGTGCAGTTTGCCGGGCGCCGCACTGTCGGATTGCGCCTCAATGGGGCTCTGGACCTGCGGCTCATCAGAGGGTTCGTGCCGAATCTCGACGCACGGGGTCCGGCGCAAATCAACGCTTCCTTCGAAGGGACGCTGGACCGGCCGCGCATCACCGGCCGCGTGCACATCGAAAAAGCTTACGCCCGCGCCACGGATTTCCCCACCGGGCTCAGCGCGATCACGGGCGACGTGGTATTCGACGCGACACGCCTGTACTTCGAGAATATGAGCGCGGAATCGGGCGGAGGCACGCTGCATCTTACCGGCAGTGTGAATTACGCGGAGAGTCCGCTTCGCTACGACATCAGCGTTCGCACCGAACGAGTGCGCATCCGCTATCCGGAGGGCATGAGCTGGCTAGTGGGAGGATCTCTGAGGCTGACCGGCACGCCGGCAGCGGGACTGCTCTCCGGGCGAGTGACTATCGAGCGCGTCACCCTCACACAAGGCCTCGAAGTCGCGGGCATGCTAGTGTCGGCAAAGGAAGGCATCAGCAGCCCCACTACCAGTTCGCCGTACCTGCGCAATCTGCAATTCGACGTCGAAGCCCTGTCGGCACCCGATGCGCGAATGGAATGGCCGGGCGCGCAACTGCAGGCCGATGCGAATCTTCGCGTGCGGGGAACCTGGGAGCATCCGATTCTCCTCGGACACATCCACATCCTGTCGGGCGATTTATATTTTGCGGGCAACCGTTACCGTGTTACGCGGGGAGATCTGAACTTTTCGAATCCGTTCCGTCTTGATCCGGTCTTGAATGTGGAAGCAACCACGACGATTCAACAATATGAGATCACGCTGAATTTCAATGGCCCAGCCAGCAAGCTCACGCTGGCGTATCGCTCCGATCCGCCCCTTCCAGCGAACGACATCGTGACGTTGCTGGCTCTGGGGCAAACCAGCACTGAGGCGACAACGCGCAGTGGCGGTACGTCGCAGAGCGGAACGGCGGGGGCCTCGGCGATTCTCTCGGAAGCGATTTCCAGCCAACTCGGCGGACGCCTGGAGCGCTTGTTCGGGATAACGCGCTTTCGCGTGGATCCCGGTCTTGCAGGGGTAGGTTCAACGGGCTCCCAACAAAACGCGACGTCGCGCGTTACCGTCGAGCAACAGATTACTCGCAACCTCACCATCACTTATGTTTCGAATGTGAGCTCGACGCAACAGCAGGTCATTCAAGTGGAATACAATGTGGACCGAAACGTCTCCATTGTGGGGTTACGCGATCAGAACGGAACGTTTGGCATCGACATAAAAATCAAAAAGCGCTTTCCGTAGCCGGAAAGCGCTTCCCGACTTGCCATTCGCATTATTGTGGATCTTGCTTCTGGGCCGCCACTTGCTGGGACGGTTGTCCCTGTCCGCGCAGTTGGCTCCTGCGCTGCTGCCAGCGACCCTGGCCCTGACCATTCCCGAGCCGTGCTGACTGCCCAATCTCTGGATTCTGCTGCTTCAATTCCGCCAGCGCATCCTTAGCGGCTTTGGCGCTCGCCGTACGGGTGGCTGCCTGAGTTTCACGGCCGATCTTGGGCATCTCTGCCGCGACCTTCTGTCCCAGTGGCGAACCGTAAAACTGCAGCAGCCCCTTGATTTCGTCTTCGGTGAAGTGCTTGTCGTAAATTCCCACGAGTTGACCCGTGACCTGGTCGACGTCGAATTTCTTCTGGTAGCTGGCGGCGAAGGCGTTCACAAAGGCCTGGCCTTTGTCGCTGTGGGGCACGGTAGCGAGCAGTTTTTCCCGGGACTGTTCGATGGCGGTGTTCGCGCCGTCCTGCACGACGTCTCGCGCGCCGACCAGCTCCATCAGCGAACGAATGTCAGCTTCTTTCGCCGGATCAATGGCGGAATTTGCCGGTGGAGGCGCAGCGCTGTCCTGTACAGGGGCCGCGCTCTGCGGCGCCGCTTGCACGGAGTTCTGCGATGCTCCTTGAATCACCAGGAAAAAAGTGCCGACGTAAATAATGACCAGTGCAAGGACCGCTTTCATGACTGCCTCCGTGGC
>WNFI01078219.1_pt1 | contig 9998 bp, 10 predicted proteins | sample 5400471 | NCBI WGS metagenome assembly WNFI01 (sample SAMN13153348, study PRJNA577476) | soil metagenome | isolation source: 100 cm saprolite on Douglas fir-dominated hillslope | place: USA:California | collected 2013-09-17
CAGTATAAGGGAGAAACTCTCTGGGAAGAGAATGAGGATTCCCTTCCTGAGATAGTGGTACAGAATCGTCATGCTGAGCAGATAGAAAAGAGATTGATACAAGCGTTGAATTATGTTCAGGAACACGGGTTTATCACGAATGGGATATATAGACAATTGACCGGCGTTACTGATAGAACGGCTCATAGGGATTTGGAAAAGTTGGTAGAACGCGGAAGGTTAAAGGGCACAGGTCAGAGAGCAGCACGGCGGTATGTGTTAGCATAGTGATGCCGAATTTTTACCTTGTAATGAGTGGAGATGATGTGTAGAACGTAAGGCTTGTATGCTCTAGGGAGACCGAAGCTTCCCATAAAATAATGACAATTGTCGTAAGGCCAAAATCGACAAGAAGATACTGTGTATGAATCCGCTCTAGAAGCTGTTTTATACACAGTATCTTCTTGAATGCCGATGGAGAGAGTGTGCATCGCTTGTATCCTGGTGTCTTACCCAGGTCTCATGACGCTCAATGGGTGCTCTCATTGTTCTCCACAGTACACCAGTGCTTCTCAAACGTTTTCCGAGTTGTCGTACAATTTGTCGTGAGCATGGGAAGCGATGTGGATAGCCAAGAGCCAAGGGAGCCTCCCTCTTGTCAGTGAACGTATGCAATGAAATGGTGTGATGGGGATGAAAGGGAAGACTCCTGCGCAAAGTTGATTCAATATAGCGTGGTAATCGTGTGTAGCGAGAGGAATAGCATAGCGTTTTACACACTGCTTGGCGTTCTCCGCAACTGTAAGCGGCTCAGTCAGCACGTCTACATCGCGCAGGTCGCAGGGCACCAGGTACATGTAGCGCTCTTCATCAACCACAAACTCGGTCATAAAGCCGTGCGTCTCTTTAATGCCGTGCTCAGTGAAATCGCCCGTGAAACAGAAATCCTGGTGCCCCATACGACAGGCGCGACAATCATCATGGAGACAAGGATGCCGCACTGCCGTCACCGCTAGGTCACCCAGCTTGATATCGCGCACCTCCGAACCAACCTCTACCACCTCACCGAGCATCTCGTGCCCAATCACGAAGAAGTTATAGCCAGCAGGAGGAGTGCCGAACCGAAATGAACTAATCTTCTTATTGCTGCCACACACGCCAACCTCCAACGTGCGTAGCTTGACCTACGTCGGCCTCGTGCTCTGCGGCTCCTCGTTATCGATCAACTTTACCTCGCGTGTCTTTAGGAAAGACATCAATAGCTTTCATCCCTTCCTTCTTTCCGTTGTAGAAGCCACATTTATCGCGACCATACGCATTTAGCTAAGAATAGTAGAGCTATGTGTGATGAAGAGAGCGCACGTAATCGCACGCCCTATCAAATAAGGACTATGGGAGAACAGGGCACCCACCGCGCGGCGGGTGCCCTGTTCTCAATACGCTGCGCTACTCGGCTCGATGACCTCAATGCCGTCCTTACCACCGTACGCATCCCACCAGGCAGTCGCACCGCGTGCTAGCACGTCATTGAGCGTCTGGACGTTTTTCCTGCCCTGATCGGACAGCCAACCTTCAAGGGCCGAGACGCCTTCGTTTGCATAGATCGGAATGGCATTCTGCCAGGTTGCACGCCCACATAGGACTCCTGAATAGATCACTCCAGCCTCAGCAGCTAATTCCAACATCTCGCAGAATACCTTGTCGGTGCTTCCGGCACTCAAGTAAATGAATGGTAGAGGGGTAGTGCTGGCAGCGTTGCGAAAGTGTTCGATAGCCTCCTGGCGTGAGTAAACCGCCTCCTCACCGGTGAAGGCGCGGGTACCTGCCACGAAGGCCGGATTGATAGGCATCTCGACTTTGAGCACGTCCACGCCGTAGCGGGGCCTGGAAAACTCTTGCATGGCATGTGCAACGTATTGCGGCTTCTTCCTGGCAAACGCTGCACCTTTCTCGTCGCCCAGAGCATCATCGTAGACCAGTGGCTCCAGGAAGAACGGCACGTCTACCGCCATGCATTCAGCTCCAATGCGCTCGATGTAGGCCTGTTTGATCGAATTGATCTGCGTCTCGTCGAACGGGTTATAATACAGCAGTATCTTGATTGCCTGCGCCCCGGCTTCTACCAGACGGCGGACACTCCATTCTGGTAGCAAGTCGGGTAGGCGCCCCTGTGTTTGAAAGTCGTAGCCGGCCTTCTCGTAAGCTAGCAGCACTCCCTTGCCAGGGGCACGGCTAGCAATTACCTCCAGGCCATACTCTGGATCTAAAAGGATAGCGCTGGCAGATGGTGCGAGGACTCGTGTAACCGCCGTCTTGAAGGCAAGCATATCTGCCGCTGTCGCTCGTCCATGTTCACCGCGTGCTTTAGCGATGGCCTCCAAGAGATTGCCGCGATGGTCAACGGCCAGCGCAGCGATGACTCCCCTATTGTCGGCGCAGGCGTTGATGCCGTTGAATTTGCCTCGCGCGATCTTGACTTTCATGCTCACCTCCTCGGCTCAATACTGAATTTTCCTAGAACGTACGCGACCACTCTTTGGGCCATCGTTCCACCACAACCTTTTTTTCCGTGTAGAATTCGATGGCGTCACGACCCTGGGCGTGCATATCGCCGAAGAAGCTTTCCTTCCAGCCTGAGAAGGGAAAGAAGGCCATCGGAGCAGCCACGCCGATGTTGATACCGATGTTGCCCGCCTGAGCTTCGTAGCGGAACTTTCGTGCTGCCGCTCCGCTACTCGTGAACAAGCACGCCATGTTGCCATAGGAGGTTGCGTTCACCAATGCTATCGCTTCATCAATCGTCTGGGCGTGCATCAGGCTCAGAACTGGACCGAAGATCTCGATTCCAGCAAGTTCGCTACGTGGATCGACGTTGTCCAGGACCGTCGGGCGGACGAAGTGGCCCCGCTCGTAGCCGGGAATTGAGGCGTTGCGTCCATCGACGAGAACCGTTGCTCCCTCGCTCACCCCTTTGCCGATCAACGACTCGACGCGCTGCTTGCTCTCAGCCGTGATGACTGGCCCCATCTCGACCTTCGACTCGAGCCCATAGCCAACCTTGCGCCTGGTCGCCACATCGGTGATGAGTTCCCGAAATTCGCGCCCAGCCTCGCCGACGGTGATGGTCACGGAGGTTGCCAGGCAGCGTTGTCCGGCACAGCCGAAGGACGAGTCCGCGATGATGCGGGTCGCCATCTCCATATCGGCGTCAGGCAGGACGACGACCGGGTTCTTGGCCCCACCCTGGCACTGGGCACGCTTGCCGTTGGCCGCTGCCCGGCTGTAGACGTACTTTGCCACTGGTGACGAGCCGACGAAGGAGATAGCTCGTACCGATGGGTGGTCGAGCAAGGTATCGACAGCCTCCTTCGCGCCATTCACTAAGCTGATCACTCCGGGCGGGATGCCCAACTGGTCGATGAGATCAAAGACGCGGCTCATCGTCATCGGCACCTTCTCTGAAGGCTTGAGAATAAAGCAGTTGCCACAGGCGATTGCGTAGGGCAGGAACCAGAGCGGAATCATGCCGGGAAAGTTGAATGGCGTGATCGCCGCCACCACACCGACTGGCTGGCGAAACATGAACTCATCAATGCCTCGTGCAATGTCTTCGGAGTTGTAGCCCTGCATCAACATCGGAATGCCCGCTGCGACTTCGACGTTTTCGACGCCGCGTTGTAGTTCGCCTCGCGACTCATCCATCGTTTTGCCGCACTCCTCAACCGTCAGGCGTGCGATCTCGTCGAAGTCGTCGTCGAGCAACTTCTTGAGCTTGAAGAGATACTGGATACGCTGAGTGGGCGGCGTGCGTCGCCAGTCAGCAAAGGCTACCTGAGCTGCTTGAACCGCTTCGGCCACCTCGTCAGAAGGCGACAGCGGCACGCGTACCATCGACTCGCCCGTCGCCGGGTTGCGCACATCGAGAAACTCGCTGGCACGCGAGCGCTGCCATGTTCCTCCAATATAGTTGAGCAATTGTCCATTTTCTATCATCGTGTTACCTCCGTAGAGCCGGTCAATCTTGCCCGCCTCATGTGTTGTCAATGCTCCCTTTCAGCCAGATGAGCCGTGGGCTAGCCACCCATGCGGCGTTTCTGGTTGCACAGAAAGCTATACAATACTATTGTCCCAGGAAATAGCGTTCCTGCGCCCGCATGGTTGCCCACTCGGCACGAGCACCCTGCACGGAGGGCATCGTGCTGACTTCGGCGACTGGCACATCCCACCAGCCTTCATAGTTGGCTATGCCCACATAGCGATCATTCTGAATGTAGATGACCGACGTACGATCAGTTGTTTGCACGGCCTTGAGTGCCTCTACAAAATCTCCATACGTCTTGCACTCGATCACATATGCCCCTAAGCTGCGTGCATTCGCCGCCAGGTCAACCGGTAACGTCTGTACATCGGCCCCTGCTGTGTCTGTCGGCCATCTGCCATTGTGCGGATAGACATAGCGGGTGCCGAAGCCTTCCTGCCCCAGCGAACGGCTGAGTGCGCCAATGCTCTTGTAGCCAGCGTTGTCGATCAGGACGAGAATCAGTTTGTAGTGTTCCTGAATTGAGGTCACGATCTCGCTATTCATCATCAAATAGGAACCATCGCCGACCATGACATACACATCGCGGTTGGGCGCGGCCATCTTGATGCCCAGGCCGCCAGCAATCTCGTACCCCATACAGCTATAGCCATATTCCATGTGGTAGTTCTCGGGCGTACGTGCCCGCCAGAGCTTGTGCAGGTCGCCTGGCAAGCTGCCAGCCGCGCAGACCATAATCGCTTCGGGCGAGCTCAGCTCATTGACTGCACCGATCAGCTCCCCTTGACTCGGTAGTGGCTCATTGCGCATGCTATAGATGCGCTCAACCTCGGCATCCCATTCAATATGAAGTTGTTTCGCCAGGGAACAATATCCCTCATCAACGGTATAGCCAGCAAGCAGGGTGAGCAATTCTTCCAGTGTTGCTTTCGCGTCACCAATTAGCGGTAAAGCCGCATGTTTGCATGCATCAAACGAGGTGACATTGATGTTGATGAAGCGTGCTTCGGGGTGCTGGAAGGCGGTCTTTGACGCGGTGGTGAAGTCACTATAGCGGGTGCCGATGCCGACCACCAGATCCGCGTCTTTGGCAAGGCGATTAGCCGCAAAGGTGCCTGTTGCTCCAATCGCGCCAAGGTTCAGCGGGTGGTCGTAGGACAAACTCCCTTTGCCCGCCATCGTTTCGCTAACTGGAATACCTGTTTGATTGACGAACCGCTGTAAAATAGCCGTCGCTTCCGCGTAGATGACCCCGCCACCCGCGACAATGATGGGGCGCTTGCTTGCACGTATCCACGCTGCTGCCTGCTCTACCGCACTGCGATCTGGTCGGTTGCGCGGAATATGCCAGACGCGCTTCTGAAAAAAAGCTGCTGGGTAGTCGTATGCCTCTGTCTGTACATCTTCCGGAAGCGCTAATGTGACTGCGCCAGTGTCCGCCGGGCTGGTCAGGACCCGCATTGCCTCTGGGAGTGCAGTCAGTAGTTGCTCTGGGCGCGAAATGCGGTCCCAATAACGACTCACAGGTTTGAAGCAGTCGTTGACCGAGATATCCTGACTCTGTTCAGACTCAAGCTGTTGCAGGACGGGGGCGACGTTGCGCCGTGCGAAAGTATCCCCTGGTAATAACAGCACCGGTAGGCGGTTGATCGTCGCGGTGGCGGCACCAGTGACCATGTTGGTCGCGCCAGGGCCAACAGAGGACGTACAGGCCAGTGTCTGTAAGCGGTTCCTGGTTTTTGCGTAGGCGCTGGCGGCATGTACCATTGCCTGCTCATTGCGTGCTTGATAATAGCGGAACTCAGGCATCTGCTGCAATGCTTGACCGATGCCGCCAATATTGCCATGACCGAATATCCCAAAACATCCGGCAAAGAAGGCATGTTCGGCACTATCACGTTCCACATACTGGTTTTTGAGAAATGTAATAACAGCTTGAGCCATGGTCAAACGCTGTGTTGCCTGTTCGTACATCTTTGTTCTCCCATCTTCTGGGTCCTACGCCGTGGACACGATGTATCGGACCACTAGAATCCACCGCGATCTGCAATGAATGCCATCACCTCGTCGTGAGTGGGTGCAAAGTTCGCACAGCCGTGCTTGGTGACCAGTATTGCACCACAGGCATTACCCACACGTGCAGCCTTATACCAATCCCAACTATTGACCATGCCATACAGCAAGCCAGAGGCAAAGGCGTCACCGGCACCCAGGATATTACTCACCTCGACACGAAAGCCCGGTACGTCAAGCTGTGTGGTCTGGCCTTCTGGTGACACCACATGCACTCGTGAGCCATCCGCGCCGCGTTTCTGCGCAAGGACGTGTGGTCCCAAGGTAAGAAGCACTTTGATGGCTTTATCGATATCACCACTCACGCGTGTGTCGGAAATCTGTGAATGGGTCAGGCTCATCTGACTTGTGTCAGTGAGCATGGCCGCGTTGATCTCGTCTTCAGTGCCAATCACCACATCAACCAAGCGCAAGGCTGAGCGCAGAGTGACTCCGAAGGCCCGGGGGTCGTGCCACTGATCGGGACGAAAATCAATATCCAGTACGACTGGTACCTCTGCTTGCTGTGCAATCTCGGCGGCAAAAAGGGTTGCGCTACGGCTGGGTTCCTTGCTCAGCCCGGTACCACTGATCAAGAGAGCATGGCTCGTGGCAATCGGGGTTGCCAATACATCGTCAATAGTAAGTTCGATATCAGCGCAGTTTTCGCGATAGTAGGTGAGCGGAAAGCGATCTGGAGGCTCAATGCCCAGCACGACGGCACTGGAACGTCGCCCGGGTTTGCGTGGAATAAAACGCGTCTCGACACCCTCCTGCGCTAGAAAATGGAGGATGAAGTTGCCTACTTGGTCGTCTCCGACCGCTGTCAGCAGTGCTGCGTGTAACCCTAAACGCCGTGTCCCAACGCTAATATTGGTGGGGCAGCCTCCGACGTAAGCCGCGAAACTCGTAATATCAACGAACGGTGCGCCAACGTCGTTCGAGTAGAGATCAATTGAAGACCGTCCCATCGCGATTACATCATATGACCCGCTGGTCGTATCCATAGCTGACTCCTGTCACTGTCACTCAGTCTTCTTTTACGGCTGGGAGAACGATCGAACCGGTGATTTTCCCTGATAGGGGAAGCAGACGGTGAAATGCGGGATCGACCTGGTAGTTCCACACGCGGTGAGGACCAGCCATAATGTTGAGGTAGTAGAGATCACATCCGGGCGCGGCAGAGACAACATGATAGCCTTTGGGGACGAGCACAAGGTCTCCATCGTGTACAGCGACCGTTTCATTGATATCCTGGTCATTGTACACACGCTGGAAGGCGAAACCATCGGGCGACGAAATGTGATGGTAATAGGTCTCCTCAAGATAGGCTTCATATGGTGGGTTCTCAGTATCGTGTTTGTGCGGCGGGAAAGAAGACCAGTTGCCTGCCGGAGTGATGACCTCGACGACGATCAAGCGCTCCGCGTCCTGATCGGTATCGAGGATGTGTTGAACACGACGCTGCGTGCTGCCCTCGCCACGTCGTTCTACGCTCACATCTTCTGGACAGATCATACGGGCAGGAAGGTGCCTGTGCGTTGTCGGAGCACTAGCCAGAGCGATCTCCATGCCGTCGGAGGTGCATTCCACTTGATAACTTGCATCTTCAGACAGATAAAGTGTATAGGGAGGCTTTTCTTCAAACACACTGAGCCGCTCACCAATCTGCCCGAGCAATTGGCCATTGAGTTGTGCTCTGCCCGTTCCGTATAGTACGACCAGAGCAGTTTCCCGACCATCTGCTGCGCCACTAAGTGTCTGTCCTCGGGTCAGGTGATACACTGAAAACGAAACATACTTCCATCCAGCGGTCTCTGGCGTAATGGCAATAGTACGCAGAATCCCGCCTGCTTGTTCAGTTTGTTGCTTCATAAGCACACTCATTCTTGCACCTCTTTTTGAACGGTTTGCCACCGTCTGGTAACGTAAGATACTTAGAGCACACGGATTTTATCTAGCTGTCCAAGCAAAGAGTTCTATCATGTAACCATCGGGGTCGCAGATAAATATCTGCTGTACACCATCGCCACGGGGACGCGGGCCACCCACGATCTCCACATGCAAGGTGCCAAGGAGTTGGATTACCGCTTCCAGATTCTCTACTTCGAAGGCGGGATGTGACCCATGGCCTTGTGCCAGCTCATCGCGGCGATACTGGGTATGCGTCTGTGCCACGCGACCTGCCTCGGCTTCGCCAATGAGATGAACTTCAAAACTGTGCTCATTGTTGGTGAGCCAGGCGCCGAGATTAGCCGCGTTACTTGGACGCGGCTAATCTCGCAGTCCCAGTACCTGACCATAGAAGCGGCGCGAACGCTCAACCTCTTTCACCAGGAATGACACGTGATCAAGTTTGCGAATGTTCATGAATGTTTTCTCCAGCGTTCTCTCAGCTAGACAGGCCTGGGTTCTGTTTTGACCCAGCAGCCGATCTCGGCACTTTCGATAGCGGCATCGAGCAATTGTTGCATCCGCGCGCCATCGCCAAAGTTTGGCACCATCGGTTGTCCGTTTGCCACCGCACGCACGAACTCACCGTCCATACGCCCCTGTTTGCGAAACACGTCCTCCCAGGTTTCGATCACGCGCTGACGGCGGGCGTCGTCCCAATAGAGATCAGGGACGGTCAGTTCTCGCTCTGGTCCGTCTCCTGGCCGATCCCCTGTAATGAATTGCCTGAAATCCCAGTCGATGACCTGGCGCAGCGTGCCACCAGAGCCGTGAAAATCCCATTCATGGACTTGATCGAAGCCATAGCCCTTATCCTCGTAGGTCCTTTCGTATGCGATGGCTGACGCGTGGACCAGCCCCTGTGCCCCGTTCTTGAACCGCAACATCACCATGGCTGTGTCGTCGGCCTGTTCGTATGATTGGCCTTGAGGGTTGGGCGGACGTTTCACCAGGGCACTCAGTTGAGCACTCACGGCCTCAATTTCGCCATAGAACCATTCGGCCACATGCAGAAAGTGTGATCCGATGTCCGCCAGGGCACCCGAACCCGCGATCTTGCGTTCAAAACGCCACAAATACGTCTCAGGATCGCGGGCAAACCCGGCGTAATACCGCATCTGCAGGTGATAGGGCTGCCCAAGGTAGCCCTCGTCGATGAGCTGTTTGAGATAACGCGTTGAGGGCATGTAGCGGTAGGTGAAAGGCACGCACGTAATCAAGCCTTTTTTCTGGGCCGTAGCGGCCATTTCGGACGCCTGGGCGTAGTTGAGAGCGAGTGGCTTTTCGCAAATGGCATGCAGCCCGTGATTGAGCGCGTCCATGGTGATGTGGTAATGCGTGTCATTGGTTGTAGCCACGATAACCGCTTTGCACAAACCGGCAGCTAGCATTTCCTTGTAATCAGTAAATGTATGGGGAATGTGATACTTCTTCGCGAGAGCCTCTGCTCGCTCTGGAATCAGGTCACAAACTGCGACGACATTTGCCTGATCGCAGGCCGCCAACGCCGGCATATGCATCGTGTTCGGCCACCAGCCCGCTCCAATCATGCCGATGTTGACTCGCTTTTCAGTTGACATGTGCTCCTCCTTGGAATTTCCGCTCCTGATAGAAGCCCGGTTTCGCTGGCGTTGACACTGGTACCGGCGTGCCACTCTGTAAGGATTGAATAGAGGAAACGGACACCGACCGAGCTTCTCGGGACCGCACCAGCGCAAGACCAGGCTGCGTAGTCAGAGCGGTGCCCCGTTCACCGACGATTTCGGCCGACACTTCATAGCCGTACTCGATGGCGACAGACACCTCCAGTGTTGCTAAACACTCTCCGCTCAACACCATCTGCAGAAGCAGCATATCCCGTGTCTCGTCGCTGAACGACGTGTGCGTTCGCACCCCTCGCACATACACCTCTGTAATCTCCTGCCCCAAGAGCCAGCGAACCGAATCAATATCGTGAATGGCCGAGCCTGTGACG